>Ga0209055_1003064_pt1 | contig 10309 bp, 8 predicted proteins | sample GraSoiAngelo_110_FD_185875 | JGI IMG/M metagenome (GOLD analysis project Ga0209055, IMG submission 185875) | Grasslands soil microbial communities from the Angelo Coastal Reserve, California, USA - 14_0903_12_30cm (SPAdes) (version 2) | ecosystem: Environmental > Terrestrial > Soil > Grasslands ...
GATCGAAGCGCTTCTCCGCCTCCTTGACGGCGAGCATGCCGGCGTAGAGCGTCGGCACGCCGAAGAAGATCGTCGGACGGTGGCGGGTGAGCACCTCGAACACGCCCTCCGGCGTGGGCCGATGCGGGTAGAGCACGGCCTGGGCGCCCACCGCCATCGGAAAATACCCGGCGTTGCCGAGGCCATAGGCGAAGAAGAGCTTGGCGGCGGAGAAGACCTTGTCGCTCGCCGTGATGCCGAGCACCTGTCGCGCATACGTCTCGGCGCACACCCACATGTCGTGATGGAGATGGACGGCGCCCTTGGGAAATCCCGTCGAGCCCGACGAGTAGAGCCAGAACGCGGGGTCGTCTCGCGACGTCGGGGCCGCGTCCAGGGTTGCCCCCGCCTGGCTCACCTGCTCCTCGAACGAGAGGTGACCGGCGGCCGCGCCGCCGGCGACCAGGACGTGGCGGAGAAGAGGCGCCTGGCCGAGGATCGGCCCGGCCTCGGCCAGCAACGGCGCGGACACGACCGCGACCTTCGCCCGGCTGTCGTTCAGAAAGTACAGGTAGTCGGACGCCCGCATCAGCGTGTTGACCGGGATCGGAACCGCGCCGATCTTGATGGCGCCCCAGAACGTGGCGAGGAATTCCGGCGCGTCCAGGCACAGTACCAGGACGCGATCCTCCAGGCCGACGCCCAGCGCGCGGAGCGCATTGCCCGTGCGGTTGGCGAGATCGAAGACGTCACCGTACGTCAGCACGCGAGTCTCGTAGTGGAACGCCGGTGCTCCGCCGCGGCCTTCGGTCACGTGACGATCCACGAACCACGTGGCGACGTTGAATTGCGCGGGCAGGTGTTCCGACGCTTGCATCGTGGCTCCTCTTGTAACCGTTACGCGAACCTCATGGCATTGCCGTTGCTTCGTCCCAACCGAGGGAGGGTTTCGACATGAGAGCTTTCGCGATCAGCACGCTCACGTTCGTCCTCGCGCTCGGCATCGCCGCCGGCGCACTGGCTCAGACCACGACCACGCCACCGCCGGCCAGCGCTCCCTCGGCGCAGCCGCCGGCGAGCAGCGCACCGCAGGTGACCACACCAGGCACGTCGTCCTCGGACTCGTCCGGGAACGACAGCGTCACGACTCGCAGGGAGCGCCGCGATGGTGTCGCCGCATCGCCCCGTACCACCACGGAGTCGACGCGGATCTTCGGGCTCAATCCGACGGCGGCCGCCCTCATCGCCGCTGCGCTCCTCGTCGTCGTCATCCTCGCGATCGTGTCGATGTCACGGGGCGCATCCCGGACCGATACGCACGTCGATCTGAATCGGAGGCCCTGAGTGGCTCCGATCCCAACGCCTCCCCGGCCCGACGCGGAGCACCCGGGCGGGCCGCGGGATCCGTTCACACCCGATCAGCCCGCGAGTCCTCCGAATCGACCGACCCCCGGCGGCGATCCCGGAACGCCGTCGCCTGGTGACCCGACTCCACGGCCGTAACGACCCGGCCTGTGAACGCGGTCAGCGGCGGCGGCGGGGCGCCGGCTTCCGCGTCGCGCGCCGAGCGCCGGCGCGGCGTGGGCGGATCGCCATCGCTTCGATCTCGACCAGCAGGTCAGGCCGTACGAGCCGGCTGATGATCAGCAGCGTGTTGGGCGGATACACCCGGTCGGGAAAATACTGCGGGAACACCTCGCTGCGCGCCTTCATGAACCCGGCGACGTCGTCGGCACGCGTGAGGAACGTCTGGAGCCGGACGACGTCGCGCATGGTGCATCCGCCTGCCTCGACGACGGCTCGCACGTTCTCGAGCGCCTGCTTCGTCTGCGCGATGACGTCGTCGGCCGCGACCTGGCCGTCGGCCGCCATCCCGACCTGGCCGGCCACCACGACCAGCTCACCACCCGGCGCAATCATGCCGTGGGAGTACATTCCGAGCGGCGCGCCGAAGCCCTTCGGTGTGATCGCCTTGGCCATGCTCAGCCCTCCTTGCGCGTGAGCCGCACGTACTCGTGGTCGAGCGGTAAGCCGTTGATACCCCGGGCCGGCGGCGCGATCCAGCCGGCAAAGCGGCCAGGCTCCACGGCCGGCCGCATCAACGTCGCCACGAACTGTGCGTCCTCCGGCGTCGGTAGCCACTCGCGACGCCGCGCGTCCCATTCTGCCTCGGTGATCACGCGGCCGTCGGGGGAGATCCTGGCTTCGCCGAACGAGCCGATGGCGCGATGGAACCCCCGATGGGGCAGGCGCAGCTCGACGTCGATCCCGTGCTCCTTGATGGTGCGGTTCCAGCGGTCGATCCCGCGCTGGCAATCCGCGATGTAATCGTCGCGAAGCCGCTCGTTGAGCGCGGTCAGCGCCGGCACGTCGCGGGTGGCGATACGATCGCCCTCGAGACACGTCACCGGATAGGTCGCGTCGGCCAACCGATGGTCGTCGTCCTTCTTGGTCTCCTCGAACCGGCCCTTGAGGCCCATCGTGAATGCATTGGCGGCGTTGGTGGAGACCTCGGAACCGAAGAGATCGAGCGAGACCGAGTAATGGAAGTTGATGTACCTCTGCATCGTCGGCAGGTCGATGCCGCCGTAGCAACGTACGTCGTCGCTGCGGTGCTGCCGCATCAGCTCGCAGCTCTTCTGCACGATGCGGCCGACGCCCATCTCGCCCACGAACATGTGGTGGGCTTCCTCGGTCAGCATGAACCGGCACGTCCTCGACAACGGGTCAAGGCCGGACTCCTGCAAGCTGGCGAGCTGGTACTTCCCGTCGCGGTCGGTGAAGAAGCAGAACATGAAGAACGACAGCCAGTCGGGCGTGCGCTCGTTGAAGGCGCCGAGGATGCGGGGCTTGTCGTGGTCGCCGGAGCGCCGCTGCAACAAGGCTTCCGCTTCCTCCCGGCCGTCGCGCCCGAAGTAGGCGTGCAGGAGGTAGACCATGGCCCACAGGTGGCGGCCCTCCTCCACGTTGACCTGGAAGAGGTTACGCAGGTCGTAGAGCGACGGGCACGTCCGCCCGAGGTGGCGCTGCTGCTCGACCGACGCGGGCTCGGTGTCTCCTTGCGTGACGATGAGCCGACGAAGGACGCCGCGATATTCGCCGGGCACCTCCGGCCACGCTGGTTTGCCGAGGTGATCGCCGAAGGCGATGCGGCGGTCGGCCTCGGGCTCGGCCAGGAAGATTCCCCAGCGATAGTCGGGCATCTTCACGTAGCCGAATTGCGCCCAGCCGTCCCGGTCGACGCTGATGGCGGTGCGCAGGTAGACCTCGTTGGCCTGGAATCCTTCCGGCCCCATCTCCTTCCACCAGTCGAGGAACCGCGGCTGCCACTCCTCGAGCGCGCGCAGCAGGCGCCGGTCGTCGCGCAGGTTGACGTTGTTGGGGATGCGCTCCAGGTAATCGACGCCGGCCATCACACTCTCCTTCGATCGAACTCGCTGCGCTGACCGGTTCCATACACGTGCAGCGCGCCCTTGCTCCCGACGGCGTTCGGCCGCTGGAAGATCCAGTTCTGCCAGGCCGACAAGCGGCCGAAGATCTTCGTCTCGAGCGTCTCCGGGCCCGCGAACCGCAGTGACGCCTCCATACCGGTCAGCGCATCGGGCGAGAAGGCCGCGCGCTCCTCGAGGGCCAGGCGAACCTCGTCGGCCCAGTCGATGTCGTCGGGTGTGAAGGTGACGAGGCCCGCATCGCCGGCGGCCTCGGCCTCCATGTCGTGCCCGATCCTTCCCTTCAGATCGTCCACGCGTCCCGGGTCGCCCAGGAATCGGGTGGCGAGCCGTGTGAGCCCGTTGCTCATCGGGTACGCGCCGAAGTTCATCGGAGTGAGCTTCACGGTGGCGACGTGGCCGGCATCGCCCTCGCGCGTCCCGGCGAGCATGTACGAGCGGTCGGCGGCCAGAGCCAGCTCGAGCAGCGTGCCCGCGAAGCACGAGCCCGGCTCGACGAGGGCGAAGATGGACCGCGACGACGCATCGAGACGCTTGAGCGTGCGCCTGAGATAGAGGCGGATCTCGCGGACCAGCCAGTGGCCGGCGTGGTCGGCCAGCATGCGATCGTGCGCCTCGACGCGCTCGGCGTCACCGGCGGTACGGAGGACCCAGAGTCCGATCGATGCTTCATTCGCCCGGAGGTGGAGGATCAGGTCGTCGAGCTCGCGCGCGACGGCCAGCGGCCAGAAGCCGACCCCGACGGCGTGGATGCCGGCGACATCGCCCGGAGGCGCGGTGTCCGGCCCGTGCACGGTGATCTCGGCGCGGCCACGGGCGCGATCGATCGCGCACGTCACGAACCGGTAGCCGATGCGATCGCCCTCGATCGTCCGCTCGAGCGGCGTGAGCACGATGCCACGGGCGTCCTTCGGGCGATCCGTCCGGGCCGCCCGCTCCAGCGCGCGACGCCGGGCCGTCTCGGAGAGCTTCGACCGCGGGGCGACCTCGTCCACGAATCCCCAGTCGACCGCGCGTTGTCCCTTGATGCCTTCCTCGAGCGTGCAGAAGACGTCGGCGCGGTCGCGGCGCACCCGGCGCTTGTCCACCAGCCGCGTGAGGCCGCCGGTGCCCGGCAGGACCGCGAGCAGCGGCACCTCGGGAAGGGCGACCGACGTATTGCCGTCGTCGGCCATCAGGATGTGCTGGCAGGCCATGGCCAGCTCGTACCCGCCGCCGGCGCACGGCCCGTTCACGACGCAGAGCCACGCCTGCTTCGACTCGCCGGACGCTTCCTCGATGGCGTTACGGGTCTCGTTCGTGAACTTGCAGAAGTTCACCTTGAAGCCGTGCGAGGACTGTCCGAGCATCCGGATGTTGGCGCCCGCGCAGAAGACGCGCTCCTTGCCCGACGTCAGCACGACCGCGCCGATCTCGGGATGCTCGAAGCGCAAGCGCTGGACGGCGTCGTAGAGCTCGATGTCCACGCCGAGGTCGTACGAGTTGAGCTTCAGCTCGTAGCCGGGCGCGAGCCCGCCGTCCTCCTTGACGTCCATGGTCAGCGTGGCGATCGGTCCGTCGAAAGCGAGCCGCCAGTGCTTGTACCGGGTCGGCTCGGTTCGGAACTCGACTGGTGACGTGTCCATGCTCTCCGTCCTTACCCGAGTATCACCCACAGGGCCCTGGCCTTGCCGGTGCCCAGGTTTTCCCACCCGTGCGGCGAGCTACCGTCGAGCAACGCCGAGTCGCCGGCGTCCAGGACGTGGCGCTCGCCGTTGTAGAGCAACGCGACGCGGCCTTTGAGCACGTAGAACAGCTTCATCTGTCCCGGTTTGATGACGACCTTGTCGGTGGCGACACCGCGCGATTTGCCGTCGAGCGTGGAGACCACAGCGCGGATCTTGCCCTGGAACAGGCCGGCGCCGAGCACGGCCCACCGCTCGCTGCTGCCGTCGAAGGACACCACCGGATAGTCCTTGCTCCTCGAGACGAGCACGCTGCCCGATGGCTGGCCGTCGAAGAGCGTGGCGATGGTGACGCCGAGCGCGTCGGCGAGCTTGCGCAGCGTGTTGAGCGAGGGCGTGAGCCGGCCCGATTCGATCTGCGACACCATGCTCGGCGTCAGCTCCGCCTTCTCGGCGAGCTGGCGTTGCTGGAGCTCGCGTTCGTTGCGGAGGGCTCGGATGCGATCGCCGAGCGCGGTCACGCGGACTCCGTCGAATCGCCGCCGTCATCGAGCCCGGCCAGCGAGCGCAGCGCGCGGGCCACGAACACCCGCGTCATCTTCTTGCGATAGAAGTGTGCGTAATCGGTGTTGTCGAGCGGCTTCGCCGGCCCCGCTGCGAGGTCGGCCGCGCGCGCGATGATCTCCTCGGTGAGGCGCTGGCCACGCAGCGATTCGGCGGCCGGCCTGACCTCCCGCGGCAGCGAGGCCACCGCGCCCAGGACGATGCGGGCATCGCTCACGACTCCCGCGTCGATACGCACGTTCACGGCGACGCCGAGCACCGGGAAGTCGAACGCGCCGCGCCGGCGCAGCTTGAGGTAGCGGGAACGCCATCCGTCGGCGGGCGGCAGCACGATGTCGGCCAGGATCTCGTCACCGCGCTTGGCGAGGTACTCGATCCCGTCGTCGCGGTAGAGCGCGGCGATCGGCACGGTCCGTTCGCCGGCGGCGCTCGTCAGCCGGACGTGGGCGCCCAGGCTCCACAGGACCGGCGCGGTATCCGACGATGACACGGCCCAGCAGCGCGGACTTCCCGGCGCCACCAGACAGATGTCGCCGTCCTTCTTCATGCAAAAGCCGATGGCCTTTCGCCACTCGTAGGACTGGTTGTAGTAGTTGCAGCGCGTGTCCACGCACACATTGCCGCCGATCGTCCCCATGTTGCGAAGCTGCGGTGACGACACGAGGCCGGCGGCCGTCGCCAGCGCCGGATAGTGGCTCACGATCTCCGCGTGCTGGGAGAGGGCAGAGAGCGTGGTCATCGGACCCACGCTGAGCCCGCGGCTGGCGGAGCCATGAACCCCACGCAGCTCGCCGATCCCGCCGAGGCCGACGAGGACTTTCGGCTCGAACTGACGACGCTTCATGTTCGGATAGAGGTCGGTCCCGCCCGCGACGATCATGGCGTCGGCACCGTGCTCGCCCAGCAGGCGTGCGGCGTCGGCAACGGTCTTCGGCGCGAGATAGGTGAACGGCGGCAGCCGCATCATGGGAGCGGGTGGCTCCGGGCCGGCTCGAGACGTGGGTGGCCTGTTCTGGGTGCGAGCCGGCTGCGTTCGTTTTCTGGATTGATCAACTCGGAGCCGCGACGGCGTCGGTCTCTCATCGGCTCGTGTCCTGGTCGGCGAAGGGGCGGACGGCGACGGCGTCGGCAGGCTGGCCGAACGCCGACTCCACCACCAGCGGCTCCTTGAACTTGAAGAGAGGAATGCGCTCGGGGCCGACGCGCGGCGTCTTACCCTGGCGCTTCAACTCCAGGCCCTTGAGGATTTTCTCGGGGACGATCGGCACCTCGTCGACGCGGACGCCGACGGCGTTGTAGACGGCGTTGGCGATGGCCGGCAGCACCGGCAAGAGCGGCCCCTGCCCAGCCTCCTTGGCCCCGAACGGGCCTTCGGGATCGTCGGTCTCGATCAGGATCGTGTGGATCTCGGGCGTCTCGAGCGTCGTCGGGCTCTTGTACTCGAGGAGCGACGGATGCTTGTGGAGGCCTTTGCGGAACACTTGCGCCTCCATCAACGCCTCGCCGATGCCCATGTAGACCGAGCCTTCGACCTGGCCCTCGACCAGGAGCGGGTTCAGCGCACGCCCGATATCGTGGCCGATCCACACGTCGTGGAGCTCGACCTCTCCGGTTTCTTCGTCCACGGTCAGCTCGACCACGCACGCCGAGTACGAATAGCACGGCGACGGACCCACGCCGCCGCCCTTGTACTTCCCCGCCCGCTTGGGCGGCGCGTACGAGCCGGGAAAGGCCAGTACGCCGTGCATCGCTTCCGCCAGCTCCACCGCCTGAGAGAACGGCACCGCCTTCTCCCAATCGTCGGGCACGCCGACCTTGCGATCACGAAACACGAGCCTCTCTGCGGCAACCTCGAACTTGCGGGCAACCGCCCGAGACATCACCGCACGCAGCCGCTCGGCCGCCTGGATCGCGGCCATGCCGCACATGAGCGTGACGCGCGACGAGTAGGAGCCGAGGTCCACCGGCGTGAGCGTGGTATCGGCGGGGTGCACGTGAACGTCCTTGGGGTCGAGGCCGAGGACTTCCGCCGGCAGGTAGGCGAGGATCGAGTCCGAGCCCTGCCCGATGTCGGTCGCGCCACACAGCACGCTGACGCCACCGCTACGGTCGGCGCGAAGGACGACGCCGGAATGCGGCATGCTGTTCCAGTAGATGGCCGTGCCCGCGCCCGTCATGTACGCCGAGCACGCGACTCCGACACCGCGCCGCTTCGGCCCGCGCCGCCGCGCCGGGGGCTGCCAGCCGCGCCACTTGTCTCGCCAGCCCGATGCCTCGACCACCTTGTCGATGCACTCACCGAGGCCGATGGTGGTGACGGTCAGGTGGTTGGCTGTCTTGGTGAACGGCTCGCACACGATGCGTCGCCGCATCTCGGCGGGATCGAGCCCGAGCTGCTCCGCCGCCTTGTCGATCTGCACCTCGAGCGCAAAACGCGGCTGGGGCGTGCCGTGGCCACGCTTGGGGCCACACGGAGGCTTGTTGGTGAAGACGCGCGCGCCTTCGAACTTGTAGACCGGCATCTTGTAGGTGACGGGATTGATGACGCCGGTGTAGAACGTGGAGGCCACGCCGTAGGAGCCGTAGGCGCCGCCGTCGAGCCACGTCTTGATGTGGGAGCCGGTGATTTCGCCGTCCCGGGTGAACCCGGTCTTGAGCCACATGAGCACCGGGTGTCGGCCGCGGTGCACGTAGAAAACTTCCTCGCGCGTCAGCGTGATCTTCACGGGGCGGCCGGTGAGCTGCGACAGCTTGCACGCCGCGATCTCGTGGGCAAACGGATCGAGCTTCCCTCCGAAGCCGCCGCCCACCGGTGTCGCGATCACCCGGATGTGGGCGGGCGGCACGTCGAGGATCTTGGCGAGCAGGCGATGGACGTAGTGAGGCGTCTGCGTGGACGACCACAGTGTGAGCTTGCCGTCGGCCCCCCACTGGGCCACCGCCGCATGCTGTTCCATCGGCAGATGAGTATTGCCTTCGTAGAAGAAAACGTCCTCGCGCACGAGATCGGCGCGTGCGAACGCGGCTTCGACGTCACCGAACTGGAGCGCGACGTTCTTGTGCACGTTCGGTCCGTCGCCGTATTCGTGGATGCGCACCTCGGGATGACCGAGCGACTCCTCGATCGACATGAGCGCGGGCAGCGGCTCGTACTCGACCTCGATCAGCCGGCAGGCCGCCTCGGCCGTCTCCTCGTCCTGGGCCGCCACCGCCGCGACGGCGTCGCCGACCATCCGCACTCGCTCGTTGCAGAGCGCCTCCTCGTCCTGGGACACGGGCAGGATCCCAAACTTCACCCGCGGCAGGTCGGCGCCCGTGATGACGGCATAGACGCCTGGCAGCGCGCGCGCGCGGGATGTGTCGATCAGCTTGATCAGCGCGTGGGGATGGATCGAGCGCAGCAGCTTGCCGTGAGCCATGCGCGCCATCACGAGGTCGTCGGCGTAGCGCGTCTCGCCCACGACCTTCGCCCAGGCGTCGATCTTGGGCAGCGGCCGTCCGATCACGGTGAATTCGTGCTTGTTCACTTCCGTGCCCCCATGCGCATCGAGGCCAGCTCGACGGCGTCGAGGATCTTCGTGTAGCCGGTGCAGCGGCAGAGGTTGCCGGCCAGCGCCTCCTTGATCTCGTCGCGCGTCGGGGTCGGCGTCTCGTCGAGCAACGCCTGCGCGGTGAGCAGGATGCCGGGCGTGCAGTAACCACACTGAGCCGCCCCGAGCTCGGCGAACGCCTGTTGCAGTGGATGGAGCTCGCCGCCCTCGGCCATGCCCTCGACCGTCGTGATCTGTCGCCCCTCGATTGCGATTGGCAGCGCGAGGCAGGACAGCACGGGCTCGCCGTCCACCAGCACGGTGCACGTGCCGCACTCCCCGAGCTCGCAGCCGTGCTTCGTCCCCGTCAACCCGAGATCCTCGCGGAGGACCTCGAGCAACGTCTTGTGAACGGGAGCCAGGACGTCGCGGCTCTCGCCGTTGACCGTCAGCGCCATGCGGACCTTCATCCGAGCTCCACCCCCACGGGGACGGTCGGAATTAAGCACTGCTTAATGGGAGTTTAAAAATACTGAACCAGTCCGTCAAGGGATTCGCGAGGCCCGGCTGATGGCCACCCACTTGCAATTGCTGCAGGCCGGAGGAGGTGAGCACGAATGCCATACATCCTTGCGTGGCTCCTCGGCGTCCCGGCGACGATCCTCATCCTGGTCTGGCTGATCAACCACGGTTAACAGGCGGCCGTCGGCCTCCGGCGTGACGCCGTGTTCGATCGGCGGCGCTCGGTAGCGGAGCGCCCAGGTCGGCGAATCTGTTGCGCACGCCGGGGCCGAAGTCGGCGAATCTGCGTTCGGCACCCGCGTTGCACATATGCATGGGGTGTTTCTCCGTCTGGTGCTGGCGGTGCTCCTGCTGGTAGCGGCCGTGGCTCATGCCCACCACGCGGCTCCGCAAACCGTTCTTCGCGACGCCAACGCGTCGGGTGTGATCGCAACCGTCTCGACCGGCGGGGTCATCGACCCGGCAAATCCCTTTTTTCAGAGCGTGGGACGCAATGGGCGCGCGTGCGTCTCCTGTCACGACCCGGCCGATGGCTGGACGATCACGCCCGCGGGCGCTCGAGCGCGCTTCGAGACCAGTGAGGGCCTGGATCCGCTCTTCC
>Ga0209055_1003065_pt1 | contig 10307 bp, 9 predicted proteins | sample GraSoiAngelo_110_FD_185875 | JGI IMG/M metagenome (GOLD analysis project Ga0209055, IMG submission 185875) | Grasslands soil microbial communities from the Angelo Coastal Reserve, California, USA - 14_0903_12_30cm (SPAdes) (version 2) | ecosystem: Environmental > Terrestrial > Soil > Grasslands ...
AGATCATTATGGGCTCGCACACTGGCACCCATCTCGACGCCCCCAGACACTTCATCCAAGACGGGATAGGCATAGACAGGATTCCTCCGGACAAATTGATAGGAGAAGCCTACGTGGCTGACCTTTCCAGAAAGCCGATTGGTAGCGGAATCACATCCGAGGACCTTAAGCCAGAACTCGAAGAGAAAATTGTAAGGGATGATATTGTTGTCATCTATACGGGATCCAGCGAACATTGGGGTGAGGCGTCCATCAACCGAGACTACACGTATCTTACTGCTGACGCAGCGGACTATCTTGTCTCGAAAGAGGCCCGGGCTGTCGGAGTTGATTTTCTCAGCGTCGAGAAGTTTAAGGCCCCCGAGCCCGTCGTACACAAGACCCTTCTCGCAAATGGAATCTTCATCATCGAGTCCCTAAGCAGCGCACTGAAAGAATTTCTTGGCAAGAGAATCCTAATGATATGCATGCCCATAAAATTGCAAGATGGAGACGGAGCGCCTTCGAGGGTAGTGGCAGTACCCATTCGCGAAGACTGAGCACCTCCCGAAGTCGACTTTTCTAGTAGTCTTAAGCACGTCTCTAGCGAGAGATCGACGCTTTGACTATGAAAAAGCTGGAAGGGATCATAGCACCGATGGCCACAGCAATAACTCACGACGAGAAGATCGACGCGAAGACTACGAGAACTCTCGTGGATTTCTTGATTGATAGAGGAATCGACGGGCTGTTTCCTTTGGGAACGAGCGGAGAGTTTGCGCTCCTTGACCGGGAAGAAAGGAAGAAAGTCATCGAAACGGTTGTTGACCAGACCAACGGTCGAGTCCCGGTGCTGGCCGGTGTCTCGGATCCTAGCCTTGAGAATGTCTTGGCTTTTGCCAAGGATGCCAAGGACCTCGGTGCAGACGCCATTGTCGCAACTCCGCCATACTATTACGCGACTGGGGAGGAAGGGCTATTCAGCCATTTCGAGACAATTGCCCGGAAAAGTGAGCTGCCTCTTGTCGTGTATAATATTCCAGAATGGACTCATCTCTTCGTTCCTCCGAGTGTCATTCAACGATTGGCCGAGAAGCGGTTGATCGTCGGGATGAAGTACACGGAGTATAATCTCCTCAACCTTCTCCGGTTTCTTAAAGTCGCTGGGAAGCGCATCGCGATCTTCGCCGGGTCTGATGCGATGACTTTCACAAATCTGGAATTTGGTGGAAGCGGTGGAGTAATCGGAGTCGCAAATGTTGCCCCCAAGCTATCGAGTTCGGTGTTTGACGAGTTCAAGCACGGAAACTTCGAAGCGGCTCGACTGGCTCAGTCTAGGCTTCTTCCGATAATCGAGGCGATCAGTGTTGGAAGATTCCCTGCAGGGCTGAAGGAGGCAATGAGAATGGTCGGGATGCCTGTGGGAGACGTCAAGAGCCCGCTTCAACGTCTCACAGATGGTGAAAGAAAGAGTGTTGCAGACTTTCTTAGAGAGGCTGGACTATTGAAAGGCGGACTTTGAGAGACATGACGAATGCAAGGGCAGTCCAAGGACTCGCGAAGCACTATCGTATGTTGATTGATGGTGAATGGGTTGATTCGAAGAGAGAGGAGACGATTGAGGTGGTCAATCCTGCCACTGAGAGAGTGATTGCTTCCGTTCCGAAGGCTGATCGCGAGCAGGCGAAGGCTGCACTTGAAGCGGCGGAGGAGGCTCAGCCGAAGTGGGAAGATCTCGCGCCCCTTCAACGGGCGGCCTTTCTTCTCAAGACGGCTCAACTGATTCGAAGGGATAAGGAGAGGCTGGCCAGACTCCTGACTTCGGAGCAGGGAAAGCCTCTGTTCGAGGCTCGCGGCGAGGTTGACGGTGCTGCGTCGAATTTCGAGTACTATGCCGAGTTTGCTCGCAGGATTGAGGGCGATGTTCTGCCCAGCGACAACCCCCGCCAGACTGTCATGATTCTCAGACTCCCGATCGGTGTGGTCGCCTCGATTACTCCTTGGAACTTTCCATCTGCAACAGTCGCTAGGAAGCTCGCTCCTGCACTGATTACGGGGAATACTGTTGTGACGAAGCCATCCAGCAATACTCCTCTCAGTACGATCGAGATGGTGAAGCTGATGGAGGAAGCTGGCTTTCCAAAAGGAGTTGTGAATGTTGTTACCGGGAGTGGATCGGAGGTGGGGGATGAGCTCGTGACGAACAAGATTACTGGATTGGTTACGATGACGGGCAGTACCGATGCGGGACGGACGATTATGGACCACTCTTCGAATCATCTTCCAAAGCTGGTCTTGGAGCTGGGCGGGAAGGCGCCGTTCATTGTCTGGCACGACGCGGACCTTCCCTGGGCGCTAAAGTGTGCAATATGGGCTCGATTCTGGAATTGCGGCCAGACCTGCATCTGCTCGGAGAGGATGTATGTGGACGAGAAGATCAAGGACAAGTTTGTTCCCGCGTTCGTTCGCATGGCCAAGGATCTCAGGCTCGGAAGCCCGTTAGAGCCAGACACTGATCTAGGTCCGATGGTCAGCAAAGAAGAAAGAGAAACCAGCATGAGTTTCATCGAGAAAGCGAGGGCAGAGGGAGACAAAATTGTCCTAGGCGGACAGAAACCTTCTGTCCCGACGAAGGGATGGTTTTTCGAACCGACAGTCATAGAGGGTGTGAAACAGAAATCGTCGCTTGTCCAAGACGAGATCTTCGGACCTGTCGTACCCATTCTCGAGGTAGACAGCTTTGACAAGGCAATCGACTATGCAAACGACTCGAAGTATGGCCTAGCCTCATACATCTTCACGAAGGACAGTACACGAGTTCTGAAGGCTATGAACCGGATCAAATTCGGAGAATCTTACATCAACCAAGTCGGACCAGAACAGCTCCAAGGTGCACACACCGGCTTCAGGCAGTCAGGACTGGGCGCTGAAGGCTCAAGGTACGGGTTGGAAGGCTACACTCAATTGAAAACGTGCTACGTTGACTGGAACGATAAGCCCAGCTTGTCGCATCTCTTCCCATACAAGTCGAAGTAGAACCAGAGACTTACCGGCGGTCCGCAGCAAAGATCGCGATATCGTTTACATTCGTTCCTGTTGGACCCGTCATTACTAGGTCCTTTAATTTCGAAAAAAAACGATAGGAGTCATTGTTTCTGAGGAATTCTTCAGGGTCCATACGAAGCCTTAGACCCCTCGTGATTGTTGATCCATCAGCCACTGCACCAGCTGCATTCGTCCGAGCTTCAATTCCGTCGGTCGCAAACGAACCGACTATAACCCCATATGAACCACTAATCTTTACTGCCGCTGCCAGAGCCAGCTCTTGATTCCTGCCACCCTTACCCTTTCCTCGGACGGTCACAGCTGTTTCTCCGCCGGCTATCAAGGCCGCTGGGGGAGCGAAAGGTAGCGAATTATCCCGGATGTCTCTCACGATCGAGCCGAAGATTCGGCCAACTTCCCGAGCTTCACCGGTAATCTGGATCGACAACACTTGGGTCCTGTAGCCAGCTTTCGTCATGGCTGACGCCGCGGCGAGACAAGACGCTCGATTGTTGCCGACTATCACGTTCTGTACGCACCTGAAGACCTTGTCTTTCTGTTTCGGGGTCTCAGGTATCGATCCCGAGAGGCCGCGAGTGATGATTCTTCGAGCGTTCTTTGGGATCTGGAACCAGAGATCATATTTCTTGAGAACTAGCTCAACATCGCGGTAGGTCGTTGGATCTGGAGCCGTTGGGCCTGACGCTATGGAATCAATTTTGTCGCCAACAACATCCGAGATAATCAGAGTCAACACAGTCGCTGGGTAAAGTCTCTCTGCAAGCCTGCCTCCTTTTACCTGGGAGAGATGTTTTCGTACGGTGTTGATCTCCTCGATGCCAGCTCCGGATCTTAGTAGTGAGGATGTGATCTTTGCTTCGTCGTCCAAGTTCATTCCTTCAACTGGTAAGGGCATTAGGGCTGAACCTCCTCCTGAGACCAAGACGATGACTAGATCGTCTCGCGAAATGTCATCGACTAAGCGTAGCATTGCTAGAACACCCTCCACGCCCTTCCGGGTCGGTATCGGATGGGTCGCTGGGTGATATATTATTCGACGAGTTCGAGGCATCGGCCGCAGATAATCTGGAATTATCACCAGCCCTCGTGTAATCCAATTACCCAGCAGTTTCTCGATCTCCTCAGCCATGTAGCCTGAGGCTTTTCCTCCACCAATGACGAAGATTCGTCGATAGTCTTTGAGCGGATACTGGAGCCTATCAACGTGGAGTGTGGATCCGCTGAGTTTCAAGTGTTCCCTAATGATTCTGGCTGGGTCCGCTGCGGCTAGGGCTGCGTTCATTGCATGAAGAACGTCACGGTGTAGCTTGTCCAACCCGCGTCTACTCTGAGTCCGAGCGCGGACCCGTATCATGGCTCTAGGCTAATCCTTCCACGTGTCTTTGACGACCCAGACGGGTTCGTCTGGGTTGAAGTATTCCTGGCCCTCAGCGCGGTGCTCTTCCAAGACCTTCTCGTCCACTTCCACCCCGATGCCTGGTCGGGTCGGAACCTTCGTCTGACCGTTCTCGACCTTTGATTGGTCTCTTACCAATTGTCTCTTCCAGGCTGGGAAGCAGTCGTAAAATGATTCTTGAATGAAGAAGTTGGGAAGCGCGGCGTCGAGCTGTACGGTCACTGCGTTCTGGATGGGTCCGAAAGCGTTGTGAAAAGCCATCTCTACCCCATATGCTTCCGCCATGGCAGCGACTTTGCGAGCGACCGTAACCCCGCCGATATTTGTAATGTCTATTTGCAGATAATCGGTCAGATTGTTCGCGAGGACGAAGGCCGCTTGCTCCTTCGTAAGTATCCGTTCGCCCAGGGCGACTCGTACGTCGGTCGCTTTTCGGTACTTTCGAAGACCCTCGAGATTATCCGGATGAACAGGCTCTTCCATGAATAACGGATCGAACTCGCGGAGTTTCTTTGCGATGGATATAGCTGCGTTCGGGTCAAATCTTCCGTGATGTTCTATCAAGAGCTGGACTTTGCCGGCCGTGGCGTCCCTTACAGCTTTGACTCGGGCATAGGCCGTTTCCAATCCTTTCGCATCAATTGAATTGTAGTGTGTCCCGAAGGGATCGAACTTGAGGGCGGTGTAGCCCATCGCCGCGAATTTCTTGGCCCTCTCGCCAAACTGTTCGGGCGTGACGCACTTGTCATACCATCCGTTTGCGTACACCCTAACAGTGTTCCTGAAGCCGCCCCCAACCAGCTGGTGTATAGGAGCGCCGAAATGCTTCCCGACGATGTCCCAGCACGCGATGTCGAACGCGCTCAGGGCGGTTGTAGATTCGAAGGATACAGGGAGGTAGAAGTCATGCTTATGCCATTCGTGAATGTTCAGCTCCGTGTCAAACGGATCCTTTCCTTTGTACACTCGGCCGACCTCGTGTAAAGACTGGATTACTGGCTGGACTCGTAGAGTCGGAACCGCTTCTCCGTAGCCGATGGTCCCATCGGAGGTTGTGAGTTTTAGAACGACGGAATTTCCAGCCCAAGTAGCACTTCCTTGTGACGAGGGCTCGCCGAGCTGGTAGATTTCAAAGTCGGTAATTTTCAACTTGAGGCCCCGATGATGGGCGGACCTTTTGACATTTCAGTATTGGCCCCAACTCACGAGACCTCAAGGATTTCGTCAAAGAAGTAGCTTATCGTCAAAATGATACTGACCTAATCCTGACCAGCGCCTATTAGCATGTCCCGATTGAGTCTCTTGCAAGTCTTATTGCCCTTGTTTCTGGAAGCTCATTCAGATGCTACGGGAGTCTTAGAGTTGGCTAGGGTTCTCTCTCCATCAGAAACCTCCTGGAGACGTCTCCTATGGTACGTTCTCGCAGGGTCTCGGGGAGGACCCAACCGGGGGAGGATCGTCACTCTGCTGAGAGAGGGACCGAAGAACGTGAACCAGTTGGCAGAGGCTCTAGACGTTCACTATCGAGTCGCAGAACATCATATCCGTGCTCTTGAGAAGAATCACCTAGTCTCGCCTTCAGGCGAGAGATACGGACGTCTGTACTTTCTCTCACAAGAAATGGAGGCGCACCTTCCGATCTTTGACGAGATCTGGGTCAAGATCCAGCCCAGAACGAGGGAGGTGAAAAAATAATGGTATCACTAATGGACGCTAGTCTTTACACAGCCGCCATCAGCGCAGCGCTACTGCTCGGACTCATCCTCACATACGCGAAGGTCTACAGAGACACAAGAGCCCAGTTTAGCCTCGGCCTAACGATCTTTGCAACGATTCTCTTCGCGCAGAACATACTCGCGGTCTACTCCTTCTTGACCATGTCACCTTTCATTGGAGACCCGTTCCTCCCATATCTTCTGGGAATAAACATCGCGCAAGTCTTAGGAATACTAGTCCTATTCCGCACGACCCTTCGCTAGAACAGGCCCAGATCTAGACCAGACGTCCACCACATCTCGCCAATCTCTCAAATAGACTCAGACCATCACCGCAGCAACAACTCAGAAAACGGGAGGTGGAATACAGAATGAAAAAGCAGAATTTGATCATTATCCTCGGACTCTTCGCACTCTTCATCGTAGCATTCTCTAGCGGGCGAGTAATCGCACCAGCCAACGCACAAGGAGTTGTCGGGAACGTCTACATCATGTCTAACTCAGCGAGCGGCAACCAAGTCATAGTATACACTAGAACAGCCGACGGCACATTGACCTGGAAGGCAAGCTATGCCACCAACGGTCTCGGAATCAACGGCTTAGCCGGAAGTAACCAGGGAGGACTAGCCCTCAGTGAAGGCGGCCGCTGGCTGATCGTAGTAAATGGTGGTAGCAATGACATTTCCGTCTTCAGCGTCAATCAGAAAGGCCTGAACCTCACCGACAAGGCAAGTTCGCAGGGCACGATGCCCATCAGCGCCACAGTTCACAGGAACGTCGTCTATGTGTTGAATACAGGTGGATCTGAAAGCACTGGCAACATTGCCGGCTTCCATCTCAATGATGGCCAGCTCTCCGCAATATCTGGCTCTGTCCAGCCTCTAAGCGGCGTGACAGCACCTGCTCAGATATCCTTCAACCCAACGGGCACAGTACTGGTTGTCACCGAGAAGAGCACTAGCAAGATCGACACATTCCTCGTCAACAGTGAAGGCGTCGCGTCTGCCCCCAACGTTCAATCCTCTAGCGGTGGAACCCCCTTCGGGTTCGACTTTGCCCCCAGCGGCACACTCATCGTCAGCGAAGCAGCCGGCGGACCCTCAGGAACCAGCGCAGTCTCATCCTACACCATCTCTGACTCCGGCAGTCTAACCACACTAAGCGCATCTGTCCCTGACACTCAGCAAGCAGCATGCTGGCTCGTCGTAACCGGGAACGGCCAGTTCGCCTACACCGCCAACGCCCACAGCACCACCATATCGTCCTACACCATTGCTCGCAACGGAAAAATCTCGCTACTCAACGCCAAAGCCGCAACGGTCGGCGGCACCGATCTCGACATGGCTCTCGCAAGGAACAGCAGGTTCCTCTACGTATTCGACAACGGAGACCATGCTATCGTGGCATACGAAGTCCACGCAGACGGCAGTCTCACATGGCTACAGACGACCAGCGGAATCCCAGCAGGAGCCGACGGATTAGCAGCAAACTAGACTAAGACCTGATCATCTTCAGGTCAAACTCCTCTTTTTCTGTTCTATCTAGTCTTGGGGATCTCGTTTTCCTGCGTGTCGACGATCTTCATGGTGTCTTGTGGGTCCAACGCGTACCGAAATACGGTTGCTCGCTAGATTTCTTTCTCGGAAAGAGAAAATCTGACAGTTGGAGGACGCTCCGAAACTCATAGTCAGGATGCTCCGTCGTAGGGTCGCCACGATTTTCAGGACTCCACAATGCGGCTCCAGTCAAGACGCCAGCCCGTTTCCCAGCAACCATGTCTGCCGGTGAATCCCCAACGTATATCGAGTCTTTCGCATCGGCATTGATTCGGCTTAGCGCCAGAGTGATCCCTTCAGGATCAGGCTTGCTCTTCTGGACATCGTCCGCCGTAATGCGGATTTCGAAGAGTTCACATAGTTTGAACGGGTTTAGAGTGTACTCCATCATCACCTTCTCGACGCCCGTGAAGAGGGCTAGTCGACGTCCAGATATTTTGATCTTGCGTAGCAATTCTGGGATGCCAGGAAATACTAGTCCCCGGCTCGAGACGTGAGTTCGATAGCAGTCGTAGTAGTCTGATACCGCATTGCTTTGGACGGCATCAGGGAGGGTTCGAGTCATATCTCTGATGATCCTGTGCGCAGGAGGCCCAAACTTTGAGATTACATCTTCAAGAGTCAACGAGGCCCTGAGATATTTCAGAGAGATCTCATTCTCGCAATGATAGATCACCGGAAGACTGCTGACTAAGGTCCCGTCCATGTCGAAAATGATAGCTTTCGGTCGCGCTTCGTCTCGGGCTGGTTCTCTAAGATTCAATTTTTCAGGAGAAGATAGAGGCAGCACTATGATATAGTCACTAGGAAATTATCGACCTTGGTTGGAAAGTCTCTTGATTAGTGCTTATGAAAGACAGGAAGGTCCTTGACGTAGAAGTAGTCATCGACTTTGAGCAGAAGGGAGGCGACTTCGAAGGTTCTCCAAATGGTAGCCTTGGATAGCTGAGCCAGCTCGACGATGTTCGCTTTGTACATGTCCGTGCAGCCTTGGTCAGAAACTCCCATTGAGTTCATGTTGTTTGAGTGATCTCTCCGAAGCTGCATCATTATCTCGATGGGGTCTAAGCCGTAATTTGTCGCGAGCCACTTCGGTATGATTTCCAGAGCGTCAGCGAAAGCCCTGACCGCGAGTTGTTGTTTTCCAGGAAAAGTTAGGGCGAACTTTCGCAGCTGTAAGGCTAATCTGACGAAGATAGCGCCTCCGCCGGGCAGGACCTTCGGCCATGTACGTGCATGTTTGAGAACGAGGAGGGCACTTTTCACGGCCTTCTCAAGTTCCCGTAAGATCTCGGGAGAACTACCACGAAGCAGAATAGAGGCGGCCCCCTTACAGGAAATGAATACTGCGTCCTCGGGTGGTATCTTGTCGACTTCTAATTTTTCCGCGGTACCTATGTCTCTCTCACTGATGTCGTTGGTATCTCCGACGATGGTAGCCCCCGTGGCCGTTGCGACCTCGTCTATCTCCTTCTGATCCACCATTTGTAATGCGAAGATGCCCTCTCTGCTCAGCTTGTCCGAGATCCGATCCGTTAGTTTTGCCCGGGAGATCAAAACGTTAGCCCCGGCCACCTTCACTTTCTCTACCAGACGTCTTCTCAGTCGAGCCTCTTCCGAAATGAACGTCAGGAGCTGGTCTCCGGAAGTAACGTTCAGCGTTGTGGTGAAGGGTCCCTGTTTCTTATCGATCAACTCAAGCGACTTAATTTCCATATTGTAGACAATCGCGACCTTTGGGGCACTTACTTCATCTGGCATTGATCGATGTGCCTTACCTCTCTTGATGACGACGCCATGTATCAGTTTGGAATCGTCAATTGTTCCACCAAGCTTCTTTTCTATCTTGATCCTCGAAACGTCTACCTTGCCCCCGTTGTCTACCAATTTCAGAGCTTGGGGCAGTTCACTTCGAAGTCTCTCGCCTAGGAGACCTCTTCCGCAATCGACGATCTCCATGAGGCAACCATCTAGGTCTCGAGCAGGATCCTCGGCAACTTCGTCGATGATTGCAAGGCATTTCTTGGCGGCGTCTTTGTATCCGTCAAGGATTGCGACGGGATGAACGCCGACCTCTATCAATCGATCGGCCTCGGTAAGCAATGACGATAGGAGGATGACGAGAGTTGAGACTCCGTCCCCCGCATCTTCTCGGTGTATCTTCGCCGCTTCAACTAGTGTCTTGATAGCTGGATACTGAACTCCCAGCTCGTTTACGATATCTACTGCGTCCTTAGTCACCTTTGTTACAAGTTCGGGGCCCAGGCGGTAGGTCACAAGTTTGTAAGCGCCTCTCGGGCCTAAACTACTGGCGAGTTTTGACGCTGCTAGCGATGCAAGTTGAAGGTTATTTGTCCACGCTTCTCTGCCTTGTAGTCTTGCAACGTCTTTCGAGAAAATCGGTTGTCGTAGAGGGCCTACTTGTTGAGTCACTGTCTAGCCGCCAAAGCCCGGTCCATGGTGTCGTCTCACCATTGCTTCATTGATTTTCTTCACTCGATCCATCCAGCCTAGGCCGATGTAGAGCTCCGTCTTGAGTCTGAGCGGGACGACCGGCAGTTTTTCGGACCCCACATATACGTACTCAGGTTCGTA
>Ga0209055_1003066_pt1 | contig 10300 bp, 9 predicted proteins | sample GraSoiAngelo_110_FD_185875 | JGI IMG/M metagenome (GOLD analysis project Ga0209055, IMG submission 185875) | Grasslands soil microbial communities from the Angelo Coastal Reserve, California, USA - 14_0903_12_30cm (SPAdes) (version 2) | ecosystem: Environmental > Terrestrial > Soil > Grasslands ...
CTTCAGCCCGAAGACGCGCCTCGCCTACGCGCTCAACCTGCATCAGCCGATGACCTACCACGTGGAGGCAGCGAACTACCCGGGCGGCAGCAAGCTGTGGCTCGGCGGCGCGTTCAAGGCGATCCCCAGCGAGAAGCAATGGGGACGCCTCTCGGCGGTCAACATCGATACGGGCAAGGTGGCGTGGAAGTACGACACCGAACAGCCCTTGATCGGCGGCGCGCTCGCCACCGCCGGGGGTCTGGTGTTCTTCGGCGAGGGCAACGGGTTGTTCAAGGCGCTGGACGCGGCAACCGGAAACCTGCTGTGGCAGTACCAGGCCGGAGCCGGCGTCAACGCCCCTCCCGTGTCCTACATGGTGAAAAACAAACAGTACGTCGCCGTTGCCGCGGGCGGAAATACGCAGCTCGACTTCAAGCGCGGCAACAGCGTGGTCGTATTCGCCCTGCCCTGATCCCTGCGCCCCTCAAAGGCCGCCCTCGGGCGGCCTTTTGTTTTCCTGCCTTGATTCGATGAAGCGAGCTCTCGCCTCGGGACTTCTCTTCGCCCTCGTTTCGGCGGCGCACGCCGATCTCGCCGCCGGCAAGCGCAAGGCCCAAGCCTGCAGCGCCTGCCATGGCGCCGACGGCAACTCGGCGATCGCCCAGTTTCCGGTGCTGGCGGGCCAGACCGCCCGGTATATCTATCTTCAGCTGAAAGACTTCAAGGAAGGCCGGCGCAGCGAACCCGCGATGGCGCCGTTCGTCGCGAAGCTCTCCACCCAGGACATGCTCGATCTCGCCGAATACTTTGCCGCGCAGAAACCGAAGCCCATCGCCTTCAAGGCGGACGCGGCGCGCGTCGCCCGCGGCCAGAAGAAAGCCGAAGAGGTGTTGTGCACCATGTGCCACCTGGGAGGATTCTCCGGGCAGAACGAGATCCCGCGTGTCGCAGGCCAGCACCCCGAGTACGTGATCAAGCAGCTCAAAGCCTTCAAGGCGCGCACGCGCACCAACGATGCCGGCAACATGACCAGCGTCGCCCAAACCATCTCCGAGCAGGACATCGAGGATCTCGCGCATTACATCTCGAGCCTGGACTAGCGGCCCGATGCGAAAGCGGTATTTCACCGGCGCGTCGCTGATCCTGTCCCTGGCCGGCTTCGCCCTCGCTCGAGGCGCCCCCTGCGCCGAGAATCCCGCAGAGCAGCTCGAGACCCCCGCGGTCGAGGTGATCGGCGTCACGCCCCTGCCCGGCCTCGGCGTTCCCGCCGCGCAGGTCCCCGCGAACGTCCAGGCGGTCACGGGGGCGGAGCTCATGCGGCAGCACCCGCTCAACCTGCCCGAATTCATGAGCCAGCGCCTCTCCGGCGTGAACGTCAACGAAAACCAGAGCAACCCTTTCCAGCCCGACATCAGCTATCGCGGTTTCGCCGCATCGCCCCTGCTCGGCACGCCTCAAGGGATCTCGGTGTACCAGGACGGCGTGCGCATCAACGAACCTTTCGGCGACACGGTGAATTGGGATTTGATCCCGACAGCCGCGATCTCGACGATCAACCTCATCCCCGGCTCGAACCCGCTGTTCGGCCTCAACACGCTGGGCGGCGCGCTGTCGATCCGCACCAAGAGCGGCGCGCAGTATCCTGGAACGGCGGCAACGCTCTACGGCGGATCGTTCGGCCGGCGTTCGATCGACGCGCAGCACGGCGGCACGAACGGCGAGTTCGACTATTATGCGAGCGCAAGCGCGTTTCGCGAGGACGGGTGGCGCGCGCAGTCGCCTTCCGACGTGCGCCAGTTTTTTTCCAAGCTCGGCTGGGAGGACGGCACGACCGACATCGACTTCAGCATCGCCCACGGCGAGACCGATGTCGGCGGCAACGCGCTGCTGCCGCAGAGCATGCTCCGCGCCGATCCGAAACAGGCCTACACGCTGCGCGACAACACCCGCAACCGGATGACGCTCCTCACTCTCAACACGACGCACTGGCTGAGCGGCGATCGGCTCTGGTCGAGCACCGCGTATTTCCGCGACAGCGAAAAGAGCACTTCCAGCGGCGACGTCAACCAGGTCAGCGACGCGCGCAACAGCGTCGTCCCCTACGAGGACGGCGACCCCAACGCCTCCTCGGTCAATCGCACCCGCACGAGCCAGCGGGGTTACGGGTTCTCCACGCAGGCTGCGCTCACGAGCGAGGGGCCATCCGGCCGGCGCAACCTGCTGATCGTCGGCGGCGGCTACGACCACAGCGCGAGCGACTTCCGCCAGAGCTACCAGCTCGGCGGCTTCAACGCCGACCGCAGCGCGGCGCCGACCGGCGCGCAGACCGAGATCGTGAATCTGGACGGCGAAAGCGCGACCGCAAGTCTGTTCGTCACCGACACGCTTTCGCCCGGTCCGCGATGGCATCTCACCGGGAGCGCGCGCTACAACAGCACCCGGGTGCGCACGCTGGACGGGCTTTCGCCGCCTCTGCCTCCGCCTGCCGCGGGATTGGGGAGCGATCTGACTTTCGTGAAATTGAATCCCGCGCTGGGCGCCTCGTATACACCCGAGGGCGCGCCCGGCTTCTACGCCGGCTTCAGCCAGGGCAACCGCCCGCCTTCGCCGGTCGAGCTCGGCTGCGCGGACCGGAACAGTCCCTGCAATCTGCCGAACGCCATGACCTCCGATCCGCCGCTCAAGCAGGTCGTGGCGCGCACGCTCGAGGCCGGAGCTCGCGCGCGGACGGCTTCGGGACTGCGTTGGAATGCGACGCTGTTCCGCACCATGAGCTACGACGACATCCTGTTCGTGAGCTCCTCGGCGAGCTCGGGGTTTTTCACGAACTTCGGAAAGACGCGCAGGCAAGGCCTGGAAGCGGCTCTCGAGCGCTCGCAGGAGAAATTCTCCTGGGCGCTCAACTACAGCTTGATCGACGCGACCTACCAGTCGTCCGCAGTGCTGTTCTCCCAGGCGAACAGCAGCGCGGACGCGAACGGCGATATCCAGGTTTCGCCCGGCGACCGCATACCCGGGATTCCGCGGCACCATCTGAACGTCGCCGCGAACTACGATCTGACGGAGAGGATTACGGTCGGTGCCGGCGCGGTGGCGGTGTCTCCGCAGTTCGCGCGCGGCAACGACAACAACCGGCATCAGCCCGACGGGGTGAATTACCTGGGACCGGGCGAGATCGCCGGCTATACGATCTTCAACATGAATCTCGACTACAAGCTCGATCGCGGCCTGCGGGCGTTCGCAAAGCTCTCCAACGTCTTCGACCGGCGTTATGCAAGCGCCGGCGCGCTGAGGCAGAATTTTTTTCCGGGCGGCAACCTGGCGGCGCCGGGCGCCCAGGTCAACGAGACCTTCTACGCACCGGGCGCGCCGCGCGCCCTTTGGATCGGGATACAGCTCGTGCCCGACGCCGCAGGGGGCAGGCAGAGCCGCGAAGCGCGGGCGAGCCGCGATTGACACTCCCTCGAACCCCGGCTTATCGTTGCCGGCAACGACAGGAGGCAGTCGCCATGCCCTTTCCCGGTAGATCCGCTCTTGCGATTCTTTTCTGCGGCCTGCTCTCGGCGACTGCGGCGCAGGCGCAGCGCGCCAGCCCGCAAGGATTCCCCGATGCGCCCGGAAAAGAAGTGCTCGTCGGCAAATGCTTTCAGTGCCACGCCCCGACGATGTGGCAGGACCACCGGCAGGACCGCAGGGGCTGGGAAGGCGTGCTCTACCGCATGGTCGGGCGCGGCGCCCTCTGGACGGAAGACGAAATAAGGACCATGGCCGACTACCTCGCAGCGGCATACGGGCGGCAGGCGGCGGCATCGAAATAAGAGCGCGGGCTAGGGAGGGACTATGAGAGAGCTGGTCGCACGATATCTGTCGCGCTCGATTTCACGGCGCGGTTTCCTGAAGGGCCTGACGACCGCCGGAATCTCCCTCGCCTCGGCGGAATCCATCCTGGAATCGCTCGTCCCGATCGCCCACGCCCAAGAGGCGCGGGGCATCGCTCCCGAGGCGATCAAAATGGTCGAAGGAACGGGGGCGGAATGCTTCGCCGAGCAGCTGATCGCCTCCGGCGTCAAATACGTGTTCGGCAACTCGGCGAGCGAGGATGCGCAGTTCTACGAGGCGCTGGTCGACCGGCCACAGCTCAAATACATCCTCACGCCGCACGAAGGACCGGGGGCAGCGATGGCCGCGGGCTACGTGAAAGCCTCCGGCGAGCCGACCATCGTGATGCAGGCCGCGGTCGTGGGCCTCGTCAACGCCATGGGGCAGATGTTCAACGCGTTCAAGGAGCAGACGCCGCTCGTTTTCTACAGCTACCGCACCGACCAGACGCGCCGAGCCGGGCGCGACGGCTTCGAGGAAGTGGCCAATCAGGAGCAGATCGTCCAGCCGATGACGAAGTATTCGTGGCTTGCGCGCCGTGCCGAAATGATTCCGGAGACCGTCCGGCGCGGCTTCAAGGCGGCGTGGACGCCGCCTTACGGGCCGACTTACGTTTCCTGGCATTCGGACCTGAACGACGAGAAGACTTACGCCGAGATCATCACCCAGGACAAGGTCGACCCGCGCATGCGCGTGCGCCCCAATCCCGCCGAAGTCGAGCGCGCCGCAAAGCTCCTCGTCGAAGCGAAGATGCCCCTCATGATCGTCGGCGACGAGGTCTACGGTGCCAAGGCCGCGTCCAAGGCGGTGGATCTCGCCGAGCTCCTCGGCATGCCCGTGACCCAGGTGCGGCAGATCTACGCGAACTTCCCCGAGTCGCATCCGTTGTGGGTCGGCGGCCCGCCCGCGGCGCGCATCGCGTCGCTCGATTTCCCGAAAAATCCCGATGTCGTCATGAACGTCGGGAACAAATTGCAGCACAACAGTCCGCAACCCATCGTGGCGCGCGAAGCGAAATTCATCGACATGCGCAGCGACAGCTGGAGCATGGGCAACGTGATGAACACGGAGGTACCGCTGGTCGCCGACGTCGCCTACGGCCTCGACGACCTCAAGGCCGCAGTGGAAGCAATCATGACTTCCGCGATGTACAAGAAGGCGCGGGAGCGCGCGCAGGAAGTGCGCCGGTTCAGCGAGAAGGCGAAAGCGCTGCGCGCCTTGGTGGCGAAGAACCCCGAGTGGGACCGCAGCCCGATGCTCGCCGACCGCGTCACCTCCGAGGTCGCCCAGTTCGCGGACCGCGATGCCATCATCGTCCATGAAGCCGGGTCGGTCGTCTTGCACGGTTTTGATTTCGATCCGATCGGCGGGCGCCAGCTCTTCTTCTATTACGGAGCGCACCTCGGCTCCGGGGTGGGCACCGCGGCGGGCGTGAAGCTCGCTCGCCCGAATCAGCAGGTGATCTGCCTCGTGGGCGACGGATCGTTCGTTTTCGGGCCGACCGCGCTGTGGAACATGGCGCGCCTGGAGCTGCCGGTTATCACCGTGGTCTACAACAATCACGCCTACGGCGGGCCGCACAGCCGCGTGATCGAAAAGACGGCGGGAGGCAAGATGGTGCAGAAGCGGCAATTCGTGCACGACTACCTCGGCAGCCCGGACATGAACATGGCGCAGATCGCCAAGGGTTTCGGCGTGGCCGGGGAAATCGCCGAGTCACCCGAGCAGCTGAAGGCGGCCCTCGCGCGCGCGCGCAAGGCGACGGTGGAGGGCAAACCCTATCTCATCGACGCGCAGGTGGCGCGCGTGGGAGTCGCCTGGGCGGACAAGCCGTGGATCCCGCCGATCAGCATCGCGCGGGAACGCGCGAGGAAAGTCTAGATCGCCGCGCCGCGATGCCGAAAGCCGACGACATCGAAACGCGGTTCCGGACTGCCGGGCACTTCACCGAGGCGCTGAAGAAAAACCTGTTCGCGCTGTATTGCCAGCCGATCGTGCCGGTGGAAACGGCGAAAGTGGACTACAAGTATCTGGAAATCTTCGTGCGCTTTCGCGAAGAGGAGGACAAGCTGCTGCCGCCCGGCACTTTCTTTCCGATACTCGAGGCGAACCACCTGACGCCGCTGCTGGACCGCTGGGTGGTGCGCGAGGTCCTCAGGTGGAGCGCCGACAAGCAGAGCTCCCAGCCCAATTGGCACATTCCGCGCTTCAACCTCAATCTCGCCGACGACACGATTCGCGACAAGGATTTCGGCGGTCAAGTGCGCGATCAGCTCAAGGAGACGAGAATCCCGCCCAACCGGCTGTGGTTCGAGATCACTGGACAGCAGATGGCGCGGCTTCCCGACGCGGCGAAGCAGACGATCACCCGCCTGAAGTCATTGGGGTGCGCCATAGCGGTCTCGGATTTTTCCAGCGTCGAGATGACCGCCCGGGGCTACAAGGACGCCGGCGCGCAGATCGTCAAGCTCTCGGGAAGCGTCGTACGGAACATCCACAGGAATCCGGAAGCCCTGTCGAAACTGCTCGAGATCAACGGCTACTGCCAGAAGCTAGGCATGCAGACCATCGCCGAGTTCGTGGAGCATGTCGACACCCTCCCGATGCTGCGCAAGACGGGCGTCAACTTCGCCCAGGGCTTCGCGATCGCCGAGCCTGGACCGCTCAGCCTGGTGATTTGAAGCGAGTGAAGATTCAGAAGCTCATGCTGAACACAAACCCAAGGCCGTTGGTCTTCGGGTTTGCCGCCGGCGTAGTCGCTACGATCAACGGATTCGTTTGAAAGCTTGTTCTCTTGTATTCGACGCTCGTGTAGCGCAAGCCGAAGTTGAACCTGTTTTTCAACACATAGTCCCCCTGCAGCACGAAGCCGAGTGCATCGTCGTATTTGGCGTTCAAGCCGCTCGCCGCTCCGCTGCCGCTAAGGGTTGGACTCAAATGGTAGGTCAGGCCGCCGCCCAAACGAACGTTGGGCATGCGGTAGAAGACGAGCGCATCGAGCGGCAACACGGTCCAATCGAGATGGCCGTTCTGCGCGGCGATGATGTAGAACTTGTACGAAATCGAAATCTCCGCCTCGAGTTCCTTTGAATCCGTGAGAATCGAGGCCCCGCCGCCGACGAAGACCCCTTGGTTGGCCTTGATCGATCTTGTGGAGCTACCGCTGCTGCCGTTCACCCCCACCGTAACCACGGTATCACCCCCCAAGCCGAAGCCCGCCTTGATGATCGGCCTGACTTCGGCCGCATTCGATATCGCGGGAACGCAGGCCGCAATCACCAAAACCAGAGCGGTGAAGGATTCGAGTGCTCTTCTCCCTGTCATTTTGTGTTCTCCTTTTTGGTTGGGCGGCCGGGACCCGAACAAGAAAACGGCCAGTCACTAGCATACCGTTTGAGCCGGATTCCGCAACGCGCTTCCTGCGCACCGCGCACCGTGCCATACTTCCCCGTGTCAAACGGCCCGCTACAATGGCAGAAAAAGACGCGATACCGGTCGGCGTGAAGCACACCGCAACGAAGCGCGCGACGGCGGCGGCCCTCCTCGCCTGCCTGCTCGCCGCCGCGCCCGCGCTCGGGCAAACCAAAACGGTGCTGCGCATCTCCACGCCCGCGGTGCCCGAGGACTGGCACGTCAAGATGCTGTACGTTTTCAGGGACGAGCTCAACAAGGCGGCGCCCGGCCGCTTCGACGTGCAGGTGCATCACTCGGGGACCCTCTTTCGCCAGGGCGCGGAGGCGGTGGCGATGCAGCGCGGGAATCTGGAGATGGCGCTGCTGTCGATGCAGGACATCGCGCGGCAGATGCCCGAGTACTCGATCTTCACGGCCGGCTACCTGATCCGCGATCCCGAGCATCTCGCGAAAGTCTACGGCGGACCGATCGGCGAGGAGGTGACCCGCAGGATCGCCGAAGTGCTGGGAATCCAGTTGCTCCAGGCGGTCTATCTCGGAACTCGACAGGTGAGCCTCGCGCAGCCGAGGTCGGTCAGAACCCCGGCGGATCTCGCCGGGGTGAAGCTGCGCATGCCGGGCTCCAAGGAGTGGCTCTTCCTCGGGCAGGCGCTCGGCGCGAACCCGACGCCGCTCGCCTTCACCGAGGTCTACCTCGGCTTGAAGACCGGCACCATCGACGGCCAGGACAACCCGCTGCCGACGGTGAAGTCGGCGAAATTCTACGAGGTGACGCGGCAGATCGTGCTCACGGGGCACCTCGTGGACGCGCTGCACCTTGCCATCTCCTCGAAGACCTGGCACGCGCTCTCCGCGGCACACAGGGCGCAGATGAAGAGGGCGGCGGCGAAGGCGGCGGGCTTCAACGACGAAAACCGCGTGCGCGAGGAGAAGGAGCTCATCGAATTCTTCCGCGCGCAGGGCATCGAGATCACGGTGCCCGACGTGGCCGCGTTCAGGAAGACCGTGCAGGACGCGTATCTGAAGTCCGAGTACGCGGAAAAGTGGCCGCGCGGACTCCTCGAGCGCATCAATGCGGTCAAGTGAAGGCATCGAGCGGCTCAAGCGCTGGGCCGATCTGACCGGCGCAGGCATTTTCGCGGTTCTCTTCCTCGCCCTGGTCATGCAGGTGGTACGCCGCTTCGTGTTCGGCGCACCCGCCGCGTGGACCGAGGAGCTCGCGACAATCGCCTTCGTCTGGGTGATTTTCTGGGGGACTGCGTTCGCCGTGCCGCTCTCCACGCACGTTGCGGTGGATTTCGTCGTGCCGCGCTTCGCGCCCCGCGTCCAGCGTACGCTTTACGCGCTGGGTCTTGCCGCGCTCGGGGGCTGCTTTCTCTGGGCCCTGCCCGGCATCGCCGATTACCTGCGCTTCATGATGCGCGAGCGAACGCCGGTGCTCGACTTGCCCTACGGCGTCGTCTACAGCGCCTATCTCGCCGCCGCGGTGATGGTGGTGCTGCGCTGCCTCGCCGCGATCCTCCGCCCTGAAGCCTCCGACAAGGCATGAGCGCCGCTTTCGGGCTGATGCTCGCCGTATTCGTCGGCATCGCCCTGCTGCGCGGTCCCGTCGGCCTCGCGATGATCGCGGGCGGCATCGCCTACCTCGGCGCGACCGGGCAGGACATGGGCCTTGCGGCCGAGCAGATCCTGAACAGCCTCTTCGGCAGCTTCGTGCTGATCGCCGTGCCGATGTTCATCTTCGCGGCAAACGTGATGAACTCCGGCACCCTGAGCGAGCGCCTCTACGGGCTCGCCCACGCGATCATGGGGCGGTTTCGCGGCGGCCTCGCCCACGTCAACGTGCTCGCAAGCGTCATCTTCGCCGGCATGAGCGGCAGCGCGATCGCGGACGCGGTCGGGCCCGGGATGGTCGAGATCGAGATGATGTGCAAGAACAACCGCTACTCGCGGCCCTTCGCGGTCGCGGTGAGCGCGGCCTCGGCCACCATCGGGCCGATCATCCCCCCGTCGATTCCGATGGTGCTCTACGCGCTCGTCTCGGGTGCCTCCGTCGGTGCGCTCTTCATCGGGGGCATTGTTCCGGGCCTGCTGATGGCCGCCGCGATGATGCTCGTCATCGTGTGGATCGCGCGGCGGCGCAATTTCCCGATGGAGTCGCCGGTGCCGTGGTCGGAGCTCCCGAAAATCTTCGTGCGAACGCTGCTGCCGCTGCTTATGCCGGTCGTCCTGCTCGGAGGCATTTACTCTGGCGTGTTTACCCCGACGGAGGCCGCGGCGGTCGCCGCGCTCTACGCCCTCGCGCTCGCGCTCTTCGTGTACCGGGCGCTGGACTGGAAGGGACTCGTGTCCGTACTCGCCGACAGCGCGCGATCCACGGCGGTGGTCGGGATCATCATCTGCGGCGCGTTTCTCTTCAACTACGTGCTCGCGACCGAGCAGGTGCCGGCGCGCCTGGCCGAATGGTTCCTGTCGCTCAACCTCGGCCCGCTCGGATTCCTGATCGTCGCGAACCTCGTTTTTCTCGTGCTCGGGTGCCTGCTCGACACCACGACGCTGCTGCTGGTGCTGGTGCCGCTCGTCCTGCCGGTCGCGCGTGCGGTTGGGGTGGACCTGGTGCACTTCGGCGTCGTCATCGTGGTCAACATGATGATCGGCCTGCTTACTCCGCCTTACGGCGTGCTGCTGTTCGTGCTGAGCGGCCTCACCGGAACCCCGGTAAAAGAAATCGTGCGCGAGCTCGTGCCGTTCATCGTAGCGCTCGTCGCCGTGCTCTTCCTCATCACGTTCGTGCCCTCGCTCGTTCTCGCCCTCCCCGAGCTCGCCGGGTACGTCCGCTGAACGCGCCCGCGACGTGGCTGGCGTCGCACGTTTGTGATATGAACGCTATTCCCGGGAAGCAACTACATCGGGTTGCAGTCTACCGACTCGATCCTTTCCCACTCCTGCCGCAGCACGATCTTCTTCGAGGGATCGCGCCCGTAAGGCCTCGGGCCGCTGCTCAAGGTGATGTGTCCGCCATTCAC
>Ga0209055_1003067_pt1 | contig 10299 bp, 6 predicted proteins | sample GraSoiAngelo_110_FD_185875 | JGI IMG/M metagenome (GOLD analysis project Ga0209055, IMG submission 185875) | Grasslands soil microbial communities from the Angelo Coastal Reserve, California, USA - 14_0903_12_30cm (SPAdes) (version 2) | ecosystem: Environmental > Terrestrial > Soil > Grasslands ...
CGCACCTGGTGCGGGGTGATGCGCCCCGCATCCGGGCGCCCATCACGGTGTCGATCGTGGACGACGACGTCGGGGGGCCGTATTCCGTCGGGCCGCGCGACGTGTTCCACGCGACGTTGCGGGACGCGGGTGTACATGTCGGGAAAGGGGAAACGGGAAACGGGAAACGTGTCGTTCTCGTGTATTCCGAGCCACGGTCCTGGAAGGGGCGAGCCGATCTCGGCCCCCGCTCGCGTGCCGCGCTGCGGCGCCTGGCGCCGGGCGCGCAGCTCGTGGTGCTGTTCGGCCATCCCCGGCTCGCGGCCCAGATCCCGGGGACGGTGCCGATCCTGCTCTGTTGGCACGGGCAAACACTCATGCAGCGGGCTGCGGCCCGGCGAGTCTTGAGCTGGTTGACATGAAAGGCGTCACGGAAAACCGTCACGGAAGGGCGTCACGGAGCGACGTCTGTCCGCGACGCTTTTTCGCGACGTCTCTTCGTGACGTCGCTAACGCAGTCGTCGCAAGTAGTCGACGACCATCTGTGCAGGGACGGCGTAGATGATCCTCCCCGCCGAATTTGGTTCTCCGCCGTACAGCACCGCCGTCACGCGCCCCGCGCGATCGAACATTGGACTGCCCGAGGAGCCGGGCGCACCGTATCCGTCGACCTGCACCAGGCCGGCGAGCACCTTGCTGACGGTGCCCGCAGTCAGCGTGGGGTCGGCCACGACGTCGCGCTCGCCCAGGCGCTCCATCGGCAGGTCTTCGCCTAGGGGGTAGCCGATGATGGCCACTGGATCACCGCGCGCCAGGGAGCCGGGTGCGCGGGCGAATCCCGCCACTCGCGGCGTGCCGCCCCGGATGTCGACACGCACCACGCCGACGTCCGCGGAATCCGCGACGCCCACCAGGCGGCCCGGGAACCACTGCCGGCTCCCTGAGAACTTGACCGCGATCCGATCCGGCCGCCGGGTTCCGTCCTCTCCCACGAGCACGTGTTTGTTGGTGACGAGGGTGCCCTGGGAATCGACCGCGAACGCCGTGCCGGAGAAGATCTCCCGCTCGGAGAAGGCGACGACGAGCAGTGCCACGGCGTCCTGGTTCTGTTGCGCGATGGCGCGGTAGTCGACGGCCGCGGCTCCGGCCAGCCCGCGCTGGCGGGCCTCGGCGGAGTCGAGCTGCGCGCGCAGCCGGGCGAGCGTCAGCGCGTCATGGGCCGAGGTTGCCGCCACGAGCGCGTCGCGCAAACGCGCCACCTCCGCCCGCGACTGCCGCAGGGCCTCGCGCAGGCCCGCGAGCTCGGATTGGAACCGCGCCAGATCCGTCGCCTCGCGGGCACTGTTCCGCTGGACCCAGCCGAACGCCACGAGCGTCGCCGCGAGCAGAACGATCAGCAGCTTGGTGGTGCGGCGCAGGTGGAGCGTCTGGCGCGCCACCTCCGCGGCGATCCGCACCGCCGTGCTGGACGCCCTCGCCCGAGGATACTGCGCGCGGGGCGACGACATGCGCTCCGCCGCCTGGCGCACCGCGTCGGACACCGTGTCGCCGCCCGGCTCCCCGGCGACCACGCGGAATTCCACGGCTGGGCCGTTCTGCCCGAATGTGATCACGTCGCCGTCCTTGAGGGTCACGTCGCCCGCGATGCGCGTGGCGTTGACGAACGTGCCGTTGGTGCTGCCCAGGTCGCGCAGCAGGAAGCTCTCGCCCTGACGCACGATGCTCGCGTGCCGGGCGGAGACATCGATGTCGCGGTCCGGGTCGAAGCGGACGTCGGAGAGGGGATGACGGCCCAGCCCGATGTAGGACTTGCGGAAGATCTCGACCTGCCCGACGCGTGCGCCCGAGAGGAACGTGAACCGGGCGTTCACGGGCTCCGCTTGACCAGATAGAGCGCGACCGCCGCGGCGAGCGCGGCGAGCGTGAGCGCGACCAGCCGCCAGCGCGCCCGTGCCGTAGGCTCCGGCGGGCGGCTGCCCTTGTACACGGGGACGGGCTCGGTGCTGGTCTCGGTGTCGATGAGGGGATACACCTGGTGCCCGACTTCGGCGCTCGCTTCCGGCGGGCGCAGTCCTTCGCCGTCGAAACGCGCCAGGATGACGGTGATGTTGTCGGGCCCGCCGCGCTCGTTCGCGAGCGCGATCAGCCGGTCGCACACGGCCTGCAGCTCCCGCTCGCGCGTGGCGATCTCGGCGATCTCCTCCTTCTTTACGGAGCCGGAGAGCCCGTCGGAGCAGAGCACGAGAATGTCGCCCCGGCGGACCTCCTGATGCGTGAGATCCACCTTCACGCGCGCGTCTGGCCCGAGCGCCTGGAGGATGATGTTGCGGCGCTCGCTCTTGGCGGCTTCTTCCTCGGTCAGCTCACCCGCCTCGACCAGGCGCTGCATCAGGGACTGGTCCTTGGTGAGCTGGACGGCCTGGCCCTGGCGAATCAAGTAGGCGCGGCTGTCGCCCACCTGCGAAAGGAAGAAGCGGTCGCCCAGCACACCCACGGCGGTCGTGGTCGTGCCCATGCCGCGGACTTCGGGGTGCGCCGCGGCGTACGTGTGGATCTGGCGGTTCGCCGCTTCGACGGCCTCCCGCAGCCGGTAGGCGAACCGCTGCGGCGTCAGCTCGCGCTCGCTCCCCCAGGCGTTCACCATCTGCTCGTAGATCGTCTCGGTCGCCATCTCGCTCGCCACCTCGCCCGCCGCGGCGCCGCCCATGCCGTCGGCGACCACGAACAGCGAGCCGCGCTCGCCGATCTCGTGCGCGCGCACGGCCGGCTTGAGCGAGGCATCGCGGCGCGTCAGGTCCGCGACGAGAAAGTGGTCCTCGTTGTGGTCGCGGGTGCGGCCCACGTCGGTCTTCGCGAAGACCTCGACCTTGATCGCCTTGGAGGGGGAGCGTCCGAACATGGTCAGCGTTCGCACTGAGCGGCGATCTTTGGATACGTCGTATCGGCCGGCGCCATGGTCACCGCCTTCCGAATCCATTCACATCCCTGGGCACGCTCGGTCATCTGGACGAGGGCCATGCCGTAGACAAAGGCGGCGTACGCCCGGTCTTCTCGACTGATCCCGGGCGCGTTGAACAGGTGGAGGGCCGAGTCCCGTATCCAGGGAGCCGTTCTCGGGGCCAGCCGGTAGAGATACATGTTGTCGAGCAACTCGCCAGCGCGCCGCACGTCGATGGTTGGCTTCGATCCAGTGGACGGCTTCACCACGCGACGTGGCGGGGAGCTCGGGGCGACGGGCGAGGGCGGGGGTGCGGCGGGGGGGGAAGCCGTGGTGTCACGCGGCGGGATGACCGCCACTCGAGGCGTCGTGTCGGCGCGCGCGCGCCTGTCGACCGCCTTGCTTCCGCCGCGCAACGCCAGCGCCGCCCCGACCCCACCCAGCACCACCACCGCACCGACCACGATCGGCGCCAACCGGCGCTTGCGCCGCGGCGGCGGCCTCCGGGCGGAGGGCATGGCCGCGGACCGGCGCAGCAGCTCCGTCTTGGCGTCGAGCTCCGAGTCCCGGCGGGTTGGCGGCACGGGGCTCAGACGGGCGCCGCGCTGCAGACCGAGCACCGCGGCGACGTCGTTCGCAAACTTGGCGGTCGACTGATAGCGATCGCCCGGGCTGCGCGCGAGAGCGGTGTCGAGCGTCGCCTGGAGGCCCGGGGGGAAGCGCAGGTCGGGGCGCACCTCGGCCAGCCTGGCGGGCTCGTCGGTGAGACGCTGGACCATGGTGTCCTGCGCCGTGGTGCCCGCAAAGGGCAGCTCGCCGGTGAGCATCTTGAAGAACACGAGCGCGAGCGCGTACAGGTCGCTGCGACCGTCGACCGGGTCCCCGGCCAGCTGCTCGGGACTCATGAACTCGGGCGTCCCGACCACCAGGCCCGTCTTCGTGACCTTCTGGTTGTCGCGGCCGCCCACCATCTTCGCGATGCCGAAATCGACCACCTTGACGATGTCCGTGCCGTCGCGACCGCGCGACAGCATGACGTTGTCGGGCTTCAGATCGCGGTGCACGATGCCGAGGTCGTGCGCCGCCTGGAGCGCGTCCGCCACCTGGAGGAAGATCGCGCCCGCCCGCGCGACCGGCAGCTCGCCCTCCCGCGCCAGCAGCTCGGTGAGCGGCTCGCCCTCGATGAACTCCATGGCGAGGTAGATCAGGCCCTCGGGGGTTTCCCCGAAATCGTAGACCGCGCACACGTTGGGATGGCTGATGCGGCTGGCGTTGGCGGCCTCGCGATTGAAGCGCGCTACGGCGTCGGGATCATGCACCATCGACGGGCTCATCACTTTGATGGCGCTCTTGCGCCCCATCTTCACGTGCTCGGCGAGGTACACCTGCCCCATCCCCCCCTCGCCGAGCTTGCGGACCACGTGGTAGCGGTCGGCCAGCACCTGGCCGACGAGGTCGGTCCCGGGCGACGACGAGCGCAGCGTCTGCCCGTCGTTGGGGCAAAAGCGCACCTCGTCGGCGTATTCGGTCGAGCAGACGGGACAGATCTTCACGCGGAGAGCTCGACGCGCAGGAGCTTGTCGCCCACCAAGACGCGCGAGTTGTGGCGTAGCGGCATGTCGCCGCGCGCCGCCAGGGCGACGCCGTTGCGGCTGTCGGCGTCCACCACCACGAAGTCCGCGTCCTCGGAGCGCACCATGGCGTGCCGCGCGCTCATCGACGGGTCGTACGGAAAGATCCAATCTCCCTGCTCCCGGCCGATCAGCACATCGCGCCCGGGCGAGAGCTGCAGCACGTCGCGCGCGCTGCCGTCCGAGCGGAGCTGCGTCAGGCTCGCGATGTCGGCGCTCGGGATCAGGCTGCCCATCCGCCGGGTGGCATCGGCGTCGGGGGGATGCGGTCCCGGGTAGCCCAGCCGGCGGAACCGGATCACCTGCGAGCCGATGAGCAGCAGATCACCATCGAGCAGCCGGTACGGCGCCTCGAGGAACACCCAGGTGCCGTTGCGGCTGCCCAGGTCGCGGACCACGAGCGTGTCCTGCTCCCAGGAGATCTTCGCGTGCAGCGGGGACAGGAATACATCGTCGGGGAACCGGATGTCGCCGTCCAGCCGGCCGATGGTCGTGTCGCGTCCGGCGCGCTCGAAGCGCTGCGCCGGGGTGCCCGCGTCGTCGAGCAGCACGAGCGTGATGCTGCCCCCGGCCCGCCCCGCGCCGGGGGAGACGCGTCGTGCCGACCCGGTATCTCCGACGGGAGCGCCGCAGGTGCCGCAGAACAGAGTGGCCGTTCCGACTGCGGAGCCGCAGCGCGCGCAGCTGGGGCCGGAGCCCGGAGCACTGAGGCGGCGGCCACAGTCGGGGCAGAACGGCCGCGCCGCACTGGCACGACCGCCGCAGAACGGGCAGGAGAGGGACTCGCCCGTGGCGACCCCGGCCGCCGCCCCGAGCGGGCGCGTTCCTGGATTCGACGTCGCCCCGCCCTTCGTGCCCTGATCCATGGGTTTGCCGCAATCCATGCAAGCTCGCGCGCCAGGCTCATTGTCGCGGCCGCAGTAGGTGCAAGCGGTCACAGCCGGAGGTACCCCACAGGGCGCACAAGTTACGGAATGCCAATCTATTCGGCAAATTGGCGGGTCGAAAGGGCCGATGCTACCTTGTCGCGCCTGTGCGATCGGTCGGCGTGGTGCTCGCGAGCGTCGTGGCCGGATGCGCGGTCTCGCGCGCCGGCAGCGCGCCCGTCCCGGCCGCCGCGGGCACGGCACCATCCGAGTCGCTGCAGGTCACCGTCGCCTATCCCGCGCCCAGCGATGTCCTGCAGTCACACGACTCCGCGTTTCTGTTCGGGGCGGTGCGTGGCGCGCGTGGCCCCGTGCACCTGGGCATCAACGGGCAATCGGTGCCCGTGCTCCCCGATGGCGGCTGGATCGCCTGGCTGCCGCTGCCCGACGACACGGTGGCGCCGTTTCTGCTGGCCGCGACCGCGGGACCCGACTCGAGTCGCACCGTCGTCACCGCTCACATCGCGCCGCGCTTCCGTCCGCCGACCGGCCGCGCCGCGTGGATCGATACGACCAGCTTCATGCCGGTGGGGACGCTGGCTTTGCCCGCGGGCGAAGGCGTGCTCCTCAGCGTGCAGGCGGCGCCGGGAGCATCGCTGCGCCTGGTCCTGCCCTGGGGAGCGAGCGTGCCGCTCGTGCCCGACACCCTGCCCGCGGAACCCGCGTGGAGCGTGCGGGCCTTCGTGGCCGACACGGCGGCGTACCGGCTGCCCCCCGCGGCGGGGCGGTACCTGGGGTGGCTCCCGGCGGCGGCGGTGTGCGCCGACGGACGCACCGCCTGCGCCACCCTCGTCGTGGCCGCGGGGGCAGACACTGCGGCCGCGCGCTGGCCGCTGACGATCACCACCGTCGACATGACGTTCCCGCAGGTCGTGGTCCTGAACGACGACACGGCCCACACCGGGACGACCGACAGCATCACCCCCGGGCGGGCCGTGCCCCACGGGACCTATAACTGGTTCTTCCCCACGGGAACGGTGGCGGTCGAATCGGGCCGCTGGAGCGATCAAGTGCGGCTGCAGCTGTCGCGCGATGCGGTCGCGTGGGTGAGCGCGAGCGACGTCGTGGCGCTCGCGCCGGGCACGCCGCCGCCCCGCGGAGTGGTGGGCCCCGTGCGGCTCACGTCGGGACCGAAGTCCGTGACGCTGCGGGTACCGCTTCCCGCCCGGCTCCCGTTCCTGGTGACCGAGCGGGACCGGAGCGTGACGGTGCGTCTGTACGGCGCCGCGTCCGACATCAATTGGATGCAGTACGGCGGCACCGACCCGCTGGTCAGACGCATGCGGTACGCCCAGCCGGCCGCCGACGAAGTGACTATTACGCTCGAGCTGTCGCGGCGCCTGTGGGGTTATCGCACCCGGCTGGAGGGGCGCGATCTGCTACTCGAGATCCGACGACCCCCGCGGATCGATCGCGCCCGACCGCTCGCGGGACGGATCATCGTGCTCGATCCCGGGCACCCACCGCTCGGCGCGCGCGGGCCGACGGGCCTGTGGGAGCCGGTGGCGACGCTGGCCGTCGCCCGCAAAGCCCAAACGCTGCTCGAGCACGCGGGCGCCACGGTGCTCTTGACTCGCACGGACTCGACGCCGCTGGAGCTGTACCCGCGCACCCGCTTCGCCGAGCAGCATGACGCCGACGTGCTCGTATCGATCCACGCCAACGCGCTTCCCGATGGGGTGAATCCCTTCACCAACAGCGGCACCAGCGTGTACTACTTCCAGCCGCGCAGCGCCGCGCTGGCGCGCGCGCTGGAGCGCGCGCTCGTGGCGGAGCTCGGCGTCCGCGACCTCGGCATGGGCCGGGGCGACTATGCGCTGGTGCGTCCGACCTGGATGCCGGCGGCGCTCACCGAAGGGCTGTTCATCATGCTGCCGGAGCAGGAGGCGATGCTGGCGAGCGAAGAGGGGCAGGGGCGGTACGCGCGGGGGATTGTGCGTGGCATTGAGCAATTTCTGCGCGAACGAGCGAAGGAGCCGTGACTTCCGCGTTCCGCGTTTTCTTACTCCTGCTGCTCGCCCCGCGCGCCGCAGCCCAAGTGGATCCGTCGGGCAGCTGGCGAACGCTCCACACCGCCCACTTCCGCATTCACTTCCGCCCCGTGTATCGCGCGGTGGCGCTGCTGGAGGCGCGCGAGGCGGAGCGGTCGTACGCCTTGCTCGCCGGGGAGCTGCACCCACCGCGCGGCGTCGTGGATCTCACCCTCGGCGACGATGTCGACGCGTCCAACGGCTTCACCACGGTGTTTCCCACGAGCCGCATCACGATTTTCGCCACGCCGCCGGCGGGCGACCACGGCCTCCTGTTTTACGACAGCTGGCTGCGCCTCGTGACCACGCACGAGCTCACGCATGTCTTTCACCTCGACCGCACGAAGGGGATCTGGGGCGCGCTGCAGCAAGTGTTCGGCCGGGCTCCCGGCCTGTTTCCCAACGAGTATCAGCCGAGCTGGGCGATCGAGGGACTCGCGACGTATTACGAGTCGCGATTCACCAACGGCGGCCGGGTCCGGAGCAGCTTCCACACGCAGGTGCTCGCCGCGGATCGCGCGGCCGGCGCCTCGCGCTCGCCGTGGGACGCGGTGCTGTTCACGCGCTGGGCCGACGGACTGGTCCCGTACGCGTACGGCAGCCGCTTCCTACAGTCGCTCGCCGGCGAGGCGGGCGACTCGGTGGTGCCGCGCTTCGTGGAGGCGACGTCGGGCCAGCTGATCCCGTTCCGCGTGGGGCGGCAAGTGGCCCGGGTCGCGCCCGGGCGTGCGCTCGCGACCGAGTGGATCCGCGGCACCCGCCCGGCGCCTGGCAGCCAAGCGGGCCAGCCGCCGGCGCGGCTGCTCGACAGCCTGCTGCGCAGCGAGCCCGTGCCGCGAGTGTCGCCCGATGGACGCCGCATCGCCTACGTGCGCGACGAAGGGAACGGCGCGAGCGAGCTCCGGGTGCGGGATGCCGCCACGTTTCGCGTCGTTGCCCGGCACCGCGTGACCGGCGGGGTCGACTACGACTGGGTGGGAGACACGCTGGTGGTGGCGCAGCTCGACTACGTCACGCCGTGGCGCATCCGCAGTGATCTGTACCGCTGGGCGCCCAATGGATCGTGGCGCCGCGCGACGCGGGGCGCCCGGCTCATCGCCCCCGCGGGCGGCGGGGGGCGGCTCGTGGCCCTCGCCCTCGGCCCTGCCACCGCCACACCAACGCTGCCCGTGCCTCCCGGCCCGCCCGGGGCCGTATGGGAGGACGTGGCGCTCTCGCCCGACGGCCGGTGGGTGGCCGGCAGTCGCAGCGCCGGTGGCCGCTGGGCCCTGGTGCGCTGGCCGGCCGACTCGCCCGCCGCGGGGGCCGTGCTCGTGGCGACGCGCGGCAGCATCGCGGATCCCGTGTGGACGCCGTCCGGCGAGCTGTGGTTCGTGGCCGAGCCGACGGGATTCCCCCAGGTGTATCGCTGGAGCGACGCGGGGGGCGGGGGGCGGGCGGAGCCGCTCACCGCGGAGCCACTCGGAGCCCACGGCTGGGAGCTGCGGCACGCGGCACCGGTCGCCACCGGGGGCGGGGCGGCGCCGGTCGTCTTCCCCGGTCCGCTGCCATTCGATTCCGCGCCTCCGGTGTCGGTACGCGAGACGGGGTACGCATCGTGGGCGTCCTTGCGCCCGCATTTCTGGATTCCCGTGTACGTCGACGCGGGACCGACCGGGCGGTTCTACGGCGCATTCACGGCGGGAACGGATGCGGTGGGGCGCTTCGCGTACGGCGCCGACCTGTACGTCTCGGGGCGACCGTTTCGGGCCGCGGGTGATTTTGCGCTCGTCTCCACCGGGCTCGGCAACCCGACTCTCGATCTCTCGGGGTGGGCCTCGTGGGCGGACCTCCTCCCGCCCGCGGGCGCACCCGCCGTCACGCTCTCGGAGCTGGACGAGTACGCCGCGATCGGCGCTTCGTTCGTCGGGCGTCGCTGGCGCAGCCAGGCGAGCGTGCGCGTAGCCGCGGAGCTCGAGCGCACCAGCTACGCCACGCTGCCCGACACGGCGCTCGCGACGCTGTGCCCGGCGTGCGCCACGCACAATCTCGTCGGCGGCTCGGTCACCCTTACGCTGTCGCACCTCGTGCTCGGGGCGCTGTCGGTGTCGCCCGAGCGGGGCGTCGCGTGGTCCGTGACGTACCGTCGGCGTGATGAGCCGAGCTTCTCGCGCTGGTCGAACGAGCTACGCTCCCGCCTGGCGTGGTACGTGCGCGCGCCGGGGCCCGACGGCTTCGCCCACTCGGTGCTCGCGGTCCGAGTGGCGGCTGGCGGCTCGAGCGGGCCGCTCGGCACGCTGTTCCGCGTCGGCGGCGTCGCGCCGCAGGGTGTGAGCGTCTACTTCGCGCCGTCGCTCTCCGCGACGCGCGCCTTTCCGATCCGCGGCTATCGTGCGGGGGAGCTCGCCGGGGAACGCGCGGCCGTGGGCAGCGTCGAATACCGCGTCCCGCTCGCGCTGGTGGGTCGCGCGCTCGGCCATCTTCCCGTCGGGGTCGACAAGCTGTGGGTCAACGCGTTCGCCGACGCGGGCGACGCGTGGGCGGCGGGCACCGCACCCCGACTCACGCGTCTGCGCTCGACCGGTCTCGAGTTGGCGGGCGACGTCGCGCTGAGCTACGACTTTCGGCTCGCGGTGCGGCTCGGCGTGGCGCAGCCGCTCGTCACCGCGCCGTCGGGCGTCGTCCGTCGACCGCAGTTCTACGCCGCGCTGGGCTCCGACTTTTGAGTGGGCATCGCCTGTGTCGAGTTGACACCCGCTCCGACGAATCTCTAAGTTTCCCCGACTCCTCGGAGCATTGATGTACTGTCCCCGCTG
>Ga0209055_1003069_pt1 | contig 10295 bp, 10 predicted proteins | sample GraSoiAngelo_110_FD_185875 | JGI IMG/M metagenome (GOLD analysis project Ga0209055, IMG submission 185875) | Grasslands soil microbial communities from the Angelo Coastal Reserve, California, USA - 14_0903_12_30cm (SPAdes) (version 2) | ecosystem: Environmental > Terrestrial > Soil > Grasslands ...
TCTGGACCCGGACCTGGGGCTGGTGGGCCGGGTGGTGCAGGTCAACGCCGAGCCGATCACCGCGCTGCTGGCCCGGAGCTACATCCCGGTGATCGCGTCGATCGGGCTCGGCTACGACGGCCGGGCGTACAACATCAACGCCGACACGGTGGCGGCCGAGGTGGCGGTGGCGCTGGGCGCCGCCAAGCTGATCCTGATGACGGACGTGCCCGGCGTGCTGGACAGCGGCCAGATGGTCCAGAGCGAGATCGGCCGCGATGCCGCGCTGCGGATGATCGCCGACGGCGAGGTGACGGGGGGGATGATCCCCAAGCTGCAGGCGTGCCTGCGCGCGCTCGACGCCGTGCCCCAGGCCCACATCATCGACGGCCGCACGCCCCACTCGCTGCTCCTGGAGCTGTTCACCGAGTCGGGCATTGGAACCATGGTGGTCATGAATGAGCAGTGAGACACTCGCCGACCTCGTCGACCTCGAGCACCGCTACATCATGGGCACGTTCAAGCGACTGCCCATCACCATGGTCGAGGGCCGCGGCGCCACGGTCCGCGACAGCGAGGGCCGCGAGTACCTCGACCTGGTGGCGGGCATCGCGGTCAACGTCCTCGGCCACGCCCATCCAGCGGTCGCCCGGGCCGTGGCGGAGCAGGCCGGCCGCCTGATCCACACGTCGAACCTGTACTACACGGAGCCGCAGGTCGCCCTGGCGAAGAAGCTGGTCGAGCTGTCGTTCCCCAGCCGCGTGTTCTTCGCGAACAGCGGCGCCGAGGCGAACGAGGCCGCGATCAAGGTGGCCCGGAAGTGGGGCAAGGTCCGCCGCGACGGCGCCTTCGAGATCGTCACGACGAACGACGCGTTCCACGGCCGGACGCTGACGACGGTCACGGCCGGCGGCAAGGACGCGTACTCGGCGCCGTTCGGGCCGCTGCCCCCGGGCTTCGTCCACGTGCCGTACGGGGACCTGGACGCGATCAAGGGCGCGACCGGCGAGCGGACCGTCGCGGTCATGCTGGAGCCGATCCTGGGCGAGGCCGGCGTCGTGCCCCCGCCGGACGACTACCTGGCGGGCGTGCGCGCCTGGTGCGACGAGCGCGACCTGCTGCTGATCCTGGACGAGATCCAGACCGGCATCGGGCGCACGGGCCGCTGGTTCGAGCACCAGCACCACGGCATCGTCCCGGACGTGATGACGCTCGCCAAGGGCCTGGGCGGCGGCGTGCCGATCGGCGCCTGCCTGGCCGCCCCCCGGGCCGACGTGTTCGAGCCCGGCGACCACGGCTCGACGTTCGGCGGCAACCCGCTGGCCTGCGCGGCCGGCGTGGCGGTGCTGAGCGCGATCGAGGAGGAGGGCCTGGTCGGCCACGCGGCCGAGATGGGCGAGCACCTGCGGTCGGCGCTCGCCGAGCTGGACGGCGTCCGCCAGGTCCGGGGCCGCGGGTTGATGCAGGCGGTGGCGTTCGAGCAGCCGGTGGCGCGCGAGTTCCAGACCCGCTGCCTGGCCGAGGGCGTGATCGTCAACGCGACCGACGACTCGACCGTCCGGCTGGTGCCGCCGCTCGTCATCAGCGCCGCCGAGATCGACGAGGCGGTGGCGAGGATGAAACGGGCCCAGCGATGAAAGAGAACCGGCAGCGGGCGATCCTGGACCTTGTGCGCCAGCGCCCCGTGCACACGCAGCAGGAGCTGGTGCTGGTGCTGGCCGAGCGCGGGTTCAGCGCCACGCAGGCCACGGTGTCGCGCGACATCCAGGAGCTCGGCCTGGTCCGGACGAACGACGGCTACGCTGCCGGCGGCCCACCCCCGCTGGTGAGCGAGCTGGTGCTCTCGACCACGCAGGTGCAGTTCCTGTTCGTGGTCCACACGCCGTCCGGGACCGCCAACCTGGTCGCCCGCGCGATCGACGAGGCCGGGCTGGAGGGGGTCGCCGGCACGGTGGCCGGCGACGACACGATCATCGTCGTGCTCCGGGACGACGCCGCTGCACACGACCTGAGGAGGTTCCTGGGTGCCGATGCGTGAGAAGCTCGTGCTCGCCTATTCCGGCGGGCTGGACACGTCCGTGGCGATCCGGTGGCTGAAGGACCAGGGCTACGACGTCGTGGCCCTGACGATCGACCTGGGCGAGAAGAAGGACCTGGACGCGATCCAGCGCCGCGCGTTGCGGGTGGGCGCGTCGGCCGCCTACGTGGTGGACGGCAAGGTGCCCTTCCTCCGCGACTTCGTCTGGCCCTCGCTCCAGGCGGGCGCGGTCTACGAGCGGGAGTACCCGCTGGCGACCGCGCTCGGCCGGCCCCTGATCGCCGCGCTGCTGGTCCAGATCGCCCGCCGCGAGGGCGCGCACGGCGTCGCCCACGGCTGCACCGGCAAGGGCAACGACCAGGTCCGGTTCGACGTGACCACCGCCGCGCTGGCGCCCGAGCTCAAGGTCGTGGCCCCCGTGCGCGAGTGGGGCATGAACCGCGACGACGAGATCGAGTACGCGCGCGAGCACGGCATCGAGGTGCCGGCCAGCGTCGAGTCGCCCTACTCGGTGGACGAGAACCTGTGGGGCCGCTCGATCGAGGCGGGCATCCTGGAGGACCCCTGGGAGGAGGCGCCCGCGGACGTGTACGCGTGGACATCGGCGCCGGAGCGCTGTCCCGAGGAGCCGGCGTACCTCGAGATCGGGTTCAACGAGGGCCTGCCCGTCACGCTCGACGGCCGGCCGATCCAGGCGGTGGACCTGGTCCAGTGCCTCAACGCCATCGGCGGCGCCCACGGCGTGGGCCGCGTGGACCATCTCGAGAACCGGCTGATCGGGATCAAGTCGCGCGAGATCTACGAGGCGCCCGCGGCGCTGCTCCTGCTCCAGGCCCACCAGGCGCTGGAGGACATCACGCTGCCGAAGGACATGGCCCGCTTCAAGGAGCAGGTGGCGGCGCAGTGGGCGCAGCTCGTGTACGACGGGCTCTGGTTCAGCCCCCTTCGCGAGGCGCTGCAGGCGTTCGTGAGCGTGACGCAGCGGCACGTGACGGGGCAGGTGCGCCTGAAGCTGTACCGGGGCGCGTCGCAGGTGGTCGGCCGCAAGGCGCCGGCGCAGCTGTACCGGATGGAGCTGGCCACGTACGGCCGCGGCGACCAGTTCGACCAGAGCGCGGCGGCCGGGTTCATCAAGCTGTTCGGCATGGGCGTCAGGACGGCGTCCGAGGTGCAGGGGCGGCTGTCGAGCCTGGACCTGGACCAGCTGCTGCCGGCCGAGCTGAAGAGGCTGACGCCATAGGCCCTCGCGAGGGCAGGCTCTACAGCGGCCGCTTCGCGGCGGGCCTGCTGCCGGAGCTGGAGCGGTTCTCGTCCTCGCTCGCGGTGGACGTGCGGCTGGCGCCGTTCGACGTGGCCGGGTCGATCGCGCACGCCCGCGCCCTGCGGGCGGCGGAGCTGCTGACCGCCGAGCAGCTCGCCGGCATCGAGCGCGGCCTGCGCGCGGTGCGCGAGGAGCTCTCGTCGGGCACGTTCGCGTTCCGGGAGTCGGACGAGGACGTGCACACCGCGGTGGAGCGGCGGCTGACGGAGCTCGACCCCGAGGGCGGGGCCCGGCTGCATACGGGACGGTCGCGGAACGACCAGGTCGCCCTGGACCTGCGCCTGTACTGCCGCGACGCGTGCGGCCGGCTGGCGGCGGGGGTCGCCGCGCTGGTGGACGCGCTGGCCCGCCAGGCCGCCGCCCACGCCACCCTGCCCATGCCGGGCTACACGCACCTGCAGCGCGCCCAGCCGGTGACGGTCGGCCACCACCTGCTCGCACACGCCGAGCCGCTGCTGCGCGACGGCGGCCGGCTGCGCGCGGCGTACGAGGCCGCGGACACGCTGCCGCTGGGCGCCGGCGCGCTGGCCGGCAGCACGCTGCCGCTGCGGCGGGACGTGGTCGCTGCGGAGCTGGGCTTCTCGTCGCTGGCCCGCAACTCGATGGACGCGGTGGCCGACCGCGACTTCGCGCTGGACCTGGTCCACGCGTGCGTCCAGGTTGGCGTGCACCTGAGCCGGCTGGGCGAGGACGTGGTGCTCTGGGCGAGCGCGGAGTTCGGCTTCCTGGCGCTGGACGACCGGGTCGCGACCGGCTCCAGCCTGATGCCGCAGAAGAAGAACCCGGACATCGCCGAGCTGATCCGCGGCCGCAGCGGCCGGGCGGTCGGCGCCTACACGGCGCTGGCCACCGTCCTGAAGGGCCTGCCCCTGACGTACAACCGCGACCTGCAGGAGGACAAGCAGGCCCTGTTCACGGCCGTGGACAACGCGGCGGACTGCCTGGAGGCGGCGCGGCTGCTGGTGAACCACCTCGCGTTCGACGGCGAGCGGCTGGCGTCGGCCCTGGGCGACCCTGGCCTGCTGGCGACGGACAGCGCCGAACGGCTGGTCGCCGAGGGGACCCCGTTCCGGCGCGCGCACCACGAGGTCGCCTCCCGGGTCCGCGAGGGGACGCACCAGCCGCCGTGGGACGTCGGCCGCTCGCTCGAGCTCCGGAAGCTGGACGCGGCGGGCGCCGCGCGGGCCGCCAGGCGCGACTCCGGACGCCTCTCGCGCTGGGCCTCGGGCCATCCGCCGGCCCTGCCGTCTTGACCGCGAAAATGTGTCCGGAAGTTAACGTTGGGTGATAAAATCGCGGGCTTCGTGATGGATGAGAGACCAGTGCTACTGACGAAGGATGGGCTGCGGCAGCTGGAAGGGGAGCTCGATCAGCTGGTCCAGGTGCGCCGGGCCGAGATCGCCGAACGGATCCGCCACGCGCGCGATTTCGGCGACATCTCGGAGAACGCCGAGTACACCGAGGCCAAGAACGAGCAGAGCCTGGTCGAAGGCCGCATCCAGACGCTCGAGGTGATGATCCGCAACGCGGTGCTCATCGAGGACGAGCCGCGGGAGGTGGGCGTCGTCACCGTCGGCGCCAGGGTCACGGTGAGCGACGAGGACGGCGACGAGACGTACGCCATCGTCGGCGCCGCCGAGGCCGATCCGCTGAAGGGCCGGATCTCCAACGAGAGCCCGCTCGGCCGGGCGCTGCTGGGGCACCGCGCGGGGGACGAGGTCGAGTGGACGCTGCCCGGCGGGGACATCAGCCGGGTGAGGATCCTCTCGGTCAGGTAGCTCGGCGGCCGTCTGTTCGGTCACCGTACCCTTGGGCGCTACGGTGACCGACCACGCGCAGCCCGACCTGCCTGCCCCGCTGCGGGACCGCCGCGAGAAGCTGGACCGCCTCATCTCGGAGGGCATCCAGCCGTACGTCGCGCACTTCAAGCGCACGCACACCATCGCCGAGGCCCTGGCGCTGCTCGCGTCGTCCGCCGGCGACGAGGGCGCCGGGCCCGTGACGGTGGCCGGCAGGCTGATGGTCAAGCGGGGCCAGGGCGGGATGGCGTTCGGCGAGCTGCAGGACGCCACCGGCCGGGTGCAGCTCGTCGCCCAGCGCGACAAGCTCGGCGAGCGCCAGCACGAGCGGTTCCTGCAGCTCGACGCGGGCGACATCGTCGGCGTCACCGGGCGCGTGGCGCCGACGCGGCGCGGCGAGCCGAGCGTGTGGATCGAGTCGTTCTGCCTGCTCAGCAAGTCGCTGCGGCCGCTGCCCGAGAAGTACCACGGCCTGAAGGACGTGGAGACGCGCTACCGGCAGCGGTACGTGGACCTGATCGTCAACCCCGAGGTGCGCGACGTGTTCGCCGGGCGCGCCCGGATCGTGTCGGCCATCCGCCGGCTGATGGACGCGAAGGGCTACCTCGAGGTGGAGACGCCGGTGCTGCACGACCTGCCCGGCGGCGGCCACGCGAAGCCGTTCGTGACGCACTACAACGTGTCGGTGGGCGGCATGGAGCGCGTCTACGAGATCGGGCGCGTGTTCCGCAACGAGGGGCTGTCGCCGAAGTACAACCCCGAGTTCACGATGCTGGAGTCGTACGAGGCGTACGCCGACTACCACGACGTGATGACGCTGGTCGAGGAGATCGTCGTGGCCGGGGCCCAGGCGGCCGAGCGGCCGCTGCTGACGAGCTACCAGGGCCGCGCCATCGACCTGACGCCGCCGTTCCGGCGGGCCCGGATGGTGGACCTGGTGCGCGAGGCGACGGGCCGCGACCTCAGCGGCGAGGCGCTGATGGAAGCGTACGAAGACGCGGTCGAGCCGAACCTCTGGGAGCCGACGTTCGTCACCGACTACCCGGTCGAGGTGTCGCCGCTGGCCAGCCGCCGGACCGACGACCCCCGCTTCGTGGAGCGGTTCGAGCTGGTCGCGACGGGACGCGAGCTGGGCAACGCGTTCACGGAGCTCACCGATCCCGTCGACCAGCGGAGCCGGTTCGAGCTGCAGGCGGCGGCGCGGGCGGCCGGGGACGACGAGGCCCATCCGTTCGACGAGGACTACGTGCGGGCGCTCGAGTACGGCCTGCCGCCGACGGGCGGCCTCGGGCTGGGCATCGACCGCCTGGTCATGCTGCTGCTGGACCAGCCGTCGATCCGCGACGTCATCGCCTTCCCCCAGCTCAAGGAACGCAACGAGGAGGAGGGCTGACCCGTGCTCCCGCTCGACTACATCCGCAGGCACCCGGACGAGGTCCGGCGGGCGGCCGCCCTGAAGGGCGAGGAAGCGCCGGTGGACGAGATCCTGGCGCTGGACGCCCGCTGGCGCGAGACGACCGGCCGGGCCGAGACGGCGCGCGCCGAGCAGAACGCGCTGTCGAAGGACTTCGGGAAGCGCAGCGACCAGTCGCTGCTGCCGCTGATGCGCGAGCTGTCGGAGAAGGTGAAGGCCCAGATGGCCGAGGCGGACGAGCTCCGGGGCCGGCTCGACGGGCTGCTGCTGCGAGTGCCGAACGTGTTCCACGAGAGCGTGCCGGTCGGCGAGTCGTACGACGACAACGTGGCGGTCCGGCAGTGGGGCGAGCAGCCCTCGTTCGACTTCGCGCCGCGGCCGCACTACGAGATCGGCGAGGCGCTGGGGATCATGGACTTCGAGCGGGCGGCCCGCGTCGCCGGCTCGCGCTTCGCGTTCCTGAAGGGGGCGGGGGCGCGGCTGGAGCGGGCGCTGGTCCAGTTCATGCTCGACCTGCACACGGGCGAGCACGGCTACACGGAGGTGTACGCGCCGTTCCTGGTCAACAGCGCGGCGATGACCGGCACCGCGCAGCTGCCCAAGTTCGGCGAGGACGCGTTCCGGATCGAGGGCCGCGACCTGTGGCTGATCCCGACCGCCGAGGTGCCGGTGACCAACCTGCACCGCGAGGAGATGCTGGACGCGGCGCAGCTGCCGCTCAGCTACGTGGGCTATTCGCCGTGCTTCCGGTCGGAGGCGGGGTCGGCGGGCAAGGACACCCGGGGCTACATCCGGCTGCACCAGTTCTCGAAGGTGGAGCTGGTCAAGCTGGTGCACCCGGACCGGTCGCTGCAGGCCCTGGAGGAGCTGACCGGCCACGCCGAGGAGGTGCTGCGCCGGCTGGGCCTGCACTACCGGGTGCTGGCGATGTGCACGGGCGACATGGGCTTCGCGCAGTACAAGAAGTACGACCTGGAGGCGTGGGCGCCGGGGATGGGCCGCTACCTGGAGGTGTCGTCCTGCTCGGTGTTCAACGACTTCCAGGCGCGCCGCGCCAACCTGCGCTTCAGACCGGCCCCGGGCCAGTCGCCGCAGTTCGTGCACACGCTGAACGGCAGCGGCCTGGCCCTGCCGCGAACCATCGACGCGGTGATCGAGACGTACCAGCAGGCGAACGGCTCGATCACGGTGCCGGAACCGCTGCGTCCGTACATGGGCGGGGTGGAGGTGATCGGCTCGCCGGTCTGACGCGGGGGTTGCGATCGCACGGATGCGCCCGGTATCGTGATTTTTGCGCTCATTTTTGCTGGGCGTTCTTCCTTCCCGAACCCGAGTTCCGTTCCCAAGGAGGTTGAGCAGTGGCCAACGTCCAGAAGACGATCGAGGTTCCGGTGCCGGTCCGCGAGGCGTACAACCAGTGGACCCAGTTCGAGAGCTTCCCACGCTTCATGGAGGGCGTCGAGGAGGTGCGGTAGCTGGACGACCGTCGCCTGCACTGGCGGGCGAAGGTCGGCGGCCGACAGGCCGAATGGGATGCCGAGATCGTCGAGCAGATCCCGGACCGCCTGATCGCGTGGCGGAGCATCGGCGGCCGCGGCAACGCGGGCGTCGTGGAGTTCCAGCCGGTGGCCGAGGGCCGCACCCAGGTCTCGCTCCGCATGGAGACGGAGACGGAGGGCGCCGCCGAGGCGGTGGGGGACAAGTTGGGCGTGCTCGGCCGCCAGGTCGAGGGCGACCTGAAGCGGTTCCGCGACTACATCGCGGAGCTCGGCACGGCCGAGGGCGCGTACCGCGGCCGGATCGACCCCATGAACCCGAACTGACAGCGCAGGCTGGCGCGGCCGCCGCCGGCGCGGCGGCCGCCTCGGCCGCCATCGATCGGCCGTCCCGGCTCCGTGGCTCGCGGCCGGCCGGTCGGTAGACTTGCCTCCGGCTCGCGCCCGGAGGGATGGCCGAGTCCGGTTGATGGCAGCTGTCTTGAAAACAGCCGTGGTGTAACAGCCACCGGGGGTTCGAATCCCTCTCCCTCCGCCAGGCCGATTCAAATACGAATCGGGCCATTTCTAACCCTTCTCGACCCGCTTGAAGAAGCGTTCAAATCGTATGACATAACCGCGATCTCGTCTCGGCATTTGATACGATCCCGCTATGATCAAGAAGCGTGCGGGGGAGCTCCAGGTCGTTCGTGGCGGCCGGCCTACCGAGTGGGAGCGGATCATCAGCGACTTCGAGGCGTCGGCGCAGGCGAGCGGCCTGTCGTTCCGGACGGTCGAGCACTACTCCGATGTGCTGCGCCGCGTGCTGCTCGGCTACTGCACGCGCAACGCGATCGAGCCCCAGGCGCTCACCAAGCGCGACCTAGAGCGCCTGTCCGCAGAGCTGTTCGAGGCCGGTCGCTCCCGGCAGTCCGTGAAGACGTACATGTCGGCGATCAACCGCTTCCTGAAGTGGTGCGCCGAGGAGGAGGGCCTGGCCAGCGTCCGCGGCCCCGAACCCAAGGTGGAGCGCCGCATCCTGGACGTGCTCACGAGGGAGGAGATCAGCCTGATCGAGGAGGCCGCAGTCACGGACCGCGACAAGCTCATCGTGCGCGTCCTGGCTGACACCGGTATCAGGGTGGGCGAGCTGCGCGGCCTCCGCACCGCCGACCTGATGGCGGACGGACGCGAGCGATACCTGCGCATCGTGGGCCGGAACCAGGGCGGTGGCGCGAAGGGCGACAGCAGCCGCCTCGTGCCGATCACGCCAGGCCTCTACATGCGGCTCGACCGCTACGCCCGCCGCGGCCGGCCCGAGTGCAACACGGACAGGCTGTTCGTCACGCTGGAGCGCCGCCCGTCCGGCGACTACGAGCCGCTGGCGGAGCGCAGCATCCAGGGCATGGTGGAGATGCTCGGCAGGAAGGCGGGCCTCAGGAAGAAGGTCCACCCACACCTGTTCCGCCACTCGCTGGCGACCAACCTGCTCAGGAAGCACGTGAACCCGGTCCAGGTCCGTGACATCCTCGGCCACACGTCGCTGGCGATGATCGACCGCGTGTACTCGCACCTCGTGGCCAGCGATGCACACCAGGCCCTCATGGAAGCGCTCCGCGCCGACGAGTAGCGGACGATGAGCGGGATGGCCGACAGCACATGGCGGTACTCGAAGTACCCGCTGCCTCGCGGCTACAGCTATCCGGTCAAGCACTCCGACATCGAGGCTGCGGTCAGCCGGTCCGCTCCGACGCGACTCGGCGCGGTGCATCTGATGCCGTGGCGGCCGCATTTGGGCGATGGCACGCGCCGACTACCTCGGCGATGCACGACCTTCTCGCTGGGCGATGGAAGGCCTCGTCACGGTTCGCTTCCATGCAGTGCACAGCGAGCATCGGCACCACGTTGCGAAACTGCTCCAGGGGGGCGCCCTCGACAGGCTGTTCTGCTGGGTCGCGGAGGCCGGCACTGCCGGGAACAGCTGGCGAGGTGGCGACCACTACTTCCAGTTACTCCAGGATGAAGCGGGGCTCCACGAGGAAACCGACCTGTGGCCGCGATAGCGCCACATTCAGGCACTCTCCAGCAGTTCGTCCGTACCCGGCACCGACGGCATTCGTGCCAGTGCGGCGGCAATCTTGCCCAGCGTGCGCGGCGACACCGAGCGGCCCTGCATGACCGCGCTCATCGTGGCGGTGCTGATGCCAGCAGCGGACGCCAAGTCCGATCCGTTCAGTCCGCGGCACGCCATCTCCCGCCGGAGCCTCGA
>Ga0209055_1003072_pt1 | contig 10285 bp, 9 predicted proteins | sample GraSoiAngelo_110_FD_185875 | JGI IMG/M metagenome (GOLD analysis project Ga0209055, IMG submission 185875) | Grasslands soil microbial communities from the Angelo Coastal Reserve, California, USA - 14_0903_12_30cm (SPAdes) (version 2) | ecosystem: Environmental > Terrestrial > Soil > Grasslands ...
TCGAGAAGGCGATCGTGAAGAGCAAGATCCCTCCGGCAATGCGGAACGCCGGGATCGAGGTGCCGAAGACGAAGAAGATGTAGTTCCCGACGAACGCGAAGACGAGCAGCGTGATGGTCGCGGCGAGGATCGCCTTCTGGATCACCCGGCCCTTCATCTCCTTCGGGTACGATCGCGTCAGGACCACGAAGAAGGTCATCGCGCCGATGGGGTTCACGATCGCGAAGAGTGCGACGAAGGTCGTGATGGCAAAACTGACGAGGTCCGCCGCCATTCCGGCGCGGCCGAGACAGCGGCCCGTATTAGAAGGTGTCGAGCACTTTTCGCGCGAACGTCAGATACCCGGTGTGGCCAAGCGGCGCGAAAGACGGGTGGGTCCCCGCCTCATGCGCGACGATCTCCCGCTCGATAATCTCGACGCTTCGGATCTCCACGAACGTCCCGGCCCGGAGGGCTTGGATCGTCCGGTTGACCTGCTCGACGTTCGGTGAGTAGGATGCGAAGTGACCGCACAGACGGAGCGCATCGCTCCCGACCTTCACCGCGGCCCACGGGTCCGGAATATCGACGACGAACGCATCGACGTCTCGCTCCTGAATGCCGGCGCGGACATCTCCCCGCTTGAACTCGACACGGCCCTCGAATCCCGCGTCTCCGACATTTACTCGGGCGACATCGAGCGATTCCTTCAGCAGGTCGTAGGTCACCACGCGTCCGGTCGGACCCACGGCCTGCGCGAGGGCGATTGTCAGCGCGCCGGAACCGACGCCCACCTCGACGACCATGTTGCCCGCTTTCACGTCGCAATTCCAGACGATCGATGGAGCGTCCTTCGGGCCGATGATCTGGGCCCGTCGACGGATGGTCTCGACCTTGTCCCGGACGGAGGGCGTCAGGACGAGGAACGTCCGGTTGCCGATCCGCCACCGGCGCCCGATGGACCCGCGTAGCGTTTCCGCGCGGACCACGCCGATCCGCGGGACATTGATCGTCTCGCGGTCGAGGACCACGAGGTGCTTGCGCCCGGAGGGCTCGAGCAAGACCACGCGGTCCGGTTCCATGGCAGTCCGAACGCGTCCCCAGCGAAAGGCTTTCCGCCTCTCTGGAGAAACCTTAATGGGGTTACGTCGGTTCCGCTCCCGCCAGACTGACCATGGCCGCCACACCGGAACCGGGAGCGTCGTGGGTGGCGCGTCCGAGGTCGCGGCTCTCGGCGCTTCGACCCACCGCGCGATTCCGGGCGCAACTCGCGCGGGCGGGAGTCGTCGTTCTCGTCGTGGTCGGGATCTTCGGGACGCTGACCCTCGCCTTCGGCATCTCAGTCCTTCAATACGCCCTCGGCGGGATGGTCATCAGCAGCATCGTCATCGTCGCCGCGATCGGCCTCACGGTCCTCTATGGGATTCGAGGGTTCGCGAACTTCGCGTACGGCGACATCGCGACCCTCGGCGGGTACGTGGCGCTAGTCCTCACCTTCGGCGGGATCTCTCTGGTCCTTGGCGCGATCATCACGTTCCTCCTCCTCGCCGCCTTCGGCGTCTTCCTCGAATTCGCCGTCTTCTCCCGCCTCGAAGGGCGCGGGGTCGTGGCGCCACTGGTGGCGTCGGTCGGGGTCGGCCTCATCATCCAGAACGGGATCCGCGCGGTCGCGGGGACGCAGAAGTGGCTCTACCCGGTCACCTTAGGCCAGGACTTCGTCATTGTGCCGGGCCTGGGAATCCACCCGATTCGCGGGATCCTTACTCTCTCCGTGGGAGTGATCCTGGTTGTCGCGGCCCACGTCCTCCTGAAGTACACGAACCTCGGCAAGGCGATGCGGGCGACCGCGGACAACCTCGAGCTGGCCAAAGCGACCGGCATCGACACGCGGCGGGTGACGTACGCTGCGTGGGCGGTGAGCTGCTCATTCGCCTCGATCGCGGGCGTCCTCCTCGGCCTCGGCAGTGCCCTCAGCCCGACGGTGGGATTCGAAAGTCTGCTGCTAATCTTCGCCGCGGTGATCGTGGGCGGCATCGGCTCGCCCTACGGCGCCATGCTCGGAGGGCTCCTCGTCGGCATGTCGCAAGAAATGTCCGTACCGGTCTTGGTCTGGTTGGAGCGTCCCGACGTGCTCGGTTTGCAATTCGGGGCGAACTACAAGGTCGCGGTCCCGTTCATCATCCTGATCCTCGTCCTGATCTTCCGGCCGTGGGGCATCGCGGGCAGGAAGCCCGTCTTCGCGCCCAGGGCCTTCTTCCTCGAGCGCATCACCCGATCCCTCCGGGAACGCCCCGTCTCGTCCGAGGCCGTCGCCGCGGATCGTGAGGCCGGCAAGTCATGACCGCGGCCGCGCCGAAGAAAGGTCCCGCCGTCGAGCCGGGGGGGTTCCCCTTGAATGAGTTCATTGTGTTCAGCCTCATAGGGGGTATCGTCGTCATCGGGATCATCTCGGCCGTCATCGCGGGCGCGACTCCGAAAGGAATCTTGACAAACCTCGGATTCTACGTCAGCGTCGCCATCATCTTTTCCGTGTTGGCGCTTGGTTTCAACCTCCAGTGGGGCTACACCGGCCTGTTCAACGCCGGGATCGCGGGGTTCTACCTGATCGGCGCCTACGTCGCGGCGATCGCAATCACCTCTCCGGCGCCGCCGATCGTCGTCGGCGACGTCGTCGTCTATCCTGGCCACCTCGGCGGCTTCTCTCTGCCGCTCGTCGTGGGCGTGCTGCTCGCCATGGTTGCAGCAGGTGGCGCTGCGGCCGTGGTGGCCCTGCCCGCGTTGAGGCTTCGTGCGGACTACCTCGCGATTGCGACCCTCGCCCTTGCCGTCACTCTCCAAATCGTCACGAGGAACGCGCAGAACATCACCGGGGGCGCGATTGGGATCACGAGCGTCCCTCCACCGATCCTCTTCCAAGGCACGGACGCCTCGTTCCTCAACGCAATCACGATGGTCGGAATTGGCGGGTTCGTGCTCTTCGCCCTGCTGGTCATCCTCCAATTCATGTCGGAGTCGCCGTGGGGTCGCGTCCTGCGGGACGTCCGAGAGGACGAGGAAGCGACGATGGCCCTGGGGAAGAACACCTTCAGCTACAAGCTCCAGGCCTTTGCCCTCGGAGGTGCGTTGATGGGCTTGGCCGGAGCCCTTTACGCGGTGACGCTCGGTTACCTCTCGCCCGAGTCCAGTTTCGCACCGGCCGTCACATTCTCGGTCTGGGTCATGGTCATCGTCGGGGGCTCGGGCAACAACCGGGGCGCCTTCGTGGGCGCCTTCCTGATCTACGGAATGGAATGGCTGTCCGTGCAAGTGCGGGATCAAGCGGCCTCGGGCCTCGCCGCGAACTACCTGCTCATGAGTGTGCTCTTCATCGCCCTCGGGGTTGGCGCCCTGCTCGCCGTCCTCGCGGTCCAGTTCGTTGGCCGGAGAGTCTTGGATCGTCGAAGGGCATGGCTCCTCATCGCGGCGATCCTCGGCGCCTTCGGTGCGGCCCCCGCAGCCCTCGGCGCACTCCCCATCGGGTGGTGTTTCGCCCTCTTCGTCCTCCTTTTCGGGTTCGCCTTCGTGGTCGACCGGGCCAAGAAAAGCAGGAGGGCGCGGGCCGGAATCTACGCCGCCGCGACCCTCTATGGCGTAGGGTGGGCCTTCATTCTCTTGCAGCAGCTGGCGCCCAACGCCGTCGCGGATTCTTTCTTCTACATTCGCCTCATGATCATCGGCGCTTTGCTGATCCTGCTCATTATCTTCCGCCCGGAGGGAATCCTTCGGGAGAAGAAACGAGTCCTGAGGTGACGCCTCGGTTTGGCGACGAGCCCTTTGTTGACCGTGAACGCGGTGGAGAAAGCCTTCGGCGGGATCCGCGCCGTCGACCGATGCTCCTTGGACGTGGCTCCCAAGTCCATCACGGGCCTGATCGGACCCAATGGCGCGGGAAAATCGACCTTGTTCAACATCATCGCAGGCCTCTATCGGCCCGACGGCGGCGAAATCTGGTTCAACGGTACGCAGATCGACGGCCTGCCTCCGTACGACATCGTTGGCCTGGGGCTCACGAAGACGTGGCAGATCCCGCACGAGTTGCGCAACCTGACGGTCCTGGAGAATGTCGTCTTGGCCGCGAAAGGGAATTCGGGAGAGCACCTCCTAAATCTATTCTTCCGGCCGCGGGCGGTCAAGCAGGACGAGAAGCAATGGCGCCTCCGAGCGAGGGAGATTCTCAAGTTGACGCAGCTCGACAACCTGGCGAACGAGCATGCGAGGACCCTCTCGGGGGGCCAGAAAAAGCTGCTCGAGCTCTCGCGGGCCTTGATGTCCGACCCGACTCTCGTCCTCCTCGACGAACCGGTCGCGGGCGTCAATCCGGCGTTGACGGGGAGCCTCATGGACTTGATCGAACGGCTCCGGCGCGAAGGGCGGACCTTCTTCCTGATCGAGCACGACATGAACGTCGTCATGAACCGATGCGACCGAGTCATCGTCATGCATCAAGGCCGCAAGCTTGCGGAAGGCCCGCCTGCGACGGTGAAGACGGACCCCACCGTCATCGAGTCCTACCTGGGAGGCTAGCGATGCTCCTCGAAGCCCAGGACCTCCACGCCGGATACGGGGAAATGGAGATCCTCCACGGAGTGTCGATGACGCTGGACGAGGGAGAACTCGTTACGATCATCGGGCCGAACGGAGCGGGCAAGTCCACGTTGGTCAAGGCGATGTTCGGACTCATCCGCGTTTCCGGCGGGCGGATCCTGTTCCGAGGGACGGACATCACGGCTCGCCCGCCGCGGGAGTTGGTCATAATGGGGCTCGGTTATGTGCCCCAGACGAACAACACGTTCCCGACCCTCACGATCCTCGAGAACCTCGAGATGGGCGCAATCACCCGTCGGATCTCGCCTCTCCCCCTGCCGTGGGTCCGTCGTGGCGACGCTCGCTCCCGGGCCCGCATGATGAACGACGGCCAGATCCGGAAAAGGGCAATCGAGACGATCAAGATGTTCCCGAATCTCGAGCCGAAACTCCGCGAGCCGGCGGGCGCGCTCAGCGGTGGCGAGCAGCAGATGGTCGCCCTCGCGAAGTCCATGATGCTGGACCCGGAGATCCTCCTTATCGACGAGCCCTCGGCCGGACTCGCCCCGAAGTTGGTCGACGCCGTCTTCTCGAAAATCGTGGAAATCAACGAGCGGGGCACGGGAATCGTCATCATCGAGCAGAACGCGAAGAAGGCCCTGGCCATCGCGGACCGAGGGTACGTCCTCGAGACCGGCCGGAACCGGTTCACGGGGACCGGCGAAGGGCTGCTCCACAACGCCGACGTCGGCCGACTCTACCTCGGAGGGGCGGCCTGAGCTCCGCTAGTACGAGGAAAGAAACCAAAAGAAAAGGGGTCAGTGCCGCCGGGATTCCCCGACGGCCTGGACCTGAAGGAAACTGGCTTGCGGCATCGAAACGCCTTGGGCGCCGTAGAAGCCCGACGTCGGGATGCTCGAGTCCGGGATGAAGGCGACCCGCACGATCTGGAAAGTCGAGTTCACGCCCCAGACCTCGTAGCTGCCCCGCACATCACCGTTCGCGTCGAAATCCTCCGAACCCGCCGCGCCTTCCCAGTTCACGTCGCCACCACCGCTCAAGGCGGTGAGGGCCGACGCCCACTGCCCCGGCTTGATGACAGTCCCGGGGGCCATCGACACCGTGCGGAGCTGGTCTCGGATCGCGGTCCCGTTCACCGAGCCGGCCTTCTGGGCTGCGAGCGCGATCAGGTAGACCGCGTCGTAGGTGTAGTCCGCGTACAGGACTGGCGTCTGGCCACTGTTGTTCGCCTTGTACTGGGCGACGAAGGAGTCCTCGATGGGCCCGAACGGCGAGACCGGCGCGGTCCCGAGGATCTTCGTGACGTCGAGGCCCGCGGTCCGCAGCTGGTCCATGAACGCCTGACTCTTCAGGCCCTCCGAGAAGATCCAGGGTCGGTTCCATCCGGGGTGGCTGGAGAGTCCGTTCTGCCAGTTCGACATCACCGTGATCCCCTCGCCGGGGAACCCGACGAAGTAGACGGCTTCGGGATTCGTCGAGAAGAGGTTCGTCAGGTCGGCGTCGAAGTTCGCCGCACTCGGGTTGATGATGACGGGCTGGGTCTGGTTAATGGTCCCACCGAGGGCCCTGAACTTGGTCGTCGCCACGCCCGCGAGCCCTCGGCCATACGAGTCGTCGCGGGCGATGACCGCGAGGTATCGGTAGGAGAGATTTCCATACAGATAGTTCGCCGCCACGACGCCCTGGAGGGCATCGGACGGTGCGGTCCGGAAGAAGTATCCGCCCGTGAGGGAGAGATTGGACAGGGCCGGCGAGGTAGCCGACGGAGAGACCATGGGTACGAAGTTCTTCTTCGCGACCGAAGAGACGATGGGGATCGAGCCGCCCGAGAATTGGGCGCCGACGATCGCGTTCACGTGATTCACGGTGATCAACTTCGTGGCCGCCGCGACTGCGGCGGTCGAGTCCGTCTGGTCGTCCTCCACGAACATCAGGACGGGCTGACCAAGGACCCCGCCCGCGGCGTTGATCTGGTCGACCGCCAGCTTGGCGCCCTTGGTGTCACCGGGTCCGTATTGGCTTAGCGCTCCGGTCTGGGAAAGGAGGACGCCTATCCGAAGCTGCGGCTTCGCCGGTGCGGTCGGGGAAAAGAGCCCTCCGACGGCGGCCGCCAAGACGACCACGACAATCACAATCAGAACGGCGACCACGATCCACAAAGCTCTGCCCCTCGGGGCCGGCTTTGGGGCCTCCCCCGAGGAGGACGACTGCTCCTCCATGATAATCCCGGGCGACATGTAGCGTCCTTATTTTAAACGTTCTGGCCGGCGCTCGCTCGAAGTACGGTTTTTGGCGCGATCTTCGAACTGGTACAACGCCCAGGATGCGATCGTTCCAGCCCTGATCACACAGGTCGCTCACGGCGGAAGATTAGATATCCGACGAATCCGAAGATAGGGACGCCGAACGAGACCGCGAACCAGAAAGGTCCCCGCATCCGGCGCAGGCGGGCGTCCTGATAGACCCACAGTCCGACGAGGAAGAACGCGATGTAGAGCCCGAGGAGCAGCAACCAGAAGACGATCGGCGTGGCCGGAGCCGCCGCCTGGTAGGGGAGGGCGACAATCGGAAGGGCGTCGGGCGAGGTGGTCCCTCCTGCGCGGTTCCTCTCGGGAGTCGGGATGGTCGAGGGATATTTATACCATGCCGGAAGCGCAGTCACGATTGAGAGCCACGCGCATCCGTTAGAGGCGGGCAGGGGACCCCCGAGACATTCTTATCGACGAATCGCGCTCGCCACCCGAGGCCGGAGGGATCGATTGGCCGAGGGGCATCCTCCTCTTGCTCGGCCTCGTTTTCACGATCGTGGGAGTCGTCTTCGTGCCTTTCCTTTGCGTCGGCGTCCCCCTGCTCATCATCGGCGTGATCTTGGTCGTGGCGGAGAACGGTCGTGGAAGAAGTGCCCCGATGTCCCCTGCCTTTCCTCCGTACGTGGGCATGTACCCGAGCCCTCCGCCGCCGATGGCCCCCGCCCGAGACGCATCGGCGCCCACCGGAGGTCTGCCATTGGCATCCGTTGGCGAGGCCTGCCGGAGTTGCGGTGCTCCGTTGACGCCCGCTGCATCCTTCTGCGCGAACTGCGGAGCCCGGGTCCTCCGGTAGTCCGTCCACGCTCGCTCGCGATGCCTTTATGGCGGCCAAGCCCTCTTCCGCGCGCGGTGGGCGAGTGAAGCGGTCCGACGTGTCCGGGTTCTACAAGAAAAGCGCGGACGAGCGTTGGCAGATCATCCGCGAGTTTGGAGAGCTCGAGGCGTCCGAGATCGACACGATTCGGAACACGGGCGCGCTCCGATTCGACCAGGTCGACCACATGGTCGAGAATGTCGTCGGGACGATGCCGCTGCCCCTCGGGATTGCCGTCAATTTCCGCGTGAACGGACGGGACTACCTGATCCCGATGGCCATTGAGGAACCAAGCGTCGTGGCCGCGGCCTCGAACGCGGCCCGGCTTGCGCGCGCGCACGGGGGCTTCACGACGAGTGGCTCGGGTCCGATCATGCTCGGCCAGATCCAGTTGGTCGGGATCCCGGATCCGCACGGGGCCCGCATCACGATCCTGTCCCATCGGGACGAGATCCTGGCCCTCGCGAACGAAAAGGACCCGATGCTCGTCAAGGTCGGCGGCGGGGCACGAGACGTCGAGGTTCGCGTGCTCGAGACGAACCGCGGACCGATGGTCATCACCCACCTCGTGGTCGACTGCCGCGACGCCATGGGCGCCAACGCGGTGAACACGATGGCGGAGGCGATCGCCCCGCACCTCGAGAAATGGACCGGCGGCCGCGTCTACTTGCGGATCATCTCGAACCTCGCGGTGCGGCGACTCGCGCGGGCCCGGGCGATCTTCGGGAAGGACGTCCTCAAGACAGAGGATCTCTCCGGCGAAGAGGTCATCGAGGGCATCCTCGAAGCCTACGCCTTCGCAGAAGCCGACCCGTTCCGGTGCGCGACGCACAACAAAGGGATTATGAACGGGGTCGATGCCGTCGTCGTCGCGACGGGGAACGACTGGAGGGCCATCGAGTCGGGAGCCCACGCCTACGCCGCCTGGAAGTCCGGCGGCTACCGGTCCCTGACCACTTGGGAGAAGGATGCGAACGGCGATTTGGTCGGGACGATCGAGATGCCGATGGCGGTCGGGCTCGTCGGTGGCGCCACGGCCGTCCATCCGACGGCCCGCGCGAACGTACGGCTCCTCGGGATTAAGAGCGCGCAAGAACTCGGCGAGATCATCGCCGCGGTGGGGCTCGCGCAGAACTTCGCCGCGCTCCGAGCTTTGGCGACGGAGGGCATCCAGCGGGGCCACATGTCCCTCCATGCCCGGAACATCGCGGCCACCGTCGGGGCCACGGGCGAAGAGGTTGATCGAGTCGCGGAAATCCTGGTGAAAGAGCGAAAGATTCGGATGGATCGGGCGAAGGAAGTCCTCTCGGAATTCCGCACTAAGAAAAGTAAGTGACTAATATTCATAGTGTCGGATTATTCCGATTAGACGAATCTACGTGTATGCTATAATAGGATACCATAAATCGAGATTCGCTATCTTTGTTTAGGTCGGTAAGAAACGGGCCTTTTCCGCGCTATTTATTATAACGCTAAGGAGCTAACGCCTCAACTACTATTTTTCGTGTTCGATAAAACTCACCCTTATCGCGCTCGCTCTCCGCCCTCCATACGCACGCATTGCCATACGATACAGCGTCAGACTATCGTCCGACCGGCAGACTTTTTTACTATGAGGCACCTGTGCCGCCGCGGGATGGGTTCGCATAGTTCGAGTCGCAGTCTACACTAGAGTCTCGACTGAAGACCAAGCTAAGGAAGGATTTTCCCTAAGCGCCCAGAAGGAGCGGCTCGAGGGCTACTGTCTGGCCCGGGGCTGGGAGGTCGCGGCCCTGTATGTGGACGATGGGCACTCCGGCCGCAACACCCGCCGGCCCGCGTATCAACGCATGTTCGAGGAGCGCGATCGGTGGGACGCGATCCTCGTGATCAAGATGGACCGGATCCATCGAAACGCGCGGAACTTCATGGAGATGATGGATCAATTGGGCGAATGGGAGAAGGACTTCGTGTCCGCCACGGAGTCCCTCGACACGTCCACCGCGATGGGCCGCTTCGTGATGGACATCATCCAGCGGATCGCGCAGCTCGAGTCCGAGCAGATCGGCGAGCGGGTGTACATGGGGATGTCCCAGAAGGCCAAGGAGGGCCCTGGGATCCTGGGATTCCATGCCCCCCTCGGGTACGACATCTCGGAGGGCCGACTCCTCCCGAACGACCGTGAGGCCGAGGTCATCCGGGAGATCTTCACGCGTTGCGAAGGCGGCTCGACCCTCGAGGAAATCGCGACCGCGTTGAATGACGAAGGAATCCGGACCAAGCGGGATACCGAGTGGACCGCGGTCAAAGTGTACCATATCCTCCACAATCCGGTTTACGCGGGCTTCCTTCGGTGGGACCAATTCCTTCGCAAGGCGGAACACGTGGCCCTCGTCCCCATCGAAACGTTCAACAAGGTTCAAACACGGCTCCGGTCACGCGCCCTGCTCGCGAACGCCCGGGCCCCGCCGATCGTCCTGGAGGCCTGAGCTATTGGAGGGCCGCTGCCAGCGATGCTGGACGCCGAAGAACCTCGTGAGCCACGAAGTGGACGCCAACCCGCGGGCCGACCCGACCGTCCGGAAGGAGAAGGTCGCCCTCTGCAAGCACTGCGCCGACG
>Ga0209055_1003073_pt1 | contig 10284 bp, 9 predicted proteins | sample GraSoiAngelo_110_FD_185875 | JGI IMG/M metagenome (GOLD analysis project Ga0209055, IMG submission 185875) | Grasslands soil microbial communities from the Angelo Coastal Reserve, California, USA - 14_0903_12_30cm (SPAdes) (version 2) | ecosystem: Environmental > Terrestrial > Soil > Grasslands ...
TTTTCGCGTCGCCCGCGCTGAGCGCACGCACGATGGCCTGCTGTGCCTCGGCGAGCGCCCGCATGCCCTTGGCGTACGCCTGCTCGCCGGCGGGCGTGAGCGCGGCGAGCACGCCGCGGCGGTCGTCGGGGTCGGGGCGCCGGCGCACGAGCCCGTCCTTCTCGAGCCGGTCCATCAACTGGGTGATGTTGGAGCGCACGCAGTGCTGGCGCTGGGCCAGCTCGGAGAGCGGCAACGGTGCGCCCGCCTCCGCCAGGGGGTGGAGCACGCCCAGCTTCGCGAGCGACAAACCGAGCGGGCTCACCGCCGCCTCCAGCCGGGACTCCACCGCCTCGGCCGTCTCGAGGAGCGAGGACACCACGGCGCTGGCGCTGCTGGAACGGCGCGCGCGTTTCATGGGACGTTTGCGCATGCGCGAAATCATACCCGGCTCGCCGGCGCGGTCAATCGATCAATCCTCGGCGCCGGGCCAACCGGCGCCTGCGGCCTGGTACAACTGCACCCCGGCGATGAGCTGGTCGCGCTGAGCCTGGGTGAGTCCGAGCTCCGCGGCGAACAGGCCGCGCTGCGCGTCGAGCACGTCGAGATAGCTCGAGACGCCGTTCTGATACCGCAGGTCGGCGAGCTGGAGCGCGCGGCGCAGCGCGATCACCTGGCGCTCCTGCGCGGCGGTCCGATCCTGCGCGGTGCGCAGTCCCACGAGCGCGTCTTCCACCTCACGCAGCGCGACCAGCACCGTCTGCTCGTAGTGGGAACGTGCCTGTGCCGCGCGCGCCCGCGCGATGTTCACCTGCTCGCCCCCCGGCCGGCCTTCGGTGAAGAGTGGGATCGACACCCCCGCGAACGCCTGCCAGATGTTCGTTCCCGACCCGAACCAGTTCGAGAACTCGGTGCTCTGGGTGCCGTACTGACCCGTGATCAAGAACGTCGGTAGCCGACCCGCCTCGGCCACGCCCACGCGGGCGGTCGCGGCTCGCACGGTGGCCTCCGCGCTGCGGACGTCCGGTCGCCGCTCGAGTAGCGCCGAGGGAATGCCCGCGGGCACGGAGATGCGCCCCACCAGCTCGGTGAGCGGACGGCCGCGCACGATGACGCCGGGGTTGTGGCCGACCAGCACGCTCAGCGCGTTCTCCCGCTGGGCGACCTGACGCTCGAAATCGGCGACGCTCGCGGCCGGGGTCGCGACCTCCGCTTCGAACTGCCGCACGTCGAGCTCCGAGATCAGCCCCCGCTCGAGCCGCTGGCGGGCGAGCTCGAGCGTCTGGCGCCGCGAGTCGAGCGTGCGGCGCGAGATCGCGAGGTTCAGATCCGCAGCACGCAGGTCGACGTAAGCCGCGGCTACGTCGGCGATGACGGAGAGCTGCAACGCGCGCCGGTCTTCTTCGCGCGCCCCCAGCTCACCGCTCGCGCCTTGCATGGAGCGGCGCAGCCGTCCCCAGACGTCGAGCTCCCAGCTCAAGTCCGCCGTCGCCCGGTACACGTTGTAGGTGAACGACCCAAACGTGCCGAACACCGTCTGGTTGCGGCCGGCCTGACCGTTGGCCGTCAGCTCGGGCAGGAGCGCGCCCCGGGTCGCGCGGTACTGCGCGCGGAACTCGTCGATCACCGCGAGCGCGGTGCGCACGTCGCGGTTCCGGTGCAGGCTCGTGTCCACGAGCTGTCGCAGCACCGGGTCCTGGATCAGGTCGGGCCACTGGAACGCCGGGGCCGAGTCGCCGGCCGCTCGACCAGGCGTCGGGCTGTAGGTGAACGCGGCGCGTACCGTATCGCTGCCGGGCGGAAGTAGCGTGTCGCGGGCGGTGCGCAGCGAGTCGTAGAATGACCGGAGCGAATCTTCGGACGTCGCTGGCCGCCGCCAGCCGTCCGGCATGCCCACGGCGGATCGACGATATCCGGGTCCCACGGCACACGCCCCGGTGAGAGCGATCAGCGCGACGAACGTGCGCAAGGTGACTCGTCGCATGTCAGTCGCCCTCCACCGCGACGGGCACGGCTTGAGGGATCCCCGAAGGCTCGGTGCGGCGGAACAGGCCTCGCTCGCTCAAGCTGCGGATCGACGCGAAAAACAGCGGGATGAAGAACACCCCGACCAGGGTCGCCACGAGCATCCCGAAGAAGACCCCCGTGCCGATCGAGTGACGGCTCGCGGCGCCGGCGCCGCTGGACGTCAGCAGGGGCGTGACGCCGAGAATGAACGCAAACGAGGTCATCAGGATCGGCCGCAACCGCTCCCGCCCTGCCTCGAGGGCGGCTTCCTTAATGGACCGCCCCTGGGCGCGCAGCTCATTCGCGAACTCGACGATCAGAATCGCGTTCTTCGCCGCGAGACCCACGACGACGATCAGGCCGATCTGCACGTACACGTCGTTCGCCATCCCGCGCAGCCACACGCCGAGCAATGCCCCCAGCGTGCCGAACGGCACGCCGAGCAACACAGCGAACGGGATCGACCAGCTCTCGTATTGCGCGGCGAGCACCAGGAACACCATGACGAGTCCGAGGGCGAACACCAGACCGCCCTGCCCGCCCGACGCGCGCTCCTGATAGGACTGCCCGCTCAAGGCGTAGCCGACACCTCGGCCGGCGTACTTGTCCTGCGCGAGCCGCTCGACGGCGGCGAGCATGTCCCCGGAGCTCTTCCCGGGCGCCGGGGCCCCGACCAAGAGCGCCGACGTGAAGCCGTTGAACCGCGTGATGACGCTCGGGCCCGCCCGGAATTCCGTGTGGGTGAGGGCCGAGATGGGCACCATTTGTTGATTGGGCCCGCGCACATACAGCCGGCCGATGTCTTCGGGCGTCTGGCGGAAGCGCGCCTGCGCCTCGGCCTGCACCCGGTACGTCTTGCCGTAGCGGTTGAAGTCGTTGATGTAGAGCGTCGACAGAGACGCCTGCAGCGTCTGGAACAGCTCCGACAGGGAGATCCCGAGCGCCTTGGCCTTCTCGCGGTCGACCTGTACGAACAGCTGCGGTGTGTTCACCCGGATCGTGGGATACACGCCGCGCAGCTCTGGCAACGCGTTGGCGTCGGCGGCGAATTCGCCCGCCAGCCCGGCGAACCGCGTCACGTCGTTCACGCCCCGGTCCTGGAGATTCAACTCGAGGCCGGCGGTCGTGCCCAGGCCGATGATCTCGGGGAGGTTGAACGCGAAGCCGCGCGTCTGCTTCAGCTGGAAGAGATAGCCGTTGACGGCGCCCAGCACCGCGGGGAACTGGTCGCGCGGAGTGGTCCGCTCCTCCCACGGCTTCAGCATGACGAACATGATCGCCGCGTTCGTCTGGTTCGCGTTCTGAATGAAATTGAGGCCGACGAGCGAGACGACGTGATTGATCGCCGGCTGCTGCTGCAGAAAGGTCTCCACCTGCTTCACGACCGCTTCGGTGCGCTGTCGCGAGGCATTGTCGGGGAGCTCGATCAGCATCCCGAAATACCCCTTGTCCTCACTGGGAATGAACCCAGTCGGGACGGACCGCACGAGGACGAACAGCAAGGCGACCGCCACCGCGAAGGCGGCGAAGAACGTCCGGGGGCGGTCGATGACGCGACCGGCCGCGCCAAGGTAGCGCTCGGTCACCGAGCGGAACCCGCGATTGAAGCCACCGAAGAACCGGTTGAAGGCTCGCGCCACGACGCCGCTCTCCGCCGCTGCCGTCGCTCCCTCCGGCACCGGCCGCAGCAGTACGGCGCACAGCGCCGGGGTGAGGGTGAGCGCCACGATGCCCGACAGCACCACCGAAACCGCGATGGTGATGGCGAATTGCTTGTACATGAGGCCGGTGATGCCCCCCAGGAACGCCACGGGGACGAACACGGAGCACAGCACCAGCACGATCGCGATCAGCGCCCGGCTCACCTGGTGCATCGCCCGGTCGGCGGCGACGGCGGGCGGCACCCGCTCCTGGGCCATGATGCGCTCAACGTTTTCGATCACGACGATCGCGTCGTCCACGACGATGCCGATCGCGAGCACCAGGCCGAACAGCGTGAGCAGGTTGATCGAGAAGCCGAGCACCTGCATGCCGAAGAAGGCGCCGATGACCGAGACGGGCACGGCGACCAGCGGGATCAGCGTCGCCCGCCAGCTCTGCAGGAACAAGAACACCACCAGCGTGACGAGCAGCAGCGCCTCGAACAGGGTCTTCACCACCTCGTGGATCGAAGCGGTGACGTACGGCGTCGTGTCGAACGCGATCGACCAGCGGACGCCGGGCGGAAAGCTCTTGGCGAGCTCGGTCATCCGGGCGACCACTGCGCGCTTGACCTCGAGGGCATTCGCGCCCGGACGCAGGAACACCGGAGTCAATGCCGTCGGGTTGCCGTCGAACCGGCCGGCCAGGTCGTAGTTTCGCGAGCCGAGCCGCGCCTCACCGATGTCCGAGACGCGCACGAGCGAGCCGTCGGGCCGCCCACGGACGATGATGCGTTCGAAGTCACTCGCGTCTTTCAGTCGCCCGCTGGTGATCACGGGAATGGTGAGCTGCGTGCCGGGCGGAGCCGGCTCTCGTCCGATACGGCCGGCGGGGTTCGTGGTGTTCTGCTCCTGGACGGCGGCGGCGACGTCCGACACCGTGAGGCCGAGCTGCGCCATGCGGTCCGGATCGAGGCTCAAGAGCATGGAGAAGTCGAGTTGGCCGAAGGTGCTCGCATCGCCGACGCCGGGGAGCCGTTTGAGCTCGTCGTCGATGTAGATCTTGGCGTAGTTGTTCAAGTACTCCGTGTTGTAGCGCGGATCGTCGGAGGAGAGCGCGAGCACGACCAGGAAGGCGGTCTGGCGCTTCTGGACGGTGATCCCGTTGCGCACCACCTCCTGGGGAAGCTGCGACTGGGCGCGCGCGATCTGGTTCTGCACGTCCACCGCCGCCAGATCCGGATTCCGCGAGACGTCGAAGTAGACCGACAGGTTCATGACCCCGTCGCTCGAGTTCGCCGACTTGAAGTACAGCAGGCCTTCCATGCCGGACAGCTGCTGCTCGATCGGGGCGGCCACCGCATCGGCCACATCCTGCGCGGTGGCACCCGGGTAGACGGCCTGCACTTGGATCTCGGGCGGGGTGAGGGGCGGGTAGCTCTCGACGGCGAGCCGGGAGAGGGAGAAAAGCCCGAGCAGCACGATCACGATCGAGATGACGGCCGAGAAAACCGGCCGCCGGATGAACAGATTGCGGATCTGCGGGGCGTCGCTCATGGCCGGCTCCGGATCCGGAGCGGTGCGGCCGGGCGCGCGATCGAGGCGCTATCCCGAGCATCGGCCCCCGCGCTGTCGGCCGCCGGATTATATGCCACCGGCTTGGCCGGCTGGCCCGGCGTGACCTTCTGCACGCCGTCCACGACCACGCGGTCGCCCGCCTGAAGCCCTTGCTCGATCAGCCACGATCCGCCGTCCCACGAGGTTGCCACGACGTCCCGCGCCGCGACCCTGCCGCTGTCGCTCACGACGTATACGAAGGACCCGCTCAGGCCCTGCTGCACCGCGCGTTGCGGGACGAGGATCGCACGAGGCCGCTTGAGGCCGAGCAGTCGCACGCGCACGAACTGCCCGGGGAGCAGCACGTGATGGGGGTTGCTGAGCTGCGCGCGCAGCTGCAGCGTGCCGGTCGCCGGTTGCACGGCCAGGTCTGCGAAGTTCAGCTGGCCGGTCGCGGCGAAGAGGCTGCCGTCCGCGAGCGTGACCTGCACGGCGAGCGCGTGCTGACCGGGCGGCAGGAGCAGCCGGCCGTCCGCGATGTCCCTGCCCAACGCGAGCATGTCTTCGTCGGAAGGGCTGAAGTTCACGTAAATGGGGTCCACCTGCTCGACGGTCGTGAGCAGGTCGGCCGAGCCGGTCACCCGGGCGCCCAGCTCCAGCTGCGCGCGTCCGGCGCGCCCCGAGATCTCGGCGCGAACGAACGTGTCCTCATAGTCTTTCCTGGTTTCATCCGCCGCGGCCCGCGCCTGGTCGAATGCCTGCTGCGCGTCGTCGACGTCCTTCTGGGCCACCGCGCGCAGAGCGAGCAGCGACTTGAGGCGCGCTAGGTTGCGGTCGGCGTTGGCGAGCCGCGCTTGGGCACTGCGGTAGGCCGCCTCGTACGTGGTCGGGTCGATCCGGAACAGCAGCGTTCCCTTCGCGACGTCGGTGCCCTCGGCATAGGGGCGCGCGAGGATCACCCCGGTGACCTGCGAGCGCACCTCGACCGAGCGCGACGCCGCCGCCTGCCCCACGTACTCGTAGCGGGCTGCGACTGTGTCCGGGACCACGGTGAGGACCGAAACTTCCGGTGGTGGCGGGGACGCGGCTGCCGCAGGCACGCGCCGGCGGGCCGCCGCTGTTCCTACGAGAACGAGTGCGGCCGCGACCACTGCAGTCCACGTAGCAGGTCTGATCAAGCGCTTCATGCGGACACCCATCGGTGAAGGTGATGACAGCCCGGTCAGTAGTGCAGTAATGAACTATGCGCCGGCGAAGGTTCCCGCCGAGTCAGTCGGCGAGGTTGGACTCCCCCGTTCGGGTGGGGCCTCACCACCTGATTGGCGGAGGGTGCTCCTGTCGGGGTCCGCGAGCTCACAGGGCCAGCCCCAAGCCTACGCCGAGCGACGCCACGCGATCGCGAAAGAATTCACCGTAGGGCGCCGGACCGGTGTAGGCCCGCAGCAGCAGGCTCCACCGCCAGGCGCCCCCCCCGCGGGCGACCGGATCGCCCAGCTCCAGGCCGGTGATCGCACTCCACCCCACGTCCCAGCTCCGGTCCTGGAACGACTTCGCGTCCAGCGCGGCCACCACGCGACCCGTCGCCAACCGGCCGAGGTGCACCGGCACCCCGGGCTGCCGATACTCGACGCCCCCGTGCAGCACACCCGGCTTCAGGTCGGCCGGCGAACGGGTGAAGACGTACTCGCCGCCGCCGTACACGCGCCACGCGGCCAGCTGTTGCGACACCAGGAGCTCCGCGGCTTCGAACGTCAGATCGACCCGCTGGGCGTGGGCGTGAACCATGTACTCGTCGCCCAGGTGCGAGCTCTGGTGGTACAGTTGGACGCGCGTCGTCAGGCCGGCGTGCCGGTAGGTCACAGGCAGGCCTACTCGATAATCCGTGTTCATCAGGTCGGCGGTCGGCCGGGCGAGGTTGAACTGGGAGAACACGGCGGCGGCGATCGCCACCTGCCACGTGCGCGCGCTCACCACCCCGATCGTCTGGCCGAATCCCACGCTGCCGAGGCGGGGTGCGAGCCGGGGGGAGCGCTCCCACAGGTAGGCGGCAAAAAACTGCGGCTCCTTGGGATCGGCCAGGAGCGGCCGGAACACTGCACCGTCCGTGCCCGGCGTCTGACCGGCCGCGGGTGCGGCGGCGAGCAGCGCGAGGATCAACCAGCGAGCGGCGGCGGCGAGGCGCATGGTGCTTCAGTAATGAACTATCTAGGGCGGCAGGTTCCCGCCGCTCGCTCGCCCGACGGTCAGTCGTCGTCCTGCGTTTGGGCCTGTCGCAACTCTCGCACCACGGGATGGGTTCGGAACAGCAGGACGGCGGCCAGGGCGGCGCCGACCAGGTTGCCGCCGAGAATCCGCACCCAGGCCAGCTCGCCCAGGCCGAGGTGCGACAGCAGGATGGTCAGCATCGCGAACCCGAACTCCAGGATGAAAAAGCCGAACGCGACGCCCATCACGAGACTCGGCTCGCGTGCCGCGCGGTGCAGGGCCCACACGATAGCCACGCCATAGGCCACGTTGAGCAGGTAGTGCAGCAGCGTGAACTGGGCGATGCCGCCCAGCACGGTAAACGTCCGAAACGGCTGGCCCACGATCGCGTCGACCCCCGCGAGCCAGACCCAAATGGTGGTCGCGACGACCAGGCCGAGCCGGGTCCCCTCCCACAATGAGTTGTGCTTCACGGCGTGGTAATCCTTTCTCGAGCGTGGTTAGCGCCCCTTCGCCAAGGCGCCGCCCCGGCGCGGAGTTCCCGGAACCGGTGCCAGGCGGTGCTGGTTAAGCGCACAGCGGGGGTTTCAGCCGAGCGGGCGCCCCACCCCCGATCGATTCCCGAACCCTGACTGGTGAGTCACATGAGCCCTACCGACGTGCACCCCCCTGCGCAAGAGATACGCCCCCAATCCCTAGTGTTCCAACTGCTCGGCGCCGCCCATTCTGTAACTTACCGGCTCACACAGGCGCTCGTGGAGCTGGGCCTGTCCCCCGCGGGGCTCGACCTGCTTACGCAGCTCGCGAATGCAGATGAGGCGCTGCCGCTGACAGACCTGCAGGGCCCGGCGGGTGGCGGAGATCCGCGTGACCTGGTGGTGATGCTCGAGCGCGACGGTCTGGTCCGCACCGTGCCTGATGGCGCCCGCGGGCGGGTGACCATTGCGCTCACGCCCCTCGGCGCGACGCGGCACCAGGCAGGCAGCGAGCGGCTCGACGCCGCGCGGCAGCAGCTCGCCCGGGCCTTGAGCGGCGTGGACGGCGCCGCCCTCGAGCGCGCCCTTTCGGCGCTGCGGTAATCGCGCTTGATTACGTTGCAACACGGAGCACTCTCTCATGACGGCACGCAGCTTCTCGTACGCGCCGGCAGTGCTGGTCGCGCTGTGTATCACCCCCGCCGCGGGGCCCGGCCCGGATATCGACCCGGCCTGGCTCCATTTCGACGCATCCGCGAAAACCGCGCGGTTCCAGCTCATCGCCGGACTCACCGGGCTGAACGGCGCGCTCAACTTCAACGGCTTCCGTGACGGCGGACTCACGCTGGTCGTGCCCGCGGGGTGGCAGACCGAGATCGACTTCCGCAATCACGATGGCATGCTGCCGCACAGCGCGGCGGTCATCGCCCCACAGACTCCGCTCCCCGTGCAGACCGTCGCTCCCGCGATCCCGCGGGCGTTCACACTCAGACTCACTGAAGGCCTCGTGTCGGAAGCCACCGACACGATGCGTTTCACGGCACACCCCGCGGGCGAGTATCTGATCTTCTGTGGCGTCCCGGGTCATGGTGCCGAGGGCATGTGGATTCGCTTCCGCGTGAGCGCCACGGCCGAGGCGCCGGCGCTCCTGGCCACACCGGCCACTCACTAGTCTTCGAGGACTCGGGACCCATCGCCGCCTTGCCGCTCCACCTCCAGATCCAGGACCTGCTCGCGCTGGGCTACTCCGTGGTCAGCCGCCTGGCGTACGTCATGTACATCGGGCTGGCGCTGCGGCGTGCGGACGCCGAACCCGTGGCGCGGGGTGCGGGCGCCCAGGCCTACGCGCGCTTCCGCCGCCGCGCGGCGCTCCTGATGTATCACGACGGCGTCGCCTTCGTGGCGGTGTGCCTCCTCACCCGCGGCACGCTCGACCTGCCGCTGCCACTCGGCTGGCGCCTCGCGGGCGCCGCGCTCGTGGCGCTCGGCGTAGCGGTCAAGCTGTGGGCGGCCGCGACCCTGGGCGCGGACGGCTACTACTGGCGGGACTTCTTCGAGCCCGAGACCCGGCCGGCGCCCACCATCGCCGGACCGTACCGCTGGCTGCGGAACCCGATGTACACCGTGGGCTACCTCCAGACCTACGGGCTCGCGCTGCTCGTGGCGTCGCTTCCCGGGCTCGTCGCGGCCGTGTTCTCGCAGGGCGCGATCATCGCGTTCTACCGGCTCGTCGAGCGGCCGCACTACCGACGTTTGTATGGTGGCGCCGCCCCAACGGCCCGTCGCCGGCTCAGCACCAGCCAGGAGACGGGGTGAGCGAGCCCCGGCAGGGGGCGCGGCCGTGATCACGCTGCGGGTGAACGGCACGCTCCATACGGTCGACGTGCCGTCCGACATGCCCGTGCTGTGGGTGCTGCGCGACGTACTCGGCCTGACCGGCACCAAGTTCGGCTGCGGCATGGCGCTGTGCGGCGCCTGCACCGTGCACCTGGACGGCCGGCCGAGCCGCTCCTGCGTGACACCCGTGTCCGCCGTGACGGGGAAGAGCATCACGACCATCGAGGCCGTGGGCGAGACGTCGAGCGGCAAGCGGGCGCAGCAGGCCTGGCTGGACGTGGAGGTCGTGCAGTGCGGCTACTGCCAGTCGGGTCAGATCATGGCCGCCGCCGCGTTGCTCGCGGCCAAGCCGCACCCGACGGACGCCGACATCGACGCGGCGATGGCGGGAAACATCTGCCGCTGCGGCACCTACTCGCGCATCCGCGCCGCCATCAAACGGGCGGCGACAGGCTGACGTGGCCCCTCCCCCACCGCGGGTATCGCGCCGCGAGTTCCTGAGCGTCAGCGCCGCCGTCGGCGGTGGCCTGCTGTTGGGCTTCGATCTCCCCGCGCTACCGCCCTCCGCTTTCGAGCCCAACGCG
>Ga0209055_1003075_pt1 | contig 10269 bp, 11 predicted proteins | sample GraSoiAngelo_110_FD_185875 | JGI IMG/M metagenome (GOLD analysis project Ga0209055, IMG submission 185875) | Grasslands soil microbial communities from the Angelo Coastal Reserve, California, USA - 14_0903_12_30cm (SPAdes) (version 2) | ecosystem: Environmental > Terrestrial > Soil > Grasslands ...
TAAAATCGCAGGATGAACGCGCCGATCAAGACGGAAGACGGATTCCACCAGCTCATCCACCAGAATCACATGTGGGGGCTGTGGGAGATCGCGAGCCAGATGACGCCGCAGCCGCGGCCGGAAGCCATTCCCTACCAGTGGAAATGGTCGCTTCTCAAGGAGGTGGTGAAGCAGTCGGCGAGCGCCGTGCCGGTGGGCGACGAGCGGCGCGCCATGCAGCTCTTCAACCCGGGCCTGAATGGCCAATGGGCCACCACCAACACACTGATCGCCGCGGTGCAGGTGCTCCTGCCGGGCGAGGTGGCCCGGGCGCACCGCCATTCGCCGGCCGCCATCCGCTTCATCATCGAAGGCGACGGCGCCTACACGGCGGTGGAAGGCGAGAAGGTGATCATGCACCCGGGTGACTTCATCCTCACGCCGAGCTGGCAGTGGCACGACCACGGCAACGAGACGAACGAGACGGTGGTGTGGATGGACGGCCTCGACGTGCCGCTCACCAAGTCGCTGAACGCGATGTTCTTCGAAATGCACAAGGACCTGAAGGCCTCGCACGGGAAACCGGTGAACGGCTCGCAGGCGCTCTACGGCCATGGCAAGCTCACGCCGACCTGGACGAAGGAGCGGCCGCTGTTCTCGCCGCTCATGCTCTACTCCTGGGAGCAGACGCTGGAAGCGCTGCACGACCTGCGCAACCACGACGGCAGCCCGCACGACGGCATCTCGCTCGAATATACGCACGCGCAGACCGGCGGACCGGTGCTGCCGACGATGTCCTGCCGCGTGCAGCTGATCCGCAAAGGCGAGAAGACGAAAGCGAAGCGCGTCACGGGCTCGAGCGTCTTCCACGTCGTGCAGGGCCGCGGGCGCAGCGTGATCGACGGCAAGACCTTCGACTGGGAGAAGGGCGACATCATCGCGCTGCCCTCCTGGGCCGAGCACGACTTCGCCAATACCGGCGGCGAGGATGCGATCCTTTTCTCGATCAGCGACCGGCCGGTGCTGGAGGCGCTGGGGTTTTATCGCGAAGCGTTGTCCTAACCAACAACATAAAGGGAGGATGTATGAAGCAGACGGTAATGGGTCTCCTGTCGCTCGTGGCGCTCAGCATCGCAATACCCGCGGCCGCGCGTGATGACCGGCTGAAGTTCCCGGTCGACGCGGCGCTCGCCAAAGGCCAGAACTACAAGGAAAAGCTCGACCCGCAGATCAAGCTCTATTTCGGCAAACCGTCGAAGCTGAAGGTGGCGAAGACCATCGGTGAATGGACCTCGAACAAGAAGACCAACGCGTTCAACAAGTCCGACCAGGAAGCCTGCAACATCGCCTTCATCAGCGCCGCGGTGTCGCTGCAGGACCGGGCGAAGCGCGACAAGTTCGAGAGCCCGACCGAGTACCTGTGCGGTGCCGGATCCACCATGGCCGGCGTGGCACTGCGCGGCACGGTAGTGACGCTGCCGAAGTAGCGCGGCTCAGCGGCAAGGCATGAGATCCGTCGCGTTGTTCTGCGCCGCCCTTGTTTGTGCATCGCCGGCGCTCGCGGAAGACAAGCTCGCCAAGTACCCGGTGGACGCTGCCCTTGCCAAAGGGCAGTCGTACCACAGCAAGCTCGATCCGGCGATCAAGCTCTATTTCGCCGGGCAGCCAACGCCCGCTGCGAAGACCATCCTCCCGGCCGATTCCGGCCACAAGCGGACCAATGCGTTCAACAAGCCCGAACAGGAGGCCTGCGACATTGCGTTCCTCAGCGCCGCGATATCGCTGCAGCAGTACGCGCGGCGCACAGGCGGTAACGCGGTAGTCAATATCACGAGCTACTTCAAGACCGACCGGCTGGAGAGCGCCAGCGAATACCTGTGCGCCGCGGGTTTCCTCATGACGGCCGTGGGCCTGCGCGGCACCGTCGTCACGCTCGGGGAGTAACGCATTCATCGTCGCCCCCGCGAAAGCTTGCGCGGGAACGACGTCGTTCATGCCGGAAGGGTGTACAGCTCCTGTTCGCCTTCCACGTCTTTGAGGCGAAAGCGGCCGAGCGGTTCCAGCGGTTTGGCATAGGCCTGTGCGAACGCGCTCGAGATGACCACGGTCTTACCAAGCGTCTTGGACATGCTTTCCACGCGCGCCGCCGCATTGGCGGCCGAGCCGATGACAGTGAACTCCAGGCGCTCGGGCACGCCGATGTTGCCGTAGGTGACTTCGCCCAGATGTAGGCCGATGCCGTAGCGGATCGGCACGCGCGCCGGGTGCGCGGCGTTATCCGCGGCAATACGCTCCCCCGCGAGACGCGCCGCGGCGAGAGCCTGGCGGCATGCCGCCTGCGAATCGCCGCCGACGGGAAAGATGGCGAGCGCCGCGTCGCCGATGAAGCGCAGGACCTCGCCGCCTTTCTTGAGGACCGCGCCCGCGAGGCAATGGAAGTAGCCGTTGAGATAGGCGAGATATTCCTCGCGCGGCATCGACTGCGAGAGCGCGGTGGAGTCGCGCAGGTCGCTGAACCACACCACCGCCGCGATGTGCTCGCCGTCGCCCTGCTTCACGAGGCCGTCGAGCACACGCGCGCCCGTGCGCCGGCCGAGAAAAGTCTCGAGCAGCGCCACTGCCGTGCGCCGCTGCGCATGGACCTCCAGCAGCCGCCCCAACACTGGCAGCACTTCGTAGATCTCGCCGAGATGCCCAGTGGAGAAGCCGCCCTTGGCGAAGGACGTCATCGACAGGACGTTCAGTTGCCCGTCGGCGAAGCGGAACGGCATCGCGACGTAATCGGTCGCGCCCTCCGCGCGCAGCTCGCGCACCACCGGGTAGTCGAGCTTGCAGCTCGGCGCTTCCAGGCGCCGGCGCACGCCGCCCGCGCCGCGCAGGATGGGCGCAAAGGGGCTCGCCTGGAATTTGAGCTGCTGCAGGATGTCGTGCGGCTCGTAGACGGTCCGCACGCCGCTCTCTTCGCGCCAGACGTAGACGGCGGCGAACACCTGCGGATGCAGTGTCGGAATGATCACCGTCATGCGCGCGAGCGGCACCCCCTGGCGCCGCAGGCAGCGGCAGAAGCCGTCGACCAGCTGGTCGGGCGTCGCTAGCTGCCACGCTTCGGCGAGCAGCCAGCCGGCGATGCTGTTCGGGTGCGCGCTCCCTTGGCTGCGAGCGAGATGCGGAATCTCGTCGTCGCCCTCGTAGATGGCGCTCACGCGCTCGGGGTGGAAGGAAACGTGCGTCTTGATCGGCGCACCCTCCGCATAGGGCTCGTCGTAGGACCAGGCGGCGTTCTCGGCCACCGTGCCGCCGGCGCGCAGTGTCCAGTAAGTCGCGTTGCCCCGGAACGGGCAGTGCGTGACCTGCGAGGTCTTCTCGAGCAGCGCCATCTGCACGTCCTCGCGCGGGAAATAGTAGGCGGGCGGCTGGCGAGTCTCGTGCAGGATCAGCGCGCGCGTCGAGTCGGCCACCCAGGCGCCATTGAACTCCACGCGCACGCGGCGCCGGCTCGGCTCGAAACTGATCTCGTAGTCTGCGGCCACGATGTGCAATCGTGCCCCGGAAATGAGCTATTGTCGCGTCCCATGAGCCGGAACTTACGCCGCCGGTTCCTGCAGCAGGCCGCCGTGGCGGTGGCGGCACCCTACGTCATCACGGCGCGGGCGCAGGAAACGCTGATCGTCAACACGCAGGGCGGGGAATACCAGGAGCTCATCGAGCGCGTGGTGATCCGCCCGTTCGAGAAGAAGTACGGCGTAAGAGTGGTTCATGACCCGACCGGCACCGCGTCGCAGGACTACGCCAAGATCCGCGCCTCGCGCGGCGCGCCGGGCTTCGACGTCGCCGGGCTGCTGACGCCGCCCGAGGTGATCCTGGGCGTGAAAGAAGGGCTGCTGGAAAAGCTGAGTGAGCGCGAGGTGCCGAACCTGCGCCACCTCTGGGACAAGACCTGGCAGGTGATCCCGCCGGGCTCCGGCGCGCCGCACACGCTGCAGTACGCCGCGCTCGTCTACAACAAGGAAAAGCTCGATCGCCCGCGCTCGTGGGCCGATTACTGGGAGCCGCAAAAGAAGTACGCGGCGAAGGTCAAAGGCCACGTGATCCAGTACAACCCCGCGAACCTCCTCTCGGTGTATGCACTCATCCACGCGGCGCAGCTCGGCGGCGGCGGCGTGGACAACATGGAGCCGGCCTGGCAGCGCCTCAAGGCGCAGAAGCCCTACGTCGGCGTGGTCGTCACCGGTTCCGCGGAAGCGGTGCCGCATTTCGAGAACGGCGAGGTGTGGATCTCGCCGTACTGGAGCGCACGCTCGGGTTACTACATCGACCGTGGGCTGCCGTTCGACATGGTGATTCCCGACGAAGGCGCGAGCGGCCTCTTCGACGTCGCCTGCGTGCCGGTCGGCGCGAAGAACAAGAAATTGGCCTACGAGTTCCTCAACTGGCGCCTGGACCCGGCCATCCAGCGCGAATGGGCGCTCGCCTATTTCAGTAGCCCGACACGGCCGGGCGTCGAGCTGCCGGCGAAGTTCGCGGCGAACCAGATCACGACGAAGGAGCAGATCGCCAAGACCCAGTTCCCGGACTCCGACGTGATCGGCGCCCGGCGCAAGGACTGGACGGTGAAATGGCAAGAGATCATGGGGTGATAGGGTCCGCCGCGCCAGCGGCCGCGCGGCAAAGCGGGCGCGTTCCCTGGCTCCTCATCGCAGCACCCACGGCGGTGCTGCTTTTGTTTTTCGCCCTGCCCAATGCGCTGCTGCTCTCGGCGAGCTTCGTCAAATCCGAGGCGCAGCAGCTCACCAACGAGCTTACGCTCGAGAATTATCAGTTCCTCTTCACGCGGCCGCTGTACATCTGGGCGTTCATTCGCACCTTCATCGTCGGCACCGCAGTGGGCGCGATCGATGTGCTGCTCGGCTTTCCGCTCGCTTATTTTCTGGTGCGCACGCGCAGCCGCTGGAAAGGCCTGCTCATCGCCCTGGCGCTCGCGCCGCTCCTCGCGAGCGTGGTGGTGCGGACCTACGGCTGGTACATCCTTCTCAACCGCTACGGCGTCGCGAATGACCTGCTGGTCTCGCTCGGCCTGCTCGACGAGCGCATCGCCTTCATGCCGAGCACCGGGGCGATCATCGTCGGGCTCGCGCACGCCCTGCTTCCCTACACCGTGCTCACCATCATGGGCTCGCTCCAGGGCATCAACCCGAACCTGGAAGCGGCGGCGATGAGCCTGGGCGCGAGCCGCACTAGGACCTTTTTCCATGTCGTCCTGCCGCTGAGCTTCCCCGGCATTGCCGGCGGCTTCATCCTCGCGTTCTCCATCGCCATCAGCGCGTACGCCACGCCGGCGATCCTCGGCGGCCCGGCAACGCAGGTGATGGCGACCGCGATCTACGGCTTCATGACGCAGCTCCTCGACTGGTCGATCGGTGCAGCGCTCGCGGTGATCCTCGTCGTCTGCGCCGTGACCCTTGCCTACGCGGCGGCGCGGCTCGGTGCCCGGCAGGCAGCGCTATGAAAATGGTGACCGTCACCATTTGTTTTCCGCGATGAGTCCCTGGGCTGCACTTCGCGCAGTTGTCATCTTTGTCTATGTCTTCATGCTCGGGCCGATCCTCATCACCGCGGCGGTGTCGTTCAACGCTTCCAACCGCTCGCAATTCCCGCCGCGCGGCTTCTCGCCGCAGTGGTGGCAGCGGGCGTTCTCCGCCGAATGGGTCGAGCCGCTCGTCTTCAGCTTCAAGCTCGCGGCGCTTGCCGCGCTCATCAGCACGGCGCTCGCGCTGCCGCTTGCCTTTGGTCTTTCGCGGCACCGCTTTCCCGGACGCGCGGCGATCGCCGCGCTCACGCTCGGGCCGCTGATGCTGCCGGCGCTGGTGACCGGCGTCGGGCTGCTGCAGCTTTTCCAGTATGTGGGCCTGCGCGACTACCTCGGCTTCAGCGCGCTCCTCATCGGCCACGTGGTGATCTGCGTGCCGTTCGGCGTGCGCACGATCGCGATCAGCCTGCAGGCGCTGCCACCGAGCCTCGAGCTTGCCGCGGCAAGCCTTGGCGCCTCGCGGCTCGCGACGCTGCGGCATGTGGTCCTCCCGCTCATCAAGACCGGCATCGTTGCGGGCGCCGTGTTTGCCTTCGTGCACTCGTTCACCGACGTGAATCTCTCGCTCTTCCTCGTGCGCCCGGGCGAGCAGCCGATCACGGTGAAGATCCTCGGCTTCCTCGAGTACGGCTTCGCGCCGACGCTGGCGGCAGTGTCGGTGATCACGCTCGCGCTGCCGCTAGTGCTCGTGGCGATCGTCGAGCGCGTGAGCGGCCTCGGCGACTTCATCTACGCGAGCCGCAGCCGTGGCTGAGCTGTGCCTCGCCGCCCTGGAGAAGCGCTACGGCTCGACCGCTGCCGTCGCGGGCATCGATCTCGCGGTGCGCGAGGGCGAGTTTATGACGCTGCTCGGTCCCTCGGGCTGCGGCAAGACGACGACGCTCGGCCTCATCGCGGGGTTCTTTCCGCCGACGCGGGGCGAGGTCTACATCGGCGCCCGCGCTGTCGCCGACCTGCCGCCGTTCAAGCGCGACATCGGCGTGGTGTTCCAGGACTACGCACTCTTTCCGCATCTCACGGCGGCGGAGAACGTCGCGTTCGGGCTGCGCATGCGCAACCTCCCCGCCGCGCAAACCGCGGAGCGGGTGCGCGAAGCGCTCGCGCTCGTGCAGCTCGCGGGGCTCGGCGAGCGCCGCCCGCTCGAGCTCTCCGGCGGGCAGCGCCAGCGCATCGCGCTAGCGCGCGCGCTCGTGATCCGGCCGCGGGTGCTGCTGCTGGACGAGCCGCTCTCGAACCTCGACCTCAAGCTGCGCGAAGAGATGCGGGTCGAGATTGCCGGCCTGCAGCGGCGCCTCGCCATCACCACGGTGTTCGTGACACACGACCAGGGCGAGGCGCTCGTCATGTCCGATCGCATCGCGGTGATGAACGCCGGGCGCATCGAGCAGGTGGGCGCACCGGCGGAAATCTACGAGCGGCCGGCGACGCGCTTCGTCGCCGAGTTCATCGGCCGCATGAACTTCTTCGCGCGCGGCGCGAGCACCATCGCCATCCGGCCGGAACGCGCGCGACTTTCGATCGATGAGCCGCGCGGGGGCTTCGCGCGCCGCGGCACCGTGCGGCAGGTGCTCTATCTCGGCGCGACGCTGGAATACCGCCTGGAGCTCGAGAACGGCGAGCGCGCCACCGTCGAAGCGCCGAACGACGCGGCGCTGCCGCGCCATGCCGCCGGCAGCAACCTGTGGTTCAGTGCAGCGCGAGAGAGCTGCTACGAAATACCGGCGCGGCGGCCATGAGCGGCGTCTCGCCCTCGAGCGTCGTGCGGTGCATGTGCCGCCGGTACTTCGTATCGTCGAACGGCGTGGCGCAGTGCTGCGCGCAGCGGTTGTCCCAGAGCACCGCGTCGCCCGGGCGCCACTGGTGCCGGTAGACGAATTCCGGGCGCACCGCGAATTCCTGCAGGTAGCGGATGAGCTCGGCGCCTTCGGCGGCGGCGAGTCCCTCCACCTCGCAGGCCCAGCGCCCGACGTAGAGCGCCGTCCAGCCCGACTTCGGGTGCTCGCGCGCGATCGGATGCCAGACATCGGGTCGCTGGCGCTTGTCTTCCTCGGTGAGCGCCGGCAGGTGCGGATAGTGCACGTGATGCAGCCGCACGCGGCTGAAGCAGGCGCGCCGGCCCATGATCGTCGCGCGTACCTCCGCCGGCAGCGCCTCGAACGCCCCGTACATGTCGGCGAAGAGCGTGTCGCCGCCCTCGGGCGGCAGCTCGAGCGCATAGAGAAAGGACCCCGCGTTGGGAATCGCCTTGTCCTCGCCGTCCGAATGCCAGCCCCAGCCGGCGCGCTTCATGCCGAGCGCCTTGCCGCCTTCCTCGACGCTGGAGACGACGAAGATCTCCGGATGGCCGGGCAGGTTGTACTGCACGGGTTCCATGATGTGCAGCGCCCCGAAGCGGCGGGTGAAGGCGATCTGCTGCTCGGGCGTCATGCGCACATCGCGCAACACGAGGATGCTGTGGCGCGTCCACGCTGCTTCGATCGCGGCGAAGGCGGGGGCGTCCATCGGTTTCGCGAGATCGGCGCCGATCACCTCGGCGCAAAACTCGCCGCGAATGGGGCGGATCGTGAGCGTCATCTGCCTTACGATTATGCCGCATGGATATCAACCGCCGCATCGCCGCGAGTGTCGAGAACCTCGCCGCCGAGCTGATCGCGCTGCGTCGCAAGCTGCATGAGCACCCGGAGCTCGCGTTCGAGGAGCACGAGACCGCCAAGGCGGTCGCGGGCTTTCTCGAGAAGCTCGGCATCCCTTTCCGTAAGGCCGTTGGCAAGACCGGCATCGTCGCGCTGATCGATGGCGGCAAGCCCGGGCCGACGGTCGGCATCCGCGCCGACATGGACGCGCTGCCGATCAACGAGCAGACGGGGCTGCCGTTCGCGTCGAAGGTCCCGGGGAAGATGCACGCCTGCGGTCATGACGTGCACACGGTGATCGCGCTCGGCGTCGCGGCGACGCTCGCCGGGATGAAGAGCGAGTTGCGCGGTCGAGTGAAGCTGATTTTCCAGCCGGCCGAGGAGACGCTCTCGGGCGCGCAGGCGATGATCGCCGACGGCGCGCTCGAGGATCCGAAGATGGACGTCGTGCTCGGCTACCACAACTGGCCGGCGGTGGAAGCGGGCAAGGTCGGCTACAACACGGAGGCCGTGATGTCGTCGGCGGATGCCTTCGACATCACGCTCAAGGGCCGCGAGGGCCACGGCGCGCATCCGCACATGGGTATCGATGCGCTCGCCGCCGGCGCCTATCTGGTCGCGCAGCTCCAGACGATCGTCAGCCGGGAGGTAAAGCCGCTCTCGCCGGCCGTGCTCACCGTCGGCGAATTCCACGCCGGCACGGCACGCAACATCATCGCGGGAGCCGCGCAGCTGAAAGGCATCGTGCGCACCATGGAAGCCGCGGTCTCGGCGCAGATCGAGGCGGCGATGCGCCGCATGCTCGAAGGCATCAAGGCCAGCATGCGCGTCGAATACACGCTCGACTGGAAGCGCGTCGCGCCGGCGCTTCGCAATCACAAGCCGACCCTCGAGCGCGTGCTAAGAGCGGCGCGCGAGGCGCTCGGCGCCGAGAACGTGGTGGAGCTCCCCGAGGCGTCGATGGGCAGCGAGGATTTCGCCTGGTTTGCCGAGCGCGTGCCGGCGGCGCACCTGCGCATCGGCTCGAAAATCGCCGGGCTCGACACGGCGATCCACCGCGCGAACTACGATTGCAACGAGGCGGCGATCCCGCTCGGCGTGCGCGTCATGACGCGCGCCGTATTGGAATTTGCCGAAAAATAGGGACTGTCCCTATTTTTTTTGCTTGGCGAGCGCTTCCTCGAGCATCTTGGTCGCGCCAGAGATGTCGGGCAGCTTCTCGCCGGCGTCCAGCCGTTTTCTGGACGTGGCTTCCGCGTCCTGCATGCCGATGGCGCGATCGGCGATCGCCTCGGCCTCCGCGGGCGGCAGCACCACGATGCCGCACTCGTCCGCGATGATCACGTCGCCGGGCCTGACAGCCACGCCGCCGCAGCTCACCGGCACGCAGAATTCGCCGGCGAGGCCGATGCGCTTGGTGGTCACCGCCGAAAGCCCGCGGCACCAGAGCGGCACGCCGTATTTGCGCACTTCGCCGATGTCGGTGGCGACCCCGTCGATGATCACGCCGGCGAGGCCGCTGACCTTGCACGCGTAGGCCACCAGGCCGCCGAAGGCGGCATGGCGATGATCGCCGCAGCGATCGATGACGAGCACATCCCCCGGGCGCACCTGGCCGAGCGCGTAGCCGACGATCGTGCCGTCGACACCCGGGGCGCGCACCGTGATCGCGGGCCCGGCGATGCGCACGTCCGCTTGCATCGCGCGGATTGCCGGCTCCATGAAGCCCCAGTTGCGGAAGTGGCCGATGGTCGCGGGCTCCGCCCGCGCGAGCTTCGCCACGAGGCGAGCGTCGAGCCGCTCGGGCAGTGGGTTAACCGTGAACACTGCGGAACTCCTTGACGTCGGCGAGCGCGCCGTCGCGCAGCCGGCCGACGTCGCTCCCCGCATTGATCATGTGGTAGCCGCGCTGGAACATGTCGCGCCAGGTGCTGCCCGGATGCGGCACCGTGCCCATCGGCTTGCCGCTGCGCTTGATGCCTTCCTCGGCGCGCGCGATGAGCCGTGCGACGTCCGGGTGCTTGAGATCGCCGAGCTGGCCCACCGTACCGGACAGGTCGTGCGGCCCGA
>Ga0209055_1003078_pt1 | contig 10261 bp, 9 predicted proteins | sample GraSoiAngelo_110_FD_185875 | JGI IMG/M metagenome (GOLD analysis project Ga0209055, IMG submission 185875) | Grasslands soil microbial communities from the Angelo Coastal Reserve, California, USA - 14_0903_12_30cm (SPAdes) (version 2) | ecosystem: Environmental > Terrestrial > Soil > Grasslands ...
GCTAATACAGGGCAATATTTTGATCCATGGGGTACCAACTATGTCGTTCGCATCGATGGTGACTACAATAATCAAGCTGCGAATCCTTACACTGCCGACACTGGCGCTGGCCCTGCAACGTTGAGCGTGGGAGTAATCGCTTGGTCCTTGGGTAAGGATCAGACTCGGGGCACGAACTTCAGCGCGTCCGACGACGTGATTTCCTGGCAGTGAACGCTTTGCGCACTGGGCGCTGTAGCGTCCGCTGTCGTCAGCGGACTTTCGCCTCAAACTCGAGTGCGCTGAGGACAGCACGCACTACAGCGTTGTCACTTGGGATATTGACTAGTCACTAATCACCGATCACCATTCACTTCTTCCCAACCGCGGGTGTAGTTCAATGGTAGAACGGCAGCTTCCCAAGCTGCACACGGGGGTTCGATTCCCCTCACCCGCTCTCTTTCTTGGGAGCCCTAAATTTCCCACCGCCACCCACACGCGCTGCCACGATTTCCTAAACGATGGCCAGAGCATCGGAGGTCCCATTCGAATCCGAAGCCGATGAGTTGAACCAAGTCTCGATTCTCGGCCATCCCAAGACGCGCCGAACATTTATCAAACAAGTCGCGGGAACAAGCGCGGCCATTGCGATTGGCCCGAATCTTTTAAGCGCGGCTTCGCAAGACGAGGCCAAGGCGACGAGCGCCGCCGGCGCGGCAAGCGATTCGGTTAAAGTGAACCTGAAGATCAACGGCAAAGCTTACTCGCTCGATGTCGATCCACGCGTGACTTTGCTCGATGCATTGCGCGAGCGACTGCAACTGACCGGCTCCAAAAAAGGATGCGATCACGGCCAATGCGGCGCCTGCACTGTGCTTGTAAACGGGCGACGCATTAATTCATGCCTGACACTGGCGGTGATGCATGAAGGCGACGAGATCACAACGATCGAAGGACTCGCAACTGGAGACGAGCTGCATCCCATGCAAGCCGCGTTCATCGAGCAGGACGGATTTCAATGCGGCTACTGTACGCCCGGGCAAATTTGCTCTGCAGTGGCGTGCGTACAAGAAGGGCACGCGAACAACGACGACGAAATTCGCGAATGGATGAGCGGCAACATCTGCCGTTGTGGCGCTTATCCGAACATTCTGGCGGCTATTAAAGAGGCGAAAACAAAGGTACGCACATGAAAACTTCTCCTAAGCGCGCGCCACGCGGCGATTGTGGGGCAGGCGCTCCGCCTGCCAAAGCGGGAATGCAATCGGAGCGGTTACCCTACGGATTGGCGCAAGCCTTATGAACCCGTTCACCTACTCACGCGCAGCGGACGCAGATCAGGCCGTCACTGCCATTTCCAGCAAGCCGCAGGGAAAATTCCTGGGTGGCGGGACGAACTTGATTGACCTGATGAAAATGGGCGTGGAGACGCCTAACGAGTTGATCGATATCAATCGACTGCCACTCGGGCAAATCGAGGAGCTCCCGGACAAAGGTCTGCGCATCGGCGCATTGGCAAGCAATTCCGATGTAGCGAAGCATGAACTAATCAAAACGCGTTACCCGGTTTTGAGCGAGGCGCTCCTTTCCGGAGCTAGTCCGCAGTTACGCAACATGGCGACGGTAGGCGGTAATCTGTTGCAGCGGACGCGCTGTTATTACTTTTACGATCCTGCGTTTCCGGCGTGCAACAAGCGCAAACCCGGCAGCGGCTGCGGCGCGATCGACGGCTACAACCGCATCCACGCCATTCTCGGCCAGAGCGAACAGTGCATCGCCACTAACCCGAGCGACATGTGTGTCGCGCTCACCGCGCTCGACGCGATCGTGCGTGTGCGCGGCCCAAATGCCGAACGGGAGATTGCGTTCGGTGATTTTCATCGTTTGCCGGGAGACACCCCCGAGCGTGACACAAATCTTCGACCGGACGAATTAATCATCGCTGTCGATCTTCCAGCAATGTCTTTTGCAGCGCGATCGCATTATCTAAAAGTGCGCGACCGCGCCAGCTACGCGTTTGCATTGGTGAGTGTCGCCGCCGCGTTGGACCTCGGGTCGAACAAAAAGATCAATGCCGCGCGCCTAGCGCTGGGCGGCGTAGCGCACAAACCGTGGCGCGCAAATGCCGCAGAGAAAATATTGATTGGCCAAGAGGCGAACGAGAAAACGTTCCGTGCCGCGGCCGAAGCGGAGCTCGCGCTAGCGAAGGCCTACAAATACAATTCCTTCAAAATTGAGCTGGCCAAGCGCGCGATCATTCGTGCTTTGACCATAGTTGCGGAAATGAGCTGATATGAGCGCGGCAGTTATCGGCCAACCACTCCCACGCGTTGACGGACGGCTCAAGGTGACGGGCCGCGCCACATACGCCGCCGAATTTGCGCGCCCAAAACTTACTTACGGCGCGCTGATTCAGAGCGCGATCGCAAACGGCCGCGTTGTAAAAATCGATCTGTCTGCCGCGAAGTCCGCTCCGGGCGTCATTGGAATTCTAACGCGTGAAAACGCGCCACATTTCAGACCCTATCCGGACGACCTGAGCCGGGCGGACGCTCCGGGCGAGAGCCGCGTGCCGTTACACGACGACGAGATTCATTATGCCGGACAACATCTCGGTGTCGTCGTGGCGGAATCTTTTGAACAAGCCACGTACGCAGCGTCGCTCGTCGGGGTGACCTACCAAACACAACCACCCGTGGTGACGCTCGATGACGAACGCGCGCAGAAAAACGCGACCTCGCCGGCAAAGTTCGCCGGACGCGAAGCGTTACAGGTTAAACGCGGCGACGTCGACGGAGGCCTCGCGACTGCGGCGCACAAGATCGACTTTGTATATTCGACGCCGATCGAAAATCACAATCCGATCGAGACATATTCGACTACCGCGGAATGGGAAGCGTCTGACCGGTTGCTCATTCACGAGTGCACGCGCGGGATCAAACAACTGCAACGAGTCGTTGCCAACGGCTTCGCTTTGCCACAGGAAAATGTGCGTATCGTTTGTCCATTCATAGGTGGCGCCTTCGGCTCCAAGGGATTTCAATGGAGTCACACGTTGCTCGCCGCGGCGGCGGCGAAACAGGTCCAGCGACCGGTGAAGCTGACTCTCACCCGTCCGCAGATGTTTGATTCCGCCGGCCAACGCGCACGTACCGAGCAGAGACTTTCCATCGGCGCGGACAAAACCGGCAAGCTGGTGGCGTTGCGTCACGCGACGACCACGCATTCTTCACCCACACATGATTACACCGAGCCATGCGGCAATACGTCGCGCATGTTATATTCGTGCCCGAATGTCGAGGTTTCGCACCGACTCGTTAGGCTGAATTTGACCACGCCGTGCCCCATGCGCGCGCCGGGTGAAACGCCGGGCGTGTTCGCATTGGAGTGTGCGTTAGATGAACTGGCGCATGAGATCGGCGTCGACCCGGTCGAGTTTCGTCTGCGCAACTACGCGGAAATCGACGAATACCAAAACAAGCCGTGGTCGAGCAAAAAGCTGCGCGAATGCTACCAGCGAGGCGCGGAGAAATTTGGCTGGTCAAATCGGAATAAGAAGCCGGGTTCAATGCGAGCGGCCGAGGGATCGCAAATCGGCTTCGGAATGGCGACGGCGATTTATCCGGCTGGGCAGCAAAAGGCGGGCGCGACAGCGATCCTGAATAAAGATGGAACAGTTGTCGTGCGCAGCGCGACGCATGAGATCGGCACGGGCACCTACACTGGGATGTCGCAATTCGCGGCGGACACGCTGGGTATTCCGGTCGACAGAATCCGATTCGAGCTTGGCGACTCGCAATTTCCCGAAGCGCCCAATAACGGCGGGTCTTGGCTCACGGCAAGCGTGGCACCAGCGGTGATGGGCGCGTGCCGCGACTTAAAAAAGAAAGTTGTCGATATTGCTGGAAACTGGCCTAACGACTCGACGCAGCTGACCAATTTGTTCGAGCGCGCTGGTCAGGAACAAATTCAAGCCGAGTTCAATTCAGAACCGAACAAGGAAGAACGAGAAAAAAATTCGTTTTTTTCCTACGGCGCGATTTTCGTCGAGGTGCATGTCGATACTCTTGGGCAGGTGCGGGTCAAGCGCGCGGTAGGTGTGTATGACATGGGCCGCATGATTAATCCGCGCCTGGCGCGAAGCCAGATCCTGGGCGGGATGTTATTTGGATTCAGCACCGCTTTGATGGAAGGCACGGTTCCCGATGAGAAGACCGGCCGCATCGTTAACCCGAATCTTGCCGAATACCAGGTAGCAGTGCATGCGGACACTCCGGAATTCGACATTGATTTCATCAACGAACCTGATCCGCACATGCCCGACCTCGGCGCGCGGGGCATTGGCGAAATTGGCATCGTCGGCGCCCCGGCTGCAGTCGCAAATGCAGTTTTTAACGCAACTGGAAAACGAGTGCGCGATCTGCCAATCACGCCGGACCAACTAATATGAGCGCGCCAATCAGAGCGCATATCTCGAAAGAGGGAGTACGCGTTACTTCGCAAGGGGTGCGATGTATTTCTCGTTTAGCCTGGCCTTACCCATTGTCTGAGACATAGTGTTATTGTTGATAGGATTTCGATGTCCGACCAAAACCAGAAAAGAGAAAAATCTGAATTGGAAGGCGGTTCCCGATTCGGAAAATCGACGCGGCGTATATTTCTTTCCCGGTTAGGTATGGCCGGCTTGCTGGTCTCGACCCGTCCTATGATTGGTGAACCCGCACGCGCGGAATCGCCGCCGCCGTCAACGCCGGAACTCGAGGGCACAACTCCCGTCACCCTGCGGGTAAACGGGAAGAGATACGATTTGCGAATCGATCCGCGCACGACGCTTCTCGATTGCCTCCGCGAACATTTGCATCTGACTGGATCGAAGAAGGGATGCGACCATGGCCAGTGCGGAGCGTGCACAGTGCACATTAACGGCCGGCGCGTGAATTCATGTCTTTGCTTCGCCGCAATGTATCAAGGTGACGAGATCACGACGATTGAGGGTGTTGGGCAACCGGAAAACTTACATCCAATGCAGGAAGCGTTCGTTTCGCATGACGCCTATCAATGTGGTTATTGCACATCCGGCCAAATCATGTCGGCGGTTGCAATGTTGAGCGAACCGTGCGGACCAGAGGATGCCGAAGTGAAGGAATTCATGAGCGGCAATATTTGTAGGTGCGGCGCATATCAAAACATCGTGGCGGCAATTCAGAGTGTGCGGCAAGGCACGGCGAAAGAGAAGCAAGCATGAAACTGTTCGAACTCTCGCGCGCAGACGATCCCGGCCAGGCCATTGCCGCGGGTGCGAAAGCGACGACCGCACAACAGGGAGCTGACATTCGCTTCATCGCTGGCGGGACAACGCTGATTGATTTGATGAAGCTGAATGTCGAGACGCCACAGAAAGTGGTGGACGTAACTCATCTGCCGTTCGGCAAGATCGAAACGCTGGCTGACGGCGGCCTGAAGATCGGCGCAATGGTCCGCAATTCTGAGCTCGCTTATCACCCGGTCGTTCGCAAAGACTACGCCGTCCTGTCCGAAGCTATTTTAAGCGGGGCATCGCCCCAGCTTCGAAACATGGCGACTACTGCGGGCAACCTCTTGCAACGAACCCGCTGCATGTATTTCCGCGACACCGCCATGCCTTGCAACAAACGCGAGCCCGGCTCGGGTTGCGCGGCCATCACGGGTGTAAACCGTAGTCTCGCCATTCTGGGCACAAGCGAACATTGCATCGCCACAAATCCATCTGATATGAACGTGGCATTGGCTGCCCTCGAAGCGACCATTCACATCCGTGGGACCAAAGACGAACACAGCATTCCGATTAGTGATTTTCATCTGCTTCCCGGAGACACACCGCAGCGTGAGACCGTTTTGGAGCCGGGCGATTTGATCATCCACGTCACCCTGCCGCCGTCCGCGCCACGCAGCCGCTCGCTGTATTTGAAATTGCGCGACCGCGCTTCGTACGAATTTGCACTCGCGTCTGCTGCAGTTGTGGTCACGGCCACGGGCGGAAAGATCACGCGCGCTCGCGTCGCGTTAGGTGGCGTCGGCACGAAACCGTGGCGATCACCAGAGGCTGAAGCGGAACTGACCGGCCAGACGGCGACAGAAACCGTGTTTCAAAAAGCTGCGGAGGCCGCGCTACGCGATGCCAAACCACAAAGTCAAAATCGATTCAAAGTGGAATTAGCCAAACGCTGCCTCGTGCACGCACTGAAGTTGGTGACACAAACCGCCTAAGGAAGATCGATATCATGCCGGAGAGCGCACAGACATCCGTAATCGGCAAACCTCAGCCGCGCATCGATGGTCCATTCAAAGTTAGCGGTACCGCGATGTACGCTTCGGATTTCCATTTTCCTGACTTGCTCTACGCCGTTCCGATCGAAGCGACGATTGCAAATGGCAAAATCCAAAAGCTGGACGCGGCTGCGGCTGAGAGAATGCCGGGCGTGCGAGCAATCTTTCATCGCGCAAATATCGGAAAGATTTTCCGCTCGGTCATGGGAAAGGGAATGGAAGGAATCTGTATAGAGCGGCGCCCTCCATTCGAGGACGATGTGATTCGCTATTACGGCCAATACGTTGCGCTGGCCGTGGCAGACACTTTCGAGTTAGCAAAAGCTGCGGCCGACGCGGTTCGTGTCACTTACAGCAAGGAGAAACCGAACGTCAGTCCTGACCTAAAAGCGGAGGACGATCCGCAGGTGGTCGCAACCACGTACGGCCCGGAACATCGTTTGCAAAGCGAGCGCGGCAATCCGGACGCGGCATTCGCCAGTGCGCCAGTCAAACTCGACCAAACTTATGTGACCCCGTCTGAGACGCACAACCCCATCGAGTTACAGGGGACGACTGCCATATGGGATGGCCAGATGCTGACGCTCTACGAGGAATCGCAGGCGATCTTCAATATGCGCGGCGTACTCGCGCAAATGTTCGGTCTGCCGAAAGAGAGCGTTCGCGTCATTACCAAGTTTGTCGGCTCGGGCTTCGGCAGCAAGCTTTGGCCATGGACGCATTGTCCGCTCGCGGCGGCTGCGGCGCGCAAGTTAGGTAAACCAGTCAAGCTGGTTCTTAGCCGCAGGATGATGTTCCAGACGGCCGGTCATCGCGCCCGTACCCAGCAGCGTATGCGCCTCGGTGCTACCCCAGCGGGCAAACTCGTGTCGCTCATGCAAGACTACGTTTACGAGAGGTCGATGCTCGATGATTACCACGAGAATTGCGGTGAAGCGACGGCGTTCCATTATAGTGTACCGAATCTTCGGGTAAAGTTCGGACGTGCCAGGCGCAACATCGGCTCACCGTCCGATATGCGCGGTCCCGGCGCGGTGCCCGGCCTCTACGCGACCGAATCGGCAATGAACGAACTGGCCGATCAACTAAAGATCGATCCGGTTCAATTCCGCGTTCTCAACGAACCGAAGATCGACGAGTCGTTAGGTGTTCCGTTCTCATCACGCCATTTACTCGAGTGCCTTCAGTTGGGAGCAGAAAAGTTTGATTGGTCAAAGCGCACTCCCGAGGTCGGCTCGATGAAGCGCGATGGGTTGACGCTTGGTTGGGGTATGGCAACGGCTGCGTGGGTTGCCGCGCGATTTGCCGCTGAAGCCAATATCCAGCTTCGGGACGATGGCACCACCCGAATCGCATGCGGCACGCAAGACATCGGTACCGGTACGTACACAATTCTTGCGCAGCTTGCGGCGGAAAAAGCTGGTGTGACGCTCGACAAAGTCGAAGTAGCTCTGGGTGATACATCGCTTCCGGAAGGTCCTGTCTCGGGTGGTTCAATGGCAACTGCATCGGTTATTCCAGCAGTTCTTGCCGCGGCGGACGACGCAATCAAATCACTGCTGACCGTCGCGACGACGACGCCCGGTTCGCCTTTCGAAAAACGCAAAAATGACGAGCTCGCTTTCGAAAGTGGCCGTGTTTTTGTCAAAGCGAACGGTCCCGCGAGTGGCGTGCCGTTTGCCGATTTGCTCCGGCGTGCTGATCTCCGCTTCGTGACCGGCAGCGGTAAGTCCAATGCAACATTCGGCGAGGAAAAAAAGGAAAAGCCGAAATTCTCAACGCATTCGTACGGATGTCATTTTGTCGAAGTAACATGGCAGGCGGAGATTGCGCGGTTGCGCGTCAATCGCGTCGTTAGTGTCATGGATGCGGGGCGCATTATTAACCCGCTGACCGGGCGCAACCAAATCGAAGGCGCTGTGGTGATGGGAATCGGGATGGCGCTGTTCGAGCACACAGCTTATGACCCACAAAACGGCGCGCCAATCAACAGTAACGTCGCCGACTATATCATGGCGGTGAACGCCGACGTTCCCAAGCTCGAAGTGCATTTTCTCGATTATCCCGACAAAGAAATTAACCCATTGGGCGCTCGCGGTATCGGAGAAATTGGTCTGGCTGGCATCGCCGCCGCGATCACCGCGGCTACGCATCACGCTACCGGTGTTCGGATACGCGAGCTGCCGATCACGATTGATAAGCTAATTTGAAAGATATTTACGACATTCTGCGGGAGTGGAAGAAACGCCCTGATGCGAGCTTCGCGCTCGCGACATTGGTTCGCGCGCAAGGATCAAGTTATCGCCGGCCTGGCGCGCGAATGTTGATTTGCGAAAGTGGCAATATGATCGGCTCATTGAGCGCAGGATGCGTCGAAGAAGAGATTGCCGTGCGGGCCCGAGACGTTTTGCGAACTGGCCAACCAACGCTGATGAGTTTCGACACGCAGAAACGTTTCGGGTGTGCCGGCAAGATCGACATCTTCATTGAATGCGCCGCCGAGAATTTCTTTGTTGATCTTGCAGAGAATCTGGATGCCAGACGCTGTTGCTTTGCGGTTACACGATTCGATGGCGACCAGATTGGAACTCGGACTGTGGAGTTCGACCATGAACACGAGCATGAGTTGGTGCAGAAAATCCATCCGCCGCTCCGACTGTTGATCTTCGGCGAAGGACCAGATAGCGCGCCACTTCATTCACTGGCCAACTCGTTAGGCTGGCAAACATTCGAGATTATCGATGCAAATCAGTTGCCACTCGAACCGGATGAATGGACAGCAGCGATTGTAAAGTCGCACAACTACGGACGGGATTTCGCAGTCTTGCGAACATTGCTGCCACTCGACTTGCATTACGTCGGTTTGGTCGGACCGCGCAAAAGACGCAATCAATTGCTGAGCGACCTTTTGGATCTGGGCCTGACGATCAACGCCGGATTCTTTGCGCCTGCCGGGCTTGACCTTGGCGCGGAAACCCCGGAGGAAATTGCGCTCGCAATCGTCTCCGAGATTCAGCGTGTGTTTGCCGCCACTTCTGGCGAGTCGTTGCGTGACCGCAAGATACCGATCCATGCAAACGCTACGCCTTCATTCCGACCGAAGTCGAGAAATCACGTGGCGGCGGCTAAAGATGACACCGCAGAATCCTTCGGCTCCGCTTCGTTTTCTTCAGCATGACAGGAGCGCTTATCCTGGCTGCGGGCGAATCGTCTCGGTTTGGGCAGCCAAAGCAACTGCTCCCATTTCGCGGTAAAACGCTCCTTCGCACCATCATTAATGCAGCGTGCGAAGCTGGCTGTTCGCCAGTTGTGGTCGTAATCGGGAGCAACGACGAAAAGATTCATCCGGAGTTAGCGCACGCAAAGGTGATGGAAGTCCGAAATGCAAATTGGCTGCGCGGAATCGGCAGTTCGATTCGCAGCGGCGTGCAAGCTTTGATCGATCACGCGCCGGATGTTGAGGCACTTCTTCTGCTGGTCTGCGATCAGCCAGCGGTGAACGCGCGTGTCATAGAAGATTTGATCGCGACGCACGAAACAACAAAGAAAGAGATCGTCGCCTCCAGCTATGCGGATACTGTCGGCGTTCCAGCTCTTTTTCATCGTTCCCTTTTTGAGCGGTTACTTTCACTCGGCGATGAAGCCGGAGCGAAATCAATTATCCTGCAGAACCCCGAGCGTGTTGCTCAATTCGCGTTTCCAGAAGGCGCGATCGATATCGATACCTGGGAAGATTGGGAAAAGTGCAAAAGCTCGTCTCACAAATAGCGTTGTCATGTTGAGCGAAGCGAAACATCTCGGTTCATTTGCCTTGTGGTGCATCGGTCCAAACTCAATCCAAGATTCTTCGCTCTGCTCAGAATGACATTTTGATACGGCTTAAAGGATCTGATCGTCCTCAACAAGTCAAAGAATCTCGCAAAAAAGCGGATTGGCGAGGGGGTGACAAACGTCACCTACCGCCGAAAAGTTTCCG
>Ga0209055_1003081_pt1 | contig 10255 bp, 9 predicted proteins | sample GraSoiAngelo_110_FD_185875 | JGI IMG/M metagenome (GOLD analysis project Ga0209055, IMG submission 185875) | Grasslands soil microbial communities from the Angelo Coastal Reserve, California, USA - 14_0903_12_30cm (SPAdes) (version 2) | ecosystem: Environmental > Terrestrial > Soil > Grasslands ...
GGAAGAGGAGCTCATTGATATCGGGATCCACTCGATGGGATTAAGTGAGTTGAAACCCTTCGATCCGAAAGAGAAGATCATAGAATTCAAGATGGAATCCGTCTCAAAAAAATCACTGGTCAAAATGAGGCTGCGCGAATTCTGTAACGAGATCCTGAGCGATTCTCCTGCGCCGGGCGGTGGTTCCGTTGCCGCGTTAATGGGCGCTCTGGGCGTTTCACTTGGCGGAATGGTGGCCAATCTTTCAGCGGGGAAACGTGGCTGGGATGACAAACTGAAATATTTCAGTGACTGGGCGGTTAAGGCGCAACAATTGAAGGATGAATTGCTCTTTCTGGCCGATGAAGACACCGCTGCCTTCAACAAAGTGATGGATGCATTCGCATTGCCCAAGGAATCCGCAGAAGAAAAAGCGGCACGCTCCGCTACCATCCAAGCGGCCAACAAATATGCGGCGGAGATTCCGCTGCGGGTACTGGAAACAGCCTTCAAATCCTACCCGCTTCTTGCGGAAATGGCTGAACAAGGTAATCCCGCTTCGATTTCGGATGTGGGCGTGGGCCTTCTCGCAACACACGCTTGTATTAGCGGAGCCGCGCTGAACGTCCGAATTAACTTGGCAGGCCTGAAAGATGAAAAAGTGAAATCAACACTTCGGGAAAAAGTCCGGAGAATTAATGCCGAATCCGAATCTGAATTTAAAAGAATTGATCGGATTGTTGAGAGTAAGATGAGTCAATCTTGAAGTCTGTCGCTCTTCTTCACGCTTCGCAGCTTGTTACACTGTCAGGTCCGAAGCGTCCGCGTATCGGCCACGAAATGTCCGACCTCGCGATCATTCGCGACGGCGGAATGTTGATTCGCGACGGCAAGATCGACATCGTCGGCGCGAGTAAGGAGATCGGGAAAAACGCGGGCGACGCGGAGGTTATCGATGCAGGAGGGAGAGTTGTATTGCCGGGATTTGTCGATGCACATACGCATCTCGTCTTTGCCGAAAATCGGTTAGACGATTTCGAACGCCGCGCACGGGGCGAAACCTACGAACAAATCACGGCGGCAGGTGGCGGGATTTGGTCAACCGTCGAGAAAACGCGCGCATCGAACGATGTCGATCTTCTCGCGGAGGCGAAGAAGCATGCAAACTGGTTTTTGAAATGCGGGACGACGACGGTCGAAGCGAAGTCGGGCTATGGGCTGACGGTCGAAGATGAATTAAAGGTCTTGCGCGTGATGCAGCGACTCAATCAAGAGACGCAGCTCGAAGTTGTCCCGACATTTCTGGGTGCGCATGCAATCCCGCGCGAATTTCGAGAATCGGACTATGTCGATCTTGTGATCAACGAGATGTTGCCACGAATCGCGTCGGAAAAGTTGGCCGAGTTTTGCGACATCTTTTGTGAGCGCAGTTACTTCGACATCGAGCAGTCGCGAAGGATTTTGACGGCAGCGAAGAAGCTTGGGTTCAAGCTGCGCGCGCATGTCGATCAACTTACGAATTCCGGCGGCGCGAAGCTGGCGGCGGAATTAGGAGCAACCACAGCAGATCATTTAGAGAAAACGGATCAAGAGGGGATTGCAGCATTAAAATCGGCGAATGTGCAAGCAGTTCTTCTTCCCGGTTCGGTTTACGCGCTTGGATCGACATCTTATCCGCGCGCGCGGGAGATGATCGACGCCGGCCTTGCGGTGGTTATTGCGACCGATTTCAATCCCGGCTCTTCACCGACAGTTTCAATGCCGATGATACTTTCACTCGCTTGCACGCAAATGAAAATGTCACCAGCGGAGGCGATCACCGCAGCGACGGTCAACGCCGCTTACAGTCTCAATCGCGGTGATAAGATTGGCTCGCTGGAACCGGGTAAGCGCGCGAACTTCTCGATCTTCGATTGTGAAGATTATCGCGAGTTGGCGTATTGGTTCGGCTTTTCGCAAGTGCATTCGGTTTACGTGCAGGGTGAGTGCGTGCATAAGGACGCGGAAACGTTGTAGCTGCCGCCGTCTCTGGCGGCAGAATGTTTCTGGAAATCTGCCGCTGAGGACAGCGGCAGCTACAACATTTGCGGATGTGTTCGCGCGCCGGTAACGTCGCTTCCGCAATGAAGGTGGAAGTTGAAAAACAGCCTGGCTCCGTTTCGACTTTGCGGATCGAATTGCCGCCGGAGGAGGTTTCCAAGGAATGGGACACGATCGCGAACAGCTTCGCGCGGTTTGCCAAAATTCCGGGTTATCGGCCGGGAAAGGCGCCGCGCAAGGTGATCGAGGCGAAGTTTAAAAAGGAAATTCAGGATGAGCTGACCAAGAAGCTGGTCTCGAAGAGTTATCACGAGGCGATCGAGCAGGAAAAGCTGCGCGTCGTTTCGTTGACGAATCTGGAAGACGTTAAGTTTGGCAACGACAAATCGATGCGCTTTCGCGCGACTGTCGTAACGGCGCCGGAGTTTGAGTTGCCGGAATATAAAAATATTCCGGTCCAACTGCCTTCGATAAAGGTGGCAAACGAAGATGTCGATCTTGCATTGGAGCGTTTGCGCGAGCAATCGGCCGACTTTGTCGATGTTTCCGAGCGTGGATTGGAGATGGAAGATTTTGCGGTGATTGATTTTGACGGTGCGATTGATGGGAAACCGATTCGAGACATTACGCCGAGCGCGAGCAAAAATCTGCACGGCGGCAAGAAATTCTGGCTGCATCTTGGGCCCGAAAATTTTCTGCCGCGATTTTGCGAGCAGATCGTCGGCATGAAGCCAGGCGAAGTGCGCAGCGTGCAGGCGGAGTTTCCTCCGGATTTTCCAGTGACCGAGCTCGCCGGAAAGAAGGCGGACTACGCGGTGACCTTGAACGAGATCAAAGCGAAAGTGCTTCCGCCGGTCGATGACGCATTTGCGGCCAAACTTGTCGCCGGGAAAACACTTGTCGATCTTCGCCAGATGATCGAGCACGATCTCGAACACGAAAAAGAACATGAGGCGGAGCGCGCGAAGGAAGCGCAGATCGTCAAGTTCCTGCACGAACACACGACTTTCGATTTGCCGCCGGCGCTTTTGAAAAATGAAACGCGACGGGCGTTAAATGAACTTGTGCATCGCAACCGTGAGCGCGGAGTGCCCGACGACATCCTCAAAGGCAAAGAGAAGGAGTTGGTGGAAGGTGCCGGTTCTCTCGCGGCGCAGCGGTTGAAGACTAATTTCATTCTGAGCCGAATCGCCGAGCGCTCGGGGATTGAGGTCTCGCACGAAGATGTCGATCTTCGCGTGCGGCAGGAGGCGGCGCGGTATGACATTTCCGTCGACAAAATGCGCAAGGAACTCGAGGAGCACGATGGGCTAAACAGCCTGGCGGAACAGATTCTGCTCGGTAAGACTCTTGATTTCCTGAAAGCGAATGTTAGCGTCCAACCGGTTTCGGAGACAGTCGCCGTGCAAACAAAACCATGAGTGAATCCAGTAAAAATTTATCGCAATCGGTGCTGATCCCTATGGTGGTGGAGCAGACCGCCCGCGGCGAGCGCAGTTACGACATTTATTCGCGGCTGCTCAAGGACCGCATCGTTTTTATCGGCACGCCGCTGGACGATCACATTGCGAATCTGGTCATCGCGCAGTTGCTCTTCCTGCAAATGGAGGATTCGAAAAAGGACATCAATATCTACATCAACTCGCCGGGCGGCTCCGTCACGGCAGGGCTCGCGGTTTATGATACGATGCAGTTTCTCACTTGTGACGTGACGACCTACTGTCTCGGCATGGCCGCGAGCATGGCTGCGGTCCTGCTTTGCGCGGGCACGAAAGGCAAACGTTTCGCGCTGCCGAACTCTGACATCATGATCCATCAGGTCTCCGGTGGCGCGCAGGGCGCAGCCAGCGACGTGGAGCGGCAGGTCGATTACATGTTTAAATTGAAGAAGCGCCTTATCAAAATCATCGCCCAACACACCGGCAAACCCGAAGAACAGGTGCGGCTGGATTCCGACCGCGATTATTACATGTCGGCCCAGGAGGCGAAGTCCTATGGCTTGGTTGATGAAGTGATCAAATCTCGCAAGGAAGTGAAGCTGCTTGATGGAGCGGCGCCTCCCTCGGGGGATCGTTCGACAGCGGTTGCGGAGGCCGCCCTACCGCGCAAGGTCCGGGAATAAGAGCTGCTCATTAAGGGAAAAATATGGCCCGCGCCTCGAACCTGACCATGTGCTCGTTTTGTGGCAAAAGCCACGCCGAGGTGCGCAAATTGATCGCCGGCCCGGGTGTTTACATTTGCGACAGCTGCATCAACGTCTGTAAGAGCATCCTTGACAAAGAACTCAACGAAGACGCGCGACGCCAGTCTTCCAACATTCGTGTGCCGAAGCCGGTGGAAATCCGCCGCTCGCTCGATCAATACGTAATCGGGCAGGATATCGCTAAGAAAACGCTTTCGGTAGCGGTGCACAATCATTTCAAGCGCGTTCTGCAGACTTCGCCTTCAACGCCGGCTGATTCGTCTTCCGCCTTTCAGCCTGATCCCTTCGCCGACGTTGAGATTGAGAAGAGTAATATTCTCCTGATCGGCCCGACCGGTTCGGGCAAGACTTTGTTGGCTAAAACGCTGGCGAAGATTCTCGACGTACCGTTTTGCATCGCCGATGCGACGACGCTGACGGAGGCTGGCTATGTCGGGGAAGATGTCGAGAACATCATTCTGCGCCTGCTGCAAAATGCAGATTACGATGTAAAGCGCGCCGAAATCGGCATCGTTTACATTGACGAGATCGACAAGATCGGCCGCAAGACTGACAACGTCTCCATCACGCGGGATGTTTCGGGCGAAGGCGTTCAGCAAGCGCTCCTGAAGATTTTAGAAGGCAGCACGTGCAATGTTCCGCCGCAGGGTGGCCGCAAACATCCGCACCAGGAATACATTCAGGTCAACACCGAGAAAATTCTCTTTATTTGCGGCGGCGCCTTTATCGGTCTCGATAAGATCGTCCAAAAACGAATCGGTCAAAAAGTGATGGGCTTCGGGAGTCCGACACTCGAAGTGGAGGAAGCGCTGCGAAAGGAATCCGTCCGGCACGTTGAACCGGAAGACTTGCTTGCTTTCGGAATGATTCCGGAATTCATCGGCCGCCTGCCGGTGGTGAGCTCGCTTGACGCGCTGACAGAAGATGAAATGACTGCGATTTTGACCGAGACAAAGAACGCGATGATCAAGCAATACACAAAACTCTTCTCGATGGAAGGTGTGCGCTTGACTGTGACCAAAGATGCGTTGCGCGCTCTGGCTGGCCAGGCGGTTACGAAAGGGACTGGCGCGCGTGCGTTGCGGTCGATGCTCGAGCGCATCATGCTCGACATCATGTACGATGTGCCGAGCCGCGAGGACATCGCCGAGGTCACGATCAATCGCGCGGTGGTCGAGGGCAAAAAACTCCCGCTGGTTCGCAAGAAACAGGACAAAGACGCAGCCTAAAAGCCGAAGAAAACGCCGAACGTTCAACGTCCAACGTTCAACGCTGAATTCAGAAACATTTGGGCGTTGGACGTTGAGCGCTGGACGTTGGACGTTCCCTGTTGATGCGAACCGCTCTCATCAACACTGGTACCGAGCTTTTGCTGGGTGACGTTCAGAATACGCATCTGGCCTTCATCGCGCGCGAAATTCTTCCGCTGGGATTGCGCATCGACGAGCAGCGCACGGTTCCCGACGGCGTCGCCATTCGTGAAGCGCTCTTGGAATTATTTTCACGCGCCGAAATTGTTTTTGTCACCGGTGGGCTCGGACCAACGACTGATGACATGACGCGCGAGATCGTCGCTGAATTGCTTGGATTGAAATTAGAGCAAAATGCCGAACTGCTGGCTTGGCTTCAGCACAGACTTAAGACCCGGGGTTTCAAGTGGACTGCGCGCATCGCGCGTCAGGCTGATGTTCCGGCTGGCGCGCAAATTCTCCTAAATGAAAACGGAAGCGCCTCTGGGCTTTATTTTCGTGCGAACATCAATTCGCAAAGCAATTCGCCGCATCTTTTCCTTCTGCCGGGGCCGCCGCGCGAACTTCAGCCGATGTTTCGCAAATCGGTTATGTCGATCTTGCGGGCTATCGTAAAAAATCCCACCGCGCTCGACCGGCGAACTTACAGAATCGCTTGCGTGGGCGAGTCGATCATCGAAGAAGCAATCGGCGATAAAGTTCTCGCCGTTGAGGGAATTGAGCTTGGTTACTGCGCGCGGCCCGGGGAGGTCGATATTCGGATCATTGGCGAGCCCGACGAAGTAGCGCGCGCCGACGCGATTATTCGGGACGAGCTCGGATTCTCCATCTTCTCCACTAATAATGACACTCTCGAGGAAGTGCTGGTGAAGCTGTTGGCGGAGCGTAAGGAAACAATTGCGGTGGCTGAATCGTGCACGGGTGGATCACTCGCGCATCGACTGACAAACGTTCCGGGAGCGTCCGAAGTTTTCGTCGCCGGCTACGTCGCGTACGCAAATGCGGTCAAGATCGATATTTTGAACGTCGACCGAAAGCTGATCGAGACGCACGGCGCAGTTAGCGAGCCGATTGCGCGCGGAATGGCCGAGGGCGCGCGGGCACGTGCAAGATCGACATATGCACTCGCGACCACCGGCGTCGCTGGCCCAGGCGGCGGCTCGCCGGACAAGCCGGTGGGAACGGCTTATGTCGCGCTTGCTTCGCCGGATGAAGACTCCATCGTGAGGAGGTTATTTTTCCCAACCGATCGCGAAACCTTTAAAGACCTGGTAGCGCAAGCCGCTTTTGATCTACTCCGCAAAAAGTTGATCAGCGACCTGTAGGGGCGCGTGTCCTCACGCGCAGGTATGATTGAATTGCGGCTGAGGACAGCCGCCACTTCACGTGAGAGATTGTTAATGTTTTCAATAATCGCCCACATCGACCGGCGTCCCGATTTTGACATGGTCGTAAAATAATTTCGCGCCTTCCGCAGACTCGCGAATGCAGCCGTGCGAGGCGGGATATCCCGGTAGGATGCCGATGTGCATCCCGACGCCGTCGCCGGTAAGTCGCAGGAACCATTTCATTTCCGCGCCAACGAAATGCGTTCCACTGGGCGCAGAATCGATGCGTGCGCTCACGCCGGCACGCACGATTCGCCCTGAGCTGTCGCGAAAATCACCGTAGAGTGTGGAATGATGATTAGGATCTTTCTCCAGAACAGTGAAATGGCCGGTAGGCGAACTGTGGCCGTGCTTGCCGGACGATACCGGACCGTCGATCGCGATCTGCTCGCTTAACATCAAATAGGCACGCTGTTTTGGAATTGAGACGACGATGTGGACTTCATCGGATGTGGCTTGCTTGAGCAACGCCTGGTTGATTTTCAGCGGGTCCTGTTTACGAATGAGCTCGGCAGGTTTCCGCATCTGCGGCGCTGCGGACTGCGCATAGACAGATTCGGCGATAAGTGCGGCAACGACCGCCGATCCGATGCTTATCGATAAAATCCGCTTTACCAATCTCTGGCGTAACTGTTCACGCGATTAATCCAGCCTGGCAACCAGCGCGATTCATTTCGCTCGGGTGGGGAATTTTTTACGCGGCGAGTTAAAATCGCGCTCGCCGAGCGCGCGAATTCTTCAACTGCGCTGGAGCCGTTGCCGGTGCCGTGTATGTCTTCGAGCACCTGCAGCAAGCCCCAACCCTCGCCGCGATAACGCTCGGTATGCAATACGCCTTCACCTTTAAAATTCACATAATCGACGAGTGCATAACAGCCTTTCGCCGAACTCGACATGCGCTGGAATTGTTCCTGCACATGCACGCGATTGGACGGAGCTGTCTCCTCGAGCATCTTGGGGAGCGCATTCTGCAGCCGGTCGACGAGGAATTGCGCCTGAAGATCGACAGTATGCACGAGAAAATCTCGTAGCGCTTTTAACTCCGGTGAATTTTGCGCGCGCCGGAAGTCAGATTGCGATTGCCACGGGCAGGCTCTCGCATTCTGAAGCCACGATGGCACGTCTGCGCCACGATCCGAAACGAATTTCATTAGCTTGGGAAAACTTTCCTCAAACGGACCGCGCTTGCCCTCCGGATACCAAATAAAATGACCGATGCCGAGGGACGCAAAATCCTCGCCCGTATTCCACGACGTGAGACCTGACACCGTGCCGTTGCACTCGTTTTGCCAGATCCTTTTCGCAATCCGCAGCGCTTCCGCGTGCGATAATGTGATAGCCGAAAAAACCTGCGGCGAAATGGCGATGAACAGGATACAGGCAGGAAGCGACGCCAAAAAGCCGGCGCAATGCTTCTGTTTCCTTGACGGGTAAGCTTTATCCATTAGCGTCCATCTTTCTGCGCTGGTCATTTTAAAGCGCAAACGCATGGGGAATCCACTTATATGAAACGTTTTATTATTTCTTTCGCCCTGCTTTCGCTGGCGGGATCTGTTTTTGGGCAGGACAAGTCGACGCCGCTCAAAGATTCGAAGGACAAGGTCAGCTATAGCATCGGTCTGAATATCGGCTTCAATCTCAAAAAACAGAACGTCTCAATTAATCCTGATACTTTTGTTCTTGGCCTGAAAGACGCGCTTGCCGGCAAACCTCAGATGACCGACGAGCAAGTGAAAGAAACAATGACAGCATTTGAAAAAGAGATGATCGACAAGCAAAAAGCGGCGGGTGTGAAAAATGGGGCGGACGGTGAAAAATTCCTCGCCGAAAACAAAAAGAAAGAAGGCGTGAAGACAACGGCCAGCGGTTTGCAGTACAAGGTCGTCAAGGAAGGGACTGGCGCCCAGCCGAAAGAGAAGGACACGGTGATGGCAAACTATCGAGGAACGCTCATCGACGGAACAGAATTCGACAGCTCGTACACGCGCGGCCAGCCCGCTACCTTTCCAGTTTCCGGCGTGATCAAAGGATGGACGGAAGCGCTTCAGATGATGAAAGTGGGTTCGAAATATCAACTGTTCATTCCGGCGAAGCTCGCCTACGGAGAGCGGGCGATAGGTCCGGACATCGGCCCGAACTCGACTCTCATCTTCGAGGTCGAGTTACTCGATGTGAAACCGGCGGCTGGGACAAATCCGTCTTCATCTCCGCAATAATTGTAGAGGCGCTCGCCGTGGTGAGCGCCTATTTGTAGGTTCGGTGCTTGAGACAAGCACTGCTACAACGCTTCCAAGATCGACAGTCAATCCGCGTCCCGTCACGGTCGCTTTCTATTCGACCCGCGGCGCATCGCCCCATAAATCCTCCAGACGATAGAACGCGCGCTTGTCTTGATGAAAAACGTGCACGACCACTTGCAGATAATCGAGCACGATCCACTGGCTGGCGGGGAACCCGTCAATCGCCACCGGTCGCACCGCCTGTTCGTCTTTTAGTCGCGTTTCAATTTCACTCGCGATCGCTTTCAGCTGCGGTTCGGACGTAGCCGAGCAGATCACAAAAAAATCGGTGAAGGTCGAGATCCCGCGTAGGTCCAGGATGACGATATTTTCTGCCTTTTTGTTCGAGGCAAGCTCAGCGCAGATTTTCGCTAGGTTTTCCGCGGTTATTTCACTGGCTCCCGGTAAAGATTATTCCGCCGAATGGTTTCTTCCACCTTTGGCGGTACGAGATAGTGAATCGATCGACCCGAGGCAATCCTGTTTCTGATGTCCGTGGCGGAGATGTCGATCTTGCGATGAATGACTTCATAAGGATGATTTGCTTGCGCCCCGGTGCGATCGAGCACAATAAAACGGACCATCTTTTGCAGCCGCTCGAAACAGTGCCAGCTTGCCAGCGCGGTCACGTTATCCTCGCCGATAAGATAAAAAATCTCCGAGCCGGCCTCGCGTTGCTGGATCTCTTCAACCGTGTCGATCGTGTAGGAGGGCGGCCCCCGGCGCAGCTCGGACTCGTCCACCGCAAACGCTGTTTCGCCTTCAATCGCCGCTCGTAACATCGACAATCGCAGTTCCGCGCTTGCCGCAGGAGAACCTTTGTGCGGCGAAGCTGCAGCCGGAACAAAGATCAATTGTTCCAAGCCCAGCTCTTCGCGCGCTTCGCGGGCCAGGATCAAATGCGCATAATGAACTGGATCGAATGTGCCGCCAAAAATCCCGATTTTTTTGCGCGTCATCATTCTGAACGGTGAGAAAGATCTCTCAAAAACGCTCCGGGAAAGATCGAGAGATGTTTGCTTCGCTCAACGTCACAGCCGCTTCGTCACCCGTTCAATTTCAGTAAAGAAGAAAGGCAGCTCGCGCCTGACGAAAATTCGCCACGTTTTGTTTCCA
>Ga0209055_1003083_pt1 | contig 10254 bp, 9 predicted proteins | sample GraSoiAngelo_110_FD_185875 | JGI IMG/M metagenome (GOLD analysis project Ga0209055, IMG submission 185875) | Grasslands soil microbial communities from the Angelo Coastal Reserve, California, USA - 14_0903_12_30cm (SPAdes) (version 2) | ecosystem: Environmental > Terrestrial > Soil > Grasslands ...
GAAGAGCGATTCGAGCGCTTCGACCGCTTCGATCGCTTCCACCGCTTCCACCGGTTCGGCTTTTTCGGCGATTTCGGATTCGTGGGGCCGGCTTTCGGCTTCGGGGTCTATCCCTTCTTCTGGGATCCCTTCTGGTTCCCGTCGCCGTACCCGGCCTACACCTATGCGCCACCGTTGATGATCCAGCCGGAGCCCCAAGTGTCCGCGCAGCAGCCGGCCTCATCGTATTGGTATTACTGCGTCGACGCCAAGGCGTACTACCCCTACACGCAGCAGTGCCCGGGTGGGTGGCTCAAGGTGGCTCCCACCCCTTAGGGGCATCGCCAGCTTGAACTTCCGCGAGAAAGGAATCCCATGCGCACGCTCGTGATCTTGGCGACTGTCCTGATCCTCGCCACCGCGGTCAACGCGGCGGCGGACGGACCCAAGCTCGAGACCGAAGAGCAAAAGACTCTCTATGCGCTCGGTCTGACCATCAACCGCAGCTTGAGCCCGTTAAATCTGAGCCCGTCGGAACTGGAACTGGTCGAGGCGGGTCTGGCCGATGGAAGTCTTCACAAAACGCCGAAGGTCGACCTCGAGACCTATGGCCCGAAGATCAAGCAGATCCAGGAGGCTCGCGCGGCCGCGGTGGCGGCCGCCGAGAAGAAGTCGGGCCAGGTCTTTGTCGACCAGGCGACCCGGGAGCCGGGCGCGACTAAAACCGCCTCCGGCCTGATCATGATCCCGATCACGCCGGGGACTGGGGCGTCGCCCAAGGCCACCGATACGGTGACGGTCAAGTACGAAGGACGACTCATCGACGGCACGGTCTTCGACAGCTCCAGGCAACGTGGCGAGTCCGCGACGGTGCCGCTGAACGGGGTGATCAAGTGCTGGACCGAAGCCCTCGAGCTCGTCAAGGTGGGAGGCAAGAGCCGGCTCGTCTGCCCCGCCGATCTTGCGTACGGCGACCAGGGCTGGCCCCCGCTCATCAAGCCGGGCGCAACCCTCGTCTACGAGGTCGAGCTGCTGGGGATCTCCCAACCTTCGGCTCGGACCACATCACAATCTGCGCAAGCGTCCTCCTGGTACTACTGCAACGACGCCAAGGCCTACTACCCGTACGTGCGGGAATGTCGCTCGGGCTGGCTGCGGGTCGTCCCGCAGACGGCAGCACCTGGGCAATAGCGACGCCCTTGACGTTCTTGCTGATCCGCCCCGCCGTGAAGAGGGGAACGGTCATGGTGGGACCAATCGACCAAACGCGTGCCCCCCCGTCTGTTCGGCCTGGCGAATGTCGGGCCGGCGCTCGAGGAGGGCCGAGGGTAACCACACCGGCACCTCCGGCGGTAGCCGTTGCCCGTCGAGCCTACGGACCTGAGTGCGTCTCGGCCAATACTGAACCCGTTACTCCGGAGATGGAGCCGCGACGCCGGCGGTCGCGTCGGACATGAAGCTCCCGAGGCGTTTTCGGAGAAACAGTCGGGCCCGGTGCGTGCGACTCTTCGCATTGGCGACGGTGATGCCCAGCGACTCCGCCATCTCGACATTTGACAGACCTTCAACATCGCGAAGGATGACGGCGGTGCGATAGTCCAGCGGCAGCTCGTCGATCGCCGCGGTCAGCGCCATGCGCAGTTCGGTCTGGCGAGATGGGTCATCCACGCTCGGAGACCAGTCGGCGATCGGCGACGCGTGCTGGCCGTTCTCGTGGAACAACGGCAGCGCGTCATCGAGCGAGATTTCGCTATCTCGACCTGGCCGGTGGCGGAGCTTCTGGTAAGCCGTATTGGCGACGATCCGGTAGAACCAGGTGCCGAAGGCCGACTCACCCCTGAAGGTGTCGATCTTCCGGACCACGTTCCACAACGCGTCCTGCACGACCTCCTCGGCGTCCCGCGCGTTTCCCGCGATGCCGCTCGCGAGGCGATATGCGCGGTCGCCGTAGCTGGCGACGAGAAGCTCCGCCGCGGCCAGCTCCCGGCGCCGCAGGGCCTTCACGAGAAGATCATCGCGATCGATTTGCATCAGCTTCTTCATCTCTTCGCCCTCGCTATCGCCGATCAGAAGCAGGATATAGATCCGCATGGCGGCTGGCCTCGAGCGGCCTGCGGAGATCCGCAATGGCGAAGACCTCGCCGGCGAGACGCCTCTTTAGCGCTTCCGGTGCAATGGCCGTCATGCGGAGTCGCCGCAGGTAACGCCGGCGACGTAGGAACATACCGACGATGTAGGCTGCGAGCACGGCTGCGACGACGACGAGCCAGAGTCCCAGCTTCTCGACACGGGCCGCGATCACGGCCACCGCATCGCCGAACGCGTATCCGACCCCGATCCACGTTCCGGCCCAGAGCAGCACGCCCGCGACCTCATAGGCAGCGAACCGCACGCGTCCGACGCCGAAGACGCCGGCCAGCGGCGGCAGGACCAGCGTCAAACCGGGGACGAACTTCGCGACTAGCATCCCGCCGGCGCCGTAGCGGGCGAATACCTTTTCAGCGCGTCGCAGACAGACATCGGGCTCCAGCGACAGGCGGCCGAGAACCCTCAGGACCGGCGCGCCGCGCCGCCGCCCGAGCTCGTACCACGCGAAATCCACGATCAGGGCGACGGCCGCCATCGTGCTCAACATCAGTGGAATGTTGCCCCGCCCGTGTGCGGCGAGGGCGCCGAACCCCAACAGCGCCGGCACCGCCGGGAGAGGAATCCCGAACTGCTCGGCGACGAGCAAAGCGGGCAAGATGACGAAGGCGTACTGATTCAGCACTTGCAGGGTTTCGGCGGTCATGGTCGCTCCTCCTCCTCTGGTGAGGACTCGCTCTCCGGGCAGAGGCGGCAGATCCGAGGATCGAGGCTCGCGCTGAACGAGAAAAGCGCCGAGCGAGAGAGTCCGGAGAGCGCCGCGAGTTCGATGTCCGACAGCCGAAGGCCAGCCTGCAGGGCCGCCACTCGCGGCGCGGTGAGAAACCGCCCGCGAAAGGACTCATCCGTGAGCAGCTTGCCGAGCGTTCGCTCCACCGCCTCTTGGCTCATCCCGCATCTCCCGCAGACCGAGTGTGCAAACGGCGGGCCGGCCCTGAGGATTTGCCGTAACTGGGCGATGTGAGAGCGTTCGTGGAGAACGCGCGCAGCACCAAGAATTGCCGACCGGTGTGGCGCTAAACGATCGGCTGTGTCACCGCACACAGACTGTATCGAACGATACGCACGACCGAGCGGCGCGGCGGCGGCACCTCAGGTCAGCACGGCGTGGCGCGACAGACTGTTCGGACGACCCGGTTACTGAGAGGGCCCGAGCCGCTTCAGCTTCGTATAGAGCTGCATCCGGGTGATCCCGAGCGCCGTCGCCGCGGCCGTCTTGTTGCCCTTGGCCTTCGCGAGGGCCTCTGCGATCGCGTGTCGTTCGAGCTCCTGAAGGGTCGCCTCCGCGGCCTGATGATTCGTGACGCGTGATGCCGTGGGGACACCAGGAAGGGACGCCTCGCCGGACGGGAGTCGCGGCAGGGTCAGCCCGAGCTGGGCAGCAGTGATGAGCCCGGCGTCCGAAACGATCAGCGCTCGCTCGATCGCGTTCTGGAGCTCCCTGATGTTGCCGGGCCAGGGGTACGTCATCAGCAGCTCCCGGGCATCGCGGCTCAGCCCCGGCTCCCCCTTGCCCATCCGCTCGCCCAGCCGCCGGACGAACTCCTGGGCGAGGAGCACCACGTCCTCACCGCGCTCGCGCAGCGGCGGCAGGTGAATGGGAAATACGCTGAGCCGGTAGTAGAGATCCTCGCGGAACTGGCCGCGCGCCATGGCCTCCATGAGGTCCCGGTTGGTGGCGACGATCAGGCGAAAGTCGGCCTTGAGCGTCGCGGTCCCGCCGACGCGCTGGAACTCGCGCTCCTGGAGGACACGGAGAAGCTTGGCCTGGACGCTCGCCGCGAGCTCGCCGACCTCGTCGAGAAACAGCGTGCCCCCGGCGGCGAGCTCGAAGCGGCCCGGCTTCTGCCTCTCCGCTCCGGTGAAGGCGCCCCGTTCATGGCCGAAGAGCTCCGATTCGATGAGCGTGTCTGGCAACGCCGCGCAGTTGATGGCGACGCAGGGGCCGTCGGAGCGACGGCTGGCATAGTGGATCGCCTGGGCCACCAGCTCCTTGCCCGTACCGCTCTCGCCGGTCAGGAGCACGGGGGTCTCCTGCGGAGCGACCTGCGCGGCCCGCGCGAGTGCCCCACGCAGGCTGGCGGCTTGGCCGAGGATGCGGCCGAACCCGTACGGCTCGCTGAGGGCGCCGCGCAGCCGCTCGACTCGCCGCTCGAGGTCTTGCGCCCGCCCTTCGGCAATCGCGAGCCGGCGCTGCTCCTCGGCCAGCCGCTGGTGCTGGATGGCCACGACCACGTGTTGGGCAATCTCCTCGACGACCTCGAGATCGCTCGAATCGAAACAGTCGGGCTGCCGCTTGGCGAAGCCGAGGAGCGCACCCACCTTGTCACCGAAGATCAATGGCACGGCGACGAACGAACGGATCCCGTCCTCGAGGACTCTCCGGTCGGCCGGATACGTGGCGTCGAGCTCGCTCTCGCATTCGCGCATCAACACCGGCTCACCGGACAGCAGGCGGGCGGTGAACGAAAAGTCCTCGAACCGGTCGCCGCGCTCCGGCACCGGCCGGCCGTCGGTGATGTGCAGCCAAGGCTCGATGCTGGCGGACTCGACGAAGGAAGTGGCCATGATGTCGAAGTCGAGGACGGGCCGGACCGCGGCGGCGAGCCGGTCGAAGATCTCGGCCACGTTCAGGCTCGTGCCGAGGACGCGCGCCACCTCCGGCACGACTCGCAGCCGCTGCCGCCGCCGGCGCTCCGTGTGCACGAGCACGATGCTCTCGATGACGGGACCGATGACGTCCGCGATCTGGCGGCCGGTCGCGAGGTGAGCCTCGGTGTAGACATCCGGGACCGTATCGCCCACGATGAGTGCGCCGATGACCCGCTCGACGCCCATGAGGGGCAGCGCCATCCATGCGCGCAGCCCCGCCTGTACGACGCCGGGGACGGCCGCCCCCGCCATGAAGCGGGCATCGCGCTGTACGTCCAGGACGAGCTCGGCTTGCCCCGCTACGACACTGGACGAGACGGCTTCGGCGATGGAATACCGGCTCGCGTGAGCCAGAGAGAGAGTATAGCGGCCATTGCCTCGCGGCGCATCGCCGCGTGTATGCTCCGCGAAGACCGAGACGGTGCGTCCTCCCTCGTCGAGGTAGAGGATCGTCAGCCGGTCGTGGGGGATCAATCCCTGGAGCTGCCCAGAGAGACCCTCGAGGAACCAGCCTGGGTCGAACTCGGGCGTCATCGCGCGAGCCCGCGCCGCTACAGTGCTGACGATGCCGCCCAGGACCTCAGTGTCCGCCACGCCGTCATTGTACGACCGTGCCATTTGCCACGCGCCCTACGTCGCAGCCGAGACGGCGGGGCGGAATTTGATCGCGGCGCTCAGGCAGAGCACGGCGAAGATCGCCAGGACAATGAGCTGCGCGACCACAAAGGGCGGCTCCAGGATCAACGATCACCCGATCAGGCGACGAAGTTGCTGATGGCCGGGATCACGGTATCCGGCGCTTCCTCCATCAACCAGTGGCCCGAGCCCTTGACGATCTGGCCGCGCACGTCGGAGGCGACCAGTTTGGCCTGCTCGATGAGGAACGAGCCGCCCGCCTTCTCGCCCGAGAGGACCAGCATGGGCATGGAGAGCCGAGTGCGGCCCATTCGGGCGAAGTCCTCCGCGTCGCGCTCGAAATTGCGGAAATACTCGAAGCCCGCCCGCATGGCCCCAGGCTGCGCATAGGCCCGAGCGTAGAGCCGGCGGTCGGCCTCTGGCACCGAGTGTTTCCGATCGGCGGCGAAGTCGTTCCAGAAGTGCTCCAGGTAGATGCGTTCGCGTCCCTTCACCAGGGCCAGTGGCACGTCTCCGTAGAAATGGAAGTGCCACAGATCGCGCAAGAGCCACACGTTCTTCCACTCGCCGATGCCCGGCAGGAAGGCGTCCATCAACGCCACTCGCTCGGTGGCCTCCGGGAACTGCGCGGCATAGGCATACGCCACCATCAGTCCGATGTCGTGGCCGACGATACGAACGCGATCGAGCCCGAGCGATGCGGTCAGCTCGTGGATGTCGACGGCCATGTTCTTCTTGTCGTATCCAGACTCCGGCTTGGCCGAGCCGCCGGCGCCGCGCAGGTCGGGCACGACCACGGTGTGACGCCTGGCGAGCAACGGCATGATCGGGTGCCACATGTGGCCGGTCTCCGCATAGCCATGCAACAGGACGACGGCGCTGCCCTGCCCGCCGACCAGATAGCGCAGCCGCACGCCGTTGACCTTTGCGAAGCGCTCCGCGAAGCCGCCCGGCCGCGCCGCCGTTCCTCGGGGTCCGCTCACTTTCTCACTCGGGGTCATCAGACTGTCGGTACCGTGCCGCCATCGATGACGTATTCCACACCGGTGATGGACGCCGCGCGCGGCGAGACCAGGAAAGCGACGAGGTCCGCAACCTCTCTCGGCTGGGCCGGGCGCCCGATCGGGATGCCGCCGAGCGACTGCATCAGGGCCTTGCGGGCGCCCTCGTAGTCAGTGCCCTTGCTGGCCGCCAACTCGTTGACCAGATCCACGGCCGCTTCTGTCTCGACCCAGCCGGGTGAAACCCGAACCACGCGAATGCCCCTTGGGCTCACCTCCTTGGACAGCCCCTTGCTGTAATTCCCCAGCGCGGCCTTCGCCGCCGCATAGGCGAGCGTGGCTTCATGCAGCGGCATCGCTGCCTGGATCGAAGTGACATGCACGATCACGCCAGAACCCTGGGCGAGCATCGCCGGTAAGAGTGCGCGATCCAGCCGGACAGCCGGGAACAGATTCAAATCGAGGGCACGCTGCCACTCGTTGTCGTCGAGGACGGCGAACCCGCCGGCCGGCGCCGACGAGCCGCCGACGACATGGACTACGATGTCGACGCCGCCGAGGCGTTTACGAACTGCGTCGGCTATCGCCGTGCAGCCTTCGGCGGTGGTGATATCCGCCGCGACAAATGAGGTCGGATCGGCGAGATCACCCGGCTGACTGCGAGCGGTTGTGAGGAGCGTCGCGCCGCCTTCGCGCAACCGCACTGCGACCGCTTGTCCAATACCCTTGGTACCGCCCGTCACGAGACAGCGGCTGCCCTTGAATTCCTGGGGATCGATTTGCAAATCACGCGCAGCCATCAATGAGTCTCCTGATCCGTCCACGGAGCGTCGGGCAGGCTCCAGCCGCCCCCCAGGGCTGTGTAGAGGCGAATGTGTGTGACGAGACGGTCACGGGGGGCCGGGGGATTGGCACCGCGCCGGCGAGTCCGGCCGCGAGCGGGTTCACGCCGGGCAGAAACTTGGCCAGTATCAGATACCGCGCGCAATGCGCAACGAACCGCTCCTTCGCCTCCCGGATCAAGGAGTCCGGGTCGAGGGAGAAACGGCTCACGGTCGCGAGCACTCGGGTCCCCAGGGACCGACCCAGTAAATACCAGAGCACGTCGGCGCCGAGGGTGGCGCCCATCGCCGCAACGATAGCCAGGACAAGGTTCATCCGGCCGGAGCCGGATAGAACGCCGGCTCCGACCAGTATCGGGACGGCTGGAAGTGGCATCCCGGCCTGCACGGCAAACGCCCAGACGAAGAGCACCACCACGCCGTACTGGATGAGAGCGTCAGGCATCGACGCTACGTTCGGATCTCATTTGGCTATCTCCTACGGCTGGGCCTGGTCCTGCCACTGAGCGTCGGTCAGGCTCCAGCCGCCCCCCAGCGCCCTGTAGAGGCGAACATGGCTGAGGAGACGGTCGCGGCGAATCTGCGCGAGCGTGTTCTGGGCCGGGTAGAGCTGTTGTTGAGCCTCGAGCACCTCGAAGTAGTTGGCCAGCCCCTGGCGATAACGATCCGTCGCGCGGTCGACGGCGTCCGCGAGCGCCTTCACCGACCGGTCTTGCCCTGTCTCGGCCTCACTCAACTTGCTCAGCGCGGTGAGGGCGTCGGAGACCTCCCGGAGCGCGGTGAGCACGGCCTGTTCATACAAAAGCTTGGCCTGATCCCACTGAGCCACCGTCGCCCGGTAGTTCCCGAGGGTGCGGCCCGCGTTGAACAGCGGCCCGGTGAGCGTGCCGGCGACGGCCCATATCGTCGCGCTGCCGCCGGTGAGAGCCGAGAACTCGGGACTCGCCGTACCGATCAGCGGGGTCAGGTTGAACTTCGGGAAGAACTCGGCCTTGGCGGCTCCGATGCGAGCGTTGGCGCTCACGAGCTGCTGCTCCGCCTGGCGAAGATCGGGCCTCCGCGTCAGGAGGGTCGACGGTAAACCCGCTGGCACGACCGGCACGACGGGCTGCTCGTACATCGGCGTCCCCCGGAGAATCGGGCCGGGGCTCTTACCAAGCAGAATGGCGATCTGATTCTCCTTGGCGACGATGTTGCTCTCGAACTGCGGGATGGTCGCCTGCGCCCCGCCGAGGGCGCCCTCGGCCCGAGCCGTCTCGAGCTTCGAGGCGACACCCAGCTGGAAGCGATCGAGGAACAGATCGTATGTTCGCTGGTAGGCGTCCGTGCTGTTGCGGGCGATCTGGAGCTGGACGTCGAGAGCCAGGAGCTCGAAGTACGCCTGCGCCAGGTCGCTGACGAGGGTCAACCACACGCCGCGCCGGGCGTCCTCGGTGGCCAGGAGGGTCGCGCGTGCCGCTTCGGTCGCGCGACGGATGCGGCCCCAGATGTCGAGCTCCCACGACATGGCCAGCGTGAGGGAGTAGAAGTTGCTGGTGGTCGGCGCCTGTGGTCCCAGGCTACCCACCAGGCCCGGGGTCGCGTTGCTCCTCCCGGCGGCGCCGCTGTAGTCGAGTGACGGGAATTGATCCGACCGCGTGGCGACGAAACCTGCCCGCGCCTCCTGCACGCGAGCGGCAGCAATCCGCACGTCGTAATTGTTGCGCAGCGCTTCGCGGATCAGCTCCCTCAGGACCGGGTCCTGAAAGACCTCCCACCAGGCCGCGTCGGCGAGTGAGGCGGCCTCCGCCGTGGCCTGCCCTCGGAACGTCTGAGGCTCCATCACGGCAGGTCGCTTGTAGTCCGGGCCGATCGCGCAGCCGGCGAGCACCGCCGCCGCGACGACGATCCAGGCGGAAGCCCGGGGTCTCACGGGCGCGATCCACCCGCCGAAGGCTCGTCGCCGGCGCCGCCGGAAATAGGCGCCGGAACGGATACCGGCCCGGCGGCGGCCTGCGGCGACCGGCGGAAGCGCTCACTGACATAGAAGCTCACCGAGATGAAGAGACTGGCGATGAGCGTGTCGGTCAGCATCCCGCCGATCACGACGGTGCCGAGGATCCGGCGTCCAACCGCGCCGGCACCGGCGGCGGTCCACAGCGGCACGCAGCCCAGGATAAACGCGAACGAGGTCATGAAGAGGGCTCGCCGACGCACACGGACGCCTTCGAGCGCCGCGTCGGAAAGCGACATACCCCCCTCGTACGCGACCTTGGCGAACTCGACGATGAGGATCGCGTTCTTGGCCGCGAGGCCGATCACCATGAGCAAGCCGATCTGCGAGAAGACGTCGAGCTCGAAGCCGCGGAGCCAGAGCGCTCCGAGGGCGCCGAACATGGCGATGGGCGCGGCGAGCAGGACGGCGAACGGAAGCGTCCAGCTCTCGTACAGGGCGGCCATGAGCAAGAACACCACCAGCACCGAGAAGCCGAACACCGCGGTCGCCGGCACCCCCTGGGAAGCCACCTGCTCCTGAAACGACATCCCCGAGTAGTCGAAGCCCATGTCGCTCGACATGGTTTGCGCGAATACCTCTTCCAGTGCCCGCATCCCCTGCCGGGTGGTGAACCCGGGCGCGAGAAGCCCATTGATCTGCGCCGCGCGGTACTCGTTGAACCGGGTCGTAAACTCCGGGCCGTTGACCTCTCTCATCCGGACCAGCGTCGACAGCGGCACCGGCTGACCCGCGGCGTTGCGTACGTAGAAGCGACCGACATTGTCGGCCTGCGTTCGGAACTGGCCTTCGGCCTGGACGTACACTTGCCAGACTCGTCCGTACTGGTTGAAGTAGTTCACGAAGGCGCCACCGAGGAATGCCTGGAGGGCCTGATATACCGAGGGCAGGCTGATGCCTTGCTTCAGCACCTTGTCGCGATCCACCTCGGCGAAGAACTGCGGCACACTCGGCAGCAGGGTCGTGAAGAGCCGCGCGAACTCAGGTCGCTTCCGGGCGGCGGCCA
>Ga0209055_1003084_pt1 | contig 10252 bp, 13 predicted proteins | sample GraSoiAngelo_110_FD_185875 | JGI IMG/M metagenome (GOLD analysis project Ga0209055, IMG submission 185875) | Grasslands soil microbial communities from the Angelo Coastal Reserve, California, USA - 14_0903_12_30cm (SPAdes) (version 2) | ecosystem: Environmental > Terrestrial > Soil > Grasslands ...
TTCCACAAACCGCTCTTCAGTTCAGGGGAGAAACACGGTAACGATCCGACCATGCTGCCGCTGTGGCAAATCCTCTATACCCGAGGCGCGGATGTAATCCTCGGCGGTCACGATCACGATTACGAGCGCTTCGCGCCGCAGGACCCCAGCGGCAAACTAGACGCGGAGCATGGTATTCGCGAGTTCGTCGTAGGTACTGGCGGAAAGAATTCTCACCGAACCTTCGCGGCGCTTAACCCCAACAGTGAGGCGCGCAATGCCGATACTTTCGGAGTTCTGAAGCTCACACTTCATTCCTCCAGCTACGATTGGGACTTCGTGTCGGAAGCCGGCAAGACCTTTACCGACACCGGCACCGCAAACTGCCATTGAAGCACATCTTTCTCTGTGGCTTGGAAGGACTGGGGTATCGATAACTCGAGATCATGGAAAGCTGTGGAATGCAATGGTAAGCATTTGGGCGGCGGCCGGAGTTTTCTGTGCGGCGTATTCGGCACCCGCAGATTCCCCGGCTAGTTATCAACTGACGAAGAAAATCCCCATTCACGGCCAGGGCAGCTGGGATTACCTGACGGTCGACGATGTTGCCCGGCGCTTATACGTCTCGCACGGCACCCAGGTTGAAGTGTCGGAAACCGGATGACCTCGTTTTCACCAACGCAAAAGGACGTCCTATAGACCCGCGCAGTTTGCCTCGTCGGCATCTGAAGCCCACGGTCAAGAAACTGGGATTGCCCCCGACCGTAGATTTTCGGAGCTTCCGCACCATGCTTTCGAGCCTGATGAGCAGTGTCGGCGTCCGGCCCGAGGTAACGCGCGACAACATGGGCCATGCCACGGTGGATGTAACGCAGAACGTTTACAACCGGACGTGGTGGGAAGAACGGAGTGCAAGCTGTGAGTTTAGCTGCCGCCAGCGTTTGGCGGGAGTCCGCAAACGGCGCGGCCAATGTAAACCCTCTTGTGTAAACCCTCAGGACCCGGCGATTTCGTAAGTATTGAAAAGAAATGGTCGGCCCTGGCAGAACGATTTAGAACTTTTCTGCTCAATGGCAACAACTTGAACTAGCGGTTTCAGCACTTTAGATTCAATGTTTGTGATTGCTGATAGAAGGTTGACGGACGACCGTGCTGGCCGTCAGGCGAGTCGTACCCAAGGTTTTTCCATGCGGGATGCTGGGCGATGACCCTGGGCAGGGTCCTCCCCTTGACGAGAAACCGAGCCCAAATTCAGCACAGGCCTTGACCATGGTTGTGACCTCAGCCGCCGAGACTGGTTCTCCTTAGAGGATAAGGACATCTACACCGTGCGACTTGAGCGCTCGGTCAAAGGTGACGAGCTTTAGGCCAGCGGCTGCGGCGAAGGCCAGTAGATAAGCGTCCGCCCACATTTTGGGCGACCGGCTTGACAGCCGCGAGCGCGAACGGAACTCCCTCTCAATGTCATCGGGCTCGGGAAGGAACACAATGCGCGTATCTGCCCAAATCCGGTCCCACAAGCTCCAGGCCTCAGACATGGTCCTGGCGTCTTTTCCCATGACCTGGTCGGTCGTTAGGAGTCTCAGAACGGTTACCTGCGTGAAACGACAGAAAAAGAATTGTTCTTCCCCGGCCTGCTCAAACCAAAGCCGAGCTCTTTCCGAATGCACGTGCCGACTCCATATAAGCGCCAGCCAGACGTTCGCATCAAGGAAATTCAACGCGTTCATAAATTTGTTCGTGGGTGAGCTCTACCTTTGGACCTTCAGAAACGATGAGCGGGAATCGCACCCTCTTCGGTCGCGGGCGCTGGCCCTGGAGTAGGACACTGCGGACCCCGGCAAGAACCAGTTCGCGGATGGAGTGGCCTCTAGCAGCAGCTTGTTCTCTTAGCTTGCGGTAGAGGGGCACTGGGATATCAACCGTGGTGCGAACGGAATCCTGTTTCATACTTCGATTATTTCATGTATGCCATAAATATGGAAGAGCGACTTTACCTCCGCAAATTGCTACGCTGGGGGAGTTGAAGCGTGAGCACGGCTGCCACGACGGTGTGACGCAAGCACGCAAGCTCCTAGTGCTGGCGACGGGGAATCTAGGTCCTTTGGGCCTCTTGGAGGTCCTCAAATTATCGGCGATTCTGCAAGTTAAGAGGAATTGGTCGGCCCTAGAGGACGATTTTCGAACTTTTCTGCTATCTGAACCTTCTCGCCAGGGCTGGTTCGAGGCAATCGGCTGAAACGATAAGCTACACGGTACCCGCCTGCCCTCGATCGCGTGCTTTATCGGACTCGGCTACCGCGTCTCGCAAAGAGGGGTTCGAAAGGCTTGAGCTGTGTGAGTTGGAAACTCTCCCGCACAGTTCTTAGAGGAGGGGACAGGAGCAATCCTGTCCTGTCACTCGGTACTCTTGCATTGGATGTGACCTAATCGTCTGTCGGCTCGGGCCGATCCGTCAACAGTTGACTCATATATATAATATCGCTAAACTGTATATACAATGAACAAAGGGGGAAACCGATGGCAGTGGCCCTCACATCGATCAGGCTCGACAAGCGACTGGCAGACGAAGCAGCCGAAGTGCTAGGTGTTAAATCGCGAACCGAGGCCGTACACGCGGCATTGCGCGAAATTGTTGCCCTGAAGCGTTTCAAGAAGCTGATGTCGAAATACGGTGGGAAGCTCGAATTCTCGGGACACGATGAGTAATCTTGTCGTCTTCGACACTTCGATCTTCATCGACCATCTCCGTACCGGCCGCCACCAGCAGCGAATCGCAGAAACTACGGGTCTGGTGCGAAACTCAGCCGTGGTGCTCGCGGAACTCAGCCGGGGAGCCACCAAGTCTTCCGAGCAAGAGTTTGTCGAACGACTTGCTCGCAACCATCCAATCCTGACACCAACCGAAAACAATTGGCTCGAATCCGGACGCCTGCTTAGCAAAATCCGTGTTGATAAAGGCTTTCATGGGGAAAAGCTTCGCGATTTGCACTTTGACCTATTAATCGCACTGACCGCCAGATCTGCAGGAGCGCGTCTGGTGACCTCAGATCGAGCGGATTTTGAATTGATCGCGAGCTATCGCAGACTGCAGCTTGAGATCTGGTGAGCTGCCGAACCTATGGCTCTAGCCAAGCTTCCGCGGATGAAGAAGTAGGTCCTTGGCCTGCAACGTCAGGCAACCGCCGGTACCAATGGGTGATGCTGGTAGCGGCGGGAGACCCGCCTTACGCCGGAGAATCGATTCCAATGCAGAGGACGCCGAGTTCAAAAGCGCAGTATGGGTGCCTCTCTAACTTGCTGAACCTGAAAAGCGGAAATGTTGGTCGGGGAGAGAGGATTTGAACCTCCGACCCCCTGCCATGGAAATAGAAAAATGGCCTGTGCAGACAGCTTACGAACGTTGCTGCACTCCGGGGGCTATGCGACGCAGCTGTATTTCCATGCTCGGTGGTGCGCCGTGAAGGCGCATGACGTCTGGTCCCGAAAAATGGATTAGGTTGTCGTGCGGAATGTTTTCAATCTCCCATGTAGTGGTGCTTCAATCGTATTAACTCCACGTAATGCCTGCTCGTCGCTCCCATTCATTTTCTCTCCTCAGAAACTCGTCGCTTTTAGGCTGCCGGAGCTTCGATGACTTGAAATCCCAGCTTGGCAGCTTTCGACTTGAGATGGTTGATCTGCCGCTTGCGGTGTTGAGCCTCGCAAAATTCCGCTCCCCTGCCCACGAATTTCATCCCGTAGCGGAACATGCCGTACAGCAGTCGAGTTCCCGTTGCTCACTCCGAGGTGTTCGTTACGGGGATGTACGATGGTGATCGGAACCAAATGGCTCTTCTGCCCGCCCATACGCTTCCCGAGCTTCAGACGGCGGCTGCGTACGCAGTCTTCCTTGCTAGCTATCTAGTGTTTGCGCTCGGAAAATTCCCAGGCATGAAGATCGACCGACCAGGAGCAGCGATCATCGGCGCTGCATTGTTATTCGCCTTCCGGGTTGTGCATCCTGCCGAGGCGCTGCGGTTCATCGACTTCAGCACCCTCGTTTTGTTGTTCTCCATGATGCTCATCGTCGGCAATCTCCACTTGCTCGGCTTCTTCGAGTGGATCGCCGAGCTTGTTATTCAACGCCTACACCCGCGTCACCTTCTCCCAACGGTGATCCTCACTAGCGGGGTGCTCTCGGCTTTTTTCGTAAACGACATCATCTGCCTTGTGCTGGTACCCTTCGTACTGACTGTGACTCGCCGGATGCGTGTCCCGGCGCTGCCATACCTGCTTGCGGTGGCCACTGCTTCGAACATCGGCAGTGTAGCCACGATCACCGGCAATCCACAGAACATGTTGATTGGATCCTTCTCTCACATCGGCTACCGCGATTTTTTGTTTCACCTGGGCCCGATCGCCGGGGTTGGGCTGTTTATTGACTGGGCAGTGCTCCACTGGCTCTACCTGCGTGCACCGGGGGCAGACGCGCTGGTCGTAGAAGCCGTGCCGGCACCGCCGAAGATGCCCCAGATGTGGAAGACGAGCGCGGTCATGGCCTTGGTCGTGGTCGGATTCTTCGCTGGCGTGCCGCCCGCAATGATCTCCGCACTGGGTGCGGCCGTCCTGCTGATCGAGCACACCCTAGAACCGCGCAGGCTCTACGAGCAGATTGACTGGGGTCTGCTGGTCTTTTTCATAGGACTATTTCTGATCGTTGGTGGTGCGGAGAATGCCGGGCTCACGAATCACCTGCTGATTTTTGCCACACATTGGAATCTCCAACACGCCTTCAGCTTCACGGTGGTTACTGCTGCCTTGTCCAACCTTCTCAGCAATGTCCCGGCGGTCATGCTCCTAAAGTCCCTCATCCCGGGATTCGCCGATCCGCACACGGCTTGGCTGATCTTGGCCATGGCCAGCACGCTATCAGGAAATCTCACAATCACCGGCTCAGTTGCCAACATCATCGTCGTCGAGCGCGCCCGGCCCGAGGTGGCTATCGGTTTCCGCGAATATTTTCGCGCCGGCCTGCCCGTCACCTTGGCGACTTTATTCTTCGCTTGGGCGTGGCTCTCGTGGGTTCGATAGCCGAATCTCGCAGGTTCTTGCAGCCATTTGACTTCGCTCCGCATCAGAACATTGAAGTTGTCACTGCCGGTCAAGGAATTCACCGTTAACCGCTGATCCTGCCTCCACGCCGGGCGGCTGATGACTCCCGACAAGAGGGTCCTTGTCCCGGGAGTCATACCCTGGCAAGCAATCCCCACAATCTCAGATCGAAGAGGTGAACTCATGGCAAAAGTGTGGACGAACGAACATCTCCGCCGAATTCTTGCGGGCCATGACACATCAGCGGAATCTGAAAAGGCCATCGCGCTAATGCTCCCGTCGCTAGCGTCGTGACAACGCAGCCGCTCTGCACCAGAGGTCTTCTGCGCTTCAAGAAATCCGTCTTGTGGCTCGCCGCCAGTTTGGAGAAACTCGAAAGCCCGTCCACTGTCCTTCTAGGCTCCTAACCACTCGGGGCCAGCTTCCGCCAGATCGCGGATTGGCATCGCTGCTCATGACTTTGAGGCCCCTGAGCCTGTCGCTGGCACGAGTGATTCGGGATTTCAGAATTGTTGTTGGATCAGTTACATGTTTCTTCTCGTTTGTTTTCACCTTTAATGTTTTCACCTTTAATTGACACTTTGCCCGCCAGCAAATACGATTTCTCCCCAGCCGTATTTCAACCTATGCTCACTTTATCGAGTCGACAAAACCCCACGAAGCGCTGGGCCCGAGGACCACAGATTGTAGCCATCCTGGCGTTGGCAGCAGTTTCGCTGGCGACAGTTGGCAGCGTCGACGCGCAACATTATTTGGAGGACGTCAAAGCCTTGACCAGTCCTGCCATGGAAGGGCGGGGGGACGGGACGAAGGGCTTGACTCTGGCCGCGCAGTTGATCGAGAACCGGCTCAAGAAGCTGGGACTTAAGCCGGCGGGCACGAGTTCTTATCTCCAGCCGTTCACAGTGGTCACCGGCGCCCGGCTGAGATCGGGCAATCGCTTCACGGTCCAGACTGGAGACTCGAAGAGCGAGTTGCAGTCGAATCAGGATTTCGTCCCTTTCAGCTTCTCGTCTTCGGGCTCGGCTAGTGGGGCCCTGGTGTTCGCCGGATACGGCGCTTCGGCCAACGAGTTTCAGTATGACGATTACGGTGCTCTGGATGTGAAAGACAAGATCGCCGTAGTTCTGCGCTATGAACCTGCTGGCTTCGCGGCAAAGACCGGGCACCACGGGCTGACGCAACACTCACAGCTCGTCACCAAGGCGATCAATGCGAGAAATCATGGAGCAAAGGCAATCGTTCTCATCAATGGAAAATTGGGCGAGGGTGAAGAGGATCTTTTGACGAGATTTGGGAGTGTCAGCGGACCGGAAGATGCTGGCATTCTCTTTGTGCACGTAAAGAATGCGGTCGCAGAAAGCTGGTTCCAGGCAGCGGGCAAATCCCTAGCCGATGTCCAGAACCAGATCAACACCTCCTCAAAGCCTGCGTCTTTCAGCTTCCCCGAGAACCTGCGTGCCTCCCTGAATGTGAATATCGAAAGCACACGCGCGACAGTAAACAATGTGCTCGCATATCTTCCGGGGAGAACCGATGAGTACATCATCATCGGGGCGCACTACGACCACCTGGGCCGCGGCAACTTCGATTCTCTGGCCCCCTCCGAGATCGGCCAGATTCACCCCGGCGCCGACGATAATGCCTCGGGCACGGCAGGCCTTCTTGAGCTAGCTCGCTTGCTGGCACCGCAGAAGGGCCAGTTTCAGCGCGGAATCCTGTTTTCTGCTTTTGCGGGAGAAGAGCTAGGACTGCTCGGTTCAGCGGAGTGGGTGAAGGCGCCGACGCTTCCGCTGGACAAGGCAGTGGCCATGCTGAACATGGACATGATCGGCCGCATCCGGGAGGACAAGGTTTACGTCGGAGGAGTCGGAACCGGGTCAAGTTTTAAGATGTTGCTAGAAGACGCGCAAAGCAAGTCCGGCTTGAAGCTTGAATACTCGGCGGGAGGCTATGCCGCCAGCGATCACACTTCGTTTGTCAGCAAGCATATCCCGGTGCTGTTCTTTTTCTCCGGACTGCACTCCGATTATCACAAACCCTCTGACACCTGGGAGAAGATCAACGCCAGCGCGGCTGCGCGGCTGCTCGAGCTGATATCCGATGTGGGATTGCAACTCGCGAACGCCTCCACACCACCCACGTTTGTTGCCGTCGTGGAAGACAAGCCGGTGGGCGGAACGGGAGGTGGCGGCTATGGACCCTACTTCGGCTCTATCCCGGATTTCGGCCAGGTGGAAAGGGGAGTGAGATTCTCCGACGTCCGGCCGGGGTCGCCTGCTGCAAAGGCGGGGCTGAAAGCGGGAGACACATTGGTGCAGTTCAACGACAAGCCAATCAAGAACCTGTACGACTTCACCGATGCTCTCCGACGCAGCAAGGTGGGCGACGTGGTTCAGGTGAAGGTGCTGCGCGACGGCCAAGAGCTCACGGCCTCGGTGAAACTCGAACAGAGAAAATGACGTAATTTTCCAACAACACAATTATCCTTGCCATCCGCCGGATTTTCTTGTGGCTCGCCACAATTCGAAATGCACCTCGAGGGGAACGCGCGGAAGAAGGTTCCCAATCCGGGATGGGGTCAGCCGGTGAGCGCAGGTGTTGAGTCGGGCATCCGCTCCTTAATTATTACTGATGATCGAAAGTCCGACACTGGTCCGACACGGTGGGCCAGGGAGTCGGCGGAGGTCAGGCGGAGCGGTGGTGCAAACCGCCCAATCGTGCATAGCCGATCCCTTCGCTGGTCGCTGCCGAGCCGACTCTGCGGCCAGGCGTTTGCTTGCCCCGCCAAAGACTGTAGTTAACCCGATGAACACTTTCTTCCCTGTCGACGCTATTTGGGGATGGCTTCGGAGCCATAGGCGGAATGATCCGGTCGACCCTGTAGTCAGCCGCATCAAGGAGAAACGCGATACTCAGATCTTGTCCGCTCCCGCCCCCCGTCACGACAAGCATGTTCAGATCGAGAAGCTTGCTGAAAGACGCGGAATTCGTATCCGGCACAATCATCTCAACTAGCAGTACTCTTCCTTCCTTTGTCATTGCCTCGCGACAATTTCTAAGCACTGTAACCGCGCGGTCCTCCCAATGGTGGACGATACCAGACAGCAGGTAGACGTCGGCTCCTTCCGGGACCGACTCAAAGAAGTTTTCCGCGAGGTACGCGCACCGCTCCCTATCACTCGGGGTTCGATTGGTTGACTCATGCCCGTTGGGCAAGTCGAGAACGATCACCGGTCATCTCTGGATTTACGTCCAGGATCCTTCGCAAAAGTTCACCCGCCCCTCCTCCGACGTTGACGGTGGAAGTGATTCCTGAAAAGTCATAACCGAGCAGAACAGTGTGCGGCAATAGAAACGATCGATTTGTCATGCCTCGATTGAACACGTACGCTGCTCCGGCGTCTTCCTACAGGTAGTCCAACAGGCCGGTTTCAAACACGTGGTTAAAGGCGGGAGATCCAGTTCGAACACTGTGAAGAAGCTCTCCCTAGGCCTGATAATGAATTTCGCTGACACCATGGCCATCGACGCCAAACGAGGTTGGAACTCGCTGCTTTGGGCGGGATTTGTGCTCAGCGTGATTGCCTTCCTCAGCTATTTTTCAGTCTTCGTGGAATTTCCCTCGACGCGCGACTCCCCCTGGCCAACCTGCTGCTTTGCGCGATACCCAAGGAAGGGTATCGGACTTAACACAGTTCTTACAGCGACCTTGCGAACCGTTAACCCGCGCCCCCAGCAGCTTCGGTTAACGTTCCCAAAGAACAGCCGGTTTATAGGAAGTCCACGCGCGGGAGCCTCGCCATGGCAGCAAGCGCAGCGAAGATACCTGTAACCCACGACGATGACCAACCAATCCCATAAAGTTTCGGCGGATCAGCCCTCCCTCGAAGTCCCTTCATATCTATTTCTCAATAACTCGCGTCACGAAGCAGAGTGCATGGTTTCCACCCGAATTCCCTCCGCTACCCGCACCGTGCAGGAATCGCGACAAGATCTGGCAGCCGCCAAAGCGATTGCAAGTGCTCTTCGCGCATCTTCCCCGGTCACGCGGGGTGGAGAAGCGGCCAGAACACTTCGTACAAAATCACGGAGTTCATTCAAATAGGCTTCTGCAAAGCGCACCAGAAAATGATCGACCACGTCGTGGCCGGCGCCCGCACCGCTCAGAACCGTAAGGGCCGTTTGCCGAAGATATCCGATGCGAAGAGTTGCCTTCGATCCAACAACTTCAGTGTAGATGTCGTATCCGTAACGGCTCTGGCGGAAAGACTCAACATTGCCAATCGCGCCGCGAGAGAATCGCAGGTTCACAATTCCGGCGTCGAGCTCGCCGAACTGGACCAGTTCTGGACAGGCGAGCGTTCCGCCAAATGCGTGAACCTCTGCAACTTCGTCCTTCATCAGCCAGCGCGCGAGGTCGAAATCATGAATGCTGGAATCCAGGAACAATGTGCCACTGCCCGATTGATAAAAGCTGACCGGGGGTGGCTCGCGGTCTCGGCTAATCGATCTGAAAATAATCGGCGTTCCAATCTCGCCCTCTTCGATCCGTTTGTAAGCCTCGGCGTAGGCGGGGTCATATCGACGCATGAAGCCGACTTGAAGGATGACGTTGGCACTGCGGGCGGCCGCGATGGCATCATCTACACCGTCGATTGTGAGGGCCAGCGGCTTTTCGCAGAGAATGTGTTTGCCGGCAGCGGCGGCGGTCTGAACAGCGGACAAATGAAACCTTGAGGGGGACGCGATCACGACTGCATCGATGTCCTTGCGGTCCACCATGCTCTCCAAGCTGTCGTAATAATGTTCGATTTCTAGATCATCGCCCAATCGACGTGCGGCCTCGAAGTCAACATCAGCAACGGCGACCAGCCTTGCCTCAGGAATAAGAGATCGCAAATTCTCGGCGTGACGCTTACCCATGCGTCCAACACCCAGTACTCCTACGCCTAGTTTGGCCATTGCCACAGCTCCTGCTCCGGCAAAGTTCCTAGAGATCGATTCCCTGCCCATCAACCATCTTTTGCGGATCGAAACTTACCTTAATTTCGATTGTGCTCGTGCGAACAACAAATTGAAGGTTTTGCTCTTCCTTGGAAACCGGCTGCCTAGCCGGCCGGGTTCTGTTTCGGAAAATGGAACACGATAGCGTCGATTCTCTTTCCATCAGATTGCA
>Ga0209055_1003090_pt1 | contig 10242 bp, 10 predicted proteins | sample GraSoiAngelo_110_FD_185875 | JGI IMG/M metagenome (GOLD analysis project Ga0209055, IMG submission 185875) | Grasslands soil microbial communities from the Angelo Coastal Reserve, California, USA - 14_0903_12_30cm (SPAdes) (version 2) | ecosystem: Environmental > Terrestrial > Soil > Grasslands ...
GTGGGTAGCCAAGCTGCTCTCGTAGCTGAAGGCGGCACCGCCCATGGCCATGACCACGCGCGTGCCGATGTCGTAGCCGAGCGTCACGGCGCGAAGGAGACGCATGCCGTCGATGCCCAGTTCCTCGCCGACCGCGAGCGCCGCGGGCACGACTGCGCAGCCCGGATGCGAGCGCGAGGCGTTGTGCGAGTCGTCGGTTTCATCCGCATGTGCCATGACGCCGTTGGCGAGCGCGGCGTCGCCCGGCGCGGCCGTGAGCGGCGTGCCGGCGATTGTCGCCGCGCCCTTTCCCCCGTGTGTGCGGATGTAACCCTGCGCCGCTTGGCCGGGCAGCAATTCCGATCCGGAGATCATCGACGCCAGGGTGTCGAGCAGGTGATGCTTGGCATGCTCCGCTGCTTCGGCCGGGAGCGCGCGGGTTCCGGCAGCGCTCATGTAGGCGCTTAGTGCGCTCATCTGCGGACCAGGACCGGACATCTACGCGAAAATGCATGTAGGTGACAGGGCAAATCCGATGGCTGTGGTCGCGGTAATACCGAGCGCACTGCGTCGATTCATTGTGGTCTCCGATCTAGCTTCGTTAGTTAAAGGTCTCTGCTTTCCGTGAGGCGAAGTGCGCGAGGTCCGGTTGTTACGCCCCGAAGGTTGGGAGCGAGAATGACGAGCCCGATCAGCGGCATGGGCACCTCGGTGGAGGACGGCTGGCGGGGAGTCTAGCCGAACGCCACGACGCGCACCAGCACAGCGCCGCACGAGGAGGGCGCAGTCACGAGCCTAGGTCAAGGATGGGCGCGTTCCTCGCCTTCGCCGCCCGGGTCGGATCGAAGTACCCGCGCAGGAACGCGATCTTGCCCTCAACTGCACGCAAAAAGCGGAAGTTCTCGACGGCTCCCACGAACCAAGCCGCGAACTGCACCACCTCTGCGCGTCCCGACACGCGCGCCGGATGCCCGAGGGCCGGCGCGAACGGCAGTTCCCATACGACATCAGTGGCGAGCATCGTCTGTCAGCGCGCGTTGTCGGCGACGAGCGCGCCGTCCGCCTACGGTTTCGGGGATTTCCTGCGTTCCAACTGCGGGATTCTCCTGATTGTGCTCTTTCCCGAAGGCATCGACCGTCAAGAACACCTAAGCTGTGGAAAGGGGCGCCGCCACGTCTTTCTCCGTCGGCCGAAATAGAGAGCGCAATGCCCCACACCTCAACCGTTCGTCGGGCTCATTCGCTTTCCGTTTTCCCACCGTTCTCCCCCCGCGGCATGTGGCACCGTCGCCGGTATGGATGCTACGGCGGTCAGCAGCAGCGCCGAGGGCCATCGCCGGTGGGATCGGTGTTGGCACCACCACCGGGGAGCAACAACGGGATCGTCACCGCAACCGCTGTCGGTGGCCTGCGCGCAGGCGACAAAGTGCTCGTGGTGTGCCCGATGAGTCGCGCTTCGAAAAAAACTTTGACCCGTACAGGATAGCTTCGCCGGGAGCGACCTTGAGCCAGGCTGCGTCGGTCACCGAGCGCGAGGGCCCACTAGCGGCAAGGGGCGCCGCGGAACCCGCGCATCTGGCCGCCCTTGCCGCGGATGTCGGACACCGAACCGGGGAGCGCAGGGTCGACGCACGCCGGTTCAGTTTGCGGTTCCAAGTCGCCAGCGACGCGGTGCTCGAAGGCCTCCGACGCGCGAGCCGCTGATGAGCGATCAGGACATCGGACATCCGCATCGATGCCGCAAAGGTCACCGCTGGCAGCATACAGGCCCGACTGCCTTCACCTGCGAAATCTCGGTCGACGATTCGTATGCTGGAGACCTTCCGCTCATCAGCGCCCCGGATTGTCCCTTGTGCTCCGGACGCGAGGACTTGCTCAGACGGGATCTCCACACGCACTATTGCAACATCTGCGAGGGCCGCTGGGACCATGAAGGCCTGTGCCTGGAGGGGCCCGTCGCCTGTTGTCCCTGGTGCTTTGGCGTGGCAGGCGCGGCCCGAGCGCCGGGAACCCGACGAGGACTGCACTTCCATTTCTGTCCGGAGTGTACCCAGAACTGGCAGCACGACACCTCATGTACCGCGCCCCTCCGGGCCGCATTGCCGGACTGCTCGGGGTGCCGCGAGCTGGTCGCCGAACCCTCGACCGGCGAGCGCGCCTTGAAAGCGATTACGGCATTTTCATCATTTCGCGCTCATGCCTCTCCCATCGACGTCGTGCGCGCTGTCCGCGACTTCATCAGGCCGGCCGTCGTACCAGTCTCGATCGCCGCGGGCGTGATCTTGGCGATCCCGATTCTTATCAAGGTTTCATCGACCCCTTCGAGCCTCGCGCCCCACAGCGTCGCGCCGGTCTCCGAGCAAGGCACCGCCAATCTTACACGGGCAGCGGTCTCGCCACCGCCCGAGCTCAGCAGTCCCACGAAGGTGCCCCGACCGAGCGAGCCCCACAGCGGCCAGCTCGCACAGGAGACGCCCTCCGTCAGGGCACAAGCTCAACTTCATCGGGACGGCGAGCGCCGCGCCGAGCAGGCGGCGCCGGCGCCGCGCTCGGCCCGAATTGCTCCGCCGAGAGAGCTGGACGTGCCGCCCAAGCCCGCAGCTGCGCTCGGCCATAGAACAGGTGAAAACGAAGAAATGCGGGCGGCTCCGTCTCCGCCGTCACCGACGCCACGCGAACTCGGAGGTGCTGCCCTCGACACCGTGCTCCAGGGCCCTCCACGACTCCGCTCGGCGCCGCAACCTCCGCTTTGGGACAGGGCATCGATTTCGATGCTGATGCGCGCGGTCGTCGACGTCCGGCCTTCGCCGGATATCAGCTCCGGCCCGGAGCGATCGCCGGCCGCGTCCGGACGCGAGCCGCGGCAACTCAAGCCACGACCGAGCCGAGGTTTCATCATCGATGAGTTCGGCCACATCGTCACGAGCGACAAGCGCCTTCGCGGCGCGACCTCGGTCGAGGTCATCACCGTCGATGGCCGGACTCTTGGGGCAACCGTCGTTGCCCGGAACGGACTGAACGACATCGCCGTCCTGAAGCTCCAGCGTCGCGGGCTGCCGATCATCGCGCTTGGCGATTCCGGGGCTCTTGCGGTCGGAGACCGCGTGCTGGCAGTCGGCAATGGAATCGGCTCCGACCGCACACCGACCGTGGCCACAGTGCTTGCGATTGGCACCGGTACCGGCAGCGACCTCGCCGTCAATCTGACGTCGAAACCGGACCGCGTGGGTGGGCCGCTTCTCAATCATCTCGGACAGGCGGTCGGCATCGTCACCGACAGCGCGCCCCCTAACGGCAGTCCGCAGGCATTCACCTTCGCCGTCCCGGTCGATCGCGTGAAGTCGCTCCTTCGGGAGGTAAGTCCGCGCCCGAGTGCCGAGTCGATGAGTACGCCCTAAGCGCGGTGGATCGGCCTCGCCTATCCGTGGTGCGTCATGACGCTTGACGAGGGATCAGGACAGAAGGTCACCCGAGAACTTCTCCACCAGGAGGACACTTCTTCATCACGAACCGTGAGCGTCGCTACGGCCTCACGGGAACATCGACGAATTTGTCGCCCGCACCCAGGCGGACTCGAAGATCGACCGGAGTCGAGCGGCCGGTCGGCACCGTTCCACGGTAGGTTCCCGGCTCGGGGAGGGCGCCCATCGCAACGTTCTCCACGGTGCCGTCGGCCATCTGCGCGACGAGCAAGACGTCGGTGACCACCATGGGCTTGCCCGCAGGGTCCAAGAGGCGCACGGTGTACGAGGCGCCCCATCCCCGCGATTCCGGCCCGCGCACGAGCTCGGCGCGCTGCGAGCCCACGAGCTGCGGAGGCGTGGCTTTCGGCGTCGCCGCCTCAGGCGACGGCGCGCTGGCGACCTGGTTGGACGGTTCCGGGGCACTCGGACTCGGTCGGGCCGTGGCGCTGAGTCTGGGTCGGTCGCCGCTCGCGCCCTGGCCGGTTCCGGCTTTCGGCGGGGTCTCATTGGCTTGAGTGCTAGCGTCGGGAGGCGGGGTGCTGGTCTCTTTGGGTGGGGGGCTGGTCTCTGTGGACGTGATGCTGGGCTCCCGCGTTCCGGTCACTTCCGAAGGACCGTTCGTCTCGCGTTGCCTCGTCTCGCGTTGCCTAGGAGTCAGCCTGTCGGCGTCGCGCCGGGATACCGATTTCGGGGGAGAAGTCTCAGTACGCGCCGGCGGAGTCCCGGCGACCACGGGCTTTTCGGTGACCGCCGGCAATTGCGGCGTAGTAAAACTCTCGTTGGTCTGGCGGGGCGCCTGGTCTGGTCCGCCCGAGAGCGGTCCCGTGAAAAGCTGACTTAAGAGACTCTGCCCAGTAATCTGTCCCACTAGTGACAGCACGAGCGCGGCCAGCGTCACGCCGCTCAATACTCCGAGTAGCTTTATGATCGGCGTGCCTGACCGTTGGCCCTGGAAACTCTCGAGCCGCTCCTCATCCTCCTCATCCTCCGGGGAACGACTCTGCGTCCGCCGCAGTGAGATCATGGTGCACCTCCTTCCGCGTCTTGAAGCAGTGCGTGATCATCCTCTTTCAAGCCGCAGCCGTCAAGATGAAGGCGTATCACAACGGGAAAGGGAAGTGGCAGTGATCGGACGGGTAGAGGAAGCAACGCTCGGCGTCGGCGCGTGAGTCGTGGTGACCAATATTAATTTAAGTCGATACCCCAACGAGCGACCTACATCGACAAGATCCTCAAGGGTGCCAAACCGGCCGATCGGGATCACGATCCGCCATCAGTGCTCGTGCGGGCGGATCAGATTCTTGAATGATGTCGCACCGCCCAAACGCGCCCGGGCTCACCTACCTCGTGGGACCGCAACAAACAGTTGCGGTCCCACCGACATAGACCGCTGCAGAAAGTATCCACCAAAGTTTAATCGTTTCCGGAAATGCTGGCCGTACGCTGGTCACTTGGGAAGCGCGCTCTTACCTCGAACGGCCGGGGAAACGGAAGGGGACTGACCATGGAAGTAGCGATCGTCGCCTGGATTCTCAGCGGAATCATCTCGGCCGTGAGCGCCTCCAACAACGGCCGGTGCACTTTATCCGAGTTTTTCATCTTTCTTCTGCTCGGGCCACTGGGCTCAGCGCGCAGGTCTAAGCACGCGCGGCACCGCGAGATGTTGGAAAAGTTCCACGTGCACCGCAGCCAAACTGTAAAGCCGATCTGGAATCGCGCCAGCGGTCGCCGGTAGAGACATTTCAGGGAGGCGGCAGCACCTTGGGGGAGGGTATTGTATGCCGTCCTAGGCCAAGCCGAGCCCCCTTCGGGCGTGACCACGGCTTGCTCTGCTGTGCCTCGACGCCCCTGTATCGGGCGTTGAGGCGCTCCACGATCGCGCGATCAGTTGGCATCGGTCAGTGCTAGGCGTCTTTTCTTCTTCGACTTCTTCATGGAGCTAACGAGACCTTCTGCTTTGGCCGGTTCACTTTGAGATGAGTGACCAGCGCCGTCATCTTCTCAATCTCCCATCGTCCGCTTTCCCATTCGGGATCGTCGCGGAGTCGGTTGTGTAACGTTCTGAGACCGTCGCGCAGCCGCGGGATCAATGCCTTCCGATCCCCCGGGTCCGGGAACAACTGATCCGCCATGCTCGTAATGGACTTCTTCCAAAGCTCGCCGGTGGGAAGCAGCGCGGCGTAGGCGGTGAGCTCTTCGAAGGCTTGCTCGAAACGATCGTGGTCCATGTCTGCACCTCCTTCCCACCATGGCACGGAGCCGCGCGCCGGCCCTTTACGATTCGAGCCCCCGATTCATAGGGGCAAACAGCGGAGATGACACAATCCTTAGGTCGTCCCAGGGGCCGGCTGGACTGACCGTGCTCCCCTCCAGGGAGGCCATCGACTGGTTTGTAGACCGAGCCGAAGGCGATCATCGCGCTCGGGACACGTGCCTGGGACGCTTGCCTGCTGCTGGCCGAGCGGTACGGGCAGCCATCCCTGGGAGGACGCTCGCCGCACATCGGCCCGCGGCCCACATCACGACCTCCGGCGCCCGAATGAGACGCCGGTCCACGTGACGTTCTTGCCGGGAAAACGCAACGAGGCGTTCGCCGAGCGCATGGCCGCGTTCGGGGACGACGTAGACGTCGCCGACTTCGTCCAGACATTGATCCAGCAGCGCGCGGTACTCGGGTCCCGCTCCACGTTCTTCAGGACCACTCAGGCACCGCAGCTCTCGATGCGTCGGAGGAAGTACCCCGAAAATCGGTGTGGGGGACTCCACTATTGCGATGTCGTCGCTGGCGGCGCGCTGGGATCGTTGCCGCTCAGGTGAGGATGACACTTGCTGGCGTCGTCCGGCTTTGTTAGCCTCCGCCCGTCAAACGCGCCCCGGGGTGTCCACGAGGGCCCGGGAAGGCGGTGTGGCCTGGGATGAGCGCGACGACTACTGCGGGACGTCTCCTCGTCGTCGGTGGCGTGTCGAGCGGCGTCGGCAAGACCACCGTCACGCTCGCACTGCTCGAGGCCCTTCGCCGGCGCGGGCTCACGGTCCAGGCCTTCAAGGTTGGGCCCGACTTCATCGATCCCGGGTTTCACGAGGTCGTGACGGGCCGCGGATCCTACAACCTCGACGGCTGGATGTGCGGGCGCGACCACGCGACCGCTACGGTAGCCCACTACGCCGGCGACGCCGACCTCGCGCTTGTCGAAGGGGTGATGGGGTGCTTCGACGGGCTCGACGGCCTCAGCGAGGATGGCTCGACCGCCCAGATGGCGAAGTGGCTGAATGCGCCGGTCGTCCTGGTGCTCGACGCGCAAGCGCAGGCGCGGAGCGCGGCCGCCGTCGTGCTGGGCTTCGAGCAGTTCGATCCAGCGATGCAGCTGGCGGCGGTGATCGCCAACCAGGTCGGCGGCGAGGCGCATGCGCGCTGGATCCGTGAAGCCGTCGCGGCGCGTTGCCGGGCCCGCGTCGTGGGCGCGATCCCGCGCGACGAGAGCGTGGCATTGGCCGAGCGGCACCTCGGGCTGATGACCGCGGGCGAGGGCGGGCTGACGGTCGAGAAGCGGCAGCGCCTGGCCGAGCTCATCGAGCGCTCGGTCGACCTCGACGATGTGCTGAGCCTCGCTGTGCCGTTGCCGGTGCCGGGTACAGCCGCCCCGAGCCCCAGCTTGCGCCGTGCGCCGCGGGCCCGGATCGGCATCGCCCACGATGCGGCATTCTGCTTCTACTACCGGGACAACCTCGCGCTGCTCGAAGCCGCGGGCGCGGAGCTCGTCTCCTGGAGCCCGCTCGATGACACCGTTCTTCCAGCGGTCGACGGTCTCTACTTCGGCGGCGGCTATCCCGAGCTCTACGGGGCGACACTCGCCGGGAACCGGGCGATGCTGACCGCGGTGCGGTCGCTGGCTTCCGAAGGTCGGCCGATCTACGCGGAATGCGGCGGGCTCATGTACCTGGCCGACGCGATCGAGGACCTCGACGGTGCGACCCACCGAATGGTCGGACTCCTGCCCGCGACGGTGCGCATGCGACCCCGCCGCCTGTCGTTGGGCTATACGGAGGTCACGCTGCACGGGGATTCGCCACTGGGTCAGAGTGGAGGGATCGCCCGCGGCCACGAGTTTCACTATTCTTCGCTCGACCCCGTGCCGTCGTGGATCCCGCGCGCCTACCGATTGCGGCGTCGCCAGGGCGAGGAGCGCGCCGAAGGCTATCTGATCGGCAACGCGCTGCTGAGCTACGTCCATCTGCATTTCGCCTCGAATCCCGGACTGGCGTGGAGCTTCGTGGCGGCCTGCGCCGGTGATCGCGCGAGGACCTGATGGGTCCGATGATGCCGCGAGCGTCGGTGGTGAGCAGGCGTTCTCGAAGGCTATCGCGCGGGCTTGATCTTCTGTCGGTACAGGTCGACGGCCTCTCGGATCGTTCTCACGGCATCCGCCGGTCCTTGCATATCTCCGACGCTCACGGCCTTGTGCTCGAGCACCTTGTAGTCGAGAAAGAACCGTTCGAGCTCCACCAGGCGGTGAGGCGGCAGCTCCGAGATATCACGGTAGTGGGCGTATTCGGGGTCGTCCGCGTGGATCGCGATGATCTTGTCGTCGGGACCCTTGTCGTCGACCATCGTCATCACGCCGATCGCCCTGGCTCGCAGGATGCAGAGCGGGACGACCGGCTCTTGCCCGAGAACCAGGACGTCGAGAGGATCGTTGTCGAGGCAATAGGTCTGCGGCAGAAAGCCGTAGTTCGCCGGGTAGTGAACCGCGCTGTACAGCACCCGGTCGAGCCACAAGAGGCCCGTACGCTTGTCGAGCTCGTACTTCACCTTCGAGCCTTTCGGGATCTCGATGATGGCTCGGAAACCACTCTCGATCGCGTCACCGAGCTCGACGTCGTGCCAGGGGTGCATAGAGCCGCTCCTCTCGTTCGGGGAATCACCCGAGCTCATCGTACCAGTCCGGAGTGGGCGCGGGGCTCCACCCTCGCATCGAGGCGCCATTTATCCCACTCGGCATATGCTGGAAACAGGGGCATGCAGCCCGAACCGGGAGGAGACGGAACCGAGATGCTCGAGGGATTCGCGGCCGCCGAGGTCCCGACGGGCGAGACCACGATCTTCACGCGCTCGTCGGGGTCTGGGCCGCCGCTCCTCTTGCTGCACGGCTTTCCTCAGACACACGCGATGTGGCGCGGCGTCGCGCCGCGGCTGGCCCACAGCTTCACGGTCGTCTGTGCCGATCTCCGCGGTTACGGGCAGAGCGGCTGCCCGGTCTCCACGCCAGATCACGCCCCCTACGCGAAGCGGGCGATGGCCCGAGACATGGTGACCATCATGGAGCGGCTGGGGTTTCCGCGCTTCTCGGTCGCGGGACACGACCGCGGCGGTCGCGTCGCGTATCGCATGGCTCTGGACCATCCAGCCCGCGTCGACCGGCTCGCCGTTCTCGACGTCGTGCCGACAGAGACCGTATGGGACCGCGCCGACGCCAGGTTCGCGCTGGGCTTCTGGCCCTGGTCGCTCCTCGCTCAACCCGAACCCTTGCCCGAACGCATTCTCGCGGCGGCCCCTGAAGCCATCGTCGACGACGCCCTCGGGGGATGGGGCTCTCCCTCGGCCGCGTTTCCACCCGAGGTCCGCGCGGCCTACGTGCAAGCCCTCCGCGAACCCGCCCACGCCCACGCGATCTGTGAGGAATATCGAGCCGCGGCCACCGTGGACCGTGAGCATGACAGGACGGATCGTGCCCGAGGGCGCCGGATCGTCTGTCCTCTGCTGGCCCTATGGAGCGCGCGTGGGGCCCTCGATACCTGGTACGTCGAGGAGTCTGGACCGATCGCGCTCTGGCGAGCGTGGTGCGACGAAGTCCAGGGACGTCCGCTCGATGCCGGCCACTTCTTCCCGGAGGAGATTCCCGCGGAAACCGCCGAGGCCCTGAACCGCTTCTTCAGCGCCAAGTCCTGACCGGCCGCGCCGATCAGTCGCGCACGGTGAACCCGAACAGCCGCGCGGCGTTCAAGCCGAGCACCTTGGCCCGGCCGGCGTCGGAGAGATGGCCCATGGTGCGCTCGATCGCCTCGGCCGAGTGGGGCCACGTGCCCTCGTGGTGCGGGTAGTCGTTGCCCCACATGAAGTTGTCGACCAGGCCGGTGGTCTCGGCCAGTCCCAGCCCGGCCGGGTCCTCCTGGAACGACGCGAATCCGTGCTCGCGGAAATACTCGCTGGGCAGCTTCGCGAGCTTGGGACGGACCCAGAAGTGATGCTTCTTGTAGGCCTCGTCCATGGCGTCGAGTAGCCACGCCACCCAGCCGATGCCGGCCTCGATCGTCGCGAAGCGTAAGCGTGGGAAGCGCGAGAGCACCCCGGAGGCGCAGAGATTGGCCACCGGCTCGATCGTCGGCGAGAGCGAGTGCGAGACGTAGTTGATGACGGCGCCGCCGTTGCCGCGCGACGCGCGCGGGTCGCGTCCGGTCGACACGTGGAAGGTGATCGGCAGGTTGGCGTCCTGGATCGCCGCCCACAGCGGGTCGAACACCGGCAGGTTGTAGTTCGGATGGTCGACGTCGTGGGCGCCCCACACCGGCTTGCAGGGGAGGGTCAGCAGGCGGAAGCCGAGCTTGGCCACGCGCTGGACTTCGGCGATGGACCCCTCGAGATCGGCGGTGGCGATGGCCGCCGCCGGCGACATGCGATGGTTGTAGCTTGCGAAGACCTCCCACGCCCATTCGTTGTAGACGCGGCACTGGGCCATGGCGAAGGCGCCGTCGGGCGTGGCCCACATCGACAGCCCCTTGTTGGGGAAGATCACCTCGGCGT
>Ga0209055_1003096_pt1 | contig 10227 bp, 10 predicted proteins | sample GraSoiAngelo_110_FD_185875 | JGI IMG/M metagenome (GOLD analysis project Ga0209055, IMG submission 185875) | Grasslands soil microbial communities from the Angelo Coastal Reserve, California, USA - 14_0903_12_30cm (SPAdes) (version 2) | ecosystem: Environmental > Terrestrial > Soil > Grasslands ...
GGCATAACTGTCAGTTGTGGCAGTAAGTGCCAGAAGGGGCGATAGTCAGATTCGCGAACCGTTATGGCATTTTGGTTCTCCAACTTTAGGCAGCGATCGAAGGCCTTGCATCTTGCGTTCTCCGACGAAAGGTGCCTAGACCCGTCTTTTAGGCCCGGTTCCTTGACAAACAAATCACAACTGTCAGTTTGTCAGTGGACGTGGCCGACTGGTGTTTCTAACATGCATCTGCTCTGCTTCCTGTGGCTCGGGCGAGTCACTCGATCTACACTTGATGAGGTGATGTATGCATGGGATTCGCAGATGGTCGATAGCGCTAGCCGTACTGCTGTGCTGGATGACTCTAGGATCGATGCACGGCATCGACATCGGTGAGAAGGTCAAACTTCGCGGGTTGATCGTAGGGCGAACCGGAGAAACGCTGACAGTGAAAACGGCCCACGCGAACGTCACCGTTGTTCTCACCGATGACACCAAAGCTCAGAAGCCAAAAGGCCTGGGCCTCCGCAAGACACAGATGAGTTTTACGGCCCTGATTCCGGGACTCAAGGTCTCCGTTGACGGAGTTGGCGACGCACAGAACCGAGTAGTGGCCAAGACCATTACTTTTTCTGGTGATGATTTGCGGACCGCCGAGACTATTCAAGCTGGCTTGTTCCCAACACAGCAGGCGGTCGGGATTAACCAGCAGAACATCGAGGTCAACAAGCAAAACATCGCGGCCAACAAGTTGGAGATCGCTGCCAACCGGGAAAGGATCGGGGCCAATGAAGAGCAGATTGCAGCCAGCCAGCAAGAGATTCAGGATGTTTCCAAACGCTTTTCTGATCTTACCGAGTTTGACACACAAGGGCGAGGCAATTGTGTACTTCCCTATCGGCAGCAAAACAATTTCCGACAAGGACAAGGCTGCCCTGACCGATCTGGCTCACACTGCGGCGAACCTAACCGGCTATCTCGTTGAGGTGAAGGGATTCGCGGATTCGTCGGGCAGTCCCGCCATGAACCAGAGGTTGAGTAAGGATCGGGCGCAGGAGGTTATCGCTTTCTTGATCCAGAACTGCAACATTCCCGTAAGGCGCATCGTGGCACCGGGGGCCATGGGCGAAGCGGACCCGGCAGCGCCCAACGAGACCGCGCAAGGGCGGTCTGCAAATCGGCGCGTAGAGGTCAAGGTTCTGGTAAACCGGGGCCTGGCCGCTGCTCAGTAATTCAGTGTCAGCGCGAGCAAAGAACCCCACTCCTTCGCCTAATCTGAGCCCGAAGTTCCTGTTATAGCTTGGCATTGTCCAGATGGCGTTGGGCTCGACTGTGTGCGACCAAGTCTTGAGACAGTGTCAGTTAGGGGATTTGTGTGGATCCGCCTGGCTGCCGAGGTTAGTTCTCGACTTACCGCATGAATCGACTGAATGAGTCCTGGCAGCATTTGGGAAGTTCATTGACCGCTGCTCACTTAACGGCCGATGAGTACGCTACATGATCCGGTCACAGGCAATTCGCTCCAGACTATTGCAAGATCGTGGATGAGGAGACGAAGGTATCACCATCCAGAACTGTCTTGAGGCCTAGGATTAAGTCAGCCGCAAGACGCTGCTTCAAAATGTAGCCGAGAGCTCCCGCGGACATTGCAGCCTCTACAAAGTCACGGTCGTCGTGTACGGTAAGGAATACCACCTTTGCCGATGAACCCTCTTCCTTCAGATGCAACGCGGCTTCGATTCCGTTCATTACCGGCATCGAAATGTCTAGTAAGAGAACATCGGGTGAAAGATTGTGAGCAAGTTCAAGGGCACGCCTTCCGTCTTTAGCCGTGGCAACAACCTCAAAGTTGCCTTCGAGCATCCGCGCAACAGCCTGCAACAGCTCTATGTGATCGTCAGCTAGCAGGACGGTAGGCACGGTTCTCGCGTGTTCCCTTTGGCTGAAGCCACTTGTTCCCTGAGCGGTTGAGTGCTGCAGATCCAGTTTCGAAGAAGATGACACGATGTAGAGAGTATCCGATGTCGACGTCCGTGTCTGCTAGCAGGGTGCGCAGTGTTTTCCGTCATTAGTTCTTAGCTCTGTGCCTATAATTATTAGTTCAGCCCCTACAAGAAGATACGGTAGCTGGGGAGGTTGCTCATCGACTAGCGACCGACCTCGGCCCTGGAGCGCCCTTTTGCTCGCGGGGCTTAGGCCGACCGACAAACCTGACAACTCCTGCTTGCTAAAGAACACGCTTCTGGAGATTCCTGCCACGAAAGAAGCAGTGAGAGTTCAATTTGTGCGAATAGCGAGATGCCTCTAGGGGCTTTTCCCACAAAAGTCCGAGGAATCACGCGCAAGGTGACTGGATGCTTTGCTGCCTAAACAACATCTCCGAAAATGTGCAGGGCGTTGCCGGGCTGCCTCCACCTTCGCAAAGCACACTAAATGGTCTGGTAATCACCTCGATGGGCAGGACAGGTGTCCTCCGTGGATATCTGCTGCCATTGCTGAACCCTCGTACGGCATTGCCGCGATCAGCGCCAACTGTAACTTCTGCCAGTTTTCCGTACATCTTAGGCCCTCTACTCTTCTCTTGGTTCATGTTGGAATCTTCGGTAGTGTTTGGGACACTACCGAATCTTCGCAATACTCGCGTCCTATGAACAACCGAGATGATACAGCTCCGCTCAGCGACGTTGGCCAGCTCATTTGGCCACTCAGTCTCCTACCGTTTAGCCGTTTGTTCCGAAGCGAAACTCTCATGCTCTCAGTAGTTCCTTCCGCCGGAGTTTCCCATGCGAATTAAACCTGAGCCGTGCTTTTTTGGACTTCATATCGAGAACGCAGATTCCTGCCACTTACAAGCCTTCCGGCGAATTCGGCAATGCATCGTCATTCTGCTCTCGTCTCTCATATTGTCGCTGGGCGGATGCGGAGAAAAACAAGCACCTCCTGCGACACCTCCTCCGGAGGTGGAAGTTGCCCAGGTCGTTCAACAGGACGTTCCCCTTTACACCGAATGCATCTCCACCCTCGACGGCTATGTGAACGCTCAGATCCAACCGCAAGTAACTGGCTACTTGATGAAGCAGAACTACGCGGAGGGTACCGTGGTTCACAAGGGCCAGGTGCTTTTCGAGGTCGATCCGCGTCCGTTCGAAGCCACCCTAGAACAGGTCAAAGGGCAATTAGCTCAAGCCAAAGCACAACTGGGCAAGACCAAACTCGACGTGACACGCGATACACCGCTGGCTAAAGAGAGCGCCATTCCACAAGCACAACTGGACAACGACATTCAGGCCAATGAAGCTGCGGAAGCGGTAGTGGCCGCTGCAAAGGCACAGCTGGACCAGGCTCAGTTAAACCTCGCTTTCACTAAGGTTCGCTCACTGGTGGATGGCGTCGCTGGACTGGCGAAAGGACAAGTCGGCGACCTGGTCGGACCTACCACCATTCTTACCACCGTCTCACAGGTGGAGCCTATCAAAGCCTACTTTGCCGTTAGCGAACAGGAATACCTGAGATTTGCCAACAGAATCAGCGACGTGGCAGAGGGCAGGAAACGGATGGGAAATCAAAAAATCCTTGAACTCGTTCTCTCGGACGGAAGCGTCTACCCGCGAAAAGGATGGGTCGTACTTGCCGACCGCCAAGTGGATGTAAAAACGGGAACTATCCGCCTGGCTGGTGCTTTCGAAAACCCTGGGGGCATCTTGCGTCCAGGAATGTTCGGACTGGTACGTGCGGTTACCGGTACGGCTAAGAGTGCTCTGCTAGTGCCCCAGCGTTCCGTGGTTGAAACTCAGGGGAGCTACAGCGTTGTTGTGGTTGGTGCGGATAACAAAGCTAGCATTCGTCCCGTAAGAACCGGAGAACGTGTGGGACAGATGTGGGTCATTACGGAGGGCGTGAAGCCGGGAGAACAGGTGATTGCCGAAGGCATGCAGAAAGCCAGAGAAGGCGTCACCGTTCGCCCCAAGCAGTTCAACCTCACAGGACAAGGAGAATGAGCTATGGCCAGTTTCTTCATCAGGCGCCCTATCGTGGCCATGGTGATTGCCATTCTCATGGTCCTCATTGGCATCGTTGCCATGCGGCGCCTACCCACGGCCCAGTTCCCAAACATCCTGCAGAGATTCAGGTGAAAGCCACCTACCCGGGCGCGGATGCTGTAACCGTGGAGCAGTCCGTAGCCACGCCCATCGAGCAACAAATGAGCGGTGTGGACAACATGAACTACATGTACTCCAACAATGCCAACAATGGGCAGATTACTCTCACGGTCAATTTCGATATCAAGACAGATCCAAACACCGATCAGATTCTGTCGCAGATGCGTACGAACCAGGCGAATTCACAGCTGCCCATCGACGTAGTGAACTACGGGGTTACGGTTCAGAAATCCACAACGGCGCCCCTGATGCTGGTCAACCTGTATTCGCCAAAGGGAACTTACGACAACATCTTCCTGGCCAACTATTCTTATATCAATCTGAACGACCAGCTAACACGAGTGCCGGGTATCGCGAGCGTGACAGTGTTCGGAGCTGGCCAGTACGCAATGCGTTGCTGGGTGAGACCAGACCGGCTTGCAAAAATGAGTGTCACGGTTCCCGAGATCGTCAAGGCAATCCAGACGCAGAACACAGTAAACCCTGCCGGACAGATCGGTGGTGAACCTGTCCCGAAAGGGCAGGAGTTCACCTATGCTGTCCTGGCCCAAGGCCGTCTCCCGTCTCCCGAGGAGTTCGGCCAGATTGTGATACGCGCCAATCCCGATGGTTCCATCGTGCGTTTGAAGGATGTGGCTCGGCTAGATCTAGGGTCGCAAACGTACAACCTTGTTGGCCGGTACAGCGGTAAGCCGGCGGCAGTCGTCGCCGTATACCAACTGCCTGGATCGAACGCCGTTCAGACGGCGGCCGGGGTTCGCAAGCTGATGAAAGAGGCTAAGCAGCGATTCCCGCAGGATCTCGAATACGACATCGCGCTGGACACAACCTTAGCGGTTACGGAAGGACTAAGCGAGATCAAGCATACCCTTTTTGAAGCCATCCTCCTCGTCATCCTGGTCGTTTACATCTTTCTGCAAGGTTGGCGGGCGACACTAATTCCGCTGCTGGCGGTACCTGTCTCACTGATCGGCACGTTTGTGGTGTTTCCATTTTTCGGCTTTTCCATCAATACTCTTTCACTCTTCGGACTCGTGTTGGCGATAGGCCTCGTCGTAGATGACGCTATTGTCGTGGTGGAGGCGGTGGAGCACCATATCGAACACGGCATGTCCCCACAGGATGCCGCGTTCAAGGCCATGGAAGAGGTTTCCGGGCCGGTCATCGCCATTGCTCTGATCCTCGCTGCAGTGTTCGTGCCTACGGCGTTTATCCCGGGTATCACGGGGCGCTTGTACCAGCAATTCGCCATCACAATTGCCATCTCAGTGATCATTTCGGCCTTTAATGCGTTGTCGTTAAGTCCAGCTCTATCGGCATTGTTGTTGCGCCCCCGCAAGGAGAGCCGCGGTCCTCTGGGAGCGTTTTTCCGCTGGTTCAATCGGGTATTCGGCCGCTCTACAGATGGTTACGTCAGTATGTGCGGGGGCTTGATTCGCAAGGCTGGATTGAGCATGCTGCTGCTCCTCGGAGTCGCCCTGGCAGCGGGATGGTTCGGGTCCCGTCTACCCAGCGGGTTCCTGCCCGACGAGGACCAGGGATACATATTCGCGGGCCTGCAGCTACCTAACGCTGCCTCACTTCAGCGGAATGATGACGCGTCACGGAAGATCGAAGAGATGATCATGAAGACCCCGGGTGTTCACTCGGTGACAGCCGTGCTCGGTTTCAGCATGTTGAGCGGCGCCCAGAATACGTACAGTTCTTTTTACTGGATAACTCTCAAAGAGTGGGCAGAGCGCAAGGCACCGGAGGAGCAGTACGAGGCCATCAAGCAGCACTTGAATCGGGAACTTTCGAAGATCACCGAAGGAGTTGCCTTCTCCTTTCCACCACCAGCGATTCCGGGCGTGGGAGCCTCCGGAGGTTTTACGTTCATGTTGGAAGACCGCGCAGGGAAAGATCCACAATTCCTGAGTCAAAATCTGGAAAAGTTTCTTGCGGCCGCACGCAAGCGCCCCGAACTGGCCACGGTCTATACGACTGCTCTGCCTACGGTCCCGCAGGTTTACGTCGATGTGGATCGTCCAAGAGTGATCGCGCAAGGCGTCCAGCTTTCAGATGTCTACAAGACGCTGCAGACCTTTATGGGCGGCGTATTGGTCAACTACTTTAACCGTTTTGGAAGGCAATGGCAGGTCTACGTTCAGGCTGAGGGAGACTATCGGACTCGGGCGGAAAACTTAGGCCGATTCTATGTGACAAACGAGGGCGGGCAGCCAGTGCCGTTGAGCGCGTTAACGTCAATCAAAGCCCGCACTGGCCCGGAATTCACACTGCGTTACAACCTCTACCGATGCGTGCAGATCAACGGAGGCGCTGCGCAAGGTTACAGCTCGGGTCAGGCCATTAAAGCCCTGGAAGAAACCTTTGCCACTACCATGCCCTCAGAGATGGGTTACGACTATATGGGTATGTCGTACCAGGAGAAGAAGGCGGCGGAAGGTGTATCGCCGGCGCTGATCTTCGGCATGTCGCTGCTCTTTGTATTCCTTATCTTGGCAGCGCAGTACGAAAGTTGGTCGTTGCCCTTCAGCGTACTACTCGGAACACCCATCGCGGTGTTCGGCGCGTTCTGGTTCCTCTGGATGCGAGGCCTGGAGAACAACGTTTACGCGCAGATCGGACTCGTCATGCTGATCGGCTTGGCGGCAAAGAATGCCATCTTGATCGTCGAGTTCGCCAAGATGGAATTTGACAAAGGCAAGTCCGCTGAAGAGGCAGCGTTGATTGCAGCAAAGCTGCGCTTGCGGCCGATTCTGATGACGGCATTTGCATTCATCCTGGGATGTGTACCTCTCTGGACAGCGTCTGGCGCGGGCGCCATCTCGCGACGTGTACTGGGAACCTGCGTCATTGGCGGCATGCTGGCAGCGTCAATCGTGGCTATCTTCCTCATACCGGTATGCTTCGATGTAGTCGAACGACTGGCCCACCGGAAAAAGAAGCATGTTACGCCAGCGGGGGCGCCGGCTATTTTGCCGTCGGAAGGGGACTAGCCATGTTCAGCAGACACTGGCTGATACCAATCGCATTTCTACTTCTGACGGGATGCACGTTGGGCCCCAAGTACAAGCGTCCCCCAGTCACCGTTCCTGACACCTACAGGGGGCATGCCCCGGATGCCGGCCCGCAAACCGCCGCATCTTTCGGCGATGAAAAGTGGTGGACGGTTTTCCAGGACCCGCAGTTGCAGGAACTGATCCGCGAGGCCCTGGCCCAAAACTACGATGTACGCATCGCAGCAGCGCGTGTGCTTCAGGCACAAGCACTGCTGGGCATTACGCGGGCCGATCAATTCCCGACTATCACCGGGGGCGCATCCAGCAGCAACGAAAGACTGCCGGCGACGAGGATCACACCGGCCTTCGAGACCAGCCCTTCCCAGGTGAACCTCTCGTTATTTTGGGAACTGGATTTCTGGGGCAAGTTCCGGCGCGCTACCGAGGCAGCACGGGCGACTCTGCTGGCTGCGGAATGGGGCCGGAAGGCCGTCATGTCCAGCCTGGTCAGTAATGTTGCTTCCGCATATTTCCAATTGCTGGAACTGGATTTGGAAATGGAGATCTCCCGTCGCACTCTTGGCTCGCGCAGGGAGTCGTTGCGTCTGGTGGAAGTCCGAGCAAGGGGGGGCACAACCTCCTTGCTCGACGTTCGTCAGTCTGAGCAACTCGTATACACGGCCGCGGCAGCCATTCCTGATCTCGAGAGGCGCACCGAGCAGCAAGAGAACCTCATCAGTGTCCTGCTGGGTAAGAATCCTGCACCTGTCACCAGGGGCAAGCCGCTGGTGGAGAACTCCCTTCTGCCGGTGGTGCCCGCAGGGCTCCCCTCTTCGCTGCTAGAGAGGCGTCCTGACATTCAATCGTCAGAACAACAATTGGTGGCCGCCAACGCGCGCATCGGTGTTGCGAAGGCCGCTTATTTTCCGCAGATCACGCTGACCGCCGTCGGTGGCTACCAGAGCCCGGCTCTGACTAATTTATTCACCGGCCCCGCAGGCTTGTGGAGTTTTGGTGGCCAATTACTTCAACCTATTTTTACCGGTGGCAGAATCCGCTCTAATGTCAGGTTGACGGAAGCACAGCAGCAGGAAACCGTACTCGTTTATCAACAGTCAATTCAACAGGCCTTCCGCGAGGTTTCTGACTCCCTTGTCGCCTATCGTAAGAATCAGGAATTCCGTTCACAGGAGGAACTACTCACCAACTCGGCACAGGATGCCACTCGGTTAGCTAATATGCGCTACCAGGGTGGAGTGACGAGTTACCTCGAAGTCCTCGACAGCGATACGCGTTACTTCGACGCCCAACTCAGCTTGGCCCAGGCTCAACTCAATGAGCGGCTGGCAATGGTGCAACTCTACAACGCACTGGGGGGCGGGTGGCAGCAATAGGAGGTGCTTGACAGCGATGTTCGAGACCCTCACGAACAGGCCCAGACGCGTACTCGAACCGATGGAGAGAATCTCCGAGATCCTGTTTGCGCTGATCATGGTCCTCACCTTTACCTGTTCGTTCAGTGTGGCGGATGCGGGCCGTGAGGAAGTACGCACCATGCTGGTGGGCGCGCTGGGCTGCAACTTCGCATGGGGCATTATCGACGCGGTCTTCTATCTGATGGCTTCCTTCAGTGCGCAAGGGCACGGCATCTTGACGCTAGGGGCGTTGCGGCAGGTATCGAGCCCTGCCGAGGCACACCAGATTATTGCCCAGGCATTGCCTCCTGTGCTGGTTTCGGTGTTGTCTTCGTCAGAGCTCGAGATAATTCGTCAGAAATTGAACCAAATGCCAGACCTGCCTCGGCGACCCCGCCTTAAGAAGGAAGATTGGCTGGGCGCACTCGGTGTATTCCTGATTGTTGTCCTGGCCACGTTGCCTGTGGTAATCCCCTTCGCCCTGATCGCTGATGCCAAACTCGCGCTGCGTACCTCGAATGGAATTGCTGTCGTGATGCTGTTCCTGACGGGATACGCATTTGGGAGATACGCTGGCTATCGCCCTAGGAAAATGGCCCTCGCGATGGTTCTTCTCGGCTGCGCCATGGTCGGGATCACAATTTCTCTCGGAGGATAATGGCCACGCAACCTCCGGTGACTCTCGCGCTGGCTGTTCTACTGGTGGCCCAAGTCGCAGCCCAAACGACAACCACCAGTGCGCCCACAAATTCGCCCGATTCCCGTGCTGACCAGTGGTCTCTCTATCTCAATATGGTTACATCGTGCCCCACGACCGTTCCTATGCCTTGCCAACTTTCACTGCGGATAGCAAGCAACTTCACTTTGGAGCACGCTACAACTACGAGGATAAGGAGACTGGCTCATTGTGGTTTGGTTACAACTTCAGTGCCGGTGACAAACTAGCACTGGAGGTCACCCCAATGATTGGTGGAGTCTTCGGGAACACGGCCGGGATTGCTCCCGGATACAAGGCCTCGCTCACCTGGAAGCGTGGTGAACTCTCCACCGAAGGCGAATATGTGTTCGACACAAGGAATTATGCAGGAAGTTTTTTCTATAGCTGGATGGAAATGAGCTATTCCCCCGCCGAATGGTGTCGAGCAGGTCTCGTAGCACAGCGGACGAAGGCCTATCACACCGACCTCGATATCCAGCGCGGGTTGTTGATCGGCTTGTCCCAAGAGAAAGTGGATTTCACCACATACATATTCAATGCTGGCTGGACCGACCCGACAGTGGTTCTATCACTCGGGTTCCATTTCTGACGTGTCTTTGTTCTGTCCACCACCACCTTCTCTTGGTGTGGCAGATCGTCACCAGGGTAATGAGCGGAACTCTGGGAAATATCCCGGCGAGCCTTTAGTCGAGAGCTGTCACTTCTGTCAGTAGCCGCTGCATCATCTCCCTCCTAACCTTCGGTTGTTGCACTCCGTGTTGCAGCGGATGAGTGATTTCGTGTTTGAGTCGAGTCTTGCGTCATTTCGGGGCATGGCGCATGCCCTCTAAATTGTAGACCGAGTGGAGCAGGAATTATCGATGCGTTAAGGCTCCAGCATTTGCGGCAGGGGAAAGAAACTGTGCCCTCGCAGAGTTAAGAAGGGGTTTGATGCCGGAGAGATCGCAATGACG
>Ga0209055_1003100_pt1 | contig 10223 bp, 9 predicted proteins | sample GraSoiAngelo_110_FD_185875 | JGI IMG/M metagenome (GOLD analysis project Ga0209055, IMG submission 185875) | Grasslands soil microbial communities from the Angelo Coastal Reserve, California, USA - 14_0903_12_30cm (SPAdes) (version 2) | ecosystem: Environmental > Terrestrial > Soil > Grasslands ...
CCCTTGCGACCGTTTTTGCGATCGAATTCACCATGCCGGTGTGGACCGCGATCCTCGCGACGCTGATCCTCGGTGAGCGCCTCAATCGCGGCCGCATCGTCATGCTCGTCCTCGGCATCGCCGGAGTCCTGATCATCCTGAGGCCCGGTTTCGCACTGGTACAGCCGGCGGCGCTCGTGATGCTCGCCGGATCGTTTGCTTATGCTTCGATGAATGTCGCCACCAAGCGCCTGTCGGAGAGCGATTCGGCGCTCGCGGTGGTGTTCTACATGGCGGCGGTGCAGCTCCCGCTCGCGCTGGTGCCCGCGCTGCCCCAGTGGGTCGCGCCCCAGCTCAACGACCTGCCGTGGATCATTTTGGTTGGCTCAGCCGGCTTGACCGCGCATTTCTGCCTCACACGCGCCTTCCGCGTCGCCGATGCGACGCTCGTCGCTCCGATCGATTTTCTGCGGCTGCCGCTAATCGCCGTAGTGGGGATGCTCTTCTACGGCGAGCCGATGCAGTTGTCGATCATGTTGGGGGCGGCAGTGATCTTCGCCGGGACTTACTACAGCATCCGGCGCGAAAGCCGAAAACTGGGGAGGGACCGCGGGCGCTAAGTAGGCTACTTCTTCTCGCTGGGAATCGGCGGGAGGGTGCGCAGGTAGGCGATCAGAGCGTTGAGGTCCGCGGGCGTGAGCTGGCCGGTGGTGTTGCGGACCACTTCGCCCATCATCTCTGCGACGACGTCGCCTTCCGGGTCGATGCCGGTAGTCAGAAGGTCCTGCAGGTCTTTGTCGCTCCACTTCTTGAGCCGCGCGGGCGTGAGGTTCGCGACGTCTTTGCCGTCGGGTCCCTTGCCCCCGGCGAGGAAGCGGCTCGTCTTCGGCCCGCCGAGGAAGTTGCGCGGCGTGTGGCACTCGCTGCAATGGCCGAGGGCCTGCACCAGATAGGCGCCGTGGTTGGCGATGTCCGAAAGCCCCGGAAGGTTGGTGAAGGGGCCGGGGGTGAAGAAGAACCACTTCCAGAACGTCACGAGGAAGCGCCAGCCGAAAGGAAAACGCAGATCGTGCTCCTGGCTGACGCGGGCGCTGGGCGGCAGCGTGCGCAGGAACGCCCACAGGTCGCGCAGATCGCGGTCGACGATCTTGGTGAACGAAGGGTAGGGAAAGGCGGGAAAGTAGTTCTTGCCGTCGGGCCGATCGCCTTCGCGCATCGCGCGGAAGAAATCGGCCTCGGTCCAGCGCCCGATTCCCGCCGGGTGCGGGGTGATGTTCGGGCCATAGAACGTTCCGAAGGGTGACTTGAGCGCGCGGCCGCCGGCGAAGGGGACGGCGTCCTTCTTCTCCTCGGTGTGGCAGCCGGCGCAGCCGCCGACTTTTGCGAGATACTCGCCGCGCTTCGGGTCGCCTTGGGCGAAGGCGTTGACCAGCGCCGCGCAGAGGACAACGGCAAGCGCAGCTTGTCCAAGCGCCTTCTCTTTCGGACGCATATTGTCGATCCAGGAAAACGAAGCCCCGCCGCAGCGGGGCTACTTCGGAGAATCCGCGCTTTAGTCCTTCTGGCGGAAATTCTGGTGGCAGTTCCCGCAACCTCCTTTGCCGACCTCTAAAATTGCCGCCTTGATGTTTGTTTCGTCGCCGGTTTTTGTCGCGGCAACAAGCCGGCTCACTGCACCCTGGAACTTTTCCTGCGCATCCTTGAACTTGGCAGGCTCGTTCCAGATCGCCGGCAGGGCGGCGGTTTTCACGTCCTTCAGGTCCTTGGTGCTCTCGGCGAAGCCGTCCCAGGGCATCTTGTTCAGGACGTCAAGATAGGCCGCATTGCGCGCGACGACTTCCGCGTTATAGGGGATTTTGCCCTGGGCCATGCCGGCAATCGGGCCGAAATACTTGCCCTGCAGGGTCATCGCTGCCTGGCGCTGTTTGACCAGTGTTTCGGGCTTGACCTGCGAGAAGGCGGGGAGCGTGTATCCCGTCGCCAGCGCCACGGCGAATCCAGCTAGCATAAGCCTCTTTTTCATTCGATTTCTCCTCAGTTGTAGGGACATGCGGACGTCATTGTAGCGGTGTTCGCCGCACGGGTGGCATAACAGTTTCAGGCGGCGGTTTATTCCACCAACTGCGCGTCCCCGGGTTCCCGCTAGATGACCGCTTCCTGTTTTTTTTCCTTGAGCGGCTTCACCAGGTCCTCGCGCTGGATGCCCAGCCAGCGCACGATCGGCGCCATGACCAGGACCGAGGAATAGATCCCGAAGCAGATGCCGATCGTGAGGGCGAGCGCGAAGTAGTGCAGGGCCGCTCCTCCGAACACGAGCATCGAAGTCACCATCGTCTGGGTGCAGCCGTGGGTGATGATGGTGCGCGAGATCGTCCGGGTGATGGCGTTGTCGATGATCTCGGTGACGCTCGCCTTTCTCATCTTGCGGAAGTTTTCCCGGATCCGGTCGGCGATCACCACCGACTCGTTCACGGAATAGCCGAGCACTGCGAGCACGGCGGCGAGCACCGGCAGCGAGAACTCCCACTGGAACAAGGCGAAAAAACCCAGGATGATCACCACGTCGTGCAGGTTGGCGATGATCGCCGCGACCCCGAATTTCCATTCGAAGCGCATCGCGAGATATCCGACGATGCCGAGCGAGGTGATGAGCAGGGCGAGGGCGCCGTTTTCGGCGAGCTCGCGCCCCACCTGCGGGCCGACGAACTCCACGCGCCTGAGCGTCGCCGTCCTGTCGTCCGTGGTCAGTCCTTCCATCACGGCCTTGGAGAGATCGGCGCTGTTCTGGCCGGATCAGCACGTCGCGCGAGGACCCGAAGTTCTGCACCGAGTAATCGTGGTAGCCGCGCGCGTCGAGCGCCTTGCGGATCTTCTCGACTTCCGCGGTGTGCTCGTAGCTCACTTCCATCACCGTGCCGCCGGTGAACTCGATCGAGAAATTCAGGCCCTTGGTGGCGAGGAAAAACACCGCGAGAAGGAAAGTGAGGAGCGACACCACGTTGAACGCCAGCGCATGGCGCATGAACGGGATGTCGGTGCGGATCTTGAAGAATTCCATCTGCCTACTTCCAGGCCGTGTTGCCGATCGCAACCCGCTCGAGCTTTCTGCGCGTCCCGTAGGCGAGGTTGACCATGCTCCGGCTCACCACGACCGAGGAGAAAATCGAGGTGAGGATGCCCAGGCAGTGCACGACGGCGAAGCCGCGCACCGGCCCCGAGCCGAAGATGAGCAGGGCGAGGCCCGCGATCAGCGTGGTGACGTTGGAGTCGAGGATGGTGCCGAAAGCGCGCTCGTAGCCCGCGTGGATCGCAGCCTGCGGCGTGGCGCCGCCGCGCAGCTCCTCGCGCAAGCGCTCGTTGATGAGGACGTTGGCGTCGATCGCCATGCCGAGCGTGAGCGCGATCGCGGCGATGCCCGGGAGGGTGAGCGTCGCCTGGAGCATCGAGAGAAGCGCGATCAGGAACAACAGGTTGGCGCACAACGCGAGCGCGGAGAACACGCCGAACAGCGAGTAATAGACGATGATGAAGAGCGACAGCGCGGCGAAGCCGTAGATCGTCGAGTCGAAGCCCTTCTTGATGTTGTCGGCGCCCAGGGACGGCCCCACCGTGCGCTCCTCGACGATCTCCATGGGCGCGGCGAGCGCTCCCGCGCGCAGGAGGAGGGCGATGTCGTTCGCCTCGACGGTCGTCATCCTGCCGCTGATCTGGACGCGCCCGCCGCCGATCTCGCTGCGGATCACGGGCGCGGTGACGACTTCGCCCCTGCCCTTTTCGATGAGGAGGATTGCCATCCTCTTGCCGACGTTCTCGCGAGTGTATTCCTTGAAGATTCGCGCGCCGGTGGCGTCGAGCGTGAGGTGGACGGCCGGCTCCTGGGTCTGGTGGTCGAAGCCCGGCTGCGCGTCGGTGAGCCGGTCGCCGGTCAGCACGACCTGCTTCTTCACGAGAAGCGGCTGACCGTTGCGCTCGATGTAGAACTCGTCGCCGAAAGGGACCTGCCCGGCCTGCGCCGCCGCGAGCGTTCCGGGATTCATGTTGTCCTCGTCCACCATGCGCACTTCGAGAGTCGCGGTGCGCCCGAGAATCTCCTTGGCCTTGGCGGTGTCCTGCACTCCGGGGAGCTGGACCACGACGCGGTCCGAGCCCTGTTGCTGGATCACGGGCTCGGCGACGCCCAGCTCGTTGATGCGGTTGTGCAGCGTCTGGATGTTCTGCTTGAGCGCGAGCTCCTGCGTGCGCTTCTGGGCCTCGGGCCGGATCGTGGCGATGAGGCGCAGCTCGCCGCCCATGCTGGCGTCGGCGAGCTGCAGGTCCGGGAGCTGCTCGGATATGATCGCGCGCGCCTTGTCGCGGGTCTCTGCGTCGCGGAAGCGGATCACGACGCTGTCGCCTTCGCGCGAGATTCCGGCGTGACGCACGTTCTTGTCGCGCAGCTGCGAGCGCATGTCGCCGGCGAGACTTTCCGCCCGCTTGGCGATCGCCGCGCGCATGTCCACCTGCAGCAGGAAATGCACCCCCCCCCGCAGATCCAGGCCGAGGTACATCGGCTGCGCGTTGATGGCGGCGAGCCAGCGGGGAGAATTCGGCAGGAGATTGAGCGCGACCGTATACGAGGGGTTCGCCGCGTCGGGATTGAGCGCGCGCTCGATCGAGTCTTTCGCCTTGAGCTGGGTGTCCGTGTCGGCGAGCCGCACCTTGATGCTGGCGAGCTCGAGGGAGATCCCGGTGGGCTGGATCCCGGCCTTCTTGAGCGATTCTTCGACTCGCCCCAGGGCCGCAGAGTCCACCTTCAGCGTCGCGCGGGCCGGAGACACCTGCACCGCGGGCACCTCGCCGAAGAAGTTCGGCAACGTATACAGAGCCCCGAGCACGAGCGCCACCCCGATGGTGACGTAGACCCAGAGGGGGTAACGGTTCATCTAGATCGACTTGATCGTGCCCTTGGGCAGAAGCGTCTGGATCGCGCTCCTTTGCAGCTGGACCTCGGTGCCGGGCGCGATCTCGATCGACACGTAGGTCTCGCCGATCTTGGTGATCTTTCCGAGCACTCCGCCCGAGGTGACGACCTCGTCGCCCTTCTGCAGCGCCTCGGTCATCTGCTTGTGCTCCTTGGAGCGCTTCATCTGCGGACGGATCATGAGGAAATAGAGCAGGGCGAACATCCCGATGATGATGAAGAACTGCTCGTAGCCGGGGCCGGACGCGCCGGCCGGGGCCTGCGCCCATGCGGGGGAAATCAACACGATCGTCTCCAGTGCGGTTTCGGCAAAGCGGGGGAGTATACCATCGCGAACTCGCCGTTCATCCGCTTTCCCCGGATTTTCGGCGCGCCTCGCGAAACGCGGCAACGTAATCGGCGAATTTCCTCGCTGCGATGGCGTGACGGAGCTCGCGCATGAGCGTCTGGTAGTAGTGCAGGTTGTGCAGCGTGTTGAGCCGCGCCCCGAGGATTTCGTTTACCTTCTGCAGGTGGTGCAGGTAGCCGCGCGAGAAATGGGCGCAGGTGTAGCAGGGGCAGGTGCCGTCCAGCGGCCGCGTGTCGTCGCGGAAGCGGGCGTTGCGGATCTTGATGTCGCCGTAGCGGGTAAAGAGCCAGCCGTTGCGGGCGTTTCGCGTTGGAAGGACGCAGTCGAACATGTCGATTCCGGCCGCGACCGCCTCGACGATGTCCTCGGGCGTGCCCACGCCCATGAGGTAGCGCGGCTTGTCGGCGGGTAGCCGCGGCGCGGTGTGCGTCATGACCCTGCGCATTTCGCGCTTGGACTCGCCTACCGAGAGGCCGCCGATGGCGTAGCCGTCGAATCCGATGCCCGCGAGCCCCGCGAGCGATTCGTCGCGCAGGTCCTCGACCATTCCGCCCTGGACGATGCCGAACAGGGCGTTCGGGTTGCCCTCCGCGGCGCGAGCGCCGGCGTCAAACGCGCGCTTGGAGCGCTCCGCCCAGCGCAGGGAGAGGCGCATCGACTCCCCGGTGTCGCGCTCGCTCGCGGGGTAGGGCGTGCATTCGTCGAAGACCATAACGATGTCCGCGTTCAGCACCCGCTGGATGCGCATCGACTCCTCGGGAGTGAGCAGGAGGCGATCGCCGTTCACCGGCGACGCAAAGCGAACGCCTTCCTCGGTGATCTTGCGAAGCTCACCGAGGCTGAACACCTGGTACCCGCCGGAATCGGTGAGTATGGGCCCGCTCCAGCCGATAAAGCGGTGCAGCCCGCCGTGCGCCGCGATCACTTCCAGCCCGGGGCGTAGCCACAGGTGAAAGGTGTTGCCGAGGACGATGCGCGTCCCGTTCTCGACGAGCTCCGCCGGGCTAACCGCCTTCACCGCTCCGTACGTGCCTACCGGCATAAACAGCGGGGTCTCGACGCTTCCGTGCGCCAGCTCAAGGGTGCCGGCGCGCGCGGCGCCGTCGGTCGCGAGAACGGCGAATTTCATCCGGGCATCCTATCGAGAAGCATCGCGTCTCCGTAGGAGTAGAAGCGGTAGCGTCCGTCTATCGCGTGGCCATACGCGCGCCGCACCCGCTCGGTCCCGGCGAACGCCGAGACGAGCACGAGCAGCGTCGATTTGGGCAGATGGAAATTGGTGACGAGGCGGTCGACCACCCGGAACTGGAACCCGGGGGTGATGAACAGATCGGTCTCGGCCAGGCCTGCGGCCGGAGCGCCGTGGGCGGCCGCCGAAGCTTCGAGGCAGCGCACCGTGGTCGTTCCGACCGCGACGATGCTGCCGCCGCGCTTGCGCGTCTCCGCGATCGCGGCCGCCGTCGCTTGCGGAATCGCGTAGCGCTCGCCGTGCATGCGATGCTTCGCGAGATCTTTCACTCGGACCGGCTGGAACGTCCCCGCGCCTACGTGCAGCGTCACGTAGGCGAATTCGACGCCGCGTTCGGCGAGCGCCGCGAGCAGCAGCTCGTCGAAGTGCAGGCCCGCCGTCGGGGCCGCGACGGCGCCGGGGGAGCGCGCGTATACCGTCTGGTAGCGCCGCTCGTCTTCCGTGCGCGGAGCGCGCGCGATGTAAGGCGGGAGGGGAACGCTGCCGTGGCGCTCAAGCAGCTCGCACACGTCCTCTGGAAAACCCAGGCGATAGAACTCCCCCTCGCGCGCCAGCACGCGGACCTCGATCGAGCCCGCGAGCCGCATTGCGCTTCCGGTCCTCGGCGGCTTGCTCGCGCGTACCCGCGCGAGCGCTTCGTGCTCCGAGAGTGTGCGCTCGATCAGCACCTCCACGCGCCCGCCGCTCGCCTCCTTTTCGCCCGTGAGCCGCGCCTTGATTACCCGGGTGTCGTTGAACACCAGCAGATCGCCGGGCGCGAGCAGCTGCGGCAGCTGGGTGAAGTGCCGGTCCGCGAGGGACGCGCCGACGCACAGCAGGCGGCTGCCCGAGCGCGTTTCGCTCGGATGCTGCGCGATCAGCCCGCGCGGAAGCTCGTAGTCGAAGTCCTCGATGGAAAGATTCATGGCTGCGGGCGTTATAATGCACGCGCTTTCACGCGGCAACCAGCCGGGATGGCGGAATTGGTAGACGCACGGGACTCAAAATCCCGCGGCCGCGAGGCCATGAGAGTTCGATTCTCTCTCCCGGCACCACCGGAATACGATGTCCACAGAACCGCGCCTCAACCACTTCCTCGCGCTCGGGCCCCACGGCTTCCACCGCGTCGCCTACACCGAGTGGGGCAACGCGGACGGGCTGCACCTGATCGTGTGCGTGCACGGCCTCACGCGCAACAGCCGGGACTTCGACGAGCTCGCGGCGAGTCTCGCGGACCGCGGCTGCCGCGTCGCGTGCATGGACGTCGTCGGCCGCGGCGAGAGCGACTGGCTCGAGCACAAGCAGGATTACGGCTTTTCGCAATATCTTTCGGACGCGGCGGCGCTGCTTGCGAGGCTCACCGCTCCGCCCAAGCGCGTCTCTCTCCTGCGCAGGCTCCAGGGAGGGAGCGAGGGACCGAGAATCGACTGGGTCGGAACCTCGATGGGAGGCCTGATCGGGATGATGCTCGCCGCCAGACGCGATTCTCCGATCCGGCGCCTGGTGCTGAACGACGTCGGGCCCATGGTGCCCTGGAATGCGCTCGCGCGGCTGAAGCTCAGCGCCATGGGCGTCGGCACGCGATTCGCGAGCCTGGAAGAGGTCGAACGTCATCTGCGTGATACCTGCGCGCAGTTCGGACCGCTCGAAGACCGGCAGTGGCGTCGTCTCGCCGAGCACGACTCCCGGCGCGGAGAGAATGGCGCCTATACGCTCGCTCTCGACCCTGCGATCGTCAACAGCATGCGCCGCGGCGGGACTGCCGGCGTGGAATTCGGCAACGATTTTCTCTTCGGCATCGACCTGTGGCCGACCTGGGACCAGGTTGAATGTCCGACGCTGGTGCTGCGGGGAGCGGAGTCGGATCTCCTGCTCGAATCGACCGTCAGGCGGATGCAGGTGGGCGGTCCGCGCGTCGAATTCGTGGAATTCCCCGGGGTGGGACACGCGCCGTGGCTGATGAGCGAGGAGCAGATCGCTCCGGTTCGCAACTTCATCCTCGCACCTGAACCCCGGAAAGGGGCTGCATGAGGATTTGCGTCGTCGGCGCCGGCGCCGTGGGCGGGATGACCGGAGGATGGTTCGCGAAGGCCGGGCACGAGGTGTCGCTCGTCGCCCGTGGCGCTCATCTCGAGGCGATTCGCAGGCGGGGACTGACGCTGATCTCTGGGGGCAAGCAGGAAGTCCATCCGGTGCGCGCGTCGCCGGAGCCCGCCGATTTCGGGGTGCAGGACGCGATCTTCATCTGCTTGAAGACGCATTCGATCGCTGCGATGCTGCCTCGCCTGAGCGCGCTCGTGGGTCCGGACACCATGGTGATCCCGGCGATCAACGGCCTGCCCTGGTGGTATTTTTTCCGCGAAGGCGGGCGCTTCGACGGCCAGAGCGTCGCCTGCCTCGATCCCGCGGGCACGCTCTTCGGGGCGCTGGCCCCGAGACACATCCTCGGCTGCGTGGTGCACGCCGCCGCCGAGGTCACCGAGCCCGGGGTCGTGCGCCACACGGCCGGCCGGCTTTTCCTGGTGGGCGAGCCCGATCGCACGAGATCGGCGCGCGCGGAGCGCCTCGTGGCGGCGATGAACGCCGCCGGCTTCGAGGCGCGGCAGGCCGAGGACATCCGGGTTGAGATCTGGGTCAAGCTGATCGGGAACCTCTCCTACAATCCCGTCGCCGCGCTCGCGCTCGCCCGCATGGACGACATCCACGGCAGCGAGCCCCTGCTCGCCCTGATCCGCGCGATGATGGAAGAAGCGATGCGCGTCGCCGAGGCCTACGGCGTGCGCATCCCGATGACAGTCGACGAGCGCATCGACGTTGCGAGGCAGCTCGCCGGCGCCAAGATCTCGATGCATCAGGATGTCGAGAAGCGTCGGCCCCTCGAGACCGATGCGATCATCGGAGCGGTGGTGGAGCTCGCGCGCAAGGCGCAAATCGCGACGCCGATGATCGACGCCGTCTATGCGCTCATCGCCGAGCGGGGGAAGCACCTCGACCGGTAGAGAACGGCGCCTCAGCGCAGGGAATGCGCGGCGAACAGCGCTGCGCTGAAAACCAGCAGCGCGCCCGCCTGATGCGCGGCGGCAAGAGGAACCGGGACCGCGAGCAGCAGGGTCGCGATTCCCAGGGCGATCTGCAGCGCGAGCGCGCCGAGCAGCAGGTCGGCCGACAGCCTCGCGCTCCGCGCCGCCGCCTCGCGGCGGACCCGCAGCCAGAACCAGGGCACGAGAAACGCGAGCAGCCAAGCAATCAGCCGGTGATCGAACTGCACAGTCGAGATGTTGTTCGAGAAGTTGAGATACCAGGGCTCGAGCGCGAAAATTTCCGGCGGAACGAAACGGCCGTTCATGAGCGGGAACGTGTTGTAGGCGAGTCCCGCCCGAGTTCCCGCGACCAGGCCGCCCGAGAGCACCATCACGAAGACCAGCGCGGCGAGCGCGAAAGCGAAGCCGCGCAACCTCCGGGAAACCGGGCTCGCGCGGGCAAAGAGCAGATCGAAGGCGATCCACAGCATGGCCGCGTAGATCAGGAAGGCGATGCCGAGGTGGGCGGTGAGGCGGAACTGCGATACGCGTGGATTATCGACCAGGCCCGACTGCACCATGTACCAGCCAAGGGCGCCTTGCGCTGCGCCCAGGGCGAGGATACCGACGAGCTTCCACCCCAAGGCGCGCGAAATCCTTCCGCGCAATGCGAACCATAGAAGCGGC
>Ga0209055_1003107_pt1 | contig 10206 bp, 7 predicted proteins | sample GraSoiAngelo_110_FD_185875 | JGI IMG/M metagenome (GOLD analysis project Ga0209055, IMG submission 185875) | Grasslands soil microbial communities from the Angelo Coastal Reserve, California, USA - 14_0903_12_30cm (SPAdes) (version 2) | ecosystem: Environmental > Terrestrial > Soil > Grasslands ...
CCGATGAGAAAGAGCACGTGATGAAGGAATTTCAGAAAGGAGACATCAGCGTGCTCGTTTCGACTACGGTGATCGAAGTGGGCGTGGACGTGCCTAACGCGACAATCATGGTCGTGGAGCACGCGGAACGGTTCGGATTGTCCCAACTTCATCAATTGCGCGGACGCATTGGCCGCGGCGCCGCCAAGTCGTATTGCATTTTGATGACCGGTGACAAGGTATCTGAGGAAGGTGAGTGCCGGCTGGACGCGATGGTTCGAACTAACGACGGTTTTCAGATCGCGGAACTCGATCTCGAACTGCGTGGTCCCGGAGAATTCTTCGGCACGCGCCAAGCGGGACTGCCAAGTTTTCAGGTTGCCAATCTGATCCGTGACCGCCAGATTCTGGAAGCCGCGAAGCGCGAAGCCGCTGCCGTACTGGACGGTCCAAACGGCGAGATTTCGCAACAGGAAGTTAATTTAGCTCTACGCCACATGCGTACTCGTTGGCAACATACCTATGGACTGGTGGAAGTTGGCTGAAAAAGCCTCGTGATTACGCGAATCGCAACCGGCGCATGTAAAATCAAAGCAAATAATGGCGAGTCAGTCACAACTCGTGCAGATTGAGCTTGGTGTCGCGGTGCGGCAGCCGAAGCCGGACTGGCTGAAGGCGCGCGCGCCGATGGGAGAAAATTTCCATCAGCTCAAAAAATTAGCCCGCGGCCTGGGATTGCACACGGTATGTGAGTCGGCACAATGTCCCAACATCGGGGAATGCTGGAACCATCGCACCGCGACTTTCATGTTGCTGGGGGACATCTGCACCCGCCGCTGCGGTTTCTGCGCTGTGCCCAAAGGCCGTCCTGAGGCGATTGACTGGGACGAGCCGCGGCGCGTGGCTGAAGCCGTAGCCACCCTGGGATTAAAGCACGCAGTCGTTACCAGCGTGAACCGCGATGATGACAACATTGGCGGCGCGAAGATTTTTGCTGAGACCATTCAACAGATCCGGCGGCTTGCGCCCGAGTGCCGCGTCGAAGTGCTGATCCCTGATTTTCAGGGTTTCGATGAAGCGCTCCGAATCGTGCTCGCTGCGCAGCCGGACGTGCTCAACCACAACACCGAGACGGTGCCGCGTCTTTACCGAGTCGTGCGTTCTGGAGCGCGCTATGAACGCACGCTGCGGCTGTTGGAGAACGCGAAGAAGTTTTCGCCTGGCATGGTGACTAAGAGCGGCGTCATGGTCGGGCTTGGCGAAACTCTAGGGGAGTTGGTGGATGTTTTTCGCGATCTCGGCGAACGAGCAGTGGATATTCTGACGGTGGGGCAATACCTGCGGCCGTCACGCGACCATTTGCCAATTTCGCGTTTTTATACGCCGGACGAATTTTCTTTCTTGAAAGAAGAGGCTCTACGTTTCGGCTTTCGCCACGTCGAATCAGGACCGCTAGTGCGCTCCAGCTATCACGCGCACGAGCAGGCTGACGCAGGCATGGCCCGCCTGTGACGGCGTTCCGACATCTGCTTACCCAACCGCAGACGACTTAACCCTAAATGGAAACTTCGCGCTTCACCAGACTCGACAGGCGTTCTGGCGGATCATGGGCGCATCCGGTTTGCAGTGGAACGCTTCCCGGAACTCGGGTGTGTTGGAGACAGGACCGTTCACGCGCCATCGGCCTGGAGAGTGCGGGTCTATCGTGACCAGCATTCGCGAGTATTCATCGGTTCGATTACTGCACCATACATTGGCCCAACCCAAAAAGAAGCGCTGCTGAGTTGTTAGACCGTGAATCGGTGGAGATTCTTTGCCGGCTAAACTATTCATCAAAGCCATAAGAGCGATGCGCATCCCGCCATTGTCGGCGGGTGTTTTCACCGAGCGTCAGGCGGCCGTTGACTTTGAGATCATCAACCGCCGTATAACCCGAATACTGGTCGGCAACACAACTCGTCCTCTGATCAAATTCTTTATGGTCCTGGTCGCCCCACCAGTTACGGAGATTGCCGTTAGCGTCGAACTTGCTCCCTTGATCGTCGAAGCCGTGAGTGAGTTCGTGACCGATCACCGCGCCGATGCCGCCGAAATTCATGGCATCGTCGGCTTGATTATCGTAGAACGGCGGTTGCAGGATGCCGGCAGGAAACGTGATGTTGTTCTGTAGCGGATTGTAGCTGGCATTGATCGTGGTCGGGGGATAAGGCCAGTCCCCTTTGTTTACCGGCTTACCGATCTTGTTGAGTTGCCGTTGAAACTCGAAGGTGTTGGATCGCAGCGAATTGCCCAGAGCGTCCCCTCGAGTAATTGTCAGCGTGGAATAATCACGCCATTTATCTGGATATCCGATGCGGTTGGTAATGTCCGCGAGCTTCACCATGGCCTGCTTCTTGGTTTCCGCTCCCATCCACGGCAGATTTTGAATATCTTGGCCAAGCGCCTTCTCCAGTTGTTCCACCATTCTTAGCGTGCGTTGTTTGCCTTCTGGTCCAAACGTAAGTTCCACGTACTTCTGCCCAACAGCCTCGCCAAGATCGCCAACCGTTGCGCGGACGCAACGTTTCCATCGCGGACTGAGTTCCTTCGTGCCCTGAAGTGCTTTCTGGAAAAAATTGAAATTTTCATTTACGAAACTGTCCGGAAGCAGGGGTGCATTCGCGTGCACGACCTGCCAGCGCAGATAAGTTTTCCACTCATCGAAGGGTGCTGATTTCAGTACCGTATCCATCTTCTTGAAAAATTCCGGCTCGGTAACGTTCAGGCTCTGAACCGCAGGGGTACCAATCCCTTCAAAGTAAACCTGCCAACCAAAATCAGGGCTTAGTGCGGCCAATTCCTTGGAGGTCATCTTGTGATAGACCTTGTCGGGATCGCGGCGACTGGTGCGGTCGAGTGCCCCTTTTGCCAAAGCGGTTTCAAGATCCATCACGGTTTTGGCTCCTACGGCTGCTTTGTCAGGAGTATCCCCGACCAGTTCGAACATCTTCTGCACATGCGCGACGTACTGCTTGCGGAGTTCGACTGACTTGGGATCATCCTTGAGGTAATAGTCGCGGTCAGGCAGCGCCATGCCGCCCTGGCTGGCCTCCGCAATGACTTGGTTGGCATCCTTAAAATCCTGTTCAGACCCGAAACGGAAGAGCACGTTCACACCTTCGCGGTGCAAACGAATAATTTCCGCCGCGAGAGCATCTTTAGATTTCAGATCGGCGATGCTTTTCAAATCGCTATCTAAGGGGCGCGTTCCCGCTTTCTCAATGGCGTTTTCGTCCATGCAGGATGAGTAATAGTCCCCAATTTTCTGCTCATTAGCGTTGCGCTTCGCATCATTCGCGGAATATTTTTGAAGGATGTCACGAACAATGTATTCCCCTCGCTCTTGCAGTTCATTGAAGCGGCCCCAGCCCGGCCGGTCGCTGGGAATGGGGTTCTGCGCCTGCCACTTCGTACAGGCATAAGCGTAGAAATCGGTGCAAGGATCAATGTCTTTGTCCAGCAAGTCCGGGTTGAAGCGCACATTCCCCGAAGGCTTTGGAGACTCAGCTTGTGTTTGCGTAGAGCATGTTTTCTGGGCTATACCCAGGGTGACGAAAGTGAAAATGAAGACGGCGGTTTTTAGACGGAACATAGTTCCTCGCATGGAGAGTGGGGTCGACATCAAACCATTGGAATCACGCCTCGAACAAGAGTGGCGAATGGAGTCTGCCCGGGTTTCCCCGCAGCGCACTTAACCATTTATTCGACGCATACGGGACCAAATTGTCAACGTGGAATGGCCTCATGCCGCCGGATGATTCAGAATCACTCGCCCGACTGCCGCAATTGCGCCACCCCCGGACTTGGTGATCAGAAAACTTTCACGTGAAAGGTCAAATACTTCTTGGGATTCTCTCGTATTGCCTTGACCAGTTCGCGGGTTTCCAGCAGCATCTGGTTGGAATTGTTGTAGAGTGCCGGGTCTTTCAGGAGCAAGCCAAACGTGCCTTCTCCGGCCTCCATGCGATCGCTAATCGTCGAGAGCTTGTTCATAGTGTTCTGCAACTTGTTAGCGAATTCCTGGTCCCGTGCGAGCTTACCGATCGCACCTTTGCCGGCATTGATGTCATCGGTCAACTTCCTGACGTTGCTGATAGTTTCGTTGGCATTGTCGTAAAGAGCAGGATCTTTCAGAAATTTACCAGCGGCGCCTTTGCCCTGCTGGAGTTCGTCAATGATGGCATTGAGCTTGTCAACCGCAGCCACGGCCTTCTTGTAAGCTTCGTCGCTTGCGATCAATTGCCCGATGCTGCCTTGGCCGTTCTTAACCTCGTCGACGATGCTTTTGAAATCATTCACCGTCGTATTCAAGCGATCATAGAGATTGGGATCGTAAATCAGCTTGCCAATCGAACCTTTACCCGTCTCAACAAATGCCAGGATGCGGTCAGCGCGCTTGAGCAAGGCATCCATGTTCTGCAAAGTGCTCTGGCTGGAACGTACAACGTCATTGAAGTCAGGGTGCTCTTCGGTTGGGAGCAAATCGCCATTCTGCACCTCCGGACCCCTGGCCTTCTTGCTGTCGATATCAACATAGGTTTCTCCGAGCACGCCTGCTGTCGATAGCAAGGTGACCGAATCCTTGCGCAGGAGGAAACGATACCTGGTGCCCACCTTCATGGTGACTTCGACAGGCGTCAGTGGCTTCCCTCCGACTACCTTAATCTCGCTGACATTTCCGATCGGCACTCCTTCGAGACGAACAGGAGCGCCCTCGCGCAGGCCGCCGGCATTATCGAAATATGACTTGATAACAATCTTCGGAGTGAACCAACCACTACTGCCGGACATGAGAAAAATCAGGACCGCCAGCGTAATGCTGGCGAACAATACGGTCAGTCCTACCTTCAGTTGCGACCATTTCAATTGCTTCTGGCTAGGCAAGTTTTCTCCCGAGCAATGGCATCATAGCAGCCCTTCGTACCGCTCGAATCGCGGGGGAATTTGATGAATAATAGCAGACCGATGACCCGGCTTCACATCGGGCGCGGCGCTTGCAGCGATCGGGAGAGCGCCAGGACCAACAGATATGCGGCCGCGCCGCAGGTTAGAGTTACATTCATCCCAAAATGGATCGCTATGACCATCGCCAGTACTGACCCCAGTACGCTGGACGCGGCGTTCAAAGCCCAGGCCCATTCGACGGCGTTCGCCTCCGCTGGGTTTGTCACAACCTTGGTTGTAGAGGAACTGGAGGCCGGGAAGGTCGGAACCGGCGCACCAGCCAGGGCGTGCAGGCCGGTGGGGAAGGGCATCCCCATGGCGAATCCCAGTGGCACCAGCAGCACAGCGCTAACCAACAGTTTGATGGCAAATGGTAAGCCCACAAGTGAGGAAAGGATGAGTGGAAGGACGAAGACGTAGAGAAGAATTGCCGCGGCGATCACCACGAGAGGCTGCCAGCCCCGCCCGGTGCTGGATAGCCACCGCCGGGATGCAAGACTGCCCGCTCCGCTCGAAAGCAGCAACAGGAAGATCACCACGGTTAACGCATAAGTAGGATGCCCCAGGAACAATACGAAACGCTGGATAAAAGCGATCTCTACCAGGATGTACCCCAGTCCGATGGCCACGAAATAGAGAAGCGGAAGCGCACGCTGGCTTCGCCGGCCTCCGCGCACAGCCATCGGAATGATGAGGAAGGCAAGCACGGCTGCTAAAGAGATCAGCAGCACCATACCGAGCACGACCACTCCCAGGTTAACTTTCCAGTCGACGCCTTGCTGCAACTCCTCGTCTAGAATCTGCGCGGTTTTAAGCGTGAAGAAAAAGAAGGGCGCGTTGTCGGTCACCGGCGCCACGTTGAACTCATATCCGCGAGCGAAAGCATAGGGATCGTTGCTGGCGATGAGTTGAGAAAATGGGTTGCCCTGCGGCGAGGACGGCAAGTAGAGCGGCACCAGGTTTGAATACAGCTGAAGGTGCGCCCGGATGGCAGCTTCTTCCGCGGAAGTGAAGGGGTTGCGCTTCGCCAGCACTAGCACCGGCCGGCCGTCTTCCTCGAGCGGCCCATCGGAGGCAACAATGAAATGCTGCGCAGGATTCGAAATCCCCAGGCGGCGCAATGCTTCCATGGCCACCGACACTACGCGGAGCGCTTCGCGCGGCTGCTTGAATTCCCAGCGCGTGATGGCGATCATGCCATCCGGTTTCAGATGCTCGAAATATTCGCGGAATGCCTCCACGGTATAAAGATTGTTTTCGCTTAACGCAAAGGCCCCGGCGGCGGTCGAAGCCCACGTGTCCACCAGCGTCATCTGAAGCACGTCATAGTGGTCCGGCGTGTTGCGGATGAACGAGCGGCCGTCTGCAATATGAATATTCACCTCTGGAATTTCGTAAAGGTGATACGCAAACTTCGCATAGCGCCCGCGCATGATGTTATTCACGATGATGCGATTGATCTCAATACCGGTAACCTTGGGGCTGCCATTAGCTACGGCTCGCAGCGCGTCAACTCCGCCTCCAGGGCCGATAATGGCAAAGTCGCCCCGAGGGCGTAGTACATTGGCCAAAGCCGGCGCCGTACCCATCAGGACGTGCTGCCACTCAGTGCCCTGCCAGCCATGCGGGTCCACGTTCATGATTGCCGTGCCGGCGTCAGCATCGATCAAGATGTACTTGGAGCCGTCGGGATGGTTGTCCACTTCCACGCGGGAAATGGCGTTCCAGCGAACGTATTCCACGCCCGTAGACTTGTCTCGCCGTATGCCCTTGGCATAAATCACATCAACCAAGCCGCCATAATAATTTCCGCCGATGAAGGTAGCCATCACCAGCGCCCACAACAATCCGCGTTTGCGGCCATCCGAAGTCGGAGCCCAGACCGCCGCCGCCAGCAGCATCGCCAGTCCGGCGAACAAAACCGTATTGGGCCCCCCAAGCCAGTTGAGTAAAGGGACGAGCGCAAGGCACGCCACAGCGCCTCCACCAAGATCGGCGCCGTAAAGGCGTGAAATGAGCTGAGTTTCCCGCGCGAAGACTACTGAGAAAAGAAGGCCGGTGAAGAAGAATGGCACCGCGGCCACAAGATATATCGCCGTAAGATTGCCAAAGTTGGCCCACGAAAGCTCCAGCGAGACCGGCAGGTGTACGATAACTTCTAGCGCCAGCACGACGCTTACCGCGTTAATCGTGCAAAGGATCGTGGCCAGCCGGCGGGTTTCGACTTTTGCCAGGCGCTGTTTGAAGATGTAGGCGAACACTCCGCCCGCGCCAAGTCCCAGTAGCGCGATCGAAATGGCGAGAAAGGCGAAATGATAAAAGAGCACAACTGAGAACAGCCGGGTCAGGGCCAATTCCAGCAGCAAAGCCGAAAAGCTAGTGAGTGCCACTCCAAACAGCAGCGCTCGTTGGTGGCGATCGGTGCCGGCAGCGGGCAGGGCAACAGTTTGAACGGCTGGCATCTTAAGATTTGTTCCGGAAGCGACAGTCTAGCAGAATTGCTCGATTTAACTTTCCAAAATAACTTGTGCAAGAGCCTGGTCAGCGGTGTGCGTGAGTGAGAGAGCGGTATTTTTGGCGCCAAGCCTCGCGGCGAACTCGGCGGCTTTCCCGTGGAATACGATGGTGGGCCTGCTGCCCCGCCTGCGAGTAACTTCGATGTCGCACCAGCGAACCCCATGGTTCCAGCCCGTACCGAGGGCTTTCATGGCAGCCTCTTTGGCGGCGAAGCGCGCAGCATAGCGCTCAACCCGGTTGGCCTTCGACTGGCAGTAGCGAATCTCGCCATCAGTAAAGATGCGTTTGACGAAACGATCTCCGAAACGCTCGATGGCTGCGCGGATGCGTGGAACTTCGGCGATGTCGATGCCGGTGCCGACGATCATGGCTTCAAAGTAGCACAAGCATGAACCAGCGCGTCGCCTCACGCGTTAGAACAACTGGTCTGCGTTGTAAATAACTTGATCGTCAACCACGCGGGCTTCGGGAGTGAGTCTGTGTGGCTTCGCTGTTTTCTCGGAATCAATGTGCAAGACCGTATGGCAGCGGAAGTAAACGCGCTCAGCGCACATGTAGGCGATGCGAGCATTTCCGGCGAGTCCGAGCAGTTGGGAGATGCCATGCTTGAATTCAGGGGTCAGCATGTGGTCGGCGTAGTTACGGAAACTCGCGCTACGCATGCCGGTGTTAGGTGAGTCGTCCCGAATCTTTTTCCGGCGTCCGCCGAGTTCCTTCATCCAAACGTACTTAATCCCAGCGGCCGGCAAAGATGTTACCAGCGATTCGCGATTGAAATGCGGCAGACGGCCGGACATCGGAAGAGATCGGATATCGACCAGAACATCGATAGAGTGTGCCTTAAGGGCACTGACCAGCTCATCCAGAGCGCGGGTCGAGTGGCCGATGGTGTAGAGCGTGGCCATGCTTCCATTTCACCACAAGCACTGGACTAAGAGTGTCTGCGGCGACTTATCGGCGACTCGCGCGATTCAGCGCGCTCACGACAACATCGTCCTGGTCCGGAAACACGGTTCGCAAATCCAGCAACACCCGCCCGTCTTCAACTCGTGCAATCACCGGCGGATCAGAAGCTCGCAAGCGTTCGGCGAGTTCTTCGGCGCTTAGATCATCGCAACTTACCGCCAGGAGGCGGGTAGGCAAGACCGCAGACGGCGCAGCCCCACCCCCGATTACGGATTCTCCGTCGGCAATCTTTACCTTCAGTGCTGCGGATGCAAGCTTTTGAGCAGCAATTTCGGCGCGTTTGCCGATCTCGTCTTTCGAGGCGCGCACCATACGGAGAACGGGAATCGCCTCGTGATCACGTTTGATGTACGCCAGCAGAGTAGCTTCGAGTGCGGCGTAAGTCAGCTTGTCAACACGAAGCGCGCGGAACAACGAGTTCGACCTCATGCGCGCAATCAGATCACGACGTCCGCTGAGAAGACCGGCTTGCGGGCCGCCCAGCAGCTTGTCTCCGCTGTAAGTGACTACGTCTATACCGGCGCGGAGACTATGAATAACACCCGGTTCCCCGCTGACGCCGACAGAATTCAGATCGAACAGCGCGCCGCTCCCCAGGTCTTCGACCACTGGAATGCCCCGCTTGCGAGACAAACTTACCAATTCCTGGAGCGATGGTCGTTCCGTAAAACCGCTGATCTGGAAATTGGAACGGTGTACGCGCAACAACAAACGGGTGCTTTGACTGATGGCGCTCTCGTAGTCGGCGATGCGCGTCCGGTTGGTTGTGCCCACCTCCCGCAGCACCGCTCCCGACTTGGAGATCACATCCGGAATGCGAAAAGATCCGCCAATTTCGACCAGTTCGCCGCGTGAGACGATGACTTCTTCCCCGTCGGCCAGAGTGTTCAGCGCCAGCAGGACGGCCGCGGCATTGTTGTTGACCACAGTCGTGGAGACGTCCGCCGGGGCAGCGCGAGTGCCCTCGCCTGCGAAGCTGTCGGTCAGCAGCTTTTGGAAAAGCCGCTCCACATGGACGTCGCGCTTGCCACGTTCTCCGGAAATGACCTCGAACTCGAGGTTCGAGTAGGTGCTCGCAGTATCTCGGATGTGATCGAGGGCGGATGAAAGCAAAGGCGCACGCCCAAGATTGGTATGCAGAATCACTCCCGTAGCATTGATCACAGAACGCAATGAATAACTAAGCGCCTTGCGGAGCTGGTGTTCGACCGCGCCAGCCAGTCCGGCGATGGCAACATCGACGGCTGCGGAGTCGAGATGCCCATCGGAGATTTCTGTGCGCAGCCGGGTAAGCACGGCACGGGCAGCGTCGGCGACAGCGGCGTGGCCTTCGTGCGCTGCGAGAGCCACGATTTCCGTCTCACGCAGCAAATCGTCCACCGAAGGCAGCTTGCGGTATAGATCGGATTTCGCGGCGGTCTTCACAGGCAGTAATTATCCCACGGTCAACGCGGGGAGCAAAAAGGCGAGGCTACAAAGTGTGCATGTAGGCAAGTAGGTCCTGGATTTGTTCCTGGGTGAGGACCTGGCCGAAGCTGGGCATGGTGCCGTGTCCGAAGCGGATGATTTCACTGATCCGCTCGTCATTTGCGGGAAGCCCGCTTAAAGGCAGGAATGGTTTCTTAAAAACTCCCTTCATGCTCGGGCCCTTCTTGCCGCGCGAAGAGTAGGGCTCATGGCAATGCTCGCAGTAGTTGTCGTAAACGCGGCGGCCGGCGGCTTGTTGCGAATTAAGCCCGAGTTCCGCGTCGCTCTTGCGGC
>Ga0209055_1003111_pt1 | contig 10204 bp, 11 predicted proteins | sample GraSoiAngelo_110_FD_185875 | JGI IMG/M metagenome (GOLD analysis project Ga0209055, IMG submission 185875) | Grasslands soil microbial communities from the Angelo Coastal Reserve, California, USA - 14_0903_12_30cm (SPAdes) (version 2) | ecosystem: Environmental > Terrestrial > Soil > Grasslands ...
CCGTCACAGCATTAATTGCAAGGATGGAATGTATTGCCAGGTTAAAGTCGAGTACGCCTTTGATGCGCAAATGCTGCGGAAAAAATATGCCCTCGTGCATTACGACAGCCCCTGGCCTTTGATCAAGGAGTACGTGCCCGGAGTCGGAGCGGCCTGTTTCTTCCTGAGACACCAGGGAAAGATCCTGGCGCGTTTCCAGCACCAGCGAATTCGCGAAACGAATCCCACCGGCTCGGGAAGTTGCCTGCGGGTCAGTGTGGCTCCAGACCCGGCGCTGATGGAGGCGAGTGAACGCCTGCTCGCCGCGATGAATTGGGAAGGGCTGGCGATGGTCGAATACCGAGTGGGGACAGATGGCACCGCGTATTTAATAGAAGTCAACCCGCGGCCCTGGGGCTCCATTCAACTGGCGATCGAGGCTGGGGTAGATTTCCCGCTGCTGTGGTATTGCGCGGTGACTGGACAGCCGGTGAAAGAAGTTCACTCCCATCGCGCGGGCGTCTACTGTCGCTATCTGGGCGGGGACTTGCGAAATCTGGAAAGCGTGCTCCACGGTCCGCCGCCCGATTGGCGGTTGCCGTATCCCAAGCGGCTTCCCACCCTGCTCCAATTTCTCAAGTTCTGGGGCCCCAATCTGTGCTACGACGACTTTGCGTCGGGCGACTGGCGACCGGGTTTCATCGAGATCCTCAACTATCTGGTTACATTGAAACGCAGGATCGACGGGCAACTGCGGCGCAAATTTGCCAGCCGGCTGTATGACCGCCTGCGAGGAGCAGAGGTGAAATGAGCAGGCCTGTGAGGGAGGGCATCCAAGCGTCATGAAAATGCTCATCGAGCAGAGTTCCGTCGAATCCAAAGGCCTAGCGGTCGACCAAGCCATCGCTCACGCAAGCGACACTTCACAAGAAATTCTGCAGGCCATTTTGGCCAATGCGGCGAAAGCAGCAGAGAACCGCGCTGTCGGGTTGCACGTCAGTCGCCTGGCGAGTTGGGACGACATTGCAGGTCTCGAGCACACGTGGAACAAATTGCTGGCCAGCAGCGCCTCACGGACCGTCTTCCTCACTTGGGAATGGGTGCAGGCTTGGTGGCGTGCTTTCGGCAGCACCCGGCACCTGGTCTTGCTCACTTGCCGGGATGCAGGGGGAGACTTGGTGGCGATTGTGCCGCTGCAACGCACCTGGGAAAATATTGGGCCGCGGATGTCCGGGTGGATGCTGCGGTTGGTGGGCGACGGTATCGGAGGCTCAGAGAACCTGGATTGGATCGTGCGGCGCGGGCACGAAGCCGCTGCGGTGCGAGCGGTGCTGGATTGGCTAGAGGAGAATCGGTCGGAATGGGACACGCTGGAGCTCAACACTGTGCCGGCCCATTCCCCGGTGGCGGCCGCGCTGCGCCATGAGCTGGCCGTGCGCCGCTGGTGTCTCGTAGTGCATGAAAGTTCGGGCTATTTTCTGCGGCTTCCTGACAACTGGGAAACCTGCCGGGCCTCCCTCCGAAAGAATTTTCGCAGCCTGCTCGCGCGTCGCATCCGCAAGCTCCAATCGGGCTTTGCCGTGCAGGTTCGCCGCTGCGAAACGCTCGAGGAGTTGCCTGGCTGTCTCGAACAGCTCTTCCTGTTGCACGCCAAGCGCTGGCAGCTCCGGGGGCAAGGGGGCAGCTTCGCCCTCCAGCAAAAGCGCTCCTTCTATGCCGAAATGGGAAAACGGCTGCTGGAGCGCGGCTGGCTGGACTTCTGGTTGCTCGAGCTGGATGGCAAGACGGTGGCCGCGGAGTTTGGCTTTACCTACGACGGTATGTATAGCTTCCTGCAGGCGGGCTTTGACCCGGACTACTGGTCCTACGGCGTCGGCCGGGTGTTGCGAGCCCTAATCATGCAGGAGTTGATCCGCCGGGGCGTTCGCGTTTACGACTTTCTTGGTGGCGAGGACGACTACAAGCGTCAGTGGAATCCGGAACGCTCCACTTACCTTCAGATCCTCTGCGCCCGCCCCATCAGCCGGGGTGCGCTTAGTATCCTGCTTGATGAGGCGGCCGTGCGGACCAAGAAATGGCTTCGGGCGCACATCCCCAACAAGCTCTGGTCCGCGCTGAAGCAGTCCTACCTTCCAGCTTCGAACGACCTGCCCCACTCCGAGGAACTATCCATCTGAGCAACCTGATCGCGTCTCCTTCGCCGAATTAGACGCCCAGGCCTGGTACAAGAATTCTGCCGGGAATAAACCGGGAACAAGCCTACCAATAATCGCCCGCCGTGCGCTCGCTTTGCGCCTTCCCTGTGCCATTACAGACCGCAGTCTCTACAAGGACCGGCGCAGCGTCAGTAGTGTCAAATCGTCTTGAAATTCCTCCTTGCCCTGGTAGCGACGGATGGTTTTGACCAGGGAGTCCGCAAAGTTGTGCAGCGCAGGTGGTTGGGATTGGTGTGCCAGAGTCATCGCCGCGAGATCGGAAAAGCCTTCTGCAGTGAGCTGCTTGCCTTCAGGCGTCTTCACCTCGGTCACGGCGTCGGAGAAGGCCAGGACCATGTCCCCGTGCTCAAGCCGTACGCTCTGTTGGCTGTATGTCTCGCCGGCGATGAAGCCCAGCGGCAGCCCCTCGAGCCCCTCCCCGAGCATCTGCCAGCGGGCTTCGCGCACTCGCAAGAGCAGCATCCGCGGGTGGGCGGCATAGGCGTAATTGAACTCGCCGGTGCCGCAGTCAAACGTTGCCGTGACCACCGTCGTCAGGCGCAGTGGCGCGCCCGGCGATTGTCCGGAGAGGGTGAAATCGTCGTTGAGGGCGGCCAATAGCCCCGCCGTGTCGCGGACGTCACGGAACTTGTGCAGCAGCCGGTGGACGTGCGCGGCCACGCCGCTTGCGGCGAACCCGTGGCCGACGCAGTCTGCGAGCACGATGCGTGCCGCGCGCTCCGCCCCGCACGAAAACAACGCACACAGGTCTCCTCCTTCGCGGCCTCCTGACGGCAGGGCGATCACGTCGCCCTCCAGGCCGGCCAACTTGACATGGCGATGCGCCTGCTCGTTGCCGGCCCAGAGCTCCACTCAGCCGAAAGGCTGCTCGGGTGTCGGCGTGCAATCGAGGCTGTTTTCCTCGGACATGGCTCTGGGGAATGCTATCACACGTCCTGGCCCGGCACGGCGGGCACCTCCAGCGGGCGAAAGAAGTTGAAAAGCGAGGCAATTTTTGGCACAAAGGCAGTTTGCGCATTGGGCGCTCAAGCGGCGAGGTGGAATGGCGAGCGAAGAAAACGAGGGTTTGGTTTTGAAGCTTGAGCTGCACAGCGACCCAGAGTTGCTTTGCGTGGTGCGCGGCGCCGTGCAGCAACTCGCTGAGGTGGCGGGCTTGCCGGAAGCGGAATGTCGCTCGGTGACGCTGGCGGTGGACGAGGCGCTGACGAATATCATCCGCCACGCCTACCAGGGCCAGCGCGGCCGGCCCATTCAACTCTCCTGCCGCTGTCTGGGGCCTGCGGCGCCCGGTCGGCCACAGGCACAGTTGGAGTTTGTGCTGGTGGACCGTGGTCGTGGCGTCGATCCGGCCGAGCTGCGCGGCCGTCCGCTTGACGAGGTACGGCCCGGCGGCCTCGGCACTCACTTCATCAGGGTGATTATGAACGAAATAGAGTATGAACGACGCGGGGACTGCAACCGGCTACGTCTGGTGAAATACTTGACCAAGCAAAAATCCAGCGAAACCTCGGGAGGAGGATAAACCGTGCAAATCTCCACGCGCCAGTCAGGTAAAGCCACAATCGTGGACGTATCCGGCGACATCGATTTGTACAACTCGCCCGAGGTGCGGAAGGTGTTGCTGGCGGCCCTGCGGGAGGAGCGTGCGCCGCGCGTAATCGTCAACCTTCGGGAGGTGCGTTATATTGACAGCTCCGGTGTGGCGTCGCTGGTGGAAGGGCTGAAGGTGTCGCGCGAGCTGGGCAGCCGGCTTGTCTTGCTCGGACTGAGCCAGGCAGTGCGCGATGTGCTGGAGCTCTCGCGGCTGAACAAAGTCTTTGAAGTGTGCGACACCGAGGAACAAGCGCTCAGATCGTAGGACATGCCTCCTTGCCGGTCCTAGGTCTGGGCGGCATTTCTGCGCCATCCCTTTTGTGCATCCGGCGCGACACCTGTGGGTTGGTGGCGGAGGAAGCCGTGGAGGTAACCGTACGCGTCGGCCGGGCAACCCTGGACAGCCTGGCTTATCTTGGCGGGCTGGCGAGGCTAGGGGGCCGCGCGGCGTATTTTACGTTCGTCGCGCCGTGGCAAGGTCGCCGGCTGCGTTTGGATCGCGCAGCGCACCAGGCTATGGTTGTGGGCCTGCAGGCCCTGCCAATCCTCTCACTGATCACCTTTTTCATCGGGGTGATCCTGGCGCTGCAGAGCGCCTACGAGCTGCGCAAGTTCGGCGCGCTGCATTATGTCTCAGGCGCTGTGGCCATCTCCATGACGCGCGAACTGGGTCCGCTGATGACCGCCATCGTCGTGATCGGCCGCTCCGGCTCGGCCTTCGCCGCCGAAATCGGAACGATGAAGGTGACCGAAGAGCTCGACGCACTGGAGACGATGGCGCTCAATCCCGTCCAGTTTCTGGTCACGCCGAAATTCCTGGCCATGGTGGTGATGCTGCCCTGCCTGACCACCTGGGCGGACCTGATGGGCATCCTGGGCGGGGCGCTGTTCGGCGTCGCTAAGGCCGGCTTCACGTTCACCAGTTATCTGCGGTCTTCGCTCGATGCCCTCTACCTGCGCGACATTTCCACCGGCTTGATCAAAAGCCTGATGTTCGGCATGACCATCACGGCCGTGGGCTGTCATGAGGGCTTTTCGACCGGCGCTGGCGCCGAAGAAGTCGGCCGCTCGACCACGGCAGCGGTGGTGATGTCCATTTTCCTGGTGATCGCGGTGGATCTGATATTCACTGCGCTCTTTTACTTTACGGGGGCCCATTGAGCGCGCAGAGCAGGTATCCTACCTGTCTCCGCATCCATGCCTTCGATGACGGACGAAGCGCAACAGAACGAAGCCATCGTCTCCGTGCGCGACCTCCGCTTGCGCTTTGGCGAGCGGGAGATACTGCACGGCATCAGCTTCGACGTGCGCCGCTACGAGACCCTGGTTATTCTCGGAGGCTCCGGCTCGGGTAAGAGCACCCTGCTGCGCGCGCTGGTGAGTCTTGAAAAACCCAGCGCCGGAGAGATCTGGGTGAAGGGCAAGAACATTGCCCAGGTTTCCGGCGCGGAGATGGACGAAATTCGCAAGAAGCTGGGGATGTCGTTCCAGGGCGGCGCGCTGTTCGGCTCGCTGACAGTCGGCGAAAACGTGGCCCTGCCGCTGCGCGAGCACACCAAACTGGAAGACTTGACCATCCAAATCATTGTCCGGCTGAAGCTCGAGCAGGTGGGCCTGGCGGGCTTTGAAGATTACATGCCCTCGCAATTGAGCGGCGGGATGAAGAAGCGCGCGGCGGTGGCCCGGGCGATGGCCATGGACCCGGAAATGTTGTTTTTCGACGAGCCCTCGGCCGGTCTGGACCCTATCATCGCCGCGGGGATCGACAACCTGATCCTGAAGCTCAAGAAGGCATTCCGGATATCCATCGTGGTAGTGACCCACGAGCTGGCGAGCGCTTTCCTGATCGCCGATCGCGTGCTGCTGCTCGACAAGGGGGATATCGTGGCCCTCGGCACGCGGGAGGAGTTGCGGGAGAACACGCACCCGCGCGTCCGGCAGTTCCTGAACCGCATAGCGGAGCCCGAAGTGTTCGAGGAGCTGGACTATTTGCAGATGCTGACCGAAAAGCACCGGCCCCGACGTCGGTAGGAAGGCATTCCTACCTCTCCGACCTGCCTCGGAAGCTGGGCAACAAGTACCGCCCGAGAGGTGGACCATGGAAGCAAAACGCGAGCAAGCATTGGTGGGATTGTTCGTGTTGATCGTCGCAGCTGCGTTGCTGGCGACTGTCTTTGCGCTCACCGGAGCGTTTGGCGGGGCTAGAACTACGTACCGCGCCTACTTCAAGTTTGCCGGCGGCCTGGAGCCCGGCGCCGAGGTGCGGTACGCGGGCGGGCCGAAAATCGGACGCGTAGAAGGCTTGCGCATCGACCCGCAGGACCCTACGCGCATCGAGATCACTTTCAGCGTCCAGCCGCAGGTTCCCGTCAAGAAGGACAGCAAAGCGAAGATCATGAGCCTGGGCCCGCTCAGCGAGAATCACTTGGAGCTCTCCGCGGGAAGCCCGGGGGAGGCTCGCGCGGCAGCCGGCGCCGCGTTGTCGTCGGAGCCCTACGTCGACTTCAACGCCATCACCGCCCAGCTCAACGCTTTGGGGCCGGAAGCGAGAAGTCTCATCTCCACGCTGAACGAGCGCGCCACCGAACTCCAAGTCACAGTGGAGCGCGTCAACGACCTCCTCAACGCGCAGAACCGGAGGAGCCTCTCCGGCAGCCTTGCCAACGCGCACGCTATACTGGAGGAGAACCGGCCGAAGATTAAATCCACGCTGGGCCACCTCGATACCGCCAGCGCGAAGATAGGGCCGCTGCTCGATGAGCTTAACAAGACCATCGGACAGGCGGACACGGCGCTGAAGAGCATCGACGCCCTCATCGGCGAGAATCGCCCCGACCTGCACAAGTCGGTGGCCGACCTGCGGGACACACTGGCCTCGACGTCTTCGCTGACTGCGCAACTGGACCGCATGCTCGATGTAAACGCCGAAAACATCGACGAACTGCTCGAGAACATGCGCCATACCACCGAGAACCTGAAGGAGTTCACCGACCTGATCAAGGCCAGACCCGCTGCCCTGCTCCGCTCCTCAGGCCCGCGGGACCGCAAACCAGGGGGGTCGAAGCATTGAGCGCAAGAAGGAAGGTCTCCATGCGTCCGGTGGTCGCTGTGCTTGTAATCGTCGTGGCAGCGGGAGCGATGGCCGCCTGCGGCAGCACGCGCCCGAGCAAGTACTACCAGCTCGAGGTCCCCGAGACTCCGCCCGCCGCCTCCAATGCCTGGCCGGTGGCGCTGCTGCTCGGACGCATCAGCGCGCCGCACGTCTACCGCGACGACCGCATCGTGTATCGCACCGGCCCCGGGCAACTTGGCACCTACGAGTATCATCGCTGGGCCGAGCCGCCCACAGAAATGCTGGAAGCCGTCTTGCTGCGGATGCTACGCGCCTCGGGTCGCTACCGCACCGTCCAACCTCTGCATAGCAACGCCCGTGGCGATTTCATCCTCCGCGGACGGTTGCACCATTTCGAAGAAGTTTCCGACGGTTCACTCGGCGCACGCGTGGCCTTTGAAATGGAGCTCTACGAACCCAAAACCGGCACCACCGTCTGGACACACTTCTACTCTAGCGAGGAGCCGGTGCAGGGCAAAGAGGTCGCCCAGGTCGTGCAGGCGCTTGATCGCAACGTCAAGCGGGGTCTGCAGGAAGTCACCACAGGCCTCGAACAGTATTTCTCGGCCCACCCGCCCAAATGACCAGGCCTGAGGAACCTGCTTGAAAAGACGATTGGTGGACGGCATGGGATTCGAAACGAGATTAGGATCCGCGCTGGCCGGCGCGACGGGTCCGCACGGTTGAGAAGTTCTTTGCTGACGCGCAGAATTCGAAACCACCGGAATCTGCAACCTTGGTTTCCAGGCCGTTCCTCTTTGTATAAAGCGCCGGGAGCATCTTTTGACAGAGGACAATCATGTCCTTACGCTTGGGGCGTTACCTCTCGGAGGTCCTTGTGCAGGCACTGTTGCGAAGCTGTCTGGTTGCAATTCTGGTTGTCACGCTGGTAGAGGCGCCGGTGTATGGCTCGCCTTCGGCAGCGCTGGGTGTGGTCCTGCAAGCCCAAAACGCCTCGGTTGGCTCGGGCGTAGCGGCGACCGGTGCCACGATTTTTAACGGTGATACGCTGGCGACGGATTCACGCGGGTGGTTGCGCGTGCGCCTGGGCGCCAACCAATTCTCTCTGCTGCAGCATAGCAGCGCGGTGATGCGCCAAGCTCCGGGCATCCCGATCGCGGTTCTTGAGCGCGGCACGATGGTCCTTTCCTCCTCGGCGGCTGAGCCGTTCGAGTTGCAGGCCTCGGCAGCGCACATCCGTCCGCGAACCGGCCAGCCAGTCATCGCGCAAGTCACCATCGCTGGCCCGAACACGCTTCTGGTCACCAGCAACCGCGGTGAGCTCGAAGTCAGCATCGGCAACGAGGTTCACGTTGTCCCGGCAATGACCTCCTATCGCGTGGAGATCGAACCGGAAGGCCAAGGCTCGGGCGGCGCGGCACCGAATAAGACCGCGCGGAGCAAGTTTGTTCTGGTGCTACTGGAAATGGTCGCTGCGGCTACCGGCATCGCCGTCTTCCTCGCTACGACCAGCCCCTCCGTACCGTAGCCGCGTCTTGCATTCGTTCGTCTGAGCCTTGAGTGGGGGGGCGGGGTCTGCAGGAAGTCACCACAGGCCTCGAACAGTATTTCTCGGCCCGCCCAAATAAGCAGGCCTGATTAACCTCTGTAAAGAAAGCCTCTCGGCTTGTCCAGGCCTAACTTCGGCACCCGTTTCATCCCGCGCCGGTAGCAAGACTGCCAGATGCATTCGCAGAGTGCCTGCGCAGGCCTGAACCGCATTTGCATCGTTATCTAAATCCCTTGTTCCAAAATACGAAGGCCTTCTTCAAGGGTTGCCTGCCGGCGGTTGACATCGTATTGGGCGAGCTTTAGGCAGGTAGCGGCTCCGAAGAACTGTAGGTTTGCTAAGACCTCAGGCCGACCTCCGGAGAGGTACGTCTTCAGAAAGACTTCGACAGCAGCGTCCAACGCGTGGAATGAGCCGAGGCAGCGCAGTGCTAGCCTCCGCAGGGCTACGACGAATCTGGCCACGTCGCGGTTGGGATCTGCCAAGCCATACTTATCCCAGTCGAATGCGACTGTGCGGCCTTGAGCCAAGATCACCTGATGGTGATTATAACTGCCATGGGTGGCGCACATTTCAATGCGATGCAACTCGGACGCCGCGGCTTCCAATCGCTTGAATAGCTCGCCAGCCTTATCCGCGAAGGGCTCACCCGGTGAGGCAAGGCGGCCGAACCATCGGTCGATAGAAACCAGGTGATTGCTCACGTGGAAGATTGGCTCCATCCGAGGAGCAATTGCGTGGAACCTGGCCAACCATCTCGCGCAGCGCTCGGCCGCGGCTGTGCGCTCAGATTCATTGTCTGACAAAAACGATTCCTTGGCCGGCCGGCCTTCGACCCTCTCCTGCAGTAAAAGATGTAACGCCGGTAGATAGGCAGTCGGCTGAGGAATTGAGAACTCTTGACAGGGACCAAAGCCCGCCCGACTAATCTCCTCCATCAACTGATAGATGCCGGAGCGATCTTTTGCGTAAACCTTGCCGATCAAGCTAAATGACCCTTCTGTGGCTCGCAACGTGATTTCGACAACGCACCTCTTTCCGACATGATGTCTAAGGAGCCGAACTTGTATTTCCTTTAATCCCTTTGTCTGCGAGGGTAGAGACTCGCGAAGGTGTTCGCCTAGCTCCAACGGATTCAACACCGCTGGAAGTGTGGGAAGGCCCGGATCGTTGATGCAATCTACGAATGCAGACACCGTCCTTTTCCTCTCTCACGGGAACGAATAGATCGATGCTTGGGTCGGGGAAATTCGCACAGACAGCCGCATTGCTCCAGGGCGAAGATCTCGTTCAAGACGAACGTCTGCGAGAACCGCGGCGAAGTGCTGACCGCGTATCCGATTTTCGGCCACTGCCCAGGCTGAAGCTGCATAAGCTCCTTCACGCACAAGCTCAAAGGGGTGATCGGCAGTACCGGTAACTGCTAACCGTCAATCGCAACTAGCCCGGGACCTCTAGCTCTCCCTGGAATTTAGATAAAGACCCGCCGTGCAATTAGGGTATTAGAACAGTCTTAAAAGTATAGCGCAAGCATCGTTTTCAGGAGCGTCTGGCCGGTCTTGAAGTCTTTGCCGCAGATGCGTACGTTGTGCTCGCGGGCCAGTTCCTGGAGCGCGGGGGCCATTTGGGCACCTATCCCGGGAATCCCTTCTATGACCTGTTGAAAACCACGGTTATTCGCCTGGCATTTGGCCATGGGGGCGAGCTGCGCCGCAAAAATGTCGGGCCGTGGCGCTCACGCCAGGGTTCTTGCGCTCGGAAGCCATGCTCGATCACTTCGGTGTGAGCGAAGCC
>Ga0209055_1003114_pt1 | contig 10202 bp, 9 predicted proteins | sample GraSoiAngelo_110_FD_185875 | JGI IMG/M metagenome (GOLD analysis project Ga0209055, IMG submission 185875) | Grasslands soil microbial communities from the Angelo Coastal Reserve, California, USA - 14_0903_12_30cm (SPAdes) (version 2) | ecosystem: Environmental > Terrestrial > Soil > Grasslands ...
GGCAGAGCATCGGCAAGATTGTGGACGCGATCCGACTCCGGTGGGACCGTTACGTGGTCCAGTACAGCTTCCGCGATCAAATGGCAGTGGCCAAGTCGCTCCGGGATCGGAGCGAGACGGTGCGCTCGACGGTGTCGGATTTCGTGTCCACCGTCACTCAGGGGCTGGCGTCTGCGCGGGCCTGGCTGGTCGAATGGGCGCGCGCGGGCGGATGGGTCCTCGAGGTAGGGCTGGCGGGTGGCGCGTTCATGATCGGGATGCTCTTCGCCGTGATCCTGCGCCGGCGCGGACGCCGGCAGCAACAGCTCGATCCCCGCACGCCCCAGCAGGTCGCCGCCGTCCAGCTCTATAGCCGGATGCTGCGGATCTTGGAAGCCCGCGGGCTGCAGAAGTCCCCTGGGGCGACCCCACTGGAATTCGCCCGACAGGTCGCGCGCGAATGGCGGGACGCGGCCCCCTTCGTGCGTCCCCTGACCGACCTCTATTGCCAAGTCCGCTTCGGCCAAGCCTCGCTCTTGTCGGAGGAGACCTCAAAGGTTCACGATCTGCTTACCCGGCTGCGCGCCGTCAGGCGGTAGCGGCCGGGTTCCCCTCTCCTTGACAGGGTAGGGGGTGCGGACTACGATACCTCCAGGCTGAGGTGATCATGGCAAGCAGACCACAGGCCTCTCATCTGCGATTCCTCCGATTCACGGTTTCTCTCCTTCTCAGCGGCTGTCTTCTCCTGTCAGCCTCGGCCGGGTTTGGAAAGTCTGAAGACAGTGCACCAGGGGCCGTGTACGTGGGGACCTATGAGGGCGTGATCAATCCGGTCACCGCCGAATACTTCAATCGGATCCTGACGGATGCCCAGGAGGCGGGGGCCACGGCCGTCGTCCTTCGCCTGGACACGCCGGGCGGACTCGATACTTCCATGCGGCTGATCATCAAGGACATCGTAGCCTCACCGATCCCGGTGATCGTCTATGTCGCGCCGAGCGGCGGAAGGGCGGCTTCGGCGGGGGTGTTCATCCTCTATGCCGCACACATCGCGGCCATGGCGCCGGGCACGAACGTGGGCGCGGCCCATCCTGTGGCGATGGGGGGCGGCGAGATGGACGCCGTGATGAAGGCCAAGGTGGAGAACGACGCCGCAGCCTATATCAAATCCATCGCCGAGAAGCGGGGGCGAAACGTCCAGTGGGCTGAAGACGCGGTGCGTAAGAGCGTGTCGGTGACGGAGAAGGAGGCCTTGTCGTTGAAGGTGATCGACCTGATCGCCGAAGACGTACCGTCTTTGTTGGCGGCTGTGGATGGCCGTGAGGTAGTGACGGGCGCCGGCAAAGTCGTGCTCCGAACGAAGGGGGCTCGTCTGAAGGAAATCCCGATGGGCTGGCGGCTCGAAGCGCTTAAGGCCATGAGCGATCCGAACATCGCGTTCATCCTCATGACCTTGGGCACCATCGGATTGCTCGCGGAGCTGTACAATCCGGGCGCCATCCTGCCCGGGATCGTCGGGGCCATCAGCCTCATCCTGGCCTTCTATTCCCTTCAGACCCTGCCGATCAACTACGCAGGCGTCCTGCTCATCCTCCTGGGCATCGTGTTGTTCATCCTCGAGATCAAGGTGATGAGCTACGGCCTTCTGAGCCTGGGGGGTATCGCGTCGATGGTGTTGGGTGCCCTCTTGCTGGTGAAAACCGACGCGCCCTTCATGAAAGTGTCCCTGGCGGTCATCATCCCGACGGTGGTGACCTTCGGTGCCCTGCTCATGGTCGTGGTGTGGATGGCCGTGAGGTCCCAGATGCGCAGGCCCGTGACGGGTCCCGAGGGCATGGTCGGCAGCATCGCGGTCGCCAAGACCGATCTGGTCCCACGAGGGAAGGTGCTCTTACAGGGGGAGATCTGGGACGCGGTCAGCGATGAACCGCTCCGAGAAGGGGAAGAAGCCGAGGTGAAGGCCGTCGCGGGCCTCACGCTGACCGTGCGCCCGCACCGGAAGTAACTCAAGAGAGGAGTTGTCGATGATGCCGTATCTCATACCGATTATCCTGCTCGTGATCCTGGTCTACAACATGATCAAGATCCTGATGGAGTACGAGCGGGGGGTAATCTTTTTCCTGGGGAAATACCAGGCGGTCAAGGGTCCCGGCCTCATCATCGTAATCCCTGGCATCCAGCGGATGGTCCGGGTCAATCTCCAGACCGTGACGATGGACGTGCCGGCGCAGGATGTGATCACCCGTGATAACGTCTCGGTCAAGGTCAATGCGGTGATTTTCTTCCGTGTGATCGATCCCCAGCGGGCGATCCTGGCCGTGCAGGATTATCTCTATTCGACCTCCCAGATCGCCCAGACGACCCTGCGCAGTGTGCTGGGGCAGAGCCAGTTGGACGAGCTGCTGTCCAAGCGGGAAGAGATCAACGTAGAGCTGCAACGGATCATCGATCAGCAGACCGAGCCCTGGGGGGTCAAGGTCTCGGCGGTAGAGGTCAAGAACGTGGATCTGCCCCAGGAGATGCAACGCGCGATTGCCAAGCAGGCGGAAGCCGAGCGCGAGCGGCGCGCCAAGGTCATCCATGCCGAGGGAGAATTTCAGGCCGCCCAGAAGCTTTCGGAAGCGGCTGAAATCATCGGGCGGAATCCTATTGCTTTACAGCTCCGGTACCTCCAGTCACTTGTGGAAGTGGCGTCCGAAAAGAACTCGACGACGATCTTTCCCGTTCCCATCGACATCATTGCCCCTTTCCTCCAGGCCATGAAAAAGCCCTGAACATCCCGTTCATGGAGCAAGTGCTGACTTATCGCGGGGTTGCCAGAAAGGCCTTGGACTGGGTCCGAGAGTCCCGGTACACCAGCACTCAGATTGTGATCGGGGCATTTTTGGCTCTGATTCTGTTCGGCACTCTCCTCCTGATGCTCCCCTTTGCCACGACGGGCCCAGGCATCCGGTTCCTGGACGCGCTCTTCACTATGACCTCGGCCATCTGCGTCACCGGGCTGATTGTTCTGGACACCCCGAAAGATTTCACACTGTTCGGTCAGCTGGTCATCCTTCTGGGCATGCAGATAGGAGGGCTCGGCTACTCAGCGACCGCCACGCTTCTGCTGTTGGCGCTGGGACGCCGCATCGGCCTGCGGGAGCGCATGATGATGATGGAAGTCCTGAACACGTTGAGCATGGAGGGCCTCGTGCGGTTTGTGAAGGTCATCGTGGCGATCACGCTCATCGTGGAGGGGATCGGTGCGGCGATCCTTACCGCGCGGTTCTCCTTCGACATGGACCTCCTGCGCGCCCTCTACTTTGGGATTTTCCATGCCGTCTCGGCTTTCAACAACGCCGGGTTTTCCCTGTTCTCCGACAACCTCACCATAGTGACGTACCGGACGGACCTGACCGTTATCCTGACGATCTCGACCTTGATCGTCTTGGGCGGCATCGGCTTTCTGGTCTATCGAGATGTCCTGGAGAATTTGCGCGGCCAACGGTTTCGGCTTTCGACCCATACCAAGCTGGCCGTACTGGTTTCGGTGTTACTGATCGTCGGAGGAACGGTCGGGATTTGGATGTTTGAGGTTCAGAATGAAAAGACTCTGGCGCCGATGTCCCTCGGTGATCAAGTCCTGGCAGCGTATTTTCATTCCATCTCGGCTAGAACGGCAGGGTTCAGCACCGTCGACATCGGTGCAGTCGTGACGCCCACGTTGTATTTTCTTATCCTCCTGATGATCATCGGAGCCTCGCCAGGGGGCACTGGAGGCGGGATCAAGACGACGACCTTCGGGATCATCTGCGCGGCGGTTTGGGCGACCCTGAAGGGGCGAGCCGATGTCATGATGTTCCATCGACGGATCCCCCAGGAGATCGTCCGCAAGGCGTTTGTGCTGTCAGCCCTGGCGTTCGGGCTGGTCACCGGCTTCACGATGATGCTCTCGTACTTGGAGAACCAGAAGTTCATTCACATCATGTTCGAGGTCACGTCGGCAGCCGGGACCGTGGGGTTGTCCACGGGAGACGGCGGCGTGCTGAGCCTGTCGGCGTTGTTCAGCGATTTCGGCAAGTTCATCATCATCATCACGATGTTTCTGGGGCGGTTGGGCCCCCTTGCCGTCGGGCTTTTTACCGTCAAGAGCCACGAGGATTTACATTACAGGTACCCGGAAGCACGGGTCGTGATAGGATAGGTCCAGGACGAGCACACACCGGTGGAGGTGAATGTATGAAACGTCAGGTGGCGGTTATCGGGCTGGGACGCTTTGGGTATGGAGTCGCCGAGACGCTGGTCAAGGAAGGGTGCGAGGTGTTGGCCATCGATACAGATCCGGAGAAAATCCAGGCGATCAGCGATCTGGCGACGTTCGCCGTCCAGTGCGACGCGACCGACGAGAAAGCCCTCAAGGCCATCAGCGCGCAGAACGTGGATGTGGCCGTGGTGAGCATCGGTGAGAACATCGAGGCTAGCATCCTCATCGTGCAGACCTTGAAGGAGATGGGCATCAAGCAGATCATCGCCAAAGGGGTCACTGCCCAACATGGCAAGATCTTGAAAAATCTGGGCGTGTCGGAAGTCATCTTTCCGGAGCGAGATGCCGCGATCCGGCTGGCCCGGCGACTGGTGTCTCCGAACGTGCTGGAGTATTTGGAGCTCGCCCCAGGCTTCAGCGTCGAGGAACTGACCGTCCCTGACCATATGTCAGGGCTTCGCATGCGCGAGGCTAAGATTCAGGAGGCCTATAACGTTAACCTCATCGGCATCCGGAAGAAAGTAACGCGGATGGTCAAGGGGCGGATGACCACCGATGAGGTGTTCAATGTGACGCCCTCCCTGGATGAAGTCATCGAAAAGGGTGACATTCTCGTCCTTGTGGGTAAACAGGAAGATCTGCAGCGGCTGACCAAATCCGAATAACCGCCCGAAAGTCCAGAAGATTCTTCCAACATAGCCCTTGATCTTGTGGGTTCCCCTGGTTATCGCTAATTAAAGATTGAAAAAGCCTGAGGGTTCTGTTCGCTCCGTTGAGGCAGTCTGCAAAGTTTTTCAATGAGTTAGAAGATTTAAGCGGGTCGAAGATTTTTTCGTCGATGGGAATTAGACATCTGAGGACATTCCAGTGTCCGTAGAATTGATAGAGGTTCAAGCTCTCAATGAGGATCAGATTGTGATGGATCATCTGCCGAAAGACGAAGTGCTGCTGGAGGAGGACGCCGTGATCGAGGAGTCTGATCAGGACACTCGGTCATCTTCCATGCCGGAGGCACTGCTGGCGGACGCTGTGGAAGGCTCAAGCACGGCTGACCCCCAGGAGACGGCGCCGACGGAGGCGAAACTTGCCGAACTGGAATGGCTGTATTTCCAATCCTTCGGTACGAAAGCCTTGCTGACGCGCGAAGACGAAGTCCGGCTGGGGAAGCGGATTGAGCAGGGCGATCGGCAGGTGCGCCGCGCCCTCCGAGCGGTCCTGTCCATCACGCGCGGGCTCCGCCAGACGGAGTTATTGAAGGGCTGCCAGGGGGAGCTGAAGGCTGTGGTGGGCGTCAGCGGACTCTCGGCGACGGATCTTGAAAAGGGGAAGCGCGTCATCCAGCAGGTCATAAAGGAGACCTGCGGGCCGAGTGGTCGAGTGACTCCCAAGGCTCGCGAACTGAAGGCCGCTCTGAAGCAGTACCACGAAGGGTGGGCCCAACTCGAAAAGGCCAAGGAAGAAATGGTCCTGTCCAATCTGCGCCTGGTCGTGGACATCGCCAAACACTACAACGGACGGGGCATGAGCCTGTTAGATCTTGTTCAGGAGGGCAATATCGGCCTGATGAAAGCGTCGGAACGATTCGACCACCGGCGCGGGTTCAAGTTCAGCACTTATGCCACGTGGTGGATCCGTCAGGGGATTACCCGCGCGCTGGCGGATCAGTCCCGCACCATCCGGGTGCCCGTACACATGACCGAAGCCTATCAGCGGGTCTCCAAGGCGACTCGTCGGCTGGCACAGCGCCTCGGCCGGCAGCCATTCCTCGAGGAAGTGGCCGGCGCGGTCAAGACCTCCAGCGACAAGGTCGAACAGACGATCCAAGTCTTCCAGGACGTTGCCTCCCTGGAGCATCCGATCGGGGACGGGGAAACCCTCCTCGGGGACTTCATTCCTGACCGGGAAACCCCGCAGGCCGACAGCCAGGTCGGGCGTAAGGAGATGACGCGGGAAGTGGCGCGGGCGCTGGGCTCGCTCAGTCCCCGTGAGGAAGCCGTGATCCGCCTCCGGTTCGGCATCGGGCAGGGTGAACCGATGACTCTGGAGGAGGTTGGCCGCACCTTGGGGGTCACCCGTGAACGGATTCGCCAGATCGAGGAAAAGGCCTTGATGAAGCTGCGGGCTCCCGAGTTTCAGCAGCTCCTCCGTCCCCTTCTCTAAGCGCTCCCCTGGTTCCCTACTGGATGAGGGCCCCTTCCGCCTTTTTGCCGAATATGCGACAATACCACCGTGGTCGTGGAGAGTCGCGGATGGGGTGGGGCCAGCGGGCAAGTGTGAGGGTGGCGGGTACTGTCCTCCTGATGGGCTGCATGTTGTCTTCGGTCGCGGCGGCCCCCGATGACAACCTTCCGCCCAAATCTCTCCCGGTGCCGGATGTGGTGGCGGAGGTCCTACCCTCCGTCGTCAGCGTTATGGCCCACGGACCGGTCCGGCTGGCTCCTTCTCAAACGCTTCCTTCCGGCTCGGGATCGGGCATCATCATTTCACCAGGTTACATCCTGACGTCCAACCACCTTGTGACGGGAGCGACGCGGTTGGTGGTGGGTCTCTATGACGGTCGGCTCGTGCCTGGACGCGTGGTCGGCCGGGACTTTCTGACCGACTTGGCCTTGGTCAAGGTCGAGATCGAAGGGCTGGTCCCAACCAAACTGGGGAGGTCGTCCCGCCTGCGCATCGGGGAGACTGTCGTCGCCATCGGCAACCCCCTGGCGATGAAAGGCGGGGCGACGGTGTCGGTTGGGGTAGTCAGTGCCCTCGACCGGGCGATCGTTCCGCCGTCCGGGGAGACATTGTACAACCTGATCCAGTCCGATGCGGCCATCAACCCCGGAAGCAGCGGAGGCCCTCTGGTGGATCTGTCAGGGAGGGTCGTCGGCATCAACACGGCGGTGGCGCCGGCCGCTCAGAACATCAGTTATGCGGTCGCCATCGACGAGGCCATCCCCGTGGTCCAGTCCCTGCTCGTGCGAGGCAGCATGCTCCGTCCTTCCTTGGGGTTTGTCCCGGTCACGATCACGGACAGTGTCGTGGCCTCGTTCAGCCTGGATGTGGAACGGGGCGTCTTGATCGTCTGGGTCGAGCCGGGGAGCCCCGCGGCTCAGGCCGGTCTTCGCGAAGGTGACGTCGTCACCGCCGTGGACATCACGCAGGTCTACAATATGTCGGACCTCTGGCACGCGCTGCTCAAAGACGGGTCGCCGTCTCTGGCCGTGACCCTGTCGGTGGTGCGCAAGTCCACGCAGGAGAAGATTCCGCTCAAACGACCGGTGACCAAGTGATCGGACACCTGCTTGATCTCGGCCTGACCGACTATCAGGAATCCGCTCGCCTCCAGGTGGCCCTGCACCAGGCGCGCGTGCAAGATGTGATCGGCGACACCCTGCTGCTCACGGAACATCTACCGGTCTACACGCTGGGGCGCACCACCCGCCCGGAGCATGTCGGTGAGGGATGGGCGCGGGGGAGGATCAACGGGATTCCGGTGCTGAGCACGGACCGGGGCGGTTCCGTCACCTACCATGGGCCTGGCCAACTGGTGGGATACCCCATTCTCCGGCTGCGGCCCTATTGTGCCGGGCCGAAAGCGTACGTGAATTGTCTGGAGGAGGTGCTCATCCGAGCATTGGATGCGCTCGGAGTGCCCGCCGGGCGGCGCGCGGGGATGCCTGGGGTGTGGGTGGGGGATCGCAAGGTCGCGGCGGTGGGGGTCCGGATCTCCCAGGGAGTGACGCGGCACGGGTTTGCGCTCAACGTCGTGAACGATCTGTCGCCGTTCGCGGCGATCGTCCCCTGCGGGCTGGCCGGAGCGGGCATGACGTCGGTCACGCTCCTAACGGGCACCGCGCTCGAGCTCGAAACGGTGGGGCGGACGGTGGTCTGGGCCTTCCAAGAGGTCTTCGAGCTGGCATTGCAAAAAGGACGCGTCGGGGAGTGGCTTACCTCCAGCGGCGCTAGACCAGTAGCGGTCGGATGCGTGAGCGGCAAAGGAGCGTGAGATGGAGCCCTGCGACGTGATCCGGTATCGCCTGTTGAATTATCTGATCGAGGCCCACGAATCGCAGCTGATTTCGGCGAACGTCGCCATCCTCAACGAGATCGCCGAGGCGGACTGGGCTCAGGTCCGCCAAGCCTTGAATGACATGTTTCTCGCCGGCGATATCGCGCTCTCCAAGGACAGCCAACCCTATCGGGTGGAAGTCAACGCGGGCTGGTTCTTCCACACCGGCAACTTCCAGATCAAGTCGACAGTCCGGGGCCGGCGTGAATATGCCCAACTCCAAGTGGCGATGGAGAAGGACAGAGCTGCACAGGAAGCGGCGGCTGATGCGCCCCCGGATGAACCGACCCCCCAACAAGCCTGAGCGGCAGGATCATGTCTGAGCTCTCCCGGGAACTGGACACCCCGACGTTTCGGTTGGCCGTGGCGCAGTTTGAAGAGGCCGCTGAGCGCCTCCGTTTGGATGACAACCTGCGCGAGCGGCTCAAGATCCCCCAACGGGCGCTGATCGTGTCTGTCCCGGTCCGCATGGATGACAGCAGCGTCAAGGTGTTTGTCGGCTATCGCGTGCAGCACGACACGGCCCTGGGACCCTCCAAAGGTGGAGTCCGCTTTCATCCCGAGGTAAACCTCGGAGAAGTGGCGGCGCTGGCCATGTGGATGACATGGAAGTGCGCCCTGGTGGGGCTTCCTTACGGCGGGGCCAAGGGGGGTGTCCGTGTGGCCCCCGAGCGACTCTCGCGGGCCGAGCTCGAGCGGCTGACCCGCCGGTATACAGCTGAGATTCTTCCGCTGATCGGTCCCGAGATAGACATTCCGGCCCCGGATGTCGGCACCAACGCCCAGGTGATGGCCTGGATGATGGACACGTACAGCCAGCAGGTCGGTTACGCCGTGCCCGGCGTTGTCACCGGCAAGCCTCTGGCGATCGGCGGCAGTCTGGGCCGTGAGGACGCGACCGGACGTGGGGTCGCTGATGTGATCCTGGAAGCGATGCAGTACTTGAAATTGGATCTCGCGAACGCGACGGTGGCTGTCCAGGGCTTCGGGAACGTGGGCATGCACACGGCGAGGATTCTGCACGAGCTCGGCGCGAAGGTTGTCGCCGTCAGCGATGCGAAGGGGGGCGTGTACAACGCGCGTGGACTGGACATCCCGACCCTCCGGTCTCGCTACCAGAGCAACGTTCGCCCGCTGCATGAGTGCGGGGTGGGCGAGCTCATCAGCAATCAGGACCTCCTCCAGCTCGACTGCACGGTCCTGGTCCCGGCGGCGCTCTCGGAGCAGATCACGGAGAAGAACGCTGGCTCGCTCCGCTGTCGGATTCTCGCGGAAGGCGCGAACGGGCCGACGACACTAGGCGCCGACCGCATCCTGGCGGAGAAGGGAATCTTTGTCATCCCGGACATCCTGGCGAACTCAGGGGGCGTGATCGTCTCTTATTTCGAGTGGGTCCAGGATGTGCAAAAGTATTTCTGGAAGGACCAGGACATCCGAGAACGTCTGCACGAGATCATCACGGCCGCCTTCCGGAGGACCCTCGAGTTCGGCCAGGCGAAGAAGGTCTCCATGCGCATGGCCGCGCTCATGAACGGCATCGACAAGATCGTTCAGGCGCATCTGGCTCGCGGGCTCTATCCGTGAGGGCGTTTCTCTTCAGTTGCGTCGGAGTGGTCTGGTTTGCCTTGGGGCTCGGACTGATCATCGCACCGGCGTGGATGGTGGAGATCCTGGAACGACTGGTGTCGGACGAGTTCCGGCTGTTCGTGCTCATCCAGGTGGGCATGGTGATCAATCTCGCGCTGGTCATCGGGACGGCCGGGCTCACCTTCCGGGCGCTGTGGGTCACGGTCGGATGCGTGGGGCTCGCCAGAGGGCTGTTTTTGATCGGAGCCCCGCTGGGTCGGCGAGAGGCGGTGCTGGATTGGTGGTTCAAGCGGCCATTCTGGGAGTATCGCGCGAGAGGATTCGTATTGGTGA
>Ga0209055_1003115_pt1 | contig 10201 bp, 7 predicted proteins | sample GraSoiAngelo_110_FD_185875 | JGI IMG/M metagenome (GOLD analysis project Ga0209055, IMG submission 185875) | Grasslands soil microbial communities from the Angelo Coastal Reserve, California, USA - 14_0903_12_30cm (SPAdes) (version 2) | ecosystem: Environmental > Terrestrial > Soil > Grasslands ...
CTCGCCGAGGGTGCGCTGTTCACCGCGGCGCGCGACGGCACGGTGATGCGGCTCGACGCGGCGAGCGGCCGCAGCGCCTGGCGCGTGTCCGCGGGCACGCCGCTCTCCGCCGGCGTCGGTACCGACGGACGCATGGTCGCGGTGGCGAACGAGCACGGCGACGTCATCGCGCTCGATGCGGCGAACGGCGAGCGCCGCTGGAGCGCGCGCGTCTCGAGCGAGGTGATCGCCCCGCCCGCGGTGGCCGCCGGCCTCGTGCTCGTGAGGAGCGTCGACAACCGGGTCTTCGCCTTCGACGCCAAGGGCGGCAAGCGCCGCTGGCTCTATCAGCGTGCGCCCTCATCCCTCATCATCCGCGCGCCCTCCGGCATCGCGGTCGACGGCGAGACGGCGTTCGTCGGCTTCGCCGGCGGCAAGCTCACCGCCATCTCGCTCGCCAACGGCGGCGTGCGCTGGGAGGCGACCGTAGCGCTGCCCAAGGGCGGCACCGAGCTCGAGCGCGTGGCCGACGTGGTCGGCGACCCCGTGGTCCAGGGCAAAGAGGTCTGCGCCGCCACCTACCAGGGCCGCGTCGGGTGCTACGAGACGGCGAGCGGACGGCAGGTCTGGGCGCGCGATATTTCCTCGCTCACCGGTGTGAGCCTCGATGCGCGCTATGCCTTTGTCGCCGACGATCGCGGCACGCTGCAGGCCTTCGATCGCACGAACGGGCGCTCCGTCTGGAAGCAGGACAAGCTCGCCAACCGGCAGCTCTCGCTGCCGCAGCCGGTGGGCGAAGTGATCGCCGTGGGCGATCTCGAAGGCTATGTGCACTTCGTCGCCCGCGATACCGGCGCCTTCGTCGCGCGCTATGCGACCCGCGGCGGGCCGGTGCGCGCGGCGCCGCTGCCGTTGCCGGGCGGCGTGCTGGTGCAAACGCAGGACGGCGCATTGCATGCACTTGCGCTGTGAAGCCCGTGCTCGCCGTGGTCGGGCGGCCGAACGTCGGCAAATCGACCCTCTTTAACCGCCTGACGCGCAGCCGCGAGGCGATCGTGCACGACCTTCCCGGCGTGACGCGCGATCGCCATTACGGCGAGGGCCGCGCCGGCGAGCGGCGCTTCATCGCCATCGATACCGGCGGCTTCGAGCCGCGCGCGGGCGAGCGCCTCGCTGTCGAGATGGCGCGCCAGGCCGAGCAGGCGATCGCCGAGGCGGACGCGGTGATCTTCGTCGTCGACGCGCGCGCGGGCCTCACCAGCGCCGACCGCGACATCGCGGAGCGCCTGCGCCGCAAGCCCAGCGTGTGGCTCGCCGTCAACAAGGCCGAAGGCATGCAGCCGGACACCGCGGTGGCCGATTTCCACGAGCTCGGCATCGGCCAGCCGGCCGCCATCTCGGCCGCGCACGGCGAGGGGGTGCGCGAGCTGCTCGAGGCCGTGCTGAGCCCGTTCCCCGAGGATGAAGACGAGGACGAAGACGCGCAGCGCGAGGCACGCGTCGCCATCGTCGGCCGCCCGAACGTCGGCAAATCGACGCTGATCAACGCGCTGGTGGGTGAAGAGCGGGTCATTGCCTTCGACGAGCCCGGCACCACGCGCGACCCGATCGAGGTGCCCTTCGAGCGCGCGGGGCGGCGCTACACCCTCATTGACACGGCGGGCGTGCGCCGGCGCGGGCGCACCGGGACGCCGCCCGAATATTTCTCGATCGTAAAGGCGCTGCAGGCGATCGAGGCGGCGAACGTCGCCGTGCTTCTCATCGACGCGGCCGAAGGCATCACCGAGCAGGACGCGCATGTCGCGGGCTACATCCTGGAGCGCGGCCGCGCGGTGGTACTGGCGGTCAACAAGTGGGACGCCGCAGACAAGGCGGCGCGCGAGCGCCTGAAGAGCGAGCTGCAATGGAAGCTCGGCTTCCTCGGCTTCGCCGAAGCGCACTTCATCTCGGCCAAGGGCGCCAAGGGGCTGGGGGAGCTCATGCGCGCAGTCGATCGCGCCCATGCGGCGGCGATGGCGCGGCTGCCGACGCCGAAGCTCACGCGCGCGATGATCGCCGCGGTCGAGCGCCAGGCGCCGCCCAAGCGCGGGTTGGTGCGCCCGAAGCTGCGCTACGCGCACCAGGGCGGCATCAACCCGCCGCGCATCATCATTCACGGCAACGCGCTCGATCGCGTGCCGGCGTCCTACCAGCGCTACCTCGAGGGCTACTTCCGAAAGGCATTCGAGCTCGTCGGCACGCCGCTCGCGATCGAGTTCCGCACCGGCCGCAACCCGTACGCGAAGAAAAAGCGCTAGCGGGCGGGCCTCTTTTTTGCCTATTCCCTGAAATGAGCAGGGTTGTAAGCTTGTCAACAGACCGAGTTCACGAACGTTGAGGCAACCATGAACTTCAAGTCGATGCTAGTCCTTTCGGCGGTGGCCTTTTGCGCCGCCTGCCAGACCGTGGAGACGACGAAGGAAAGCGCCGTCGGCGTCAATCGGTCGCAGCACATGATGGTGTCCGCCGATGCCGTCAACCAGAGCGCGGACAAGGCGTACAAAGACGTGCTCGCGCAAGCGCAGAAGCAGAACGCGCTCGACCGCGATCCGGCGACGGTGGAGCGCGTGAAAAAGATCGCGAGCCGCTTGATCCCGGCGACCGGCGCACTGCGGCCCGACGCGCCCGGGTGGAAGTGGGAAATGCATGTGCTCTCCTCCAAGGAGGTGAACGCGTGGTGCATGCCCGGCGGCAAGATCGCCGTCTACACCGGCCTCATCGACCAGCTCAAGCCAACCGACGGCGAGCTGGCGGCCGTGATGGGCCACGAGATCGGCCACGCCCTGCGCGAGCATGGGCGCGAGCAAGCGTCGCAGCAGATGCTCGAGCAGCTCGGCGTCGGGCTGCTGGGCGCCGCCACCGGCGTTAACACCCAGCTCGCCCAGACGATCGCCGACGTCACGATCAGCCTGCCTCACTCGCGACAGCAGGAGACCGAAGCCGATCGCGTCGGCGTCGAGCTGATGGCGCGAGCCGGCTATGACCCACATGAAGCCGTGTCCCTCTGGGACAAAATGTCCAAGCTCGGCGGCAGCCAGCCGCCGCAGTTCCTCTCGACGCACCCGGCGAACGCGAGCCGCATTGCCGACGTGAAGCAGGACGCCGACAAGGTCATGTCGCTCTACCAGGCCGCTACGAAGGGCGGCAGCGCGAGCGCCGGAAAGTAGGGCTAAGTCTGCGGTTCTGATGGCATAATTCCAGGTTTTCCGCGTTGCGGAAACCAGGATGCCGCAGACCCTTTACGACAAGCTCTGGAATAGCCACGTCGTGCACGTCGAGACCGACGGCACGGCGCTGCTTTACATCGACCGCCATCTGGTGCACGAAGTGACCAGCGCCCAGGCCTACGAAGGCCTGCGTGCCGCAGGCCGCAAGCCCTGGCGCGTCGAATCCGTAGTCGCCACCGCCGACCACAACACGCCGACCACGCACTGGGAAGAAGGCCTCGCCGGCGTGCGCGATCCCTTCGCCAAGCTGCAGATCGAGACGCTCGACGCCAACATCAGGCAGTTCGGCGCCAAGGTCTACTTTCCGTATCTCGATCGCCAGCAGGGCATCGTCCACGTGATCGGGCCGGAGCAGGGCGCGACGCTACCCGGCATGACGGTGGTATGCGGCGACTCGCACACGAGCACCCATGGTGCCTTCGCCTGCCTCGCGCACGGTATCGGCACATCCGAAGTCGAGCATGTGCTCGCCACGCAGTGCCTCGTCACCAAGAAGATGAAGAACCTGCGCATCAACGTCGAGGGCCCGCTCGGGCGCGGCGTAACGGCGAAGGACATCGTGCTCGCGATCATCGGCCGCATCGGCACCGCCGGCGCCACGGGATACGCGATCGAGTTCGCCGGAGCCGCGATCCGTTCGCTCTCGATGGAAGGGCGCATGACGGTCTGCAACATGGCGATCGAAGCCGGCGCGCGCGCCGGCATGGTCGCGGTCGATGAGGTCACCATCGAATACCTGCGCGGCCGCAAATTCGCGCCGTCGGGCGCGCTGTGGGACCAGGCGGTCGCCTATTGGCGCACGCTCGTAAGTGATCCGGGCGCCAAGTTCGACCGCGAAGTCCCCATCAATGCGCGCGAGATCAAGCCGCATGTCACCTGGGGCACTTCCCCGGAAATGGTCGTGACGGTGGACGACGCCGTGCCGGATCCCGACCGCGAGAACGACGCGCAGCGCCGCGAGGCGATGGAGCGCGCGCTCTCGTACATGGGCTTGAAGCCGCGTACGCCGATCACCGATATCGCAATCGACAAGGTGTTCATCGGCTCGTGCACGAACTCGCGCATCGAGGACCTGCGCGCCGCGGCCGCCGTCGTGCGCGGCCGCCGCGTGGCGAGCAACGTGAAGCTTGCGCTGGTGGTGCCCGGTTCCGGCCTGGTGAAGCAGCAGGCCGAGCGCGAAGGGCTCGATCGCATTTTCCGCGATGCCGGCTTCGAGTGGCGCGAGCCCGGCTGCTCGATGTGCCTCGGCATGAATCCCGACCGGCTCTCGGCGGGTGAGCGCTGCGCGTCCACCTCGAACCGCAACTTCGAGGGCCGCCAGGGGCCGGGCGGACGCACGCACCTCGTGAGCCCGGTGATGGCGGCCGCCGCGGCCATCGCAGGCCACTTCGTCGACATTCGTCGCTGGAGCTAGCGATGGAAAAGTTCACCGTGCTGAACGGCCTCGTGGCGCCGCTCGATCGGGCGAACGTCGACACCGACCAGATCATCCCTAAGCAGTACCTCGCCTCGATCAAGCGCACCGGCTTCGCCGGCGGCTTGTTCGCCGACTGGCGTAAGGACCCGGGCTTCGTGCTGAACCAGCCGCGCTACAAGGGCGCGCAGATTCTTCTTGCCCGGAAAAACTTCGGCTGCGGCTCCTCCCGCGAGCACGCGCCCTGGGCGCTCATCGACTACGGCTTTCGCAGCGTGATCGCGCCGTCCTACGCCGACATCTTCTTCAATAACTCGTACAAGAACGGCCTGCTCCCGGTGGTGCTCACAGAGGCCGAGGTCGATCGGCTGTTCCACGAGTGCAATGCCTTCCCCGGCTTTCGCCTGGTCATCGACCTCGAGCGCCAGAGCGTGGCGAGCACCGACGGCGCGCTCGTCATGCGCTTCGAGATCGATCCGTTCCGCAAGTACTGCCTGGTGAACGGCCTCGACGAGATCGGCCTCACCCTGCGCCACGCGGACAAGATCCGCGAGTTCGAGGCGCGCCGAAAAGCGCAGTATCCCTGGTACTTCTGATGCGCATCGCCATCCTGCCCGGTGATGGCGTCGGGCCGGAGATCATGGCGCAGGCGGTGAAGGTGCTGCGCCGCCTCGCGCTGCCGGTCGAGATGCACGAAGCGCCGGTCGGCGGCGCGGGCTACGTGGCCGCCGGTGATCCGCTGCCCGCGAAGACGCTGGCGCTCGCGCGTGAAGCCGATGCGGTGCTCTTCGGCGCGGTGGGCGATCCGCGCTACGACAAGCTCGAGCGCGCCAAGCGCCCCGAGCAGGCGATCCTCGGGCTGCGCAAGGCGCTGGGACTTTTCGCCAACCTGCGGCCGGCGCGGGTGCACCCGGAGCTCGCCGCCGCTTCGGCGCTGAAGAGCGAAGTCGTCGCGGGACTCGATATCCTGATCGTGCGCGAGCTCACCGGCGACATCTACTTCGGCGAGCCGAAGGGCATCCGGCAGTCGGCGGGCGAGCGCGAAGGCTACGACACTATGCGCTACCGCGAAAGCGAGATAAAGCGCATCGCGCGCGTCGCGTTTGACGCCGCGCGCAAGCGTGGAAAACGGGTCTGCTCCGTGGACAAGGCCAACGTGCTGGAGACCTCGCAGCTCTGGCGCGACGTGGTGAGCGCCGAAGGCGCAAAGTATCCGGACGTCGAGCTCACGCACATGTATGTCGACAACTGCGCGATGCAGCTCGTGCGCAACCCGAAGCAATTCGATGTCATCGTCACCGGCAATCTCTTCGGCGACATCCTGTCCGACGAGGCGTCGATGCTGACGGGCTCGATCGGCATGCTGCCCTCGGCGGCGCTCGACGAGGCGGGCAAGGGGCTGTACGAGCCGATCCACGGCTCGGCGCCCGACATCGCGGGGCGCGGGGTGGCGAACCCGCTCGCCACCATCCTCTCGGCCGCGATGATGCTCGGCTATTCGCTCAACCAGGCGCAGGCCGCGAGCCGCATCGAGGCGGCGGTGAGCCGGGTACTGCGCGACGGGCTGCGCACGGCGGACATCCACACCGCGGGCGCGCGCAAGGTCGGCACGGAGGAAATGGGCGACGCTGTCGTTGCGAATCTGTAACTATCGGTCGCCGCTCTATAGACTAGCGACATGCTGAGAGTAGGAATCGTCGGCTGGCGCGGAATGGTGGGATCGGTGCTCGTGAGCCGCATGCGCGAGGAGCGCGACTTCGACCATATCGAGCCCGTGTTCTTTTCCACGACGCGGGCGGGCACCCAGGCGCCGGCGATCGGCAAGAGCGTCGAGCTGGTGAAGGACGCCATGGACATCACGGCGTTGAAGTCGCTGCCGGTGATCATCTCCTGCCAGGGCGGTGATTACACCAGCGACGTGTATCCGCGCCTGCGGCGCGATGGATGGAAAGGCTATTGGATCGACGCGGCGAGCGCGCTGCGCCTGAAGGACGATGCCGTGATCATCCTCGATCCGGTGAACCTGCCGCTCATCGAGAGCTCGCTCGCCGAGGGCAAGCGCGACTACATCGGCGGCAACTGCACCGTGAGCCTGATGCTCATGGGCATGGCGGGACTCTTCCAGCGCGACGAGATCGAGTGGATGACGAGCATGACCTACCAGGCGGCTTCCGGCGCGGGCGCCGCCAACATGCGCGAGCTCGTCGCGCAGATGGCGCACATCGGCCGCAGCGCGCAGGCGCTGCTCGAGGACCCGGCGAGCGCCGTACTCGACATCGACCGTGCGGTGACCGACTCGCTGCGCTCGCCCTCGTTGCCGAAGGCGCAGTTCGGCTACCCGCTCGCGGCGAGCCTGCTGCCCTGGATCGACCAGGACCTTGGGGATGGCCAGAGCCGCGAGGAATGGAAGGCGCAGGTCGAGGCGAACAAGATCCTCGGCCGCAATGGTGCACAAATCCCGATCGACGGCGTGTGCGTGCGCGTGGGTGCCATGCGCTGCCACAGCCAGGCGCTCACCGTCAAGCTGCGTCGGCCGCTGCCGCTCGATGAGATCGAGGGCATGCTTGCCGAGGCGCATGACTGGGTAAAAGTGGTGCCGAACCGCCGCGAGGCGTCGCTGGCGGAGCTCACGCCGGCGGCAGTGAGCGGCAAATTGTCCGTGCCGGTCGGCCGGCTGCGGAAAATGCCCATGGGGGAGGAGTACCTCGGGGCCTTTACCGTCGGCGACCAGCTCCTATGGGGGGCCGCCGAGCCCCTGCGGCGCATGCTGCGCATCCTGCTGGAGGCCGGGGTGAGGCACTGAGGAAACTCAGAAAGCCTCTCAATTTGCAGCCGTAAGGCCATGATGTTAAGTTAGTTGTCCGGCCAAAGAATAACCCGGGGGTGGGGAATCGTGATGCGTAGATCGATCAGCATCGTCGCTGCACTCGCCGCGTCGTTGGCGCTTGCGGCGGCGGCGAACGCAGCCGGGCTCGGACGCCTCACCGTGCTCTCGACGCTCGGCGAGCCGCTCGCCGCGGAGATCGAGATCGTTTCACTACAGCCCGGCGAAGACGAAGGCCTCGCCGCGCGACTCGCCTCGGCCGACGTATTCGCGCAGGCGGGCATCGACGTGAATCCCGCGCTGAACACCGTGCGCATCACGATCGAGCGGCGTGACAAGCGTGCCTACCTGCGTGTGACCACGCGCGAGCCGATAGCCGAACCGTTCCTGGATCTCCTGATCGAGCTGCAGTGGCCAAGCGGCCGCCTGGTGCGCGAATACACGTTCCTGCTCGATCCGCCGGAATATCGCAGCCGTCAGCAGGCGATCGCCGCCGCAGCGGCGCCGCGCGCAGCCGCGCCGGCGGCTGAAAAGCCGGCGCCTGCGCCGGCGGCGGAGGAGCCGAAGCCCGCCGAGGCGCCGAGCGCTGCTGCCGCCCCTGCTCCCGAGGCGGCGCCGACACCGGCGCCCGCCGCGCCGGCGCCATCGCCGGCCGCAGCCGAAAAACCCGTGCCCGGCACTTATGAAGTGAAGCGCGGCGACACGCTCGGCGGCATCGCCAAGGCGCATGTGCCGCCCGGCGTCAGCCTCAACCAGATGCTGATCGCGATGTTCCGCGCCAACGAGGATGCATTCATCCGCGGCAACGTGAACCTCGTGCGCACCGGAAAGATCCTCAACATCCCGGAGCCCGACAGCATCGGCACGATCGACCGTGACGAGGCGAATCGCCTCGTCAAGGAGCAGCGCGACCAGTGGATGGAGTATCGCAGCCGGCTCGCGGCCGTGCCGGCGCCTGCCGAGGCCGCTGCCGGTCAGCGCGAGGCTGCGGGCCGCATTGAGCAGAAGCCGGAGGCACCCAAGCCGCCGGCGCCCAGCGACCAGGTGCGCCTCTCGAAGACCGAGCCCGGCAAGCCGGCCGCGCCCGCTTCACGCGCGGCGCGTGAGGACGATGCCGCGGCCCGCGAGCGCGCGCTCCAGGAGGCGCAATCGCGCACCGACGAGTTGGAGAAAAACGTCGCCGACCTGCAGAAGCTACTCGCGCTCAAGAACCAGCAGCTCGCCGAGCTGGAGAAAAAAGGCGCCGCCAAGCCCGCGCCCGTGCCGCCGGTCGCGCAGGCGCCGGCGCAGCAGCCGAGCGCGCCGGCACAGCCACAGCCGCCGAAGCCCGCCGCCGAGGCACCAAAGCCGCCCGCGGAAGCGCCAACGCCCACGGCAGAAGCGCCCAAGCCTGCCGCCGAGGCAGCGCAGAGCGCCGCCGAAGCACCGAAGCCAGCGCCTGCGGCGCAGAAGCCTGCAGCGCCCGCACCGGCGAAGCCGGCGGCAAAGAAGGCGGCGCCACCACCCGAGCCGAGCATCGTCGATGAATTTCTCGACAACCCGATGTATCTGGCATTGCTCGGGGCGCTCGTCGTCCTGCTCGTCGCGTACTTCGTCTATTCCTGGCGCAGAAAAAAAAAGGCCCACGCTAAGTTTCAGGACAGCGTTCTAGGCGCTGCCGCCGCGGGTGGCGCTTCGCTCGGCGAGGTCAACTCGCCGCCGTCAAGCAGCACGACGAGCACCAAGACCGCGAGCCAGGCGCCCTCCGGCATGGAAGCCGAGGAGGTCGATCCGATCGCCGAAGCGGACGTCTACATGGCGTACGGACGCGACGCGCAGGCCGAGGAAATTCTCAAGGAAGCGCTGCAGAAGGATGCCAATCGCACCGCCGTGCACGGCAAGCTCCTCGAGATCTATGCTCATCGCAAGGACATGCGCGCGTTCGAGCAGAGCGCCGCGAAGCTCAAGAACCTGACCAACGGCAGCGGGCCCGAATGGGAGAAGGCGGCCGCGCTCGGGCGCTCCATCGATCCGCGCAATAGCCTCTACGGCGGTGCGCCTGGCACCCCGGAAGCTTCGCCGCCTCCGGCCGCGCCTTCGGCGCCATCGGCGCCGGCGGCACCGATGCTCGATTTCGATCTCGGCGGCGCGAGCCAGTTGGCGGCGCCGACCCCCGACATCTCGTTCGACGAGCCGGCGAAAGATCCGAGCGCCACGGGAGTCGACTTCGACCTCGGCGCTACGCGCACGCAGACCCAGAAGATGCCGGCGAGCATTGACGAAACAGTCGCTTCGGGCAACGAGAAGAGCGGCGCGGGCGGACTCGACTTCAACCTCGACCTCGGCGCGGAGGAAAAGAAGCCGGCGCCGTCGGCCAAGCCCGCACCCAGTGCGCCAAGCGCGGAGTCGAGCGGCGGGCTCGACTTCGATCTCAACCTCGATCTCGACAAGAACGCCGAGCCGGCGAAGAGCGCCGAGCCCTCGAAGGTCGACCTCGCCTCGATCAGCCTCGATCTCGGCGGTCCGTCCGAGGACGACATCCTGCTCGCCAAGCCGAGCACGGATCCGAAGTGGCAGGAGGTGGCTACCAAGCTCGACCTCGCCAAGGCCTACGAGGAGATGGGCGACAAGGACGGCGCGCGCGAGCTGCTCAAGGAAGTGCTGAAGGACGGCGACGCCGCGCAGCGCGGCACTGCGGAGCAGCTGCTCGCGAAGCTCGCCTAGCCCGCTCGCAATTTC
>Ga0209055_1003116_pt1 | contig 10201 bp, 10 predicted proteins | sample GraSoiAngelo_110_FD_185875 | JGI IMG/M metagenome (GOLD analysis project Ga0209055, IMG submission 185875) | Grasslands soil microbial communities from the Angelo Coastal Reserve, California, USA - 14_0903_12_30cm (SPAdes) (version 2) | ecosystem: Environmental > Terrestrial > Soil > Grasslands ...
CGCGCGAGGCCATCGTGATCGATCCCGGCGATGAAGTGGACCGCATCCTCGAAGTTGTCACTCGGCACAACCTGAAGGTTCGCGCCATCCTGAGTACGCATGCGCATATCGACCACGTGGGTGGTCTGCGAAAAATGAAGGAGGCGACTGGGGCGCCCGTGCTGATGCACCCGGAAGACCTTGAACTCTATAAGCGCTTGGACCGGCAGGCCTCGTGGCTCGGCATGCGCGTCCCGGCGATGGTAGAGGTGGACGAATCGCTGCGCGAAGGGGATGCCGTGCGCTGGGGCCGCTACTTGGCGCGCGTGATGCATACGCCCGGGCACACGCGCGGCAGTGTGTGCCTCTATATGCCCCCGGACTTGGCTGCAGAACAGGCCGCGCAGCCCGGCAAACTTTTTGCTGGCGACACCCTTTTTGCGGGGAGCATCGGCCGCACCGACCTGTGGGGCGGGTCTTTCGACCTCATCATGCGATCCCTCCAGACCAAACTGCTTGCGCTGCCTGACGACACACTGGTTTATCCCGGGCACGGGCCTGTGACCAGCATCGGCGAGGAGCGCGAGACCAACCCCTTCCTGACTGTCGGATAACCTGGCCGACCCAGCTTCTCCCACGAAATGTCGGTGTAAAGGTTTCGAACGCTTTGCCGCGCGCTAATAAGGCTTATCCTCCTGAGCGAAGACCTGCGGGGAGAGGGCAGAGCGGTAGCGAAGAATCTCCGCCCAATTAGTGCAGCTGGGCAGCGATCTCAAAGAAGCGCAAAAACTGCTCCCACAATAAACGCATGAACTATCTTATCCGCTTCGTGTTTTCGCGCTGAGCGCGGAGTTCTTCCATAACGCTCTGGATGAGTTCCTTGGCCTTGCGGAGTTCCTGAGTGATGAGTTGGATGTCCATTGTGGGCTTCTCAGGGTCGCGGTTGCTGTGGCAATAGACTCCGTGCTGGCCGACAAGAACCATGGCATTGGTCAGTCGGTCAAGTGAAACCGCCAAGCGGCCGCGATATGTGCCCATCATCTGCTCGTAGTGCTCGAGTTCTTCCTTGTGCTCGTCAAAAGCTGACACGGAGGCTCCTTCTCCAATCCCGCTTCACGCTTCAACGGTACCCATTTCCAGCCGGGGCTGCAACGGCCAATCCAGCTTGATAGTTTCGAAATCTGCGCTGGGGGAGGCGCGGGCAGGGGGCGGCAGGACCGAGCGATTTCCAATTTGCAAGAACCTCTGCCAATGCACTGACGTTGAAGCAGTTAGGGCTCGATTTAAGTTTGGAATGCCGCTATTATATTATGGGGGCTTTGGGGGACCGACTGGTGCCTCCCTTAAGAGAATTTCAACATGTTTGGCTTCAACAAGTTACGGATACGTGGCCGCGTGGATTCGCGTACTTTCGAAGGGGGTGAAAAAGGCTCGTACTAGTCCATCATGTTGCAATTGTGGAACATCCGTGGGCAGGTAAACTTTACTCCCTTCGAAGGAGGTTGGATAATCCGTCGAGGAGTATGAGCCGGTCTATGAACGGTTCGAAACCGCGGGTCCGGACGACCGTGGCCTTCGAGTCAAATAGGCCGGTCCCTGGCCTCCGGAGCTCAGCCTGACCTGCTTGTATTTCGGGTGGCTGGCGAAGAAGCGTCGTCGGAATCTCTGGCGACTCTCTGCAGCGCCAAAGCTACCTGAGCCGCAAAGAGAAGGAAAATTGACCTTGCAGGCCTGCTGCTGAGCGGCGGATCGAGGGCGGTGGAGTGTGGTTGTGGGAAAATGAGTCATCTGGTAGGAGGATCTTGCCAGGCGACCACCGACCCCAACCGAATTTAGTGAGGATACGATGAGACGCTCAGATCTGGTGCAAACCAAGGAGAAGGGGCTTACTCCCAGGACGACGCAGATCGTCTTCGGCGAGCGCCAGCATTTACTGCGCGTGCTCGATTCGCTCGAAAGCACTGACCTGTCGCCCAGCCGGTTGAACCAAGAGCGCCGCGTCTTGGAAGAGCTGATTCACGCGCGCACCAAGGAGCTAAACGAGATCAACTCAGCCTGGGATGAAAAGGTCGGGTTGGTGCTGAGCGCGGATGTGAAGCCGGAGATGCTCGATAAGCTTACCCGAGAGACGCCAGACTCGGATTACTACCTGCTGCGCTTGATCAGCGAGCACCCCAAAGTTTCCTCGCGCACGTTGGGACGTCTCGCCAAACATCCCTACGCCGCCATTCGCGAAAATGTTGCGCGACATCCCAATGCCGATGCCCCCACGCTTGTTTCGCTGAGCCGCGACCGCAGCCAGCCGCTGTGGTACCTGGTGGCCTTCAACCCGAATACCCCCGCGGACTTGAGGCGGAAACTGCAGGAGCGGTTGCGAAAGCTCGGCCAAACACAGACAACCAAGTAAAATAGGGGCATGCCGCCCGAAATCCCGGCATCCCTTCCTCAGGCGTTCAATGTCGCCGCTCATTTTATCGATCGGCCGGCGCAGGAGCATCCCGGTCGTGTTGCGATTGTGGGCGAGCCCGCCGCGGTAACCTACGCCGAACTGTCCCTGCTCGTCAACCGCGTTGGCAATTCGCTCCGTGGATCGAAGCGCCAGCCCGGCGAGCGCGTGCTGATCGTGCTGCCCGACTCGGCTGAGTTTATCGCCTCCTTCTTTGGCGCGGCGAAGGTCGGCGCGGTTGCGGTGCCGGTTAATCCGATGACCCGCTCGGCAGACTATGCCTATTTCCTGGCTGATTCTGGCGCGCGCGTGGCCATAGTGCACTCGGCTGCGTTGGCTGAATTCCTACCGGCAGTTCAGGGCACTCCGCTGGAGCGCGTCGTGTTGGTTGGCACTTCGCCCAGCGCGCCACCAGAAGCCTCCGCGCCAGTCGAGTTCCTGAACTGGACCCTCTGGACGCAGGCTGGCTCGATCGAGCTGCCGCCGCATCGGACCGCGGCCAGCGACACGGCGTTTTTCCTCTATACCTCGGGCAGCGGTGGCCAGCCCAAGGCGGCTGTGCACCAGCACAAAGACATGCTTATCACCAGTCGCGGCTTTGCAGCAGGAGTGCTGGGGCTGCGGCCGGACGACCGGACCCTTTCGGTCTCCAAGCTTTTCTTTGCCTACGGCCTGGGCAACGGGATGTACTTTCCGTTTTCAGTGGGCGCAAGCACAGTGCTGAACCCGGATCGGCCGAGGGCGGACAGAATCATCGACCTCGTCGCGCGGCACAAGCCGACCGTCTTTTTCGCGGTGCCGACCTTCTATGCGGCGCTGCTACGCGAGGTTGACAGTGGTGTGGCGGCTGATTTTGCTTCCGTGCGGCTTGCAGTCTCCGCGGGGGAGATGCTGCCGCCGAAAATTTTCGAGCAGTTCAGAAAAAAGTTCGGCCTGGAGATTCTCGATGGCATCGGCTCGACTGAGATGCTGCACATGTTCTGCTCCAGCCGACCCGGGCAGGCGCGCCCCGGGTCTTGCGGCGTCGAGGTACCAGGCTACGAGGCGCGGATTGTGGACGATACAGGCCAACCGGTGCTGCCCGGCGAAATCGGCAACCTCTGGGTGAAAGGGGAGAGCGCATTTGCGGGCTACTGGAACAAGCCGGAGTTGACCGCGCGCACCAAACGGGGCGAATGGGTGGTAACTGGGGACAAATTTTTCCGCGATGCTGACGGTTATTATCACTACTGCGGGCGCGCCGATGACATGATGAAGGTCGCGGGCATGTGGGTCTCGCCCGGCGAGGTCGAAAACGTCCTGCTCGGCCACCCGGCAGTGGCCGAAGCCGCCGTCGTAGGTGCCATCGACTCTGCGGGCCTGACGCGTTCGGTGGCCTACGTGGTGCTGCGCGCTGGCGGGGAGGGCAGCGCGGAACTCGCGGAGGAGATTCGGGGGTTCGCTCGCACTCGCCTGGTTGGTTACAAGTGCCCGCAGGAAGTGCGGTTTCAGGCGGAGCTCCCCAAGACAGCCACCGGCAAGATCCAGCGGTTTCGCCTGCGCGAGGCGGCGCGCGGCTGAATTCCAGGAAAAGACAAATTGGCTCTTTACACCGGCAAATGGTAAAGTAGATTGGCTGCTAGGAAACAGCCATGTTGCCTCTTCAATTGCAGCCCGAGAGCCACGTTCCCCTCTATGTACAACTCCGCGACCAATTGCGCGCGTTGGTTCATTCCGGCGACCTGCGGCCGGGCGATCGCATTCCAGCCAGCCGCGAACTGGCCACGCAACTTGGCGTGCATCGCACCACCGTGGCGAACGCTTACGCGGAACTCGAGTCCGAAGGCCTGATCCAGGGTCACGTCGGCCGCGGCACGTTTATCCGTAACACGGCCCCGCCGTTGAAAATCAGCCCGCCACCCCCCACCCTAGGCGGGAACGGCGGAGTGCGCTGGGAATCGCTGTTTGCCGATGAGCGTGGCGAGGAAGCGCTGAACCGCCTGATGCACGCCGCGCCGGAACAGGACGTCTCGTTCGTCATGGCGTGTCCGGCGGAGGAGTTTTTCCCGGTCGAGGAGCTGCGCAACTGCTGTAACACCGTGCTGCGGCGTGAGGCCATGCAGATCTTGAGGTTGGGCCCCTCGGACGGCTATCCACCCCTGAAGAAAGCCCTGGTCGCACTGGTTCGCAGCGAGGGGACCCCGGCCCAGGATGAAAATCTTTTGATTACCGATGGGTGCCAGCAGTCGTTCGACTTGCTCTGCAAAGCTTTCCTGCGGCCGGGCGACGCGGTGCTGCTCGAGAACCCCGCCTATCCGGGAGCCATTGCCATCTTTGCAGGAGCCCGCGTGCGCTGCCTGGGCGTGCCGGTGCGGACCAGGCCGGAACCCGGCGGCTCGCTGGGAGTGGACGTAAGCGCACTCGAGGCGACCCTGGTGGCCAACCGCGTGAAGCTAATGGTCCTAACGCCCGACTTCCAAAATCCCACGGGGACGACCTTGCCGGTGGCCGCCCGGCGGAAGCTACTGGAGCTTGCGTCCCGGCATCAGGTGCCCATTGTTGAAGACCACATTTACGCGCGGCTACGGGCGCGCGGCGCCAAGGTGCCATCGCTCAAGCAGCTCGATCGCTCAAACCTGGTCATCCAGATTGACAGTTTTTCCAAAGTCGCGTTTCCTGGCCTGCGCGTGGGCTGGTGCGTTGCGCCGGCAAACGTGATCGAGCGCTTGCGGCTGGTGAAGCAGTCCACCGACCTGCACACCGACCAGCTTTCCCAGGCCACGCTCGCCGAATTCATGCGGCGTGGCTTGCTGGCGCGGCATCTGGCGCGGATGTGCGAGGTGTACACCCGCCGCCTGGAGGCGCTGGAAGAAGCGCTGGCCAAGCACATGCCGGAGGGGACGTACTGGACCCGGCCGGAAGGCGGGATGTGCCTCTGGGTCGAGCTGCCGCCCGGCTTCGATGCCAGCGAGCTGCTGATTCACGTACGCGAGCGTGGTGTGTTGTTCGCGCCGGGGCGCTACTTCTACTTCCAGAACCCTCAGCCCAACACCCTGAGGCTGGGCTTTGCCGGCCTGGACGAGCGGCGAATTGCGCGCGGGGTGGCAACGCTGGGCGAACTGCTGCGCGTTGCAATGCGCAAGCGGCAGCGGGGCGGCCGGTACCTGGAGGGAGCGCGCGTCGCCCTGGTATAAGGAGCAGCGAGTCTTGGCGGAGATCAATCCGTCGAATCCGTGCTTTGGTTGCGGGGGCGCAAATTCGCGCGGTATTGCAGTTAGCGTTCGACCGCGATGACGAGCGCTTGCGCATCGTGGGCCGCTTCCGGCTGGGCTCGGAGTATCAGGGTGGAGCCGGGTTTATCCACGGAGGAATCATCGCCACCGTGCTGGACGAAGCCATGGGCAAGGTTTGCCGGTTTAGCGACGTGCGCGCAGTCACCGCGGAGCTCTCGATCGAATACCTGCGCCCGATCCGCGTGGATGAGGAAATTGTTGTCGAGGCCTTCCAGAGCCAACGCGACGGCCGTCAACTCTTTCACCAGGGCGAGATTCGGAATTCTGAAGGGCAATTGTTGGCTCGTGGGAAGGGAAGATTTGTGGTGGTCGATCCGGCCAGATTCAAGGTTTGAGACTGCGAGGAACTTCTGCAGTAAGGATTTGAGACGCAAGAAGAGACGGTTCGGAGGAGAGGGAACATGGATTCGAGCAATGGTAAGCAGGGCAATCAGGGAAGCAGTGAGAAGGACAACCTGTGGCGCGTGAAGGTGGGACTGGCGGAGATGCTCAAGGGCGGTGTGATCATGGACGTCACCACGGCCGAGCAGGCGCGCATCGCCGAGCAGGCCGGCGCCTGCGCGGTGATGGCGCTCGAGCGCGTGCCGGCCGACATCCGCAAGGAAGGCGGCGTCGCGCGGATGGCTTCGCCGAGGATCATCCGCGAAATCATGGAGACGGTCACCATTCCAGTGATGGCCAAGGTGCGCATCGGGCATTTTGCTGAGGCGCAGGTGCTCGAGGCGTTGGAGGTGGACTTCATCGACGAAAGCGAGGTGTTGACACCTGCGGATGAGGAGAACCACATCTGGAAGCATGATTTCCGTGTGCCCTTTGTCTGCGGGGCGCGCAACTTGGGTGAGGCGCTGCGGCGGATTGCCGAGGGCGCGGCGATGATCCGCACCAAGGGTGAAGCAGGCTCGGGCAATGTGGTCGAGGCGGTGCGCCACATGCGCGCGATCGTCGGCCACATCCGCCGGCTCACCACCCTGCGCGAAGACGAACTGGTGCACGAGGCGAAAGAATTGGGCGCACCTCTCGAGTTGGTGCGGCAGGTGGCGCGTACGGGCAAACTGCCGGTGCCGAATTTCTCCGCCGGCGGCATCGCCACGCCCGCCGACGCCGCGCTGGTGCGCCAACTGGGTGCCGAAGCCGCCTTCGTTGGCTCGGGCATCTTCAAGTCGTCGGACCCAGAGAAGCGCGCGCGGGCCATCGTCAAGGCCACGACGCATTTTGACGACCCCAAGGCCGTGCTCGAAGCCTCGGAGCAGCTGGGCGAGGCAATGAAGGGAATCGACGTGCGGCAGCTCGACGAAAAGGAGCTCTTGCAGACGCGGGGATGGTAAGGAAGTCGAAAGTCCGCAGTCGCGACTTGAAGGTCTAAGAGAAGCGAGGCACAGAGGAACAGGCGAAGAGATCGCGCTGAACAGGAAGTCTCAAAAGGAAGGATGCGCGGCGGAATGAAGGTCGGTATACTTGCGGTGCAGGGCGATTTTGAAGCGCACGGCCAGATGCTTTCCCGGCTGGGGGTGGAGCACATCTTTGTGAGAACTCTCGCCGGCCTGGCCAATCTGGAGGGGCTCGTGCTGCCCGGCGGCGAGAGCAGCACGCACTTGAAATTCCTCACCGAAGGGGGTTTGCTCGACGCCATCCGGGAGCTCGCGCGGCGCGGCGGCGCGTTGTTTGGGACGTGCGCGGGCGCTATTCTGTTGGCGCGCGAGGTGAAGAATCCGCCGCAAACGTCACTGGGACTCGCCGACATCAGCGTCGCGCGAAATGCTTATGGGCGCCAGGTGGCCAGCCAAGTCCTCTGGGGCCCCTCGAAACTGAAAGAGGCCCCGCTGGAAATGGTTTTTATCCGTGCTCCGTTGATCGAGCGGGTGGGCAGCGGCGTCGAGGTGCTCGCCGAGTCCGAGGGTCGGCCCGTACTGGTGCGGCAGGATAAAGTGCTGGCGGCGACGTTTCATCCGGAGCTGACCGAGGACGCGACGGTTCATGAATACTTTCTGCAGATGTGCGCAAGCGGGTCCCGAGGCGTGCAAACCGCTGAATCCACCAAAGCCATGCGGTCGTCCTGAGCTGGCGAGAGCGATTGGCAGCAACCGTCATTCAATGTAGGGAGCATGCGCAGGAAGGCGCCCAAGAAGACGAAAGTCCTGTTTGTCTGCATTGGAAATTCCTGCCGCAGCCCGATGGCGGAGGCTCTGGCGCGACATTTGGCCGCGGACGTGATCGAGGCTTCCAGCGCGGGCACCGCGGCCCTGGGAATGATTGCCAAGCTGACCGCCGCCGCGCTCGCGGAGCGCGGGGTGCGTATAGACGGTCAATACTCGAAGCAGTTGCAAGCCCAGGATTGCGCCGCCGCTGATCTGATCATCAACATGACCGGCATGCCCGGCAAAACGCTCTTTGACGCGGACCAGATGAAGGTCGAAGATTGGGACGTGGAGGACCCCTACGGGAGCGACCTTGAGGTTTACCAGCGGATTCGCGATGACATCGAGGAGCGGGTGGGCAAGCTGGCCAAGCGCCTGCGGCAGAATCACCCAGCGCCGCGCGAAGCCGAATAGGCAAGCGAGATTCTTCGCGGGGTTTCCCGACCCTTGGTTCCCGATGGCTTTGGTCGTAAAACCCACCTTGACAGCAGGGTGCCGGAAAACTACTGTGCGTGTCATTTCGAGCGTCGCCCGCCGTGGCGGGCTCCTTGAAATAGCAGTAGCATAGGCTTGTTTCGCATAATACTAGGGGTCGGAATGGCAGCCAACGCCTAGCACGCGGTCTTGAAGGAGGCAGTTTGCGGCGAGAAAAAACCAGCGTCTCGCAGGAAGATTACCTCAAGGCGATCTGGGAGATGGTCCAAGAGGAGCAGACGCCGATCAGCGCGCACCTGGCGAAAGAGCTGGGCGTCACGCCACCGGCGGTCACCGCGGCCCTCAAACGCATGACGCGCGACGACTACCTGCGCGTGGAGCGCGATGGCCGCATCCAGCTTACACCCAAGGGCCGCAGCGTCGCCGAGCACTTGGCGCTGCGCCACCAGTTGGCGGAAAAACTTCTTACCGAGGTGATCGGCCTGGAATGGTCAAAGGCGCACGAGGAGGCCGAGCGGCTCGAACACGGGATCTCGCCCGATGTTGAAGCGCTGCTCCTGAAGCGGTTCGGCCCGGAGAGTTCCTGCCCGCACGGCGTGCCCCTGTTGGGTGGCTTGGCGAAGCTCCGCCGCAAGAACGGCGCCGTGCCTCTCTCCGAATTGAACGCCGGTGAAACCATCGAGATCCTCTGCGTCTATGAGAAAGACCCGAAGTTTCTGGAGTTTCTCGGCAGCTTGCGCCTGCGGCCTGGAGCGCGCGCGCGGGTACATCAGCGCGAATATGATGAAACGATGACGCTTGCCGTCGGGAGCCATAAAGTTCATCTCGGCAAGCCTGCCACCAGCCGCATCTGGGTGCGGCGCCTGTCAAGCTAGCGACTCGCTCAAAGTTGCTGCATGAGATTGGCGTGAGGCGCGAGGCGGTTAGCTTGCCGGCGATCCCCGCGGATCTCGGAAGAAGTTTCATTCGTTCCAAGCGATAACCACATGCAAGACAAAACTGGGGAGGGAATCCATCCTGCTGCCAACGGAACTAGTGAATAGGATGCCTAAGGAGGTCAAGATGGAAAGACGAGAATTTCTGCGCCAGAGCGTAGCCTTTGGCGCCGCTGCGCCCTTGCTGAAGACTATCTTTGCCCCTGGCGAGGTAGAGGGGTCGCTGGGCACCAGAGCCAGCCGCGCAATGGTGGTTCGCGCAATCAAGCCCCCGCCACAAGGAAAGATCAATGTCGCCTTTGTGCTCACGGAAAACGCAAACGTAATGGATTTTGCGGGGCCCTGGGAGGTCTTCCAGGATGCCCACGTCGAAGGGCGCGGATCGTCGATGGAGGATATGATGCCCTTCGCGCTCTGCACCGTGTCGGACAAGACCGAGATGATTCATGCCACGTCAGGCTTGAAAATCATTCCAGATTTCACTTTCGAGAACGCTCCGCCTCCCCGAGTTGTAGTCGTGCCCGCCCAGGCGGGCCGTTCACAAGCGATGCTGAGTTGGTTGCGCAATGCAAGCAAGAACTGCGATGTGCTCATGTCCGTTTGCACCGGGGCATTTGTTCTGGGAGCTGCGGGGGTGCTTTCGGGCAAGAACGCCACAACGCACCACGACTATCAGGATGAATTCGCAAAAAGATTTCCCGACGTTAAGCTTCAGCGAAGCGCCCGATTTGTGGAAAACGAAGTCGTCTCCACAGCGGGAGGCCTGACCTCCGGGATCGATCTGGCCTTGCACGTCGTGGAGCGCTACTTTGGCCGCAAGGTTGCTGAGCAAACCGCGGCGTACATGGAGTATCAGAGCAAGGGGTGGATGACTTAGTACTCCGTTTCATAAATACGATGACGTATTTTTCTAGCCTTCACATTGGGCTCTGGGCTAGACTTGGTCTCAGCGGAGGTAACAGGCTTGCCGAGATCAAGCCCATTCCGAATCAGGCTTAC
>Ga0209055_1003119_pt1 | contig 10189 bp, 7 predicted proteins | sample GraSoiAngelo_110_FD_185875 | JGI IMG/M metagenome (GOLD analysis project Ga0209055, IMG submission 185875) | Grasslands soil microbial communities from the Angelo Coastal Reserve, California, USA - 14_0903_12_30cm (SPAdes) (version 2) | ecosystem: Environmental > Terrestrial > Soil > Grasslands ...
TAACGGGAGATCGATGTACATCATCTGAAACCATCCTTGGTAAAAGCGAATAACCATGGCTGGCAACAGAAGCACCGACAACACGATCATCAGCGGGTAACTGAGATTCGCTGTCAGGTGATACCAGGCCTCGAGCTTCACCCGACCCGGCACATCGCTTTTCAGCACGCGGGGCAGGATTTTCTTGCAAGTTTGGATCAGGCCTTTTGCCCAGCGCGCCTGCTGGGTCTTGAAAGCCGTCATTTCCACCGGTAATTCGGCGGGGCACTCGACATCCTGCAAGTAGATAAATTTCCAACCCAGGAGCTGAGCCCGATAGGAGAGGTCGGTATCTTCGGTCAGAGTATCGTGTTGCCATCCGCCCGCTTCATCGATAGCGCGCCGCCGCCAGACCCCCGCAGTGCCGTTGAAATTGAAAAAGACGCCACTGCGGGCGCGGCCCGAGTGTTCGAGCACAAAATGTCCGTCGAGCAGAATGGCTTCAACTTCAGTAAGAAACGAGTAGTGGCGATTGATGTGTGTCCAGCGCGTCTGCACCATGCCGACCTTCGGATCGGTGAAATGGTGGATAGTACGCAGAAGAAAATCCTCTGGCGGTACGAAGTCGGCATCGAAAATAGCGACGAACTCGCCTTTTGCTGTCTTCAATCCTTCCGCGAGTGCACCGGCTTTGAACCCGAAACGCTTCCTGCGGTAGTGGTAGGTGATGGGGTTTCCCAAAGCTGCATACCGCTCCACCAGATTGCGCGCAACCGTCCTGGTTTCGTCCGTGGAATCGTCCAGCACCTGGATGTCCAACTTCTCTCGCGGATAGTTCAGCCGGCAAATGGCATCCAGGAGACGATCAACAACGTATTGCTCGTTAAAGATTGGAAGTTGAACCGTGACTCGTGGCAGATCAGAGAAATACGCTAGCGGATCAAGGGTGCGGTTCTTCTTGTTTTTGTAATAAAGGTAAACCAGGGTATAGCGGTGTATGCCGTAGGAGGCCAGCAGTACCAGCACGACGAAGTATGGGATCAACAAGGCCATGTCGAATGCATTGGCGTGGTAGAGGCCCTGGAATGTCCGATCAAGAAAATGCTGGCGGAAGTATTGCCAAATGCCGCGAGATGCGGACAGAGCGACAAGTATTGCAAAGGACGAAATGGGCGCGCAGTTCAGCAAGCTTGATCAATCCGGGTAACGCAAACCTTTTATTTTACCCGACCTGAGACGCAGCACGCTCGTTGGTCACAAAATATCCTTTGGATTCAGAGACTTATGGCGAGTCGTCCGGCAGAGAATTAACCTGAAGCACAAGGTTAATATGGCTGCCTTCTTCCATGTGCGTCGTGGTGGCATTGCTCTCATAGTTTTTCAGAAACTGAGGGTCTAAGTAACGATCACCATCTAATTCATCCCACGCGATGATGGTGTAGATTGCGGGATTCAAACCGTGCAAGGAGAAGTGACCATGCTGGTCAGTGACTGCCTGGTGATAGCGGTCAGGACGATTGCGATATCGGGACTCGGGAATAGCAACGACACTTGCATTTGCTACCGCCCGATTTTTTTCGTCCACGGCTGTGCCCTCGATGCTTCCGCCATTAGCGCTAACGATTAGATCGAGTGAAAGGGACGTGCTACTTACAGTCAGTGTCGCATCGGGGATATTTCTTTCACCTATGACGAGAGATTTTAGAAAATAATCGGCGGCTGCACCGGCCTCCGCTGCGAATTGGATGTCATACCTACCCGGCGGTACGCCCTTCCATTCAAAACTGCCATCTTTTTTGACACGCGCGGGCTGTGCGGGGTCGCCCGCCCCTAAGGGTATCGCGTTCATGCAGCTATAGTCCCCATCCGCGCAGTGCAAAAGTAGAAAACATTGCGATAGATCAACCTGACCAGCACCCTCTGCACGAAGGCGACCTTTCACCAAGGCACCCGGCACAGGAATGAGTCGCAGTCCCTCTACATTTGAAGCGGCAAGCTCGATACTCTGCCGCGCCGACTGCGCGTTTTCACCAATGAGGGCTGTGGCCACAACCGTGTATGAACCCGGGGCAACAGCACGCAGTTCAAATGTGCCGTTCTTGCTGACTTCGGCCGTGCTGGAGACCAAGCTGAATTCGCGGGAATAAAGCGTAACGACAGTCTCGGCGCTCGCGGGCAGATTGGAAACAGTGCCACGTATCCGGAATGTAGCGCTTGGGACAAGTGTGAAATTTACGGGCGACTCCTCGCCGGCGCGAATCTCAATTTCCGACGCCTGACTACGGTCGTGGGTCGCGGGATAGTAAGTCGTGACATACGCCATCTCGGGCGCACCGTGGGCTTGAGCGTCTTCCTTTGAAGCCGACGCGAGCGTCTGGAAATCGGGCGGGGGACTGGCGGAAACGAAATAACGTCCAGGCAGTAAGCTGCCGATGCGGAACTCACCCACGTCATTGCTACGCTCCGAACCAAGCGCTTCCCAGTGCTGGCGACCACTGGAGTAGTTGGTTCGCGAAACGGTAACTTCCACGTTGGGCAACGGGTCGCCGTCTTGATCAACCGCCCGGCCTGTAATGACTGCCGCCGGAAGCATACGTATCAGCAGGTCTTTGAGTTGCTGACCTGATTCGAAGGAAAGCACTACCCCTGATGACCGATGTTGCTTCTTTTCGACACCGATGTAGCCGGTGCGCTCGGCGAACAACCGGTATCGGCCGGGCTCGATTCCCTCAATTTGGAAGTGCCCATCCTGATCGCTAACAGCAGTGTAGTTTCCACCCTCTTGTTGGTTTTCTGTAATCAGCTCGATGGTAGCCTTTTTGATTGGCTCGCTACTCGGTTCTTTGACAACCGTGCCCTTTAGCGTGCACTTGTTGTCTTTCAAAGAGGCTGGGTTCTGCGCCCATAAGGCAATTGCGCAGAGCACAGAGAAAACTGATAATTGCCGAAGTCTCATGGGTAGGCTTCCCGAGAGATAGCAAAGTAACACCATTTTTATCCAGAGGGAATGAACATCAGGTTGTGACCGACAACCATGCATATTTAACTCATCAACATTACACTTCGGTCCTGTGGGCCTGTGGTGTAAAGGGAGCACAGTACCCCGTCAAGGTCACAGGTGCGGGTTCGAATCCCGCCAGGTCCATTCCCGGCTGTGTGTAGGCAGGGGGCAGGGGATGAAAGGCGGGGATGGCCTCCCAGGCGGGGTGGAGGCTCCCCAGAAGTAACTTGATTTGGGATTACCACAAGGGGATAATAATTGCTGACCTTGACGGGGTGCTGACGCATCCAGATCGGCCTCGACATCTCGAGGCCGTTTCCATTTGGCGAACTTTCCCCCGAATCCCCGAGGAAAACCAGACCTAATTCAAGAAGTAGGTACGATATAACGTGTCCCGCTGAACCGGGCGGAAGCCGGCATCGCGGATGATGCGTCGCAGCTCCTCCTCGGTGGTGCAATTGGTGACGCCGGCGGCGCGCACGACGTTTTCTTCCAACATCACCGATCCGACATCATTTCCTCCGAAGCGGAGACCCATTTGGCACACCTTGAGCCCCTGTGTGACCCAGCTCGATTGCACGTTGAGGAAGTTTGAAAGGTAGAGCCGGGAAATCGCCAGCATCTTGAGATACTCGACCGCTGTGGCCTCATCCCAATGACGCCCACCCAATGCCGTGTTCGACGGCTGAAATGTCCAGGGTATAAATGCGGTGAAGCCCCCGGTTTCTTCCTGTAGATCGTACAAGCGCTGCAAGTGGTTGACGCGGTGCTCAAAGTTTTCGCCCACACCGAACATCATCGTCGCGGTAGTACGCATGCCCAGTTGGTGAGCGGTGCGATGGACATTGAGCCAGTCGTCGGTGAGGCACTTCAGGCGGGCGATGCGGTAGCGCACTTCGTCATCCAGAATTTCGGCTCCCCCGCCGGGAATGGAATCAAGGCCGGCATCGCGCAGATAAGAGATTGTGTCGCGAATGCTTAGCGAGCTGTACTCCGCAATGGCAATGATTTCGGAAGCTGAATAGCAGTGCAAATGAACTTTGGGAAAACGCCGCTTGATGCCACGCAGCATCTGCTCGTGCCAATCAATCTTCAGGTCGGGATGCAGTCCGCCCTGCATCAGCACGCCGGTGCCGCCCAATTCGACGGTTTCACGAATCTTGTCGTAGATGGTCTCGAGATCGAGAATGTATCCTTCTTTAGCACGTTGCCCTTTGAGTGGCCGATAGAAAGCGCAGAAGGTGCAATACTCAGTGCAGAAATTCGTGTAATTAATATTGCGGTCGATGATGTACGTGACCACACCTTCGGGATGGAGCTTGCGGCGTATCGAATTGGCTTCCATGCCGATGCCGATGAGGTCATCTGATCGGAACATCTCGAGCGCTTGCTGTTTGGTGAGAATCATGACTTGAACGGACCGACCAGTACTACACATTCTATCGGAGTGGATGGTTTCGATCCAAACTTGCTTCAGGCAATTTTGTGGCGCGGAACACCCTTTGGCTTGGTGCCCATGTTCTTGTTCTCACGCCGGAATCGCAGGTACTGAAACAAGCCGAAAAGGCCTGCAATGACCGAAAACCCGATAAGCACCAGCAACGCAGGCTTGTAATACTTGGAGAAGAATCCCAGGACGTGGCGGCCGTAGCGTGCTCCGAAGTAAGCCACTATTGTGAAACGGATTCCGCGGCCCAGTGCAAGCGCGCCCAAGAACTTCCTGCGAGAGTACTGCATCGCGCCAGCCGCCAGCAGCGCGGGTACGATGGGGAAAGGCGGGGGAAGTAATGCAGGAACGGCTACAGCCCAAAAACCCCAGCGTTCGAACTTCTTGTAAACCTTCTTGGCTTTGCTTTTGGATATCTTTCGCTCCAGCGTCGCCTTGCCACCCTTCCGTGCCAGGCGATAGGTGACGTACCCGCCTAGCACGGATCCCGCGGTCGCCATCAGCGTGTAGTAAAGCCAGAACTCCCGATGGCTCGCTGCCAGCCAGATGGTGAGCGCATCCATGCTACCGGGTAGCGGAATCACGGAATTGTCCGCCAGTCCCAATAAAATTAGACCGGGTCCGCCAAGGCGACGCAGCCACCGCACAGTTTGCGAAGCTGCAACGAGGGTAAGAAGACGAAAATCCATAAGACATCTTAGAAGAGTTGGTTGCTAACTGACCGTATCTGGGTCAGTGAAGATCAAGTGCCACGAGTCGTGCGGTCTCTGGATTCCGAACGTCCAGAAATTGCAAAGCAGGCGCAGAGGGCAGAACACCGCACTCGGCCGCGTATTGATAGAAGAGCTGTAATCCTTCCAGACACTCCGGATCGAGATAAAAGTGGATATTCTTCGTCAGATAACTATTGATCTCCGTAGCGCTGAGACCAAGCCGTGACCCCCAGAGACGAGCGATAACTGCGAGATTTTGGGGTTCTAATCCATGATCGCGCGATTCTTGAAATGTATTCACCAGGTCAACGGAGGTTCCATCTTGCAGCGCCGTGCGGCGTACGGCCCAGAAAGCAAAAACAAAGGGCTTTCCGGTTCGCTCTCGCCAGTCCTGACCTAAATCCAAGGCCAGGTAACGCGAGCAGTCCACCTTTAACGCAGGATCCCCAATCACCAGGGCAGCGTCGTGCTGCTCCAGCATTTGGTCTAAGTTGGGCGCCATGTAGGTGTACTGCCGTTTCCCGCCAAGCCACTTCTCGAACAATATTTTGGTGAGCGCGACCGAAGTGATGGAAGAGGTATCCAGAGCAACCGTGCGGACTCTCTCCAATGGGATTTTGCTGATCAAAAGAATTGACCGGACGGCATTACGAGAGGCGATTGCTACCCCCGGCAAAATAACCAGGTCGGGGATGGTGGCGTACGCGGCGGCCGGAATGATGCCAATATCGGCGGTTGCGGCGCTTAAGGCGGCCGCGCAGGCAGAAGGAATCGTATAAGAAAGATCGAACTCGGCCGCCGCCGTACCGTGTTCGAAGTCCCACATCAGAGGCGCGGTGTTGAGGTATGAAATTGCCGAAATCCGCAGCCGTCTCATGAGCGCACCCTTGATGGTCAAGCCTCGATTCTAACAAACTGCTGTGACCGCGCTCCTTGACGCAAGATTAGAGCGTGTGTACAGTCCGCGACGTGGAGGCAGCGGTGTCCACAGCCAGGTCAACAGCGATTGCCACAGCCCATGAGGCCCATACCCTCGAATGGCTAGCTCTCTCGCTGACGCCGGGTTTAGGCCCGACCCGGGCGCGACGTGTTGTGGAATACCTCGGTGGGGTAGCAGCCGTATTCCGTGCTTCTCTGACTGAACTGGAAGCGACGGGCATTCTCGCCAGCTCAGCGCAGTCGCTGGCTACCGGTAAATCAATTGAACTGGCGAAGGAAGAGGCAGAGCGCGCCATCGCGGAGGGCGTAAAAATTGTATCGCTCGAGGATTCATCCTATTCAGCACAACTCAAACAAATCTACGATGCGCCCATGGTGTTGTACGTTCGAGGGAAGTCAGATGCAATTTCCCAGCCCGGAATTGCGCTGGTAGGCACACGTCATCCCACCCCCTACGGTTCGGGCTTGGCAGAGCGACTGGCGTGTGATCTAGCGGCCCGCGGGCTGGTCATCATAAGTGGCATGGCGCGGGGAGTGGATACCGCCGGACATCGCGGTGCGATTACTGCGCAAGGCAAAACAGTGGCGGGGTTCGGTACTGGTATTAACGTGATTTATCCCAAAGAAAACTCGCGGCTATCGGAGCAGATACTGGGGTGTGGCGGAGCATTGATTTCGGAATTCCCTATGGGCACTGCTGCATTCCCGCAAAACTTTCCCCATTCGCAATCGCATTATCAGCGGGATGTCAGTGGGCGTGCTGGTGGTTGAGGCGGCCGACTACAGCGGCACACGCATTACGGCGCGCTGCGCACGGGAGCAGAATCGCGATGTATTTGCAGTTCCAGGCAATGTTACAAACAAGAACTCCTGGGGAGCTAACACTTTGATAAAGCAGGGAGCCAAGCTGGTCGCCACCTGGGAAGATGTTTGGGATGATCTGCCGGCGGAGGTGCGACTGTTGTTGGGGCCGGCTACCGCTGAATCGCCGCGGGCCGGGACTGCATCTCTTATTCGGGGACGACGCAGAACTCGCCCCCCACGAAAAGAAGATATTTGCTCTGCTCAAAGCCGATGAATCCACGCACATTGATGAGCTCGTGGAGCGGCTGGAGGGGGAGGTGTCATTGTCCGAGATTTTCGCTGCACTTTTCGAATTGGAGCTGGCCGGGAAAGTCAGGCAGATGCCGGGGAAAAATTTCGTGAAAGTATTCTAGGAACGCAATTTTCTAAGCTGCTAGTAACTAGAAACTGCCGGTAAAACTTGTTGCATCCCTCCCATTCGTGCTAGCTTCAAAAAAAGGGAAAGCTCAACTGAGGGGAATTTGACCAAAGGTTTAGTCATCGTCGAATCGCCTGCCAAGGCGAAAACCATCCAAAAATATCTAGGCAAGGGCTATACCGTCGAAGCCTCTCTCGGTCACGTCAAGGATCTGCCCAAGAGCAATCTGGGTGTGGATGTGGAGAACGATTTCGAGACGGAATACATCGTCATTCCCGGCAAAGAGAAGGTGCTGATCAAGCTGAAAAAGCTGGCCCTCTCCGCCGATATGATCTTTCTCGCGCCCGATCCGGACCGTGAAGGCGAGGCCATCGCTGCGCATCTCGCTGAAGAACTAGGCGGCGATAACTTCAACGGCAAGAAGAGGAAAAGAAAAAAGGGCGAAGCCGATGGGGCCGAGCGTGTCCGGCGGGTCACGTTTAATGAAATCACCCAACGTGCCGTACGCGACGCCTTTGAACACCCACGCGACATTGACCGCAACCTGGTAGATGCGCAACAGGCGCGGCGTGTGCTCGATCGCCTGGTAGGGTACCAGGTCTCGCCGCTGTTATGGGACAAAGTGCGTCGAGGGCTCTCAGCGGGTCGAGTGCAAACTGTGGCGCTACGGCTGATCGTCGAGCGCGAGCGTGAGATAAAGGCGTTCGAAAAAAAGGAATACTGGACGATTGATGCTCACCTCGCAGCGTCAAAGCCCCCAGCGTTCGACGCTCGCTTCATTGGCAAGGGCGAGGAAAAGATAGAAGTTGGGAATGGCGAGGAAGCGGAGAAGATTCGTGCCGCATTGGAAAAGGCCGACTGGATCGTCCGGTCCGTAGATAAAAAAGAACGCCGCCGCAACGCGGCCCCGCCTTTTACGACCAGCAAGCTACAACAGGATTCCTCCCGCAAGCTGCGCTTCAGCGTCAAGCGCACCATGATGATCGCGCAGCGCCTCTATGAGGGCGTGGAACTAGGCGAAGAAGGACTGGTCGGACTCATCACCTACATGCGTACTGATTCGACCCGTGTCTCCAACGACGCGTTGACGGAAGTGCGAGAGCTCATCGGTTCACAGTATGGTCCCACATATTTGCCGGAAACGCCGAACACATTTAAGTCCAAAAAGGGCGCCCAGGAAGCCCATGAAGCTATCCGCCCAACTTCGGCCTTGCGTAATCCGGACCAGATAAAGCAATACTTAAAAGAAGATGAATACAAAGTCTACAAACTGATCTGGCAGCGTTTCGTCGCGTCGCAAATCAATCCCGCGGTCTTCGACCAAACTACGGTTGATATCGACGCCAAGACTGCGAACGAAACTTTCTGGTTCCGTGTGACCGGTTCGGTGCTTAAGTTCGACGGCTTCCTGAAAGTGTACGAAGAATCGAAAGAAGGAAAAGACGAAGAAGCTGAGGAACTCAAGCACAAACTGCCACCGCTCGACGCCGGACAAAAACTTACGCTGAAGGAACTGAAACCGGAGCAGCACTTCACCGAGCCACCGCCGCGTTACAACGAAGCTTCGCTGGTTAAGGAACTGGAAGAGCGGGGAATTGGCCGGCCTTCCACCTACTCAGCCATTCTCAGCACCATTCAAGAACGGCAATATGTGCAGAAACTTGGCGGCAAGTTTGTTCCCACGGAGATAGGCTTGGTAGTTACCGATCTGCTGGTGGAGAATTTCCGCGACATCTTCGATGTGCAGTACACCGCACGGCTGGAAGAAGAACTCGACGAGATCGAAGAGGGCAAGGAAAAGTGGGTTGACGCTCTTTCTGAGTTCTACAAGAAGTTCGAGAAAGATCTCCATTACGCCGAGAAGCACATGGAAAACATCAAGCGGATGGAGAAGCCGACGGACGAGAAATGTGAGCGCTGCGGCTCACCGCTGGTAATCAAGTGGGGCAAGCACGGGTCGTTTTTCGCCTGCAGCTCTTATGACAAAGAAGATCCCAACACGTGTACGTTCACTAAAGAGAATCCCATTGACCTGCCCGACCTGGATTCCGCCGACATTCAGGAAACCACACAAGAAGAGTATTGCGAAAATTGCGGGCGCGTGATGGTGCTCAAGCGCGGCCGGTTTGGACAGTTCATGGCCTGCACGGGATATCCTGATTGCAGGACCACCCGCCGGCTCGATCAAGGCAAGAAAGTGCCCGACATTCCACTCGACGAGCTTTGTCCCAAGTGCGGCCGCAACATGATGATCCGGCACGGGCGCTATGGGGAGTTCACGACATGCAGCGGGTATCCGGATTGCAAATACGTGAAGCAAAACTTTATCGGGATGAAGTGCCCGTTGTGCAAAGAAGGGGAGCTTGTCGAGAAGAGAGCGCGCAAAGGGAACACATTTTACGGCTGCGGCAATTACCCCAAGTGCAAATTTACCTCGGCCAATAAGCCAATACCTGAAAAGTGCCCGGATTGTGGCCATGAGTACCTGGTGGAAAAATTTCTGAAGGCCGGGCCGGTGATCGCTTGCCCCAATAAAGAATGCGACTATGAGCGAGCAGCGGAGCCGGCGCCGGTGGGGTAATTTGTAATTTAGCGATTTGTAAGTTGTAATTTTGACGGTCCTGGTTCCGCAACGTCTTTTCCGTACCTCTTGAATTGCCAATTACCAATTACTAAATTACTAATTTTCCCGGAGGTCTAGATGGCATCGAACAAACCTACAACCGCGGATGCGGAATTAATCCTGCGCCTCTATGAAGTCAGGCGCGAGGCCGAGATGCGTAAAGCTCGCCATTGGTGGGTGGTGACATTCTGGCCGCGCAACGCCGACGACTTTATGGAGATCGTGACGAATCTCGGCAGCCAGGAAAATAACTGGTTACGCCAGG
>Ga0209055_1003126_pt1 | contig 10176 bp, 5 predicted proteins | sample GraSoiAngelo_110_FD_185875 | JGI IMG/M metagenome (GOLD analysis project Ga0209055, IMG submission 185875) | Grasslands soil microbial communities from the Angelo Coastal Reserve, California, USA - 14_0903_12_30cm (SPAdes) (version 2) | ecosystem: Environmental > Terrestrial > Soil > Grasslands ...
ACCAGCGCGTGGCCAGCGTCGCCGTAGATCGCGGCGGTTCCCGCCTCGCGCAGATCGTCGACGACCCGGCGGTCCTCCTCAACGACGAGTACCTCCATGTTCCGTCGCTGGAGCGCGCGGGTGACCAGCGACCCGACGCGGCCGTGACCCGCGACCACCGCGTGGCGCTGGAGCTTCTCCGCGCGATCGCGCTCGAGGTGAGCGAGTGCGCCGGCGCGCCGCTCGTCGAAGGCGCGGACGAGCCGCGAGGCCCGAAGGCGCTCGGCGATGGGCTCCACGGAGCGGAAGACAAGGGAGTTCAACGTGATCGTGATCAACGCCGCGGCGATGATGAGGTCGTGGGCTTCGGCGGGAAGGATCTCAAGCTGCCGGTCCACATCGGAGAGGACAAAGGAGAACTCGCCGATCTGCGCGAGCCCTGCCCCGATCACGAGCGCCGCCCGAATGGGGTAGCCGAGCGCGAGGACGATGGCCGAGGACACGAGCCACTTGCGGATCACGATCAGCCCGACGACCGCCGCGACGAGCAGTGGCTCGCGCACGACGAAGCTCGGATCGAAAAGCATGCCGACCGAAACGAAGAACAGCACCGCGAACGCGTCGCGCAGCGGCAGCGCTTCGGCGGCGGCCTGATGGCTCAGATCCGATTCGCTGATGGCGACACCCGCGAGGAACGCGCCCAGCGCGAGCGACACCTCGAACGCGAACGCGGCCACGACCGCGACGCCGAGAGCGACCACGAGCACGGCAAGCGTGAAGAGCTCGCGATGACCAGCGCGCGCGACCTGCGCGAGGAGCCACGGGATCACCCGCGTGCCGACCGCGACCATGAGGACGCCGAAGAGCGCGACCTTTGCGAGGGTCACCGCAAGTCGGAGCGGCAGGTCATCCGCACCACCAGCGCCGGTGCCACCAAGCACCGGCGCAAGCGGGGGCAGCAGGACGAGCGCGATCACGATCGCGAGGTCCTCCACCACCACCCAGCCGACGGCGATCTTTCCCTGCGCTGATTCGAGCAGTCCGACGTCGGTGAGCGTGCGGATGAGCACGACCGTGCTCGAGATCGATATCGCGAGACCAAACACGATCCCTTGCGCGTACGTCCAGCCCCAGACCGGAACGACCAGCGCGGTCACCGCCACCGCGATGACGATCTGGCCGATCGCCCCGGGTATCGCGACCCACCGGACGGCCCAGAGGTCGTCGAGAGAGAAGTGGACACCGACGCCGAACATGAGGAGGATCACACCGACCTCGGCGAGCTCGGTCGCGATCGCCGGATCCGCGCTGAGGCCCGGGGTGAACGGACCGACGGCGATGCCGGCAGCGAGGTAGCCGACGATCGGGGGAAGCCGCAACTTGGCGGCGAAGAAGCCGCCAAGGAAAGCCGCGCCGAGGGCGATCGTGATCGTGAGGATCAGGCCGTGGGGCGCCATTGACGGCGGTCCTCCCGGTCCGGAATCGGCCGCGCTAAAGAGAGCCTAGGGCGGGCGCTGTGCCTCGCGCCAGAGTGCTGCCCAAAGCGCGCGGCGCTCCACATCCGTCGGCGTGCGGCCCAAGCGCTCCCGAAGGGCAGTCACGCCATGCGCGGCCAGCGCGCCCCACGCTTTCGGCCGCGCGGTGCGCGTGCCGAGCGCAAGATCGGGCCACCCGCGCACGGTCTCGAGCGCTACCTCCGCGATGAGGTCCGTCACCGGCCTAACCTATCCGCGATGCGCGTCGTGTCGCTCGTGCCCGCGGCGACGGAGATGGTCTACGCGCTAGGCGCCGGCGGCGCTCTGGTCGCGGTGACGCATGACGATGACTACCCGCCCGCCGTTCGTACCCTGCCGAGGATCACGCGCACGACGATCCCGGCGGGCGCGAGCGCGCGCGAGATCGATGTTCACGTGCGCGAAGCGGGAGCCCGCGGTGAAAGCACCTTCCATCTCGACAGCGATGCGCTTCGCGAGGCGCGCCCCGACGTGATCCTCGGTCAGACCCTCTGCGCCGTGTGCGCGGTCACGCTCGACCGCCTCCCAAGGGGTCTCGAGCGTGAGCCCGTGATCGTGCGCTTGAGCGCATCGACGATCGAGGGCATGTTCGAGGATCTGCGACAGGTCGGTGCGGCGCTCGGCCGTGAAGACGCGGCCGATCGCCTAGTGAAGGATCTTCATGAGCGCCTGATCGCGGTGACGCGACGCGTCGATGGCCTTCCGCGGCCGCGCGTGGCTTGTCTCGAGTGGCTCGACCCGCTGTTCAACGCCGGTCACTGGGTTCCGGAGCAGGTCCGAATCGCGGGCGGCGAGGACGTCCTCGGTACGCCTGGGGAGCGCTCGCGCGTGATCGGCTGGGATGACGTGGTCACGGCCTGCCCGGAGATCGTGATCGCGATGCCCTGCGGCTGGGACGCGCCGCGCGCTGCGCGCGAGGCCGAAGCGCTCGGTCCGGTCGGTGGCGCGCGAGTGCTCGGCGTGGACGGAGCGGCGTACTTCAGCCGGCCCGGTCCGCGCCTGGTCGACGGCGTGGAGCTTCTCGCGTCCCTCTTTCACCCCGACGCCGTCGGCGCCGTCCCGGGTGCGGTGGCGGTTCGCGCCTAGGCCTTCGCGGTGTCGGCGACCTCCGCGAGGTCATCGGCCAGTTCGACCTCGGCTGGTGCAAGGGGGATCTCAACGGCGAACACGGTGCCCTCGCTCGAGCTCTCCTCGACATACAGGCGGCCGCCCATCCGTGTCGCGATCGTCCTGCTGACGTAGAGGCCGATGCCCATCCCGGACCCCGTCGCGGCCGCCGCTCCACGCACGAAACGTTCGAAGATCCGCTCGCGCTCTTCGCGATCGATCCCGGGACCATGGTCGCGGACACGAATGACCGCGTGCCCGTCCTCTGCGCCGGTCGAGAGCTCGATCGGGGCCTCACGCGGACTGTACGCGACGGCGTTCTTGAGGAGATTGTCGAAGATCTGGTCGAGGCGCGGCGGATCGGCGAGCACCATGAGCGGCGCTGTCGGCGCGTTCACGGTCACCTGGCGGCCGGGATCGAGCGCCTCGACGCGCCGTCCAGCCGCGTGGGTGGCCGCCACCACGTCGAACGGCTCCGGCTCGACCCTGAACTCGGCGACCCTCGTCGAGATGAGCTGGAGATCGTCCGCGAGTCGCGTCAGGCGCCTGACCTGCCGTGTCGCCTCGTCGAGGGAGAGTGGAACGCGCTCGCGCATGTCGCGGGCGACGTACCGAGACGCGAGCTGCAGATGGCCCGAGAGCGACGCGAGCGGGTTGCGAAGCTCGTGGTTGACCGTCGCGATCAAGGCGCTGCGCTCCTGCTCGAGTTGCTCTCGACGGCGGAGACTCTCCTCGGTCCGGCGGAAAGCAGCGCGCGCGGCCGCACCGAGGGCTGCGACCACGAGGCCCTCGAAGAAGAAGCCGATGACGTCGAGACCACTGGCGTTGAGGGCGATGGCGAACCCCGCGGGCGGCGCGAAGTAGGCCGCCACGAGTGTCGTTCCGATCGTCGCGAGGAGCGCCGGACCGAATCCGGCAAAGATTGCGCTCGCGGCGACGGGGATGGTGAGGAAGAGGTCCGGTCCCTGAGCTCCGAAGGCGGGGACCGCGAGTTTCAGCGCCGCGATGGCCAGAGTGAAGACCACGGCGAGGCCGTAGCGCACCGGCCAGGGCCATTCCCGCCGGACGAGCCGAAGGAAGAGATCGAGAATCCGGTCCTGAGCCGCCTCCACGCCCGAGGTGCCTCCCGCGCGATGCCTTCCGACACCTTACCCGACCAGGCAAGCCCGAAGTTTCGCGCGGGAGGCTTCGAGTCTCTAGATCGAGCCGAGGTAGCCGATGATCGCTCCGAGCACGACCGCCTGGAAGACCTGATACCCAGCGTTGATCGCGTACAGACGCGGCGGTCGGCCCGCGAAAAGCACCTCCGAGAACATAGAGGCCGATGATCGCGCCTCCCGCGCCGGTCTTATAGCCGGTGGTGCTGATGAACCACGAGAGCGCGATACATTCGACGAGTGCGGCGAGCGCAGTGAGCGCGTAGAGCGGCCCCGGCTGCTGGCCCTCGCCCATAGGGCGACCGGCGAGCGCCATCCAGCTCTTGCCGAAGCCCCAGTTCCCGTACCAGATGAAGCCGATGATCATTGCGGCGACGGTTGCGACGATGATCGCGACCCAGCTCACGTTTCCCTCCTCGGCGCGAGTTGCGTAGCGCGCACAGGCTAGAGCAGGGGCACAAGCATCCCGACCTCGCGGGCGTACTCGTCGTACGCCGCACCGAAGCGCTCGCGCAAGAGGCGCTCCTCGGTCTTCGCGCGGAGGTACAGAGCCGGGTACGTCACAAGGAGCGTTCCGGCGATAAGCAGAACATTCCCGGTCGCGAGGCACGCGCCGGCGAAGTGGAGACCGAGCCCGGTATAGACCGGATGGCGCACAAACCGGTAGGGGCCGTTGCGGACGAGCTCGTGGTCGCGGTGAATTTCGAGCTCGAGGTCGTAGTGGCGGCCGAGCGTCGCGATGGCCCAGATGGCGAAGGCAATGCCCAGCACGATGAGCGCGAGTCCGCCCCAGCGCAGCGGCTCGGGCACGTCGAGCTCGGGTCCCAGGCGTGCCGCGATGACCGCGTAGGGGACAACGAAGAAATACGCAACGTAGTGGGCCAGCCCGCGCGACCGCGCGAGGGTCTCGCCGCGCCGGGCCACGGCGCGCATGCGCGAGACCTGCGCGACGACCATGAAGGTAACGATGCTCGCGACCGATACGACGGTCGCGACTGACGGGCTCACGCAGCAATACTCGTGGGTCCTCGGATCTAGCGGTCCTGCGGTCTGCTGCTGCGCACTAGACTCGCCGGCCATGCAGGTGGCGTGGTTGGGAGAGCCCGCGTCTTTGGACGCGACGACGGTCGGCGGCAAGACCGCGAACCTCGGCAAGCTGGCGACATCGTTCCGCGTGCCGCCGGGTTTTTGCCTCGACGTCGCGGCCTTCGACGAGCTGCGCCCGGCGCTCGACGGGGACGCCGGAGCTCGCGCACGCCTCCGCGAGCTCGTAGCCGCCTCGTATGCGGACCTCGCAGGCCGCGTGGGCGAGCGCGAGCCTCACGTCGCGGTGCGATCGTCGGCGATCGGCGAAGACGCCGGCGACGCGTCGTTCGCGGGTCAGCACGAGACGGTGCTGGATGTAGGCGGCGTCGACCCTATCGTCGATGCCCTTCTTGAATGCTGGCGGTCGGTGTCGTCCGAGCGCGCCGCGGCCTACCGCGCGAAGCGCGGGATCACGGGGACGCCTCGCATCGCGGTCCTCGTGCAGCTCATGGTGCCGGCCGACGCCTCAGCCATCGCCTTCAGCGCCGACCCCGTGAGCGGCGCGCGCGACGTGGTGGTCGTGAACGCCGCCCGGGGGCTTGGTGACGCGATCGCCTCCGGCACGATCACTCCGGACAGCTTCAGCGTGCGGAAAGCCGACCTCGCAATCACCTCACGGACGAACGGCACAGACGCCAGCGGGATCTCCGACGGCGACATCGCGGCGATCGCGCGCCTGGCGATCCAGCTTGAAACGGTGATGGGTGGGCCGGTCGACATCGAGTGCGCGTTGCGCGGCGACGAGCTTCACCTGCTGCAGTGTCGTCCGATCACCACCCTCGGGGACGAGTTCCCGGTCGTGTGGGACGATCCTGAAGACGCGAAGTTGACCTGGGAGCGCGAGGACGAGCACTTCGACCGCGTGCTCCCGCCCCTTTCGATCGAATTCATCACGAACGGCCCGGATTACGGAATTCAGAAACGCCTCGCCGCGATCGACTTTCCGCTCCTGGTCCGGCATCGCGCGTTCAACGGCCGCTTCTACGTGAGTGGGCGGCCACTCGTGGCCGAGGACCAGCTCGCGGCGGAGAAAGCGCGCGCGGTGGGCGTCCGCCGCGCGCTCGCACGGACTCTCCGGCGTCAATGGGACGACGAATTTCTCCCCGAATTGCACTCGCACTACGCCTGGATGCGCGAGATCGTCATCGAACGAATGGCGGGCGACGAGGTCGCGCACGCGTGGCTTGAGATGTGGCGCCGCGTCCGGCGCATCTGGACGATCCACTTCATCGTGACGGGCTCGGCCTATCCGGTGATGGAAGAGCTGACCCAAGCGTACGAGGAGCTCCTCGGAGCCAAGAGCGGCGGCGAGGCGCTCGCGATCACGCAGGGCCGAGCACCGACGCTCCAGCGGCTCGAGCGAGATTCGCACGAGCTTGCCGAGACGGTTCGCCGAAACCCGGCTGTGGCCGCCGCGATCGCGAAGGGCGAGCGCTCCGTGGAGACCCTCGGCCGCCTCGAGGGCGGCGCCGAATTTGTGGGCGAGCTCGAGACCTTCCTCGGCACGCACGGGGACATCGGGCAGGAAAGCCTCGACCTCGAGTCGGCCGCGTGGCGCGACGACCCCGCGAAGGTCCTCGCCGTCCTCGCGCAGCGCCTGCTTTCCGAGGGCGAGCACCCCGACGCGCGTGTGGCGCGTGTGCGCACGCGGGCGACGGAGACCCTGGATCGAACCCGGGCGCGTCTCGCCGAACGTCCGGACGATCTGGCCCGCTTCGAGGAGATCCTCGGCGCGGCGATGAGCGCCGGCCCCCTCACAGAGGAGCACAACTATTGGATCGACCGGCTGTCTCACGCCCACGTCCGCCGGATCGCGCGCGCGATCGGGGCGCGACTCGCCCGCGAGGGGACCCTCGTTTCGGCCGACGAGGTCTTCTTGCTCTACGTGCCGGAGGTCGCGGACGCGCTGAGATCGCCGCACGCGCTCGGCGATCTCGTCAGGAGCCGCCGTCGCGAGCTCGCGCGCTGGCAGCGCCTCGTGCCCCCGAAGACGATCGGGGCTCCGCCCCGCGCACCAGATCCGGCAACGCCTGCCGTCGACCCCCAGCCTGTGGACGGCGTCACGCGAGAAGACCCGCACACGCTGAAGGGCGTCGCCGCGTCGGCCGGCATCGCGCGAGGACCCGCGCGTCTCATCACCGGCGACGACGCCTTCTTGAAGATGCGCCCAGGCGATGTCCTCGTGTGCCGCGCCGCGACAGTCTCGTGGATCCCGCTCTTCACCATGGCGGCGGCGGTCGTCACCGAGGTCGGCGGCTCGCTCTGTCACGCGGCCGTCGTGGCGCGCGAATTCGGCGTTCCCTGTGTCGTCGGGATCGGCGGCGTGCTCGCGCAGCTCGTCGACGGCGAGCCCGTGGCGGTCGACGGCAACACCGGGATCGTGAGGCGGCTTTTCCCGATCGCGTGGAAGGACCCCGAAGACGCGCGGCTCGTTTGGCGCCGGGACGACGCGCATCAAACCGGCATCCGCACTCCTCTCTCGATCGAGTACTCGCTGAACGGCGCTTCGTACGGGATGCGCAAGCGTGATGAGAAGCTCGGCCCACCCGTCCTCGCGCGGTTCGGGGCTTTCAACGGCCGCATGTACAACAGCATCAAGCCGCTGCGGCCCCCGGAGGAGATGGCGCAGCACCAGCGCGATGCGGTGGGTCGTCGTCGGAGACTTGCGCGCCGTATCCGTGAAGATTGGGACGACCGCTTTCTTCCCGAGCTCAACGAGACCTACGCGCGGATGAGCGCGCTGCAACCCGACCCGATGACGCGCGACGAAGCCGTCGCGGCCTGGGACGAGCTGTGGCGGCGCCATCGACGCGCGTGGGTGATCCACATGCTGATCACCGCGGCCTCGTACACCGTCATGGACGAGCTCGGGCAGACGTACGAGGAGCTGGTCGGTGGTCCAGCCGCGGAGGCGTTCGCTCTCACCCAGGGTCTGGCCCGTTCGCTCCAGCGAATGAACCGCGACATGGCGAACCTCACCGAGGCGGCGCGGCGTTCGCCCACCGTCGCCGATGCGATCCGGCGCGGGGCGGCGCTCGACGAGGTTCGGACCATTGACGCGAGCTACGGGCGGAGCGTCGACGCGTTCCTCGCCACCCATGGCCACAGCGGCCAGTCCAGCGAAGGTCTCGAGACGCCGTCCTGGTCGGACGATCCGTCGCAGCTGCTCGGGACGATCGCGAGCCGTCTCGCTCGAGAAGGTTATGACCCCGACGCGCGGCACGAGCGGTTGCGCCGAGACGCGGAGGACATCGCGCGACGCGCTCGCCAGCGTCTCGCGGATCGCCCCGAAGCGCTCGCCCGTTTCGAAGAGGTTCTCGCGGCGGCACGCTCCGCCGGGCCGCTCACCGAGGAGCACAACTACTGGCTCGATCGGCGGAACCAGGCGCAGATGGGTCGAGCGGCACGGCGCTTCGGCTCGCGCCTCGTCCGCGAGGGCGCGCTTCGCGACGCGGACGCGATCTTCCTCCTCTATCTGCCGGAGGTACGCGAAGCGCTGCGCGCCCCGGCCGACCTCTCGGCTCTCATCGCGGAGCGCGAGGCCGAGCAGCAAAGCTGGAAGGCGATGGAGCCGCCCGAGACGATCGGCGCGCCCGCACCCGCCTGGCAGCCGGGCTCGGGTACGAGGATGGTCGGTCTCAGCCATCTCTTCTTCAAAGAGGTGCAGAACGATCCCTCGCGGGCCCTGCGCGGCGTGGGCGCGTCCGCGGGAGTCGCGCGTGGACCCGCTCGGCTCATTCGCGACCTCGGCGAGTTCGGGAAATTCAGACCGGGCGACGTGCTGGTCTGTCAGGCCTCGAACGTCTCGTGGATACCGCTCTTCACGAGCGCCGCGGCCGTGGTGACCGAGGTTGGTGGAGCGCTGTCGCACGCCGCGGTCGTGGCTCGCGAGTTCGGCGTTCCCGCGGTGGTCGGGACGGCGATCGCGCTGTCGACGCTGATGGACGGCGAGCCGCTGGAGGTCGACGGAGGCCTGGGCATCGTCCGTCGCCTCTCGGCCTAACCCGCGACCTCCTCTGCGATCGGCTCCTCATGCGACCCGGCGCGTCCGGGTAGCGCCAGGCTTGGGATCGCGGCGGCGAACGCGGCCGCTGTGAACAGCCAGAAGAGGGCGCGGAGCGAGTCCGTCGAAGCCGCGCTGCCGAGTGCGATCGCGATGGCGATCGAGCCGAGCATCCCACCGAAATAGCGGCTCGTCGAAAACACGCCCGAGGCGAGGGCCGCGTATCGCTCCGGCACGACCTCGACCGCGGCAAGTCGCATCGAAGGGAACGTCAGCGCCAGGCCGATGCCCGCGAACGCGAGCGTCGCGGCGAGCGCCTCCAGAGAAAGCTGGCCGGCGGAAAGCGCGAGCGGTATGAGGCCTACGCCCAGCAGGAGCGCACCGGCGAAGCTCGGCACGCGCGGCCCGTAGCGATCGGCCGCGCGCCCGCCGAGGGGTGCGAAGATGATCGAGCCTCCCGAGAACGCGGCAAGCGCGATCCCGCTTCGTACGCTCGCGCCTGCCAACGCGATCGGGAGCGCGAGCAGGGTTCCATACATCGCGAGGTTCTGGAACGCGACGGTCGCGCAGGCCGCGGCGAACGCCGGGATCCGGAAGAGCGAGGGCGGGAGCGCGGGATCGGGATGACGTGACTCGTAGCGGAGGAGCGCCGCGGCCGCGGGCAGGATCGCGACGCCGATGGCGACCGTTACCGGATCGGCCGCGCGGCCCAGAGACACGAGGACCCAGGCGGTAGCCAGAAGTACGACCCCGAGCCCGAGCGCGCCGGCGAGATCGAATCGCGCGCCTTCGCGGGCCGCGCGTGCTGGCAGAACCCGCCACGACAGCGCGAACGCCGCCGCGCACACCGGAACGTTGACGAGGAAGATCCAGCGCCAATCGATCGCCGCCAGCAAACCACCGAGGAGAGGGCCGACCGTGGCACCCACCGCCGTAGCTGCGCTCACAATCCCGAACTCGGCGCCACGCCGGCCGCTCGGGATCGCCTCGCGGAGGAGCCCGAGGCCGTTCGGAACGAGCGCCGCCGCCGCGATCGCCTGATTGATGCGAAAAAAGGCGAGCACGAGGATCGAGCTCGCGGCTGCGGCACCGGCCGACGCCAGCGCGAAGTAGACAAGCGCGGCGAGCATGATGTTGCGGCGTCCGAGACGGTCCCCGACGCGTCCGGCGATCGGCTGCAGTGAGGCCATCGCGATCAGGTAGGAGGTGACGATCCACGACGTTTCGCCGACGTCCACACCGAGATCGCGCGCGACCTGCGGCAGGGCGACGACGATCATGGTCGAGTTCAGCGGCACGAGCAGATTGCCGAGCGCGACCGACGTAGCGA
>Ga0209055_1003128_pt1 | contig 10171 bp, 10 predicted proteins | sample GraSoiAngelo_110_FD_185875 | JGI IMG/M metagenome (GOLD analysis project Ga0209055, IMG submission 185875) | Grasslands soil microbial communities from the Angelo Coastal Reserve, California, USA - 14_0903_12_30cm (SPAdes) (version 2) | ecosystem: Environmental > Terrestrial > Soil > Grasslands ...
GAATCCTGTTTGGGAGCGGGAGTTCAACGACGCCTCGCGCGTACGGTTCGGCTATGAGCACGGGCTCTACTGGTCTGCCAATCCATCGGTCCGGCTGGGCCTCGAGGCGTTCGGCACCTTCGGGCCGCTCGGAAGCTTTCCGACAGCGAACAACCAACAGCATTCCGTCGGGCCGGCCATCAAGTTCAAATTCGGCAGCGTGGGCTGGGATATGGGCTTGCAATTCGGCTGGACCGATCGGAGCGATGACCTCGTCTTCAAGAGCATTCTGGATTTCGAACTCTAGCTGAGAATGGAGCGGGTCCACACGATCCGGCTGAGACCAGGAGAGCAGGACCGGCTGCTGGCCGGGCACCCCTGGATCTACCAGAACGAGCTGGAGGGCTGGCCCCCGGATGCGGCTCCCGGCGACCTTGTTGACCTCCACGACAGCCAAGGCCACTTCCTGGGCCGCGGCTATCTCAACCCGCGCACGACCCTCGCCGTCCGCGTGCTGGCGCGAGGCCGCGTGCCCGTCGATCAGGAGTTTTTTCTCGCCCGCATCCGTCAGGCCATGGCCTTGCGGGAAAGGTTCATGGGGGACAGGGTCGCCTACCGGGTCGTCCACGGAGAAGCCGACGGCCTGCCCGGGCTGGTCGTGGACCGCTACGACGACGCGGTGGCGATCCAGCTCCTGACCGCCGGTATGGACCGCCGCCGCGAGTTGATCCTCACAGCCGTCGAAGAGGTCCTACGGCCACGGACGATCGTGGCCCGCAACGATTCGCCGATGCGCGAGCGGGAAGGCCTCCCCAGGGAACGGGCCGTCCTCCGAGGGCAGATCCCGCCCGAGCCCACCGTCACGATCCACGGTCTGGACGTAGCGGTTGATCTCCTGGAGGGGCAGAAAACGGGCCTCTTCCTCGATCAGATCGACAACTACCCCCTGATCGAACGGATGGCCGGCGGGGCCGAAGTGTTGGACTGCTTCTGCTACGTGGGGCTGTGGGGCCTCCTTGCCGCCCGGTCCGGGGCCACGCGCGTCACCGGGATCGATCAGTCGCCAGCCGCGATCAAGCAGGCGACCGCCCTGGCCGAACGGAACGGCCTGACGGATCGCTGCGCCTTCCGCGTCGGCAACGTCTTCGACGAGCTGAGAGAGCACGACCGCCGGCGCGAAGCCTTCGACCTGGTCATCCTCGATCCTCCGGCGTTCGTCAAGGCGCACAACCGGATACCGGAAGCCCTGGCCGGCTACAAGGAGATCAACCTCCGGGCGATGCGGCTTCTCCGCCCCGGCGCGTTTCTGGTCACCTGCTCCTGCTCCTATCACCTTTCCGCCGAGCAGTTTCTCCGCATGCTCTGGGACGCCGCCCGGGATGTCCGCCGGACGGTCAGGCTGGTAGCGCGGGGGCAACAGGGCCGCGACCACCCGGTCCTGCTCGGGCTGCCCGAAAGCGAGTACCTGAAGTGTTGCGTGTTGCAGGTCCTCTAGAGCCGTCAGCGATTGACTGCGCGGGGCCGTCATGCTACTTTACACCCCCTGCTGCGGCGTCGGAGTGGGCGATTAGCTCAGTGGGAGAGCGCTTGCTTCACACGCAAGAGGCCACAGGTTCAAAACCTGTATCGCCCACCACACCGAACTTCGTTCGTAGCGCCCCTTTCCATCACTCAGGGGCGGAAATGGTATGCCACTAGTGATAAATTTGGTGGATCCAGTACTTCGCGGGTTATCCAATACCTACATTGACTTCGGCTGCTTCCAGCCCCAATTTTTCCTGGACAGTAAGGGTGCCTTTTGCTACACTGCTTGCCAGTGATAGCCGTTTCTTGGAAGGGAGGCTGGACATGTTTCTCGCACGCACTTCGATGGCTGTTCTCGTCGTCATCGCATTGGGCCTGTCTGCCTGCGCCGCCATTGATGTCTATCCCACGCCCCGCCCCATCGACCTATCGGTAGGGCTGGACGAAGGATTGATCACAAGAGACTGGGACGGCGGGCACCCGATGCGGATACTTGCATTCCTCGCCAATCCTGTCGGGGTCGCGCTCGATATGGTCCTGAACCAAACCCTGTATAATACGTTTGCGATGAACCCGGAGTTTTTCGGGTACACCAACCAGGATGAATTGTACCGGAGGGACTTCAGACGGTACCGCTACAGCTGGCCATCGTTCCGGTCGTCATGGTCGTATTGACCTGAGCCGACCGCGGTCGTTTCCGCGTTCTCTGGCTTCCCGCACGCACCAGGCTGTACTGGCCCTGTTGAGTGCGGGAAGCCTTTTTTTTCTGGCCGCCTGCGGAGGGGGGCCGCCGGCTGTCCCGGAGCAGGCTCCCACCAACCCCCGCCTCCTTCCGGTGCCCCCGTGGAATCTCTGCGACCTCCGCGAGACCGCTCTGATGCACGAAGCCGGTCGCCGGACCGAACGGGTTCCGTGGGGCGCGGGCGAGGAGATCACAGTCTACCGCCCCACCGCGGGCCGCGAAAGCGAGTACCACCTGTTCTTCGACGACCGCGGCCTCCTGATCGGCTACATCGGGATTCTCTACGAAGGACTCGACCTCGCGGCCCAGCGCGACTACACGGCCTGGCTTGCCAAGCAGATCCCGACCGACTTTCTCCTCCCCACCGAGGTCTCCAGGCGTGCCGGCGGCCCTCGCTCCGGCCGCCTGTACGGTGACCAGGGCCAGCGCGTGAGCGCACGGGCCATCACCATTCCGAAGGACGAGCGACAGATCCTCTATCTCGACTCCAGCGTGCTCACACCGTACCTCCCACTGCTCTCACCGTACAAGCCGGAATTCCTATCGAAGGTGCACCTGCCCCCCGGAACGCAGACGCGGGCCACCTACGGCCCGGGCGACAGCGAGAGCCGGGACTACATCGCCAGGCAGCACTTCGCGAAGGGCGAGGTCGCCCACTTCGGCCTGTGCGGCCAGAAGGAGAACGACGCGGCTGTCGAGGCATACCAACGCGCGATCGAGATCGGCTTGAGCGAGCCTCTCTATCAGGCCGAGGCCCATCACCGCCTGGGTTTGGCATACCGTGACAAGGGAGCGCTGTTACAGGCCGCCGCCGCCATCGAGACGTCGTTGAAGATCCGGCCATCGATTCCGGAGGTGGTCAACCATCTGGGCAAGGTCTACTCGCTCATGGGCGACAAGACGCGGGCGGCGGAGGCCTTTCACACCGCCATCGGGCTGCGCCCGAACTACGCGGACGCCCATTTCAATCTGGCGGAGGCCATCGAGGACACGCAGCCGCGCCGCGCGCTCACGGCCTACGAGAACTATCTGGCGTACGTGGAAAACACTTCCGGGGAAAAAGAACGCATCGAGAAGGCCGAGAAGCGGATCGAGGCGCTGAAGAAAGCGGTGAAGTGAGGCTAGCCCAGATTACTCATGGATGCCGTAGCGAGGCGGTCGAGACCGAAGCCCGCCGTGGCTTCTCGCAAGTGAGAACGACGCAGGCGTACGGGGCACCCGTTGCTCCCCCAGATGCAACGGGTCATCGGTACGTCGAGGAGAAAAGCCGACGGCCCATTGCAATTTGAGGAGCAATGGGCAACCCCGCAAGAGGATCGGCCGACGCAGTAGGTATCCATGGGTGATCCGGGCTAGATGTCCCGACGGCCGTCCAGCGACTTCAACAGGGTCACCTCGTCGGCATACTCGAGGTCCATCCCTACCGGCACGCCGCAGGCGATGCGACTGATCCGGATGCCCATCGGCCTGATCAGCCGCGACAGATAGATAGCCGTCGCCTCGCCTTCGATGGTCGGGGATGTGGCAATGATGACTTCTTCGACCTTGCCCTGTGCCAGCCGGTCCACGAGGTCCTGCGCTTTGATGTCGGCGGGGCCCACGCCGTCCAACGGAGAGAGCGCCCCGGCCAGCACGTGGTAGAGCCCTTTGTACCCGCCGGTCCGTTCGAAGGCGTACAGGGTGGTGACGTCCTCGACGACCACTACGCGGGTCGCATCTCGCGCCGGGTCGCGACAGATGTCGCAGAGCTCCCCCTCGGCGAGGTTGCGGCATTGGCGGCAGAGCCCCAACCGCTCCTTGACGGCCAGGACGGCTCGGGCCAGCCGTTCCGCGTCCTCAGGCGGCTGCTTGAGGATGTGAAAGGCCAGGCGCTGGGCGGTCTTCCGGCCGATCCCGGGCAAGCTGGTGAGCTCCCGCACAAGATCTTCGAGAATGCCTTTCCGGTCCATCGCGAGAGGACGTTAGAAGAGCCCGGGAATTGGCAGCCCCCCGGTGATCCCCTTCATTTCCTCCGCCACCATCTCGCGCGCCTTGCGGAGCGCTTCATTGGTAGCGGCCACCACCAGGTCTTGCAGCATCTCGCCGTCGCTGGCCTTGAGGACTTCCGGATCGATCTTGACCGAGACAATTTCCATCGCGCCGTTTGTGACCACCGTCACCATGCCGCCGCCCGCCGATGCCTGGACGGTCTTCGTCGCGACTTCCGCCTGGACCTTGGCGAGGCGCTCCTGCATCGCCTGCGCCTGCTTCATCAGATTGCCGAGATTGCCGAACATGCCTTTGTCAGACATCCGCTCCCCTTTCCGTGTCCTGCAATCAGCCCCCGGTTTCGCCTTCAGGCTCCAGCGGGGCGCGGCTGTGCCGAACCTCCTTGACCTCGCCCCCGAAGACCGAGAGGGCCTCCTGAACGAGCGGGTTGGTGAGGGCTTCATCGCGAAGATGGCGCTCCCTCGTCGCTTCGCGTTCCCGCCGAAGCTGCGCGGCCGTCGGCGCGCCCGTTCCGCCATCCAGCGACACGACGCGCACGCGCAGGGGCCGGCCGGCCAGCGCCGAGCATGCGTCCGCGACCGCCTGTTGGTAGCTTTCCTGCTGCATCATCCTCATAGCGGTCCCGGCCGACGCGGGAAAGCCGACCGTCACCAGATCGCCCGCCGTACCCACCAGTCCAGAATCTTCGAGGAACGCGCCGATGTTGGGCCGCTCGGCAAGAACCCGTGCGACCACCGCTTCCCAATCCAGACTCACCGGCTCCTGCCGCACGGACGGTGACGGCGTCGCCTCGCGGACGGGCTGCGGTTGTTCGGTACGGGGCGCCGAGGCGGGCCCTGCCTCGCTCGCCCTGGACGGCGGTGCGGCCTGCGGAGCGACTTTGGGCGGAATGGATGGGACTCTCGTCTCGGGCCGCCCGGGCGAGTGCGCGGCCTGCGCCTGCACGACCCGGCACGCGCGCACTGCGGCCATCTCGACCACGAACCACGGATACTGGCTGGCGCGGATGCCGTCCTCGGCCTGCAGGAAGACCCGGAACAGCTCCTGGATGTGGTCCACAGTCAGCCGCGCGGCGTCGGCCTTGATTTCGGCCTGCTCTTCTGGCCCCAGCTCGATAAGATCGCCGGCGTCAGGCACGATCCTGGCCACCAATAGATTTCGGACGTGCTCCATGAGTTCGCCGCAGAACTGACGGACGTCGCATCCATGATCCTGCACGGCGGCCAGCGCCTTCAGCGCGCCCGCAGCGTCGCGTGCCAGGATCGCCTCGAGCGCGCCGCGGAGCAGCTCGTGCGGGACCGCGCCCAGTAAGATCATGAGCTGCTCGGCCTCGACGCGCTTGCCGCCGAACGCCACGGCCTGATCCAAGAGGCTCAGGGCATCCCGCAGGCTGCCGTCGGAGGCGCGGGCCAGGGCGCTCAAGCTGCGGTCGTCGATCGTGATCCCTTCCGCGGCCGTCACGCGCTTGAGGGTGTCTACCACCTCGCGTCGCGGAATCCGCCGGAACGTGAAGTGCTGGCAGCGAGAGAGGATCGTCGGGGGAACCTTGTGCGCTTCCGTCGTCGCGAAGACGAAGACCACGTGGGCGGGCGGCTCCTCCAGCGTTTTGAGCAGGGCGTTGAACGCCGCCGTCGACAGCATGTGGACCTCATCGATGATGTACACGCGGTACCGGCCGTGCGCCGGCGCGGTCTTGACGGTCTCGCGCATCTCGCGGACGTCGTCCACGCTGTTGCTGGACGCGCCGTCGATCTCCATCACGTCGAACGACATCCCGGCGCCGATTTCCCGGCAGCTTACGCAGGCGAGACAGGGCGTGGAAGTCGGTCCCTTCTCGCAGTTGAGGGCCTTCGCCAGGATGCGGGCCATGGTGGTCTTGCCGACGCCGCGCATGCCGGAGAACAGGTAGGCGTGGGCGATGCGCCCCGAGGCGAGGGCGTTCGTGAGGGTCCGGACGACGTGGGTCTGCCCGGTGACCTCGGCGAAGGTCATCGGGCGGTGCTTGCGGGCTGAGACCTGGTATTCCATACGTCGTTATTCGTTAAACGTTAATCGTTTATCGGCAAAAAAGTATGGACGTTACGTTTAACGATTAACGTAGAACGGTTAACGTCTTCAAGAAACCGGGGCCAGGTGATCCTGCGGCACAAAGGAGGGCCTCCTTACCGTTGCTTCCTTCCGGACCTGGCGGGGTTCAAAGGTTCCTTTTGCACAGGGCCCGGCCCCTTTCCTGTTCTTCCAAGCATGTCTGCTAACGATGGCGGAGAGGGTGGGATTCGAACCCACGGTCCAGTTGCCCGGACAGCGGTTTTCGAGACCGCCCGATTCGGCCACTCTCGCACCTCTCCACGTTCTCACCCGCCCACCCCGAGCCTGCCAAGACAGGCTTTTGGCCCGTGGGACGCGCCCCTTCCCGTGCTCACCCCGGGTCCGCCACGACGGACCCTTTTCCCGTGGCTTGCTGGACCAGAGAACAGGGAATTAACAGGGAATGATTCAGCCGATTAAGGCACTCTAAATGACCAGATTGCTGAAATCAAGTCGCGTTGAGGCCCATCCTTAGGCGTTGGAACGGAAACAGTTCGACCAATGGACCGAGCTTAGCGGCTTACACTCCTTTCCTGAGGCTCAGCATGTACGCCGTGAGATCGTTGAGTTCCTGCTCCTTCAGGGGAAACTTGGGCATGATCGACCCCGGCGAGGTGGATTGGGGATCGCGGAAGTGCTTGATCAGCCAGTCGCGGTCGCGGTGATCCCCGACGTAGGAGAGGTCCGGCCCTATGGCCCCGCCCTCGCCGTGGATCCGATGGCAACTGGTGCACTGCAATCTTTCAAACAGGGCCCTCCCAGCAGCGACGGCCGGGTCGGTCCGTTTCATGGCCTGGAGATCGCGAAGGGACAGCCCGATCAGGACAAAGACGCCGACCAGAAACGCTACCCCCACACCGATCACCAGCGGTCGGGACGCGGGCGCCCGCTCGTGATGAGGGTCTAGGAACGGCAACGCGAGCAGCAGCGCGATGAAGGCGCCGGGGATCACCCAGGTGGCGATCGGCCCCAGAAAGGGACCCTCCATGTATTTGAGGAACTGGTAGTAAAACAGGAAGTACCATTCCGGCACCGGGATGAAACTGTGGTCGGACGGATTCGCCTTGTCCGTGAGGGGAAAGGGCACAAAGAGGGCGAGGGCCACCACGACCCCGAAGACGCCGAGCATCACCACCGCATCCATGAAGACTTGGCGCGGATAGAAGGGCTCGCTGCTATGGACGCGCCCTTCGATGGGCGGACGCTCCTCCGGCGAGGCGGCCCGCCTGCCCTGTCGCAGGGACGCGTCGCCTGGTTTGCAGCGGCGTTCGCACCCGCCGGACCAAGGACCGGCCGGACCCACCCTGCGCAGGATGAACATATGCAGCGCGATCAGCGCCATGATCGCGGCGGGCAGGAACAGGACATGGACCGCGAAGAAGCGGGAGAGCGTCAGGGCGCCAAGCGCGTCCCCGCCGCGCATGACCTTCACAAGAAACGTGCCCACCACCGGCACACTGCCGACCATGTTGATCCCCACCTGGGTCGCCCAGTATGCGTTTTGGTCCCACGGCAGCAGGTAGCCGGTGAAGGCGAACCCCATCGTGAGCAGGAGGAGCAGGACGCCGACCATCCACATCACCTCGCGTGGCGGCTTGTACGCGCCGTACAGGAAGACCTGAAGCATGTGCAGGCCGATGGCGACCACCATGGCGGAGGCGCCCCAGTGATGGAGGCCCCGCACGAAGGGGCCGAACAAGACCTGCGTTTCGATGTAGCGAATGCTGTCGTAGGCGTGGTCGGGAGTCGGCGCGTAGTAGACCGCCAGGAACACCCCCGTGATCGCCTGGAGGAGAAACAGGAAGAGCGTGGCCGAGCCGAAGACGTAGATCCAGGACGCGCCCCCAGGGATTGGCTCGTCGAGCAATGTCTCCTTGACCGGCTGCAGCTTGAGCCGGCTGTCCAGCCATGCGTAAAGCCGGGAGAGCATCAGATCTCGATCTGCTGCCTGGTGCCGGACTTGAATTCCTTGTGCTGCACCAGCAGGCGGCCGTTCTCGATCTTGACCGGCAGGCGGTCCAGCGGCCGTGGGGCCGGGCCTCCGACGACCCTCCCGTCAGGATCGAACTCGCTGCCGTGGCAGGGACACTTGAATTTCTTCTCTCCGCCGTCCCACCGGAAGCCGCAGCCAAGATGCGTGCAGATGGGGGAATAGACCGTGACCTCGTTCGTCGCCCGGCGCAGCGCCCAGACACCCTTGACGGCCGCCGTCTCCATGTAGCCGTCGGCGACCGTCATGATCAGGTCGCGCTGGGTCGGCTCGCCGACGGGCAGATCGCTCACCGGCCCGGCGTCCAACCACCGGCGCTCACGCCGCTTGAGCGCGGGCGAGGCCACGTAAACGCTCAACGGCACCGCCAGGCTGATCCCGATCAGGCCGGCTGCTGCGCCGATCATCCGCGTAAAGAAGCTCCGCCGCGAGCCGGAAGGGGTGTTGGTGTGTTCAGGGCTCGTCATCATCAACCCTCCCACTCACTTTCCCTGTCCAAATTCTAAGTGGGGCACAACAGCTGTGAAGAGCTAGCTACTAATCCCTGGATTCAGTTGAGGATCAATTTTCACACACCTTGAAGTGCACGAACAAACTAATTCTTTTTCTTGCAAACTTCAACGATAGCTTCGACTCTGCCATCTTGTGGACTGATCATGAGAAGCATCCCCTTATGCTCTGGGTCTCTTTTAAAGAAAGTGGCATAATCCTCTTGATATAAGCTCTCCTTGCTCCTTGTATCGCCACTCTTGCTATCATAAATTTTTTCATGGACAAAAGCGGCTACAGTCTGAGTGCCATTTGATCGCATTTTGCTTGTCACTCTCCAGGATACACGGCGTGGATCTAGAGACCCCTTTGCCGTTTCCATTGCAATGTTAGAACATAATTTGATCCCTTTCTCCACCTCAACCTTATCGCCTTTATCAGTAAATTGAGCTAACCCTCCCATGGGAAATCCGATTAAGATTGGAAGCAAAAGCAAGTACATAAACATGTGATAAGCCTCCCTTTGTTTTCTGAAGCTATACAATCCTGTCGCGACGTTCTCCGTCTTGCCTTTATGGGGAGGGTGCTGGCGCAGGAGCTGCTAGAGGGGATGCCGGATTAGCGGCCTCTTTCTCCGAGCCGTCTTTCTTTGGACTGGTGATGCTCTCTGAGTTTCTCTCCGCAGTCGGCTGCTTGAGTTTGTCCGAATAGTCCGTGACGTACCAACCGGACCCCTTGAACATGATCGCCGGCGCCGAAATCAGCTTCGAGACCGGCTGGGCACAGGTTGGACACGCGGTGATGGGGCGATCGCTGAATTTTTGGGTCACTTCAAAGCGGTGGCCCGCCTCACACCCGTATTCATAGACCGGCATCGTTCCTACTCCTCGTATTCCAGCAGGGAGAGCCCGGCGTGCACTATCCGCAAAACTGCGAGACAAACCTAGGCTGATGGCCTCTCCTTCAGGATCTCTCTTTCCGCCTTAAGCCAATAATCCATGTCATTTCCGTTCAGGAAGCCCCCTTCTTCATAGAGTTGGTAAGCCCGCCTGGCGATCTTCTCCTGTAGACCATCGGGAGATGACACTGATTGCGTCAGAACTTGCTGCTTTTTCTCTCTCCCTAACCGTAGCATAATTTGCCTCCTTACTCGTCCTACTCTTCGTAGTTGGAGCGCCTACGTCCAGGCGGCACTCCCGTGGTCTGCGAGAATGGCAACCGGGTGAGTATCAACCTTCAGCGGTGACCGTTCGGGTAGCAATCACCACCGGAATGGGTTGTTTCTCGCCGTTTGCATCTCCGAGTCCGAAAGGCAGTTTCGTTTGCGCCTCTGCTCGACTCTTTCGGCCGCGTATCGTCCTCCACCCCTC
>Ga0209055_1003133_pt1 | contig 10163 bp, 10 predicted proteins | sample GraSoiAngelo_110_FD_185875 | JGI IMG/M metagenome (GOLD analysis project Ga0209055, IMG submission 185875) | Grasslands soil microbial communities from the Angelo Coastal Reserve, California, USA - 14_0903_12_30cm (SPAdes) (version 2) | ecosystem: Environmental > Terrestrial > Soil > Grasslands ...
AAGAGCTGCTACGTGATCGATGGATTCCAATCTCCAGTCGTAGAGTTTCAGCGTTCATGGACCGTATCTCAAATGATGCTGGCCGGTGGAATCCGAGCTGACATGAACTATCTTGACAGTGACAAGGGCGACCTAGTTCGGAAGCCGGTCGAGTTCAGAAACTGGTTTGATTCGATGCAGAACTGGATTCGCAAGGGCTTCAAGCATTTGACGCTTCTCACGTATGTGGGCCCCGGCGCTGAGAAATTTGAGAATGAAGGAGGAATACTCCACTAGCCGAAGCACGATTAGCTCTTCGAGTTCGCGACCAAAAGAACAATTAACGTGAAGCCTCGTCGTCGTGGTGAGAATCTTGCCCTCACAAACTATAATGAGACAGATTGATCGATGGATTGATGCTCACAAGAAGGACCTTGTAGATCTTACCTGTCGCCTAGTTAACATAGATACTACTGTTCCGCCGGGGCTGAACTATCCTAGGATATCTCAATTTCTGGCCAGTGAGCTCAAGGACTTAGGTGTCACGCCTACGGTGAGCCTCATTCCGGAGGCGTCTATGCGCCGGAAGGTGAGTCCTGAAGTCGGTTTGAAGGGTCCGAGGCCCAATACCTATGCCACTCTCAAGGGTGAGGGCGAGGGGCCGTGGGTCCTTCTCAATGGGCATGTTGATGTGGTCCCGGCTGATCCGTCCGGATGGTCTCATGATCCGTTTGAGCCGGTGGTCAAGAATGGCAAGATCTATGGGCGAGGTGCTGCTGACATGAAGGGATCTAACGCCTGTGAGATATTTTCGATGAAAGCGCTTGTTGAGACTGGCGCCAAGTTCCGCGGGAGGATCACTCCGACGTTTACGACTGACGAGGAGGTGGGCGGGTATAGCGGTGTGAATTATCTTGTTGACAAGCACCTGATTACTAAGGATGTGGATTATTGTCTCTCGGCAGATAGCGGGATTGAGGCGTTGCATATCGCAAGTCTCGGGGACGCTGAATATCTGATTACAGTTCATGGAAAAGCGGCTCATTCGGGACGCGGCTGGACAGGCGTCAATGCTATCGAATATGGCGCCTCTCTGATTGAGGATCTAAAGAAGCTGGGAGAAGAGATCGGCAGGAGACGATCTAGGATCAACGCGGAGCCGATATGGGGTACCAAGAAGATGAGGCCCGGATTGTATGTCAATACTGCGAAGGGCGGGCTCAAGGGGAATATTATTCCTGATACTTTCGAGATTCTTGTCGACCGCCGTTTCATTCCGGAAGAGAGCGAAGCTCGGGTCCGGAAAGAGATTGCGCGAGTGGTGAGAGAGTTTGCTGCGAAGCATCGAGAAGTCAAGGTATCTATGAAAATGATCCTCGGCTACGATCCTATGGTGACCTCGCCTAATCATCCGCTGGTTCGGACTGTCCGGAAAGTGGCCAAGAAGGTTCTAGGCAGAGACGTTCCACCTTGCGGCAGTCAAGGATCCACCGACATGGCCGCTGTCAGCGCACTAGGTATCCCTATCGCGGTTCTAGGAGCTACACGGCAAGACAGCAACATTCACGGAATAGACGAACACGTCAGAATAAACGACCTCGTCAGCGTTACGAAGATTCTAGCCCACACCTTTCTCGAACTCTTGTAAAGACTCGGGACGGGCTGCGAACCGTTCAGAAGCAACAATCTACCATGTCGGGTCCAATGGAACATATCAGAAGCTCCCGTTTCCATGTTTTGTGTCGCGAGGATTAACTACTTTTGAGATTTTTCAGAAGGGGGTCCCGCCAGTTGAAACTGTTCTGGGCGAGTCTCGCGATTCTAGGCGCAGAATCGGCCGGTCCTCAGTTTTCGACATGGTGTAACTCAGCGTGCAGGTCAGCGTGCAGATCTCGTAATCTCAAATCGCCTGCCCCGATTCCAGATCAGGGCTAGTTCTACGCATGTCCAGTTTCAAAAGGAACGGCCTGCGGCTAGAAGAAAGATTTACTTCTTGTTAATTACCTCTCAACTCCGACTTCCGTGTCGCGAGACTCAACTGCAATTGACATTTCATGACTCGTAACGGGTCTGGTAACCGTAAATGGTAACGAGGAATGAAGCTGGAAGCATGGAATGGTACGAGTTTCGGCGGGAACGGTATAGCAGGAATTGAGGCTGGGGTCTTGTTGAGTATCCGTTCTTGGATGAGCCTAGAAAAGCTCGCTAAAATCTAGAACTAGCCGGTTACTGTTCCGTTCGGAGCGATTTGGAACTGATTCATGACCTCAGCAGAATACGCGTGCTGAACGAAGAGGTAGCTGTTGTCATGAAGCGTAATTTGAGCATCGAAATTCAGCGGGTAATTCGAGTACGTCGGAAACGGGATAGGTTGAACCAGGAGATCGTAGACAACGGTTCCTGACCCGTAGACGCCGCTTAGACTTGGAATCGTAATTACGACCTTGTTTCCATAGTTAGTGATTTGCATCGGGTTTCCCCCGGATGAGGGGTTGAGCCAGACCCAGAGGGCGGAGGTAGGTGCCGTTGAGAGTGTCAGGTCGAACGAGTCGAGATGAGTAGTGTCAGTGTGCCAGACGGAGACCTTCATAGGAATAGTCGTGTTGGCTTGGAGTACGCCGCTTGGAAACAGCATCTCGATGCTGGCGGTTCTGTCTCCGCGCGAATTGTTGAGGCTGGGTGCATACCAGCCGCCCTGGGAGAAGGTGCCGGACGCGTGTCTCAGGTCTTCATGGACCGTGTAGAGGACTGTTCCTGTTCCAGCAGCGATTACGAGTCCTACACCAACGATGATCGCGATTGCTGCCACTACTTTGATGACTAAACGGTTTTTGGGCGAGAGAAGCTTTCTCGGCTGACCAGTTGACACGTTGCTCATAGAAACCGCCGTGTTTTTGGATCTCATGTTGGTAAACCCGGCAGCCCTGGTAGTGTAGTTGCTAGGATGTAAGCATGAGTTACCAGAGCTTCTGGCCCGAGGCTGCTGACTGTTGCTTCAGGAATGGCTTCGTTCGGGAAGGAATTGTCCGATCCGATTAGTTTTGGATTCCGGCTTCCTGTCCTCTTGAATAGACGGCCCCGGCTCGGAGCAAATTGATTGAACGACTGGGGAGCGACTGGGACGGGCTGTAGAGTCCACCTCTGGAACCGATTTTGTATCGACACAATGTATTATTGACAAACAGTACAAGATGAGAGAGTGATGGGAACCCCAGCAAAGCAGCGCATTTCCGCGCTCACTGCTGATCAGCTTCTAGGTCCGCTGAATGATGTCGAAAGAAAGTATACACCCGTCAGACTATATGCGGCTGGTCCGATTCAGATTCCACTACCCAGACCGAGAGCCGCAATCATTGGGTCAAGAAAAGCATCAGAGAAGGCCCTTGATGTTGCTGCTGAAATCTCGAAGACGCTTGCAAAGAAGAAGGTGATCATTGTTAGCGGTTTGGCCGAGGGCATTGATACGGCCGGGCATCGAGCGGCGATTGATGCTGGAGGAAAAACTGTAGCTGTTCTTGGCACGCCTCTGGATCAGGTTTACCCGAAGAGGAATGCTCTGCTGCAGGAAGAGATCATGAAGTCTCACCTTGCGGTCTCTCAGTTTGCCGTTGGATATCCAATTCAGCGGCAGAATTTTGTCATGCGCAATAGGACTATGGCATTGATCGCCAATGCCTCTATCATTGTCGAGGCTGGAGAGACAAGCGGTTCGCTCCATCAGGATTGGGAGGCTCTCAGGCTAGGCCGACCCCTGTTTATTTGGACGGATCTTCTGAATTCGTCCCTCAACTGGCCCAAGCGGATGTTGAGATATGGCGCGTTTGAGCTCACGAATCCAGAACAAGTTCTCGACGTGTTGCCTTCAGCAGAAAGAATTCTCATCAAGATAGCTAGGTAATCACGGAACGTGCGCATCACAGTACTCGAACTTAGTTCGCTCCTAGCCTATGTGCCTCGGGTCTCTTCGAACAAGATGCAAGAAGCAAAGAACGTGATGTTTGCCAATAAAGTCGGACAGCTTCCTCGAACAACCCCGGCAAGAGCCGATTACGATGTCTCAATGGATAGCCATGGCAGTTCGGCAAACCATAGGTATGTTAGGTCTTGGCCAGTCAGTGGTCGACCAAGGCGGTAGAATGTGCAGTCCGGGCTTTCTGTAACGCGAGGATTTTCTCCAGCTCTCGCTCCGTCAGCTGTATGCAGTTCACTCCACTACAACTGCTCTCGCTACAACAAACCTGCACGGAGATTGGTTGCCTGGGTTTCTGCTATTTATTGACCGATGGTTAGTAGATGCTGTGCGGATACGTTCCTCTCCGATCATGAGCTTGATGGTTCTTAGGCGTTTGCGTTATCATCAAAATAATCCGGCCTGGTGGAGTCTATCGACAAGTCGCTCTACTATTGGTATGACATGCCGCGTGTTGACCTCTTCGTACGTGAGCCATCTGAGTTCCTCAGACTCCTTCGTCTTTGTAATGATGCCTTCGTATGACTTGACCAGCATGAAGTTGTGCCTGAACTCCTGCCGCGAAGACGGGTCCGTGTCGTCGATATCGAAGAGGAAGGTAGACCCGGTAACGATTATTCCCAGTTCTTCCATCATCTCTCTGCGGAGCGTCTGTCCTATTGTTTCTCCAACCTCCACGTGTCCGCTTGGACACATTAGATAGCCTGCATACACTCTTCTATCCTGACCGCGTTGCTCCATCAGTAGCTTGCCATTATTGAGGAATACAGCCACAACAGTCAGAATCTTGTTGTCAGAAGGCGAACTCGTCCACTCCTGAGGGGGAGTGAGACTGAGAGTCGATAATGATAACCTTAGGACACGGACCCGAGTAATCGATCATTGTCATGACTACGTCACTTAACCTTGGCCTGCAAACCCTTTTTCATGGGGATTGCCTCTAGGCGCGCGGGGTCATCATGGGCCAACTCATCGTCAGTGAATTCGTGACGCTGGACGGCGTCATGCAGGCGCCAGGCGGACCGGAAGAAGACACCGAGGGCGGCTTCAAGCACGGCGGCTGGCAGGCGCCTTTACTCGACGAGGAGTCGTTGAGCCTCATCACCAGGGACATTGGGCGAATGGACGCCCTGCTCCTGGGTCGCAAGACCTACGACATCTTCGCCGCGTACTGGCCCAAAACCACGAGCAACAAGGAGATCGCGGACAGACTCAACAACGCACCCAAGTATGTGGCCTCCCGCAGCCGCCGCAGACTCGAATGGAACAATTCCACTCTCATCCAAGGAGACCTCTCCAAGGAGGTGGCCCGCCTCAAGCAAAAGCATGGCGAGGTCCATGTGATCGGAAGCGGCAATCTTGTGCAGACTCTACTGCGGTTCGACCTGGTCGACCGGCTAAGCCTATGGGTCTACCCGCTACTTCTCGGCACCGGCAAGAGACTCTTCGGTGAAGGGACCCTGCCCGCGGGTCTCCGCCTTACTAGCTCTGCGGCGTTCCCCAAGGGCGCGATTCACTTGGCGTACGAGCGCGCCGGGAAGCGCACGTCCGATCCCTCGACCTAATCCCTACGTTCTTCGGTCAGAGTCGGGGCAGGCTCCAGTGTAGCATACCGGTTTCCGGGTCTTCCCAGTAGCCCATACCAGTTAAGACTGGTAGACTGATCCTAGCCTGCCCTTTCGTAAGGATCACGCTGTCGCTGGCTCTATGCCCTCTCAGCTCGAACAGCACAAGACCCGCAGGCTTCCGAGTTTCCCAGTGCTTGAACAGGGGCTTCACGCCAAGTTCCTGCCAGGCCGCTTCGGGGAGCTTCGAGATGAAGGAGTGCGTATCGATGATTGCCTCTTGTCGCGTGCCGATCTTCGGATGGTCCCACTTGCAGACTCTGACAGTTACATGGTCGCCGTTTCTCAAGCCCTAATTTTCTCCCATGTCTTCGAGTCACCGACTCTTTTTCGCCTTCTGGTTGTCCTGTCTACGTATCCAGTCGGGAGTGATTAGAGCCCGGATCAGCTCTTGGACTGATACACCCTTCTCCTTCGCAAGACGGCTCAGTTCAATGTACACTTGCGAGTCGAGAGATTGCATAAACTTGCCGTAAGCATTCAGCCGCGGGAGGTTGGCATTCGAGGCTATATGTGGACCTGACTGTTCGGGGACCTGCTTTGGAAAGCACCTTGAAGATTGGCCATCCTTTCTGTTATGTTGGGCTCTGGCGAGAGGTGTGCGGACCATCCCACGCGTTTCTTGGCATTCTCATTCTCCGGGAGTTTGAGCCCGTCGATCTTCTGGAATAATGAGAACAAAGTCATTCTCCCGAGAGACTCGGCGGCAACGGTATCGAGTCTCAGGAACAGCTTCCTCATCGAGGGACCAAACTGATACACGAACAACAACAGAGCGGGCGGTACAAAGATAGAGCCGAACAGGATAGAAGCGTACTGTCCGATATTGACGGTGAGGCTAGCGGCAACTGCGATAAACAGTATCAGGGGAAGCATGGCTCGTAGCATTGGTTGTGCAACGTACAAGGTTTGACGAGGCTTGTGCTGAAGGTAATGCCAGCTTAGGTATGTCTTCCAATCTTCCAGCTCTAGTCTCCCTCGAAGACCAGCGGAGACCAAGAGTATTGATGGTTTCCTATAGCTTTGCCACTTGAATCGAAGCCAATCCCAACGTTGTGTGTCCGACCAAGCAAGCGTCGCGACGTTACGCAGCCGCTTGGCCACTCTTCTATGGGCGAGAATTTCTCGAGTTATCTCAAGGATACGTTCTTCTTCTAAACCATGGCCAATCTCCAAGGATTTAGCACGTTTCACCTTCTCGCGCCTAGGATAGGCAAAGAGTGAGGCGAAAGCCCGATACCCACTTACGAGGAACAGAAGCCAACCCAAACCCTCTGGAACTGCACCCAGCAGACAACTTGATGAGCAGTCTGCGGGATTTCCGCGGAAGCCGATGAGTGCCAGATAGATGCCTGAACTCCAGACTATGCCGAAGCCTACGAGCGCGGCTACCGTGTAAAATCTGAGACCTAGACTAGCCAACGTCTAACGTTGAGCAACGATCTCTCGGTCCTCAAGATGAATATTCCGGAGACATACTCCACGTGAAGATCGGCACAAGAACCAGGTAAAATTGATCCGGTTCAAGATTGCCTTTGAGAATCTTCAGACTATAGTACGTCACTCTGGGGTAGACGTGTCTATGTTTTCATATTATGAACCGGAGCTGTTCGCGTATGCTAAAGTGGTCGCTGAGCCCAGCCGATGCTTTCAGTGCTGTCCTCATGAGAGTTTTGTTCCTTCCGGTTTTTCGAATAATCCGTTTTCCCAGCCAGTAATTGAAACGATTCTCTGTTGTGGTCAGTCGAGCGGTCCTATCTGATTGTCGTTGGATGAACGTGGTCTGCTTCCGTCTCGCATTCTCGTAAGCCTTCATCCTGTTTGCGCTGAAATCGCTGGACTGGAAACATCGCTCAATTGTATTTGCGAGAACCGATGCATCTTGCAACGTCATGTTGGCACCCTGAGCCCAGGACGGGTCAACAGCATGAACAGCGTCGCCAAGAAGCGCGGCACGATCTGTCACCCAATGACGAACGCCAACACGTTTAGGTGCAACATACACTATGTCGTCCCATGATGTTAGACTATCAAGCGGGCCAGAAATTTCGGGCATGATATTTGTGAGGTCAGTCTTGAAACGGTCTAATCCTCTGGCCTTCAAGTCGTTGATCCTTCCAGTTGGAAGATAGTAGAAAATGTAGGTTCCTTCGGGTACGGGAAAGAACCCAACCATCTTTCCGAGACCAAAATATTGCCTCGCTTTTTCTTGAAGCACATCTAACGGGCCGGCCAGCATGAAAAGGAAGTGATCTGGACATTCTCTGATCTTCGTTGGCAAACGCAATCCATTTCTGACCCTTGAGTTTTCCCCGTCCGCACCAACGATGATACTCGCAGAGAATTCAAGAGACGATGCGTTGCATTGAGCCCTCAATTTTACGCTATCGTGATGCACCACGACTTCTTTGAAGGATGTCGATTCCTGGATTTCTCCGCCTCTACGGGAAAACTCGTTTCGGAGAACTCGCTCCAGCTCGCTCGGCACAAGGGTTAGAAGATAATTGTAGGGATGATCCAAAATTGAATAGTCAAGGTCTGCTAGCAGAGTTCCGTCGATTTCGTAACATGCTACGTGACTCGTCTTACCACCAATTGGGGTGACTCTGTCAAGAAGATCTAGTTTCTGTAAGGCTTCTAGTCCATTGGCTTGAAGCGAGAGTCCTCTCTTAGACGGGACAATTCCTGGTCTTGCCTCAATAATTAGGACATGATGCTTCTCCGCGAGAGCGCATCCAAGGGCCAGGCCCCCAACTCCGCCGCCTACTATCGCAATATCATAGGACCCTGTGATTGTCATCGCCTTGCTGCACCCCCGTGTCTCCTTTTATCGTCCTAGCAGTTGGTAGGGCGCTGCTATTTTACAGCCGAATTTCTTGCTCACTTTGTGAAATAACGCAGCCGATTCGCCATTATCCCTATCCATTGAAACGGTGCAGCGAGAAAGAATCGTTGCAACAATCCCACATAATGAAATGAGGTTAGGACAGCAACAGAAAATGCAATGAAGAGCCCGATACTCGCCACTCCGGTCACAAGGGAATATGAACGATAAGGTGTCCAATGTTGATCCTGGTTCAGACCGATTCCAATTAAGATTGGGAAGAGGGCCATCGCGCCAAAGAAGACTACCGCGATTCCTGTGTGAATTAGCTGGGAAGAAGACCCCATAAGAGGACATCCGGGGTCGCAGGGAAATATTCCGGTCGCTACTTCTCCTACGCCAGCAATTGCAAGGAAGATCAAACCGACTTGCGACCATTTTCCAGCATCGATATTTTTCAGAAGACCGAAGCAGAATATCAATATCAGCAAGCCAGTTACGACAAAATTAGCATTCATGACGAGAGAATTCGGACCGGTGCCTAGCTCACTACCCTTCTGCGTCAACTGGTCATAACCGGGTCTTAGAATACTTGCGAGTGTCCACAGACAAATCATGACAACTGGTGCAGCCATTCCACAGGTGGCTGGAATTGCTAGTTCTTTCCTCAAGGCAGTGATGCAAATCACTTGCCGTCAAAGAACGTGAGCGCAGGCATTGTACGCAACGGAGCCGTTGCGTCCCGCGAAGATCCGTTACCCATACTAATGGGCAATGCTCTCCAACAAATGTAGATTAGTAGAATATCGAACGGAAAGCCGGAAAGCGCAAGAATTGTTGTCCTTAGTGTTGGAGCGGACGGAGGCAGGAACCCTAACACGTCAGGAATAGTTGTGCCAATCCCAATGATAACGAAGATAATGGCTAGCAAATATCCGCCTAGTCTTCGGTAGTAGATGAGCGTGAACCCGCTTATTCCGATAGCCATGGCGTAGGAGTACCATACGGGTCCCAGGAAAAGAGTCGAAAACCCACTCAGAGAATATTTTCTGTCCTCTCCAATACCTGGAATCAACAAGATCGCTTGAACAAAAATCACCAATAGAACTACCAGAGCGTAACGCCGATACTTATCAGGATCAAGCGAGGGAATGATCGTCTGACCAGGCATCTTTGGTTTCAATCTTCTCAGCCACCGAACCCATCTTGTGGCCTGCACATTGTTTTTCGATGCGAAAAGACCTAGACTAGACACGAAGAGTAAGACACCAAACAGGAAGAATACTGTACCTATCGAAGCCTGAGCAAGACCGATTGGAGCCGAACTCAAATCAAAACCGATCGAAGGGGAACATAAGATACAAGCGTTTCCTGTAAGAATCAACACAGGAGAAATCAGCCACAAGCCAAAACCGCCTGCTACAGGCGCAAAAGACAGAAAGAGGATTGCCACCTTGAAACGATTGGGAATTTTTGCGAGCATGATGCAGCCATTGAACGGACCTCTCATATGAAACCGTGGAACCAAAACGTCGTAGCTGCTCCGTTTGAGATCCATTCTAGTAGTTTTCTATCGTGACGCCTTCTATTCCGGAGTAGTGTCTGGTGTTCCGGGTTAGGACCTTTTCCGAATTCACTCTAGCTATTCCAGCGATCATGGCATCCTCAGGGTCAATTGACTGACCTGTCCTAATCTTCTCGCCATGGATCAAACCTCCCGCGCTTGCGGATGGAGAATCCAGGACTAACTGTGGCAGAGAGGAGA
>Ga0209055_1003137_pt1 | contig 10157 bp, 8 predicted proteins | sample GraSoiAngelo_110_FD_185875 | JGI IMG/M metagenome (GOLD analysis project Ga0209055, IMG submission 185875) | Grasslands soil microbial communities from the Angelo Coastal Reserve, California, USA - 14_0903_12_30cm (SPAdes) (version 2) | ecosystem: Environmental > Terrestrial > Soil > Grasslands ...
TCCACGGTCCCTCCCGGCTGAAGCCATTGATGCGCTGTTGTGTGTGGCTCGTGCTGAGCAGAACGGCATCCTGCGTGCGCGTGATGAAGCGTTGTTGGCGCTGCTCATCTATGCAGGGCTACGTGTTCAGGAGGCTTGCGATCTGCAACTTCGTGATCTCGACGTAGGAAGTGGCACCGTAACAGTGCGTAGTGGCAAGGCGGGGAAGGCCCGTCGTGTCCCGCTCCATTCTGATGCAGAACGGATGCTGCGTCGCTATGTGGGTCTGGCACAATTTAGGTGAAAGCTCTTCTTTAATAGAGACAGAAACCGATAGTGTTTGTGCTCAAAAAGAACATGATTTTCATGAGAGAAGCTCATCCTTCACCTAAATTGTGCCAGACCTGAAACAGTTGAAATCTTGCTGATTCTTCTGTGAATGAGATATCTCCTCACCCCCACGTTTGATCAGCCTTCTCAAAACAGTGGAAAAGCAACTTCTCAACAGAGAAAGGGCAAATTCCCAGCCGTTTCATTTCCAAATGTACACCTATTACCTGATCACCAGAACGTGCCAGATCCATGAAATTCAACATTTACAGTATGCTTCTCAGTTTTGTCTGAAGTTGTTGGAAGCAGTTACGCAACAGGCCCAAATCGCTTGTCTCCAGCAACTTGCTGGCACGGTTCAACACCTCCTTGGCGGCTGCATACTCTTCTCTGAGCAGGTACAATTCGGTCAGCCAGAGGTGAATCTGGATATGCAAGTGCGGTGCTGCTATGAGCGTAGCCTCTGTACGTGCTTGTTCAAGCAAGAGGACAGCTCTCTCCAGATCGCCCCGTCCCTGAGCTGAGAGACCGAGATTGGCATGATAATTGGCAATCTGCTCACGATTGCCATAGTGCTCCGCCTCCACGAGACCTCGCGTAAACCAGGTGGCCGCTTCCTCCCATTGCTTCTGCGCGAGTGCCAATTCCCCCTGTGTGCTATAGAGCCACTGGCGAGGTACTGCTACAGCATGCTTCTCTGCGAGCGCCAAACCGATCGTGATATGCTCTTGTGCCCATTCCAGATTACCCTGCAAGAGGGCATAATAGGCAGCATTATTATGCCCTAATATTTCCTGAAAGCGATCTTTTGCTCTACGGGCAAGGCGGACCGCCTCTTCACATGCCTTCACTGCTCTGGCAGGATCACCCTGTTGTGCATAGACATTTCCCAGTTCGACAGAAATCGTTGCCCGTAACTCCAGGTATTGCGCGGTCTGAGCTAATTGTGAAGCTTCGAGGAGGTGTGTTTCAGCCTCAAGAAGTGCGTGCCCGCACACTCGACACCCCAGGCCAAGAAGATACTGCGCCACAGCATGCATAGCAGCATCATCCGTCGAAACCAGTGCCTCTCGCCCTTGCTCCGCCCATCGTAGAACTCCATGGCTATCTCCCATGGCCAGACAGAGTTTCGCTAACTCGAAGCTGGTCTGTGCGACACCTTGCCAATTCCCCTGTTCATCAAAGGCGCCCTGGGCTACTTCCAGGACAGCTTTCGCGTCCTCAAGCTTTCCCTGCCAGATCAGGGCTACCCCTAGCCCAAATTGCCGGAGAGGAGTAGGCGCCAGGGCAAGGGCTTCCTGATAGAAGAATACTGCTTCCGCGGGGGCCGCCAGGGAAAGTGCGTAGGTCGCGGCAATCTCTGCAAAGTGTGCAGCTTGACGTCCCATGTTCACCGCTTGATAATGCCTGAACAGCCTTCCGGCAACCGTGGGAATCTCCTCAGCATACATACTTTCCAACACAGCAGCCACGCGGCGATGAAGCGCTGCACGACGAATACCACTCATGTGGTCCACGATAATCGTAGCAACCAGCGGATGCACAAAGGCATACTGCTGCCCCTGTTCACGAAGGAGTCCGGCTCGAAACAGGTTTTCAAGCGCCTCCAATGTTTCTTCTTCAGTGCGTCCACTCGTTCGACGCAGGGTAGGAATATCCGTATCAGGAAGCAGGATGGCCGCCGCTTGTAAGACCTGCAGGGCCACTTCTGGAAGTCGTTCTAACCGCGCCTGGAGCAGATCGGCTAAAGCCGTTGGGACGCTATGAGGTGCAGAGCGTACCAGTTCACTGATGAAATAGGGATTTCCTGCACTCTGTTCGTAAATGGCAGCACTACGCGCTTGCTCCCCGCCCAATGCAATGACGAGAGCCGTTGACTCGTCCTGGGTTAAAGGGCTGAGCGAGAGATGCTGCAGAATACCAAGACGAGCCCATTGTGCCGTGAATTGAATGAGCGATGGGGGAGCATCCTCTGGACGATAAGCGGCAACCACGAGCAATGGCTTATCGCCTTGACGCTGGACGAAATAGTTGAACCAATCGAGCGTTGTCTGGTCTGCCCAATGGAGGTCATCGACCCACAGAACAAGTGGCTGTGAGGACAGGGCAAGGACACTCTGGGCTATCGCTTCAAACATGCGCAGGAGTTCGTCTCGCGATGACAGGGCCGTTGGGATGCCGGCATTGGGGATGATCGCTTGCAAGTCGGGAACGAGCCCGGCAACGTCACTGACCCAAAGAGGTGGACGAGGTAATAGCGCGGTAATGCGCTGCATCGTCTGCTGGCTGCGAAGAAAGGTGATGAGAGGAGCGAAAGGGAGTGCCTGGGTTGAGGCAAGGCACTGAAGTTCTACAACAGTATATCCTGGCTGTAATGAGGAGGACCATGTTTGCCACAGCATTGATTTTCCAATCCCAACTTCTCCGTTGATAAGGACAACATGGGCCCGGCCCGGGGACCTGGCGGCCTCGGCAAGTGCGTTCTGTAACAGATCATATTCCAATTGACGGCCAATGAACGGTGAAGGGTTCACTTTCGAGGCTGACTGTGCCGATTTCTGAGGAACATCATGTGGTGAGGTGATTGAATCGCTATGGAGCGTCCCATTCACGATGGCATCACGCAGTTGCTGCGTCTCGACCAACGGCGCAACTCCCAGTTCGCGATCAAGCGCTGCTTTGAGCAGGTCGTACTGGCGTAACGCATTCGTGCGCTGTCCCAGGTAGGCATATGCCTTCATTAACATGTGGTACATCGACTCTTGCAATGGATCGAGTGCCACTACTGAGTGGGCAATGGTCAATACTTCTGACCATTTTCCCGCCGCTGCCTGAATATGTATCAGCGTGGAGAGCGCCTGAAAATACTGTTGCTGGAGACGTTCACGCTCAGCACCAAGCCATAGATCTAATTCGAGCAGGTCGTTAAGCTGAATCCCTTGAAGCAAGGGACCCTGGTAAAGAGACATCAGCGTTGCGACATGTGCACCCGCCTCAGTAGGAGCGAGAGGAACATTCATACCAGAAGAAAGTTTTCCCCGTGCTTGCATTGCAACCTGTTGGCAGACTTGCTCAAACTCTTGAACATCTGTCCACACATACTTCTTAAGCGTCACCTGCTCATTTCCTTGAATGATGCCAATCCCAAGAGCTGAATGCATGGACCACAAGAGATTGCGTAGATTTTTTCGAGCAGCAGCAGCCATACTATCTGGCCAGAAAAGTGTCGCTAGGTGCTCACGTGATTGAGGGCGTCTATGCAATGCAAGATAGGTCAGGAGAGCAAACATCTTTGTCGAATGGAGAGCAACGTTTTGCTGATGAGACAAGAGGTGGGGGGAACCAAAGAGATGTAAACCTACATCCACATGAGAAGGTATTGCTGATGACTGAAGTAATGTGGCTGCGACCGTTTGCAAGCGTTCCAGAGAAAGATGCTCTGACTTCCCAGCATACGCTTTATGAACTTTTCCCCGCTGGCTCTGATAGGCATACCAATACGACCCCCGACGCTGTTGCTCTCGACGAAGCGTAATTGCCCCTGTTGGAGTCTGATACGAAAAGGATTGATGCGTGTGATCCTGTAACCAACCATACCACTCTGCTGAATCAATGGGAATGGTTGAGAGAAGAGTGCCAGTTGCATCTCGAAGAAGCAACTGCGCATCTTTGACCTGAGGGAGCGGGTAATGAAAACGGCCCCGTGTATGTTGTGTCATAGAGAGCAACCTCTTTGTACTCAGTACCCCGTGTAGGACATGACTTACCTAACACGGATAGTGTATCTGCTGTTAAGTCATTTGTCTAGCCTCTATCTCTCTTTAGCCTGATCTACCTTTCTCCTTATCAAGACCTCTCCCCGAGCGGAGAACGCTACTTGAGTCAATGTCTTCATTGATTTTCATGTCTTTCTCTGGAACCCTGTTCCGGCTCGAGAAAGAGGGACGCCTGCAGGGACGCTTTCAAGGATAGTGCACGGGTATACTTACAGCATCCAAAGCATGGTTACCACAAAATTTCTAAAGAGAAAAAAGCGAAAGGAGGGGGCTATGCAAGAGCTGCAACGTACAACACGTGAGAGCAAACACGCGACGGAGCGGACAGCTATCCTTGCAGCCGTCGTACCTGAGAAAGCACATCCCTTCGTACTTGAGAATTGGATCTTGATGAGCCGCGCGAGGACGAGGTGTTGGTGCGGGTCGTCGCGACTGGAATATGCCACACCGATCTAATCATCCGCGATCAATACTATCCAGTGCCACTACCCGTGGTGCTGGGTCATGAGGGAGCAGGAGTGGTTGAGCGGGTTGGTGCAGCCGTCACGAAGGTCAAAGCGGGTGATCACGTCGTAATGACCTATCCATCCTGCGGGAAGTGTCCAAACTGTATGGCTGACCGTCCGGCCTATTGCCTGGAGTCGTATCAGCGCATCTTCAGTGGAGCGCGCATAGACGGCTCGACTGCGTTACACCGCCGGGGACAAAATGAGCCAGTACACGGACACTTCTTCGCACAGTCGTCGTTTGCAACCTACTCGCTAGCAACTGAACGTAATGTGGTCAACGTCCGTAAGGACGTTCCCTTGGAAATGCTCGGCCCGCTTGGCTGCGGTATCCAAACGGGTGCCGGTGCCGTCCTCAATACGATGCAGGCGCCGGCCGGTTCAAGCATCGCAATCTTTGGTTCCGGGGCGGTCGGGCTCAGTGCGCTCATGGCAGCCCGGGTCGCGGGCTGTACGACGATTATCGCTGTCGATACCAAACCAAACCGCCTGACGCTGGCACGCGAATTAGGGGCTACCCACACCCTGAATGCGCTTGAAACGGATGTGGTTGAGGAGGTACAACACATTACCGGCGGTGGGGCCACCTTTACGCTCGAGACAACCGGGCGCCCCCAGGTGCTGCGACAGGCCGTTGATGCACTCGCTATCCTGGGCACCTGTGTGGTGGTGGGCGCTCCACCAGCAGGAACAGAGGCGAGCTTCGACGTGAACAACCTGTTTGTCTTTGGACGAACCATCCGTGGCATTGTGCAAGGGGACAGTGTTCCCGATGTCTTCATCCCGAGACTCATCGATCTCTACGTTCAAGGGCGTTTTCCATTTGACCGTTTGCTGCGCTTTTATCCTTTGGAAGACATCAATGCTGCTGTCCAGGATGCGGAGCAAGGCACGACAATTAAGCCGGTTCTCAGGATGGAATCGGTCGAGAGAAAGAAGAAGTAAGACTGTATGGCAACATCAATGAACAACGCTTCATCTCAAGAAGTCAGTGATGCTCCTGCACAGGGACTGTGGAACGGCAAAATCTTCGATGGCCAGTGGAGGGATGCAAGCGGCGGGACCCAAAACGTTCTGGAAAAGGCGACCGGGACCACGCTTGCAACCATCGGCATTGCGTCAGCAGACGATGTTGCACGAGCGGCCCTCACGGCCAGGAAAGCGCAGATCGCCTGGGCGGCAACGCCAGAGCCGCAACGTGCTCAGGTACTGCGCACCTTCGCCCGCCTCGTCGAAGAACACACCAGCGAACTTGCTGAGTGGATCGTGCGTGAGACGGGGTCAGTTATGGGCAAAGCTCACTTTGAAATCTTCCTCACCATCGGCGATACACATGAGGCTGCGGCCCTCGCAACACAGCCAAAGGGACATCTCCTGGCGTCCACTAGTGGCCGCCAGAGCATAGCGAAGCGCGTTCCGCTGGGCGTCGTAGGGGTCATCACACCCTGGAACTCACCTCTGATTCTGGCGATACGAGCGGCTGCTCCGGCACTTGCTCTGGGCAATGCGGTCTTGCTCAAGCCTGATGTTCAGGCGCCGGTGAGTGGTGGAGCCCTGATCGCACAACTCTTCGAAGAGGCCGGTCTTCCACCGGGAGTGCTGCATATCTTGCCTGGTGATGCTGAGACTGGCGAGGCATTGGTACTTGACCGCAACGTCAATATGATCTCGTTCACCGGTTCTACCGCCGTGGGTCGACGCGTCGGCGAGCTTGCCGGTCGTGGACTGAAACGTGTCTCGCTCGAACTTGGTGGCAATAATGCCTATATTGTTCTAGACGACGCCGATGTGGAGAAGGCAGTGGCGGCCGGAGCCTTCGGCTCCTATTTCTTCCAGGGGCAGATTTGCTTTACGGCAGGACGTCATCTGGTGCATGAGCGTGTTGCCGACAGGTATATCGAGTTGCTGAAGGCGCGGACACGCGATCTACGTGTCGGCGATCCATTTCGCGATCAAGTGGATTTGGGACCGATGATCAATGAACGACAGGCTGCTCGTGTCGAACGTATTGTCCAGGAGAGTGTTGCCGCCGGAGCCATTCTTGCTGTAGGAGGGCGTCGAGAAGGCCTGTTCTTTGAGCCAACCGTCATGACGGCAGTAACACCGGAGATGCCTGTCTTTAAGGAAGAAATTTTCGGCCCCGTTGCGCCGGTGACCGTTTTTCATAGCGACGACGAAGCCGTAGAACTTGCCAATATGACCGAGTACGGACTCGTCGCCAGTGTCCAATCCGCGTCGCCAACGCGTGCGCTTCGTATTGCCAATCAACTCCATACGGCGATGGTGCACATCAACGATCAGACGATCAACCATGAGGCGTATAGTCCCATCGGGGGGATGGGGGCATCAGGCAATGGCAGCCGCTTTGGGGCGTTGTCGAATGGCGATGAATTCACACAGTGGCAATGGGTGACTATCAACGAGGAAATTCCTCCGTATGCGTTCCGCTAGTCATCTCAGGAGGTAGCTTGTGCGACTTGTCACTTTCTCCACCGACCATGGGACTCACCTGGGGGCGCTCGTTGCTGGTCAGGTCATTGATCTGCCAGGAACCTACGCAGCCTGGCAACGCACGCATGTAAGATCATCTGCCCTGTTCAGTGACTCACAGTCCTTTCCCACCAGTATGCTGCATTTTTTACAGGCTGATGAGGCGACCAGGGAGGTCGTCGATCATGTGCTCGCCTTCGCCGCAGATCCCAATATCCGTGCTGACCTGGCCGACGCCGACCTGGCCTTTCCGGTCGATCACGTCACCTTTCTGCCGCCGATACCCCGGCCCGGCAAAATCGTCTGCCTGGGGCACAACTACCGCCGCCACATCGCGGAAATGGGCAGCCCCCTGCCCCAGTATCCAGTGCTCTTCGCCAGGTTCGCCACGACGCTCATCGGCCACCGCCAGCCAATTGTCCTGCCGAAAGTCTCCAATCAGGTGGACTACGAGGCCGAGTTGGCACTGGTGATCGGTCGCACAGGCAAAGACATTCCGAAAACGCAGGCCGCCTTCGACTACCTGGCAGGCTACACCATCTTCAACGATGTCTCGGTGCGCGACTATCAGAGGCGTACGGTGCAGTGGATGCAGGGCAAGAACTTCGACGGCACGGGACCCATTGGCCCGGCGCTGGTCACCGCTGATGAAGTTCGCGACCCCCACGCCCTCGACATCACCCTGCGGCTCAATGGTGAGGTGATGCAGCAGACCAACACGAGCGACTTTATCTTTGATATTCCCACCATGCTTTCCTACATCTCCGAGATCATGACGCTGGAGCCGGGGGATATCATTGCCACGGGCACTCCAAGTGGTGTGGGTTATGCCCGTAGTCCGCAGGTATTTCTCAAACCAGGGGATGTGGTACAGATCGAGATTGCTGAGCTGGGTATGCTCGAGAACTCCGTCATCGCTCCACAAGGCGCTGGAGGGGCGAGCGGGCCACAACGCACAGCTTCCTTCGACGAGGTGACCCATGGCTGAACACCCAACGCACCCCGAAATGCTGGCAGATCTGCACGAGAGCCAACAAGCCTTGCTCACCTTCCTCGACCAGGTCGATGATACCACCCTCTACCGGCGTTTCATTGCAGAGGAATGGACGCTGGCCGAAAATCTCGTGCATGTCGCCGAAGCGCGCCAGTTCTTTACCGGTGAGGTACGCAAGGTTCTGGCAACGCCGGGAGCCAGCATCGGGCGCGGCCTGGACCACCCCGCCCGGCTTCAAAATATTGCGGAGCACGGTCATGCAGCGCGCCCGTTCATTTCCCAGCAGTTGACCAACAGCTATGAGCAGGTGGTCCATTTGCTCGAGCAGATGAGCCAGGACGACTTGCAGAAGATGGGAACGCACATAAAGTATGGCCCCCAGACGTTGGCTGTCTTCATCCAGCATTTCATCATCGAGCATGATCAGGCCCATGTCAAGCAAGTGAAGACGCTGCTCGCGCAACATCGAGGAGGTGCATGCACGAGTGAGCAGCAGAACAGCTAAGATTGAACATCTCGCTGGGTGAGATGAGAAGGAAGAGTTATTCGCCCGAGGGAGCGCGTAAAGAGTCGTGTCCTTCCTCAAGATGCAAGAAAGGAAAGAGTAACGATGGCTGAAATAGAGGTGACGAGAGAAACAGAGGCGACGAGAACACAGGCCGAGACTGCCCAGTTGAACAACGACATGAAGGCGAACTATCTCACGCCCCTCTGGCAGATCGAGGAGGAGTTCATGTCCGTGCGGCCCAGGCCAAAGATAGTGCCCTGGCTGTGGAAGTGGTCAAATTTGTACTCTCTCGCCGAGCGGGCTGGTAGGCTCGTGCCCGTCGAACGGGGTGGCGACCGCAGAGCACTTGGACTGAGCAATCCAGGCCTGGGTGGGCTGCCATTTGCGACCTCAACTCTGTGGGCGGCGGTGCAATGGCTCAATGGACGCGAGGTGGCCCCGGCACACCGGCATACCTCACACGCCATCCGCTTCATCATTGACGGCAGTGGCTCCTACAGCACCGTAGAGGGCGACCGGGTCTTTCTGGAGCGCGGAGACCTGGTGCTGACACCCAAATGGCTCTGGCACGATCATGGAAGCCATTCAGATGAGCGGGCAATCTGGATGGATGGGCTCGATATTCCGTTGACGAACTACCTCGATACCAGTTTCTTCGAGCCCTATCCTCACGAGAGCCAGGCTGTCACGCAGGTCCTCAATGGAACCGTGCTCAAATACGGCGTCGGCCAGCTGCGTCCTGCCTGGGAGAAACGTCTAGTGGAATATCCACCGATGTTTACCTACAAATGGGCCGACACCGAGCGTGCACTGAACAACCTGGCCCTGGTGGATGCCAGCCCGTTTGATGACGTGGCCCTCGAGTACATTAATCCGCACACGGGGGGGCCGGTCATGCCCTCCTTCACCTGCTGGATTCAATTGCTGCGTCCCAGGGTGCAGACCCAGGCCCATCGACACGTCGGCAGCAGTATCTACCACGTCTTCGAGGGAAAAGGTGCGACGATCATTGACGGGATCCGCTTCGAGTGGGAACAGGGCGATATGTTCGTCATTCCCAGTTGGGCCTGTCATGAACACCTCAATGCCTCTGGTGATGAGCGGGCCATTCTCTTCTCGATGCATGACACACCGTTGATGGTCATGCTGAACAAGTATCGGGAGGAGGCTTACACCGAGAACGGTGGACATCAGCCAGTCGAAGGCAAGCGTTTGGGACGCTGATCCCCGCCTGCCTTCGTTTGAAAGAAAAGGAGAAGTCAATGACTACTGCAAGCATTGGTACAGGTAAACTGAGGAAATTGTCACCTGGAACCTCCAGGCAAAGAAAGGAGCGATAGTATGTCACTCACATCAGGCACCGCTCGGACCACACCCGCCCGCGCAGTCACGTCAGGTGCCACCAGGAGCAGACAGGCACGCACCAGTACCGACCCTGTCTGGCGAGTGTGGATCACACGCCACCGCGTGGTTGCTGCCATCCTGGCCGGCATCGTTGCAACCCACATGGCAACGATCATTGGATTCTGGCTGCCAGCAGTCGGTCTCCCAAAGTTGGACTGGCCCAGCGCGAA
>Ga0209055_1003139_pt1 | contig 10151 bp, 10 predicted proteins | sample GraSoiAngelo_110_FD_185875 | JGI IMG/M metagenome (GOLD analysis project Ga0209055, IMG submission 185875) | Grasslands soil microbial communities from the Angelo Coastal Reserve, California, USA - 14_0903_12_30cm (SPAdes) (version 2) | ecosystem: Environmental > Terrestrial > Soil > Grasslands ...
GCTCTCCAACGGACGCTTCTTGTTCGGCATCGGGGCTGGGTGGAACGCTGAAGAGATGGAGAACCACGGGACCGCCTTCAAGACGCGCTTCCGGCTCCTCCGCGAGCGGATCCTCGCGATGAAGGAGATCTGGACGAAGGACGAGGCGCAGTACCACGGCGAGTTCGTCAACTTCGATGCGATCTGGTCGTACCCGAAGCCCGCGCAGAAACCACACCCGCCGGTGCTGCTGGGCGGCGAGAGCGGGCACACGCTGCAGCGCGTGGTGGATTTCTGCGACGGCTGGTTCCCGCGCGGACGCAACGCCGACGCGATTCTCCCCGGCCTCGCCGACCTCAAGGCGCGCGCGGCGCGTGCCGGCCGCGATCCGGGCCAGATCTCGGTCTCGGTGTTCGGAGCCAGAGCGGAACGCGCCACGCTCGACTCGTACGCCGCCGCCGGCATCACGCGGGCCATCTTGAGATTACCCTCGGAGGGCCGCGACGCGGTGCTGCCGCTCCTGGACCAGTACGCGAAGCTGATTCGGTGAACGAGCTCCCCGCCTACGCCGCCGAGCTCCTGTATCAGAGCCGCGTCGCGCGGCTCGGCACGGCGGACCGGGCGGGGCAGCCACTCGTCGTGCCGGTGTGCTACGCGTTCGACGGCCGCGCGTGCTTCTCCGCCATCGACGCCAAGCCCAAGCGCGTCGCGGCCCGCCGGCTGCGACGCCTGCGCAACATCGCCGAGAATCCGCGCGTCTCGCTGACCGTCGACCGCTACGACGAGGAGTGGTCGCGGCTCTGCTGGGTGATCGTCCAGGGTCGCGCCGACGTGCTCACGGAGGGATCCGAGCGCGCGGGCGCCGTGGACCTTCTTCTGTCCAAGTACGCGCAGTACCGCGCGATGGGGCTCGATCGAGAGACCGCCACGGTCATCCGTATCTCGCCGGAGCGAACGCTGTTCTGGAGGTGGGAGAGCTCGTAGCCGACGAGAGGCCCTAATGCTTCTCGATCTGTAGACCAGCCTCCGAGACCAGCACGCCCGCCTGGCCGGCCTGTCGCATCGCCTGCGCGAGCCGGTGCTTCTCGATCCACGCCCTGATCTCGAGATCGCGGTGGCCGTCGAAGAACTCCGCGGTCATCGTGATCAGCTGCGTCACCTTCCCGTGATTGTCCTGGAGCTGGAAGACCTGGGCGTTTCGCTGGAAGTCGTAGAAGTCGTACACCGTGCACAGCGGAAACTCACGCTGCAGATACCCGCGGACGACGCCGATCTTGGTCTCGTCGAGCGCCGGGTGATCCAGGAACTTCCGCCACTGCGGCGCGAGCTCGCCGTTGTCCGGGAGAGTGAGTCCCTGGAGGGCTCGCCGCTGCTTGTCGGTCAGCTCAACGACCGACTCGTGAGACTCATCGATCACCTCGTCGGGGGCGACCTCGTGCGCGCTGACCTCGATGTCCGCGGCGAAAGGCTGGATCACCAGGGGGCCAGGCGCCGGCGGGTCCGCTCGTGGGGGCTCCGCCGCCGGCGTCGGGCGCGCGTCGAACGTGCTCGTCAGCCGATCGAGGAACTTCCGCCAGGTCGGCGCCAGGTCGCCCTTGGGCAGGTCACCCCGCGGAAGCTCGCTCCTCGAAGCGCCGTTCTTCGGAGGGTCCACCCTGGCGGCCTCAGCCCTCGCCCGCGGCTCGACGCCTTGCGGCGGTACGCGGGGAGTGGGCGCCGCCGGTGCCTTCGGCTCGACCTGAGACGCGCGTGAGGCCGCGGGCGCGGCCGGAGCCGGGGGCCTGGAGACCTCACGCGGGCTCGGCGGCTTTGGTTCGGCGGCAGGCCGCAGAAGGTCGGGTACGTCGCGCGTGCGCCGTCGCGGCGGAGCTTCCGTGGGTTGCCGCAGCCCCTTGAGAACAACAGGACCACGCTCCACCCGCTCGCTCGTGCTCTTGCCGGCAGCGCCGTTCGTCGGCGCCGGCTCGCGGTTCCTCGGCGCCGGCTCGACGGCTCGCGGCGGCCGCTCGACGGTCCGCGGCGGCTCATGAAGCATCACGATCCTCGGCTCTTCCACGGGGACGAGGGGGATTACTTTCGGCTCGGCGCGCGGTATGACCCTCGGCTCCTCGGCTGGCTCCTCGGGAAGCTCTTCGAGCTCCTCGCGAAGCTCTTCCGGAGGCTCCTCGCGCAGCAGCACCAGCCTTGGCTCCTCGCGCGGCGCCACTCTCGGCCGCTCGAGTGGCGGGATCTCCTCCTCGACGACGGGCGGCTCGATACGCTGGGGCCGGGGCGGGATCTTCACGGCGGCGGATGCCGCCGGCGCCCAGTCGACCCGATCGAGATAGAAGCCGGTCGTCCCGTTGGCCTCGACGTAGCGGAACTCGAAGCAATCGACCGAGGAGAAATTGAGGAGCCGCATCTTTCGAACGAAGGCCTCGAGCAGCCGCTCGGCGACGAAGACGATTCGCGGTGGCCATCCGAGCTGTGTGTTCGCCGGCGCCAGGCGCTGCACCGATTCGGGATACTCGAGACACCAGGCGTAGGCTTCGAGCGCTCTGATGAGCATGGCGTCGTCGGCGGTGAGACCAAGAACGAACAGGACCGGAACGCGCTCCGCGTCGAGCGCGGCGAGCTCGACGCTGGTGCGGCCGAAATTCAGATTCGAGGCGAGAATCTTGAGGTCGGGCTCCATCGCGTCCGCGTTGTCGGCGACGAGGGTTCTGAGGTGCTGCAGGTCCGTGACTTCGCGGCGCTTGAATGCCTTCATAGGAGCGTCCTCGAAGGATCACGCAACCGCTGTGCCATAACAGAAGGGAGATTCTCGCCAGGGAAAACGACGTCTTGCGCTGAGGCCTGACACGATGGCTCGCCAGCCTGGCATGTCGAGGCGTCTAGCTGTCACTTAGTCCCTCGATACGTCAAAGAATTTGTCAACGATGAGAATTTACTTGGTCAGAGTGTTGCCATAAGGTGGCAAAGTCCTTTCCGCCCAACTTTCGATACGGAAGATTTCAGAGCGATTTCCATCGATTATAAAACTGGGACTTAATGGCACCGGTATTGCTTAGTTATGCGTCGTATTAGTGTGGCTCAAGGTCTCTCGATCGTGAGTTCCTGGAGGCGGCCCATGTGGGCGGCGGACGCGGTGGCAGGCGCAATGCCCTGCAGCAATCGGAGAGACCGACGTTGAACATGACCCAGGCGTTCAGAGAGCTCGTGCAGATCGGAATCACTCTGACCAGCGAGCAAGATCTCGGAACCCTTCTCGAGCGCATCCTCACCGAGGCCCGCCGGTTCACGCGCGCCGAGGCCGGAACGCTCTTCCTCCGCGAAGGCGATCAGCTTCGCTTCTCGGTCGTCCAGAACGACAAGCTCGCGCGCGAGTTGGGCCAGGAAGAGATGCGGCGCCGGCTCCAGGCCGATCCCTTGAGCCTCCGCGAGCTGAGCCTCGCCGGTCACGTCGCGCTCACCGGCGACATCCTCAACCTGCACGACACGTACGCGATTCCACCCGATCGCCCCTATTCGTTCGATCCGCGCGTCGACGCGCGCCTGAACTACCGCACCCAGTCGATCCTGGTGGTGCCGCTCCAGGATCCGGCGAACAACATCCTCGGCGTCCTCGAGCTGATCAACGCGCTCGACCGCGGGCGCGTCGTGCCCTTCGACTCCCAGTACGAGGGCCTCGTGCGCTCGCTGGCGTCGCAGGCCGCCGTCGCGCTCCGCAATGCCCGGCTGGAGGACCTTTCCTTCAAGGACGCGCTGACGGACGTGTACAACCGTCGGTACTTCACGATCCGGATGGAGGAAGAGTACAAGCGCCACTGCCGCTTCGGTGAGCCGCTCACGCTCGCGCTCATGGACCTCGATCACTTCAAGGAGGTCAACGATCGGTTCGGCCACCGGGCGGGCGATCAGGCGTTGCGCGACGTCGCCCAGCTCCTGGTGAAGCACTCGCGCAGCTTCAGTATCGTGACCCGGTACGGCGGCGACGAGTTCGCGATCATGCTCGTGAACACTGCGAAGGCCGGCGGCCTCACGTACGCCGAGCGCATCCGCGCCGTCATCGCGCAGCACCCTTTCCCCCACGGTCCGGTCACCGTCAGTGTCGGCATCGCCAGTCTCCCGGAGGACGCGACGACGGTCGACGACCTCATCGTCGCGGCCGACCAGGCTCTCTACGACGCCAAGCGTCTGGGCCGGAATCGAGTCGCCGTTCAGTGAGCCCGCAGACGATGACCGATCGCGAACAGCTCCTGGAGGAGCTCCTCGAGATCGGGCTCGCGCTCACCTCCGAGCGCGACCTCTATGCGCTGCTCGAGCGAGTGCTGGAGACGGCCCGGCGGTTCACGCGGGCCGAGGCCGGCACCTTGTTCCTTCGCGAGGGTGATCACCTGCGGTTCGCCGTCGTCCAGAACGACTTCCTGCAGCGCAAGCTGGGCACGGTCGCGATGCTGCAGCGACTCCAGTCCGAGCCGCTTCGGCTGACGGAGCCGAGCCTCGCCGGGCACGTCGCCCAGACGGGCGAGATCGTCAGCGTGGCCGACGCGTACGCGATCGGCGTGCACGAGACGCGGGCGCTCAACCGGCGGTTCGATGCCGCCAGCGAGTACTCGACCCGCTCGGTGCTGGCGGTCCCGATGAACGACCTGACCGGCAGCAACGTCGGCGTCCTCGAACTCCTGAACGCGCTCGACGAGTCCGGCGCGATCGTCCCCTTCGATCCGGAGGACGAGAAGTTGGTTCGAGCCCTCGCCTCCCAGGCGGCCGTCGCCGTCCGCAACGCGCGGCTCGAAGACCTGTCGTTCAAGGACGTCTCGACCGAGCTCTACAACCGTCGCTATTTCGCGCTCCGCATCGACGAAGAGGTCAAGCGCCACACCCGCTTCGGCCACCCCCTTTCGCTCGTCGTCCTGAACATCGATCACTTCGGACAGCTCAACGCGGATCACGGGCCCGCCGCGGGCGACGAGGTGTTGCGAGAAGTCGCGCGGCTCCTCGTCAAGCACTCACGGAGCTTCACGATCATCGCCCGGCTCGACGGCGACGGGTTCGCGGCCCTCCTGGCCAACACGCCCAAGGCCGGCGCCGTCACGTACTCGCAGCGGATCCTCGGCGTCATCGCGGCCCATCCCTTCCCGCAGGGACCGGTCACCGCCAGTTTCGGCGTCGCCGGGCTCCCCGCCGACGCGGCATCCGCGGAAGACCTGATCGCAGCGGCCTGGCGGGCGCTGGCCGACGCCAAGCGTCTGGGCCCCAACCGCGTGACCGCGCTCTAAGCCCTCTCCTTCGTCGCGCTCCTCGCCCGCGGCTTGACTTGAGTCGGGATCGTGTGTCATTAGGTTCCGCATCGACGAGGAGGAATCCATGAGCAAGAGCCCGTTCCGCGCGCGGCTCGAAGCCGCGGTCATCGCCCGACACAGCCGCCTGAACCCTTTCACCGAAAAGTGGGTCAAGGGTGAGCTGAACCGAACCCAGCTCGGCTCGTGGGCCGCCCAGCACTACCAGTACGTGTCGCAGTTCCCCCGCTGGTGCGCCACCGTGTACGGCCAGTGCCCGGACCCGGACGCGCGGGATTTCCTGCTCGAGAACATCATCGAGGAGGAGTCGGGCACCAAGCACGTCGACCTGCTGATTCGCTTCGCCGAGGCGTGCGGCGTGTCGCGCGCCGAGGTCGAATCCAAGCAGCAGCTGCCGACGACCCGCGGGCTCACCGCGTGGTGTTTCGAGATGTCTCACCAGACGTTCCATGTCGCGGCCGCCGGCCTCCTCGTCGGGCTCGAGTCCCAGGTGCCGGGCATCTACCAGCGCAATCTGCCGCCGCTCAAGACGCACTACGGCTTCACGGACCACGAGGTCGAGTTCTTCGCGATCCACATCGAGGCGGACGAGGTTCACGGCGAGCGCGGGTACCAGATCGTCGAGCGGCATTGCACGACGCCCGACCGGCAGGCGGAGGCCATCGAAGCGGTTCGTCAGGCAACGGAGATGCGCTGGCAGTACATGACGGGCCTCTACCGCGCCTTCGTCGCCAAGGAGGAGATGTGAGTCGGCGCCGCGTCGCCCGCCTGGCGGATCTCCCGGCTGGCCAGCCCACCCTGGTCGAGACCGACGGCACGCGGGTCGTGCTGGCGCGGGTCAATGACGACGTCTTCGCGTGCAGCGACGAGTGCGCGCACCAGGGCGGCCCGCTCAGCGAGGGTCGGCTCGCCGGTACACGGCTCACCTGTCCATGGCATGGCTGGATGTACGACGTGAAGTCGGGCACCTGTCTCATGCCGTCGCGCGGGGGACACGTGACGAGCTATCCGGTGACGATCGAAGCCGGCGAGGTCTGGGTCGAGGTCTCCTGAGGTGGCGCTCACGCGGGAGCGGGCGCGCGAAAGCATCGAGCGCGGCTTGGCCACGGCCCACGCGCTCGGCTTCAAGGTCGCGATCGCGGTCGTCGACGACGCCGGTCATCTGATCGTCTGCGACCGGATGGACGGTGCGCTCTGGGTCACGCCGGAGATCGCGCGCGCCAAGGCCAACGCGGCGGCGGCGTTCCACGCGACCACGCTCGATCTCGAGGAGCGGTTCGTCAAGCGACAGCTCTTCGCTGACAACGTCGCGGCGCTCGGCGACTATCGCTTCGTCTTCGGCCGGGGCGCGGTACCGCTCGTCGAGGACGGTCGAATTGTCGGTGCCGTGGGCGTGAGCGGCGCCGTTCCGGCCGACAACGACCACACGATCGCCGACGCCGCCGCGGGCCATCCCACCCTTCCCCGTAGCCACTAAACGGCGCTCGCGAGCGAGGGTCCGGCCGTCACGCGAGCGGTCCGCACGCCGCGCTTCTGAGGTAAAGTGGCGGGCATGCAGTTCGAGGTCGAGGTGCACCGAAACGAGCTCGGCGAGTGGGTGGCGGTCGCCGTGGCCTGGAACGTCCAGGCCACCGGGCACACCGAGAACGAGGCGCTCGCGCGGATGATGGAAGCGCTGGCTCGGCACTTCAAGACCTCGTCACCGAAGTGAGCGGCGCGCTCGCCGGCCTCCGCGTCATCGACTGCTCGCGCCTGATCGCCGGGGGTGTCCTCGCGACCATCCTGGCCGACCACGGCGCGGACGTCATCAAGGTCGAGAACCCGCGCGGCGGCGATCCGCTGCGCACCTGGCTCCGCGAGCGTGGGGAGCTGTGGTGGAAGGTGTACGCGCGCGGCAAGCGCTCGGTCACCCTGAATCTCGCCCACGCGCGCGGGCAGACGCTCCTGCGACGGCTTTGCCGTGGCGCCGACGTCCTGATCGAGAACTACCTGCCCGGCACGTTCGAGAAATGGGGTCTCGGCTGGGACGTCCTGTCCGCCGACAATCCCCGTCTCGTCTTTGCTCGCGTCTCGGGTTGGGGCCAGGACGGCCCCTATCGCGATCGGCCCGGGTTCGGAACGATGGTCGAGGCGATGAGCGGCTTCGCGTCCTCCACGGGCCCGGCTGACCGGCCACCCACGCTTCCCTCGTTTCCGATGGCCGACATGGTTGCCGCGCTCTCCGGTGCGGCGGCCGTGCTGGCCGCGCTCCGACACCGCGATCAGGTCTCGGGCCGCGGCCAGCTGATCGACATCTCGCTCTACGAGCCGCTCCTCTCCGTGCTCGGTCCGGCGGCCGCCGAGTACGCGCTGGATCGCACCGTGCGGGCGCGCCACGGCAACCAGTCCGACAACGCCAGCCCGCGCGGGACCTATCAAACGCGCGATAGCAAGTGGGTCGCGCTGTCCGCCTCGACCCCGGCTTCGGCGGCCGCGCTCTTCGAGGGCCTGGGCCTCGGACACCTCTTGAAGGATCCGCGGTTCGCGACCAACGACACGAGGGTCGCCAACAATGACCTCGTGGACGCCGCCCTCGCGGGCGCGATAGGCTCACGCACGCTCGACGAGATGTCGCGTCTCTTCGAGACGCGCGACCTCACGGCCTCGCCGGTCTACGACATCGCCGACATCACGAAGGATCCGCACGTGGTCGCGCGCGGCATCCTCGTCGATGTGCCGGATCCCGAGCTTGGAACCGTGCGCATGACGGCTCCCACGCCGCGCCTCGGGGAGACGCCGGCGGCGATTCGGTGGACCGGACCCGCGCTCGGAGCGCACAACCGCGAAGTCTACGAGTCGCTCGGCCTCGACGAGGCCGAGCTTCACGTGCTGACGCGCGACGGGATCATCTGATGCGCTCCCGGTGCCGGGTCGTGAGCGCATTCGCGGGCCTCCTGATGCCCGTGTGGCTGGCGGCGGCGCCGGCCTGGAGCGCCGACTACGGCGGTCCGCTGATCGACGCCCACTCGCACGTGCCGAACGCCACCGCGATCGACGCGTACGTCGCGGCGATGAAACGCCACAACGTCCTGAAAGTGGTGCTCCTCGGCGTCGGCGGCCTGCAGAAGGAAGACACGGCCTGGCTGACGGCGGCGAGCAAGAAGTACCCGGATCGCGTCGTCGCCGGCTTGCCCCTGGCCGATCCGACCTCCGAGAGCGCGGCGAGTCAGCTCGAGCTCCAGCTCGACCGGGGAAAGCCGCGGCTGATCGGCGAGGTCCACATGCGCCTGGTCGGCCGGCGCCTGATCGATCGCGACCCGAACAGCCCGACGTTCGGCAAGATCCTCGACGTCGCCGCGAAGTTCGAGGTGCCGATCGTCATCCACTACGAGCTGACCGATGCCGCCGAGACGGCCCTGGATCGCGCGCTCGCCGCGCATCGGAAGAGCACGATCGTCCTGGCCCACGGCGGCGAAGGGCCGCCCCGTCGGCTCGATCGGCTCCTGCTGCGTAACCCGAATCTGTTCGTCGATCTCTCGGGTATGCACTTCCAGCGGACGCCGGCGCTCGCGTCGGAGACCGGGCCGCTCGATCCCGGCTGGAAAGCGCTGATCGAGAAGATGCCCGACCGCTTCATGATCGGCGTGGATGTCTGGGCCGCGCGGCTCTTCGAGCCCGCGATGCTCGATCGACTCTTCATGTGGACCCGGCGCATCCTCGGCGAGCTCAGGCTCGACGTCGCCGAGCGTGTCGCGCATCGAAACGCGGCGAAGCTCTATCGCCTCGAGTAGATCGCCCGGCGATCGAGGAGCGCTCGAGATGACCTTCCGCACGGCGCTGTGCGATCTGCTCGGGATCGACTACCCGATCGTCCAGTCGGGCATGGGCGCCATTGCCGGGCCCGAGCTCGTCGCCGAGGTGTGTCGGGCTGGAGGCCTCGGCATCCTCGCCGGGCTCAACGTGCCGCCCGATGACCTGCGCGCGATGATTCGCCGGGTGCGCGAGCTGACCAATCGCCCGTTCGGCGTGAACCTCTGGCTGCACCGGGCGCTCCGGCCGCCGGTCGATCCCGCCGAGATCAGCGAGGAGGTGCTACGCGGCGCCCAGGGGATGCTCAATCGTTTCCGCCAGCAGCTCGGAATTCCGACGACGACGGCTCGACCCACCCGAGCCCCCGATCTCATGCAGGCGACGATCAAGGTCGTGCTCGACGAGCGCACGCCGGTCTTCTCGACGGCCCTCGGCTGGCTCGAGCCCGGCTTGGCGGACGACTGTCGCCGGCGCGGCATCAAGGTCATGGCCATGGTCTCGACCGTCGAGGACGCCCGCACCGCCGCGGCCGGCGGCGCCGACGTGATCGTGGCCCAGGGAGGCGAGGCGGGCGGCCACCGCTCGATCGACGGCAAGCCGGCGTCGCCCGAGACGACCACCGTCGGGATGATGGCCCTGCTCCCGCAGGTGGTCGACGCCGTGCGAGTGCCGGTGGTCGCGGCGGGTGGGATCGCCGACGGGCGCGGACTGGTCGCCGCCCTCGCCCTCGGCGCGAGCGGGGTCTTGCTGGGCACACGGTTCGTGGCCACGCGGGAGTCGATGGCTCCCGAGCTCTACAAGAAGCGTCTCCTGGAGAGTGAGAGCGGGGACACCACGGTGACGGACACGCTCAGCGGCCTCTGGGCGCGCGCGCTCGCCAACCGCTTCACGCGCGAGTACACGGAATCCGGCGCGCCCGTCCTGCCGCCGCTGGTCCAGCGCGGCGCCGCCAACGACGTCTTCATCGCGGCGCTCAAGCAGGGCGACGCGGACTACTACCCGATGATGGCCGGGCAGAGCGTCGGGCTCGTTCGCGACCTGCCGGGCGCGGGCGAGGTCGTCGCGGCGGTCATCCGCGAGGCCCGCGCCGTGCTGAGCGCT
>Ga0209055_1003146_pt1 | contig 10139 bp, 10 predicted proteins | sample GraSoiAngelo_110_FD_185875 | JGI IMG/M metagenome (GOLD analysis project Ga0209055, IMG submission 185875) | Grasslands soil microbial communities from the Angelo Coastal Reserve, California, USA - 14_0903_12_30cm (SPAdes) (version 2) | ecosystem: Environmental > Terrestrial > Soil > Grasslands ...
GAGCTGGAACTCGGCGACGCCCCCCGTGATCTGCGCGAGATTACCGACCAGGACGACCCGCGGCATCAAGAACGTGGGGGCCCCGAAATGGCCCCCACACCCCCCGCGCTCGTCGCGCCCCGGGGAACCCGGGACGCTCCTCGATATCGCGTCACGGTTCAGACCTTGCCGGCGAGACCCCGCTCCTTCAGAGCCTTGAGCACCTTGGGTGGCGACATCGGCAGCTCGGTGAAGCGGATGCCGGTGGCGTTCTCCATCGCGTTGGCGATGGCGCCGAGCGGTGGAACGATGGGCGTCTCGCCGACGCCACGCACGCCGTACGGATGGCGCGGGTTCGCGACCTCGACGAGGATCGCGTCGATCATCGGCACGTCGGACGCGACGGGCATCCGATAGTCGAGGAAGCCCGCGTTCTGCAGCTTGCCGTCGGCGCCGTAGATGTACTCCTCGTTGAGCGCCCAGCCGATGCCCTGCACGGCCCCGCCCTGGAACTGCCCCTCGACGTAGGCCGGGTGCAGCGCCCGACCGGCGTCCTGGGCGACCGTGTAGCGCAGGATTGTCACGCGTCCGGTCTCGGGATCGACCTCGAGATCGACGAGATGCGTGCCTATGCTCGGTCCGGCGCCTTGCGCGTTGATTCGCCCCACGCCGCCGATGGGACCACCGGTCTTGCCGGCGACTTTCGCGAAGTCGGCGATCGACATCGGCTTGAATTTCTCGGCGAGCGCGCCGAGCGGCTTCACGTGGCCCTGCTCGAACACGACCTGGTCGGGCTTGGCCTCCCACAGCTTGCACGCCCGCGCGCAGAGATCGGTCTTGATCTGCTTCGCCGCCTCCACGATCGCCATCGAGCCCGAGAAGGCCGAGCGGCTGCCGCCGGTGAGGAAGTTGAAGCCGAGCGATCCGGTGTCGCCGATGATCGGCCGCACCTTCTCGTACGGGACACCGAGCTCGTCCGCGGCCACCGCGGCGAGCGAGGCGCGCAAACCGCCGATGTCGGGCGTGCCGGCCATCAGCGACACGGTCCCGTCCTCGTTCACCGTGAGCGACGCGCAGGTCTCGCCGCCGATGTTGAACCAGAAGCCCGAGGCCACGCCGCGGCCCTGCCACTTGCGGAGCGGCGTGTTCCAGTGCTCGGTCTTCTTGATCGAGTTGAGCGTCTCCTCCATACCGATCGGACCGAACTTCGGGCCGTACGCCGCTTTCGTGCCCTCGCGGGCTGCGTTCATCATCCGAAGCTCGATCGGGTCGAGGCCGAGCTTCTTGGCGATCTCGTCCACCACGCTCTCGACGGCGAACTCCGAGATCGGCGCTCCCGGCGCCCGGTACGCCGCCACCTTGGGCCGGTTGGAGACGACGTCGTAGCCGATGACCTTCACGTTCTCGATGTCGTACGGCGCGTACGCGCACATGACGCCGGGCTGCACGGGCGAGCCCTGGAAGGCACCGGCCTGGTACTTCAGCTCGGCGAAGCCGGCGACGAACTTGCCGTCGTTGGTCGCGCCCATCTTCACGCGGACGGTGGCGCCGGAGGTCGGGCCCGAGGCCTTGAAGACTTCTTCGCGCGACATGACCATCTTCACGGGACGCTTGGCCTTGCGCGAGAGCGCCAGGGTGAGCGGCTCGAGATAGACGACCGTCTTGCCGCCGAATCCGCCGCCGATCTCCGTGGCCGTGACGCGGATCTTGCCGATGTCCATGCCGAGCAGCTTGGCGCAGTGAGCGCGCACGATGAAGTGGCCCTGGGTCGTGCACCACAGCTCGGCCACCCCGTCCTCGGAGACGCTGCCCACCGCCGCGTGGGGCTCGATGTACCCCTGGTGCACCGGCGCGGTCTTGAACTCGCGCTCGACGATCACGTCGGCCTTCTTGAAGCCGGCGTCGATGTCGCCCAGCGTGATCTCGACGCGCTTGGCGACGTTGGACGGCTTGTCGGGCTTGGGCTCGACGCCCGCGGTGAAGAGATCGTCGTGCAGGAGCGGCGCGTCGGGGCGCATGGCCTCGACCACGTCGATCACGTGCGGCAGCACCTCGTACTTCACGTCGATGAGCTTCAGCGCGCGCCGGGCGATGGCGGTGCTGGTGGCGGCCACCGCGGCCACCGCGTGGCCCTCGTACAACGCCTTCTCGCGGGCCATCACGTTCCGGACGACGTCCTTGTAGTTCATCATCATCTCGCCGGCCGGGACGAACTCCGACGGCTGATCGGCGAAATCGTCGCGCGTGACGATCGCCTTGACGCCCGGGAGCGCCGCGGCCTTCGAGACATCGATCGAGACGATGCGTGCGTGAGCGTGCGGGCTGCGCAGCACGCGCCCGATGAGCTGGCCGGGCAGGTCGAAGTCGGCCCCGAAGCGGGCGCGGCCCGTCACCTTGTCGACGCCGTCAGGCCGGATCGTGCGCGTGCCGATGTACTGGGAATGCCCGTTCGTCGTCTCGGCCATCGTTAACCCTTTCTCATCGTCGAGGCGGCGTCCAGCACCGCGCTGACGATCTTGTCGTATCCGGTGCACCGGCAGAGGTTGCCGGCCAGCCAGTAGCGGACCTCGGTCTCGGTCGGGTCGAGCTTCCTCTCGAGCAGGGCCTTGCCGGCCACGAGAAATCCCGGCGTGCAGATGCCGCACTGGAGCGCGGCGTGCTCGAGAAAGCTCTGCTGCAACGGATGGAGGGTCTCGCCCTTGGCCATGCCCTCGATCGTCTCGATCCGTCGGCCCCCGACCTCGCAGCCCAGCACGAGGCACGAGCACACGAGCCGGCCGTCCAGCGTGACGCTGCAGGCGCCACAGTCGCCGGACGAGCAGCCTTCCTTGCTGCCGGTCAGGTGCAAGGTGTCGCGGAGCACGTCCAGCAGCGTTTCCTCCGTCTCGCAGAGGAACTCGACCTGGTCGCCGTTGACCGTCGCTTCGATATGGTGTTTGGCCATCAGTTCGTCCTCGCCCGGTCCAGCGCGATCATGGCAGCCCGGCGAGTCAACACGCCGGCGACTTCGATGCGGAACTCGACCGTTCCTCGCTTGTCGTCGATCGGGCGGCACGCGGCCCGCGCCGCCGCCTCGAGCCTGTCTTGCGCTGCTCGATCGAGTCGGCTCCCGATGATGGCCTGCGCGGCCTCCGGGACCAGTAGTACGCGCGCAGCCACGGCGCCCAGCGACACGCGCGCCGCGGTGACCGTGCCCGCGCCATCGACCGTCAAGCTCACGCCGGCGCCCACGACGGCGATGTCCATCTCCGTGCGCGGGATGAAGCGCAGGTACGCATCGCTGGAGCGCGGCGGGCGCGGCGGCAGCAGGAAGGAGACGACGATCTCCCCCTTGCGGAGGGCGAGCTTGCGCGGCCCGAGCATCACGTCCTCGACCGGAAGATCACGCTTGCTCTCCGGCCCGGCCAGCGTTGCGACGGCACCGGCGGCGATGAGGGCGGGCACGCTGTCGGCCGCTGGCGAACCGTTGCAGAGGTTGCCGCCGAGCGTGGCACGCCCCTGCACCTGGGTCGAGCCGATGAGGTTTGCGGCCTCGACCACGCCGGGCCACACCTGCTTCAACCGCGGGTGCTCTTTGAGCTCGGCGCCCGTCACCGCCGCGCCGATCCGCCAGCCGCCCTTTTCTTCCGTGATCGCGCGCGTTTCGGGAATTCGCTTGATGTCGACGATCAGATCGGGATCGACGACGTCGGCGCGCATCTGGACCAGGAGATCGGTGCCTCCGGCCAGGACCCGCGTCTCGCCCGTCGCTCCCGCAAGCAGGGTCACCGCTCCCTGCAGTGTCTCTGGTGCCTCGTAGCGCATGAGGGCCTCGTCCTCCGTCGGGTAGGGCTTTCTATATCCGCGGAATCATGACGGCCGGGCGACCTTCTGTCAACCGATCGAGTTTCATCCGTTCGTCGAGAAACGAGGCCGCGGCCAGCTCATCGCCGATCTGCTACTGTAGCCGCCGCTCGAAGAGCGCCGACGACGACACGCGACCAAAGGAGATGCCAATGTCGATCCGACTCGTGGTGACGATCACCGCAACACCTGGCAAGGGCTCGGAGCTGGCGCAGGCGTACAAGGCCCGCTGCGCCGACGCGCGGAAGGAGCCCGGCTGCGAGCAGTTCGAGATCTTCCAGGGTGTCGCCGATCCCGACCGGCTCACGCTGCTCGAGCGCTGGACGGACAAGGCCGCCCTCGACACGCACGCGAAGCTGAACAGCACGCGGCCGCCGCTCCGGCCGGAGCTCCGCGTCGGCAACGGCGAGCGCGAGGACTACGAATACAACCGGACGCGGTAGGGACCGGGCCGAGGAGAACGGCCATGCCGGATGACATCGTGTTCGATGGCGGCTCGGAGGCCGATCGCCGCGAGATCATGAACGCGCTCGACGCGTACCTCTCCGCGAACGCCGCGTACGACTGGCAGCGGCTTGCCCAGATCTGGAGTCACGACCCGACCAACGTCTTCTTCAACATGAACGGGCACACGTACGTCGGCCTGGCGCACTGGACGAGGTTGTGGAAGTACTACCGCGAGCGCGTCGATACGGGGTGGTGGGAGCCGTACGACATCAAGGTGCTCGTCCGGACCGACATGGCGCTGGTCACGTGCCACCGGAGGACGGCACGCCGGTGGAAGGGACCCGAATCGGAGCGCCTGACCTACGACGCAGACCGCCCGTCCTTCATCTCCCGATCGACCATGGTGATGGTCAAGGAGCCCGGTGGCTGGAAGACCGTCCACGCGCATTTCTCTCAGGCGAGCCGGGAGCCGCGACCCGGTGACATCTGAGCCAGGGGAGGTCCATGAGCACGCGGCCGCGCATCGCCCTCCGTGTTCACGGAGGACTTCCGGCCAGGGAATGCGCGGCGCAAGCCCGTGCGGCGGAGGAGGCCGGGTTCTCCACGGTGTGGTTCGCCGAGAATGCCTTCGCGCGTGGGGCGATGTCCGGTCTGGCCGCGAGCGCGCTGGCGACGAGGACGATCCGTCTCGGCGTCGGCGTCTTCAATCCGTTCAACCGGCATCCGACGCTGATCGCCATGGAGATGGCGGCGCTCGACGAGCTGTCCGACGGGCGCGCGGTGCTAGGCATCGGCTCGGGAATCCGGCTCGCGCAGATCGGCATGGCAGCGCCGAGACGGATCGCGGCGGTGCGAGATGCGATCCACATCGTCTCCCGATTGCTACGCGGTGAGACCGTCGAGTACGACGGGCCGGTGTTCTCGGCGCACGGCGTTCGACTCGAGTGTCCTCTCCGGCGAGCCGCAGTGCCGATCCTCATGGCGGCGATGGGTGATCAGGCCCTCGATCTCTGCGGCCAGATCGCCGACGGCCTCATGATCTCGAACCTGTCGCCGCCGGCGTTCACTCGCCGCGCAGTCGGCGTCGTCGCTCGGGGAGCGGCGGCGGCCGGACGACCGATGCCGGCCGAGGTCGTGCAGTACGTGACCGGCGCCATCGACGACGATCGCCACGAGGCGCGCCGGCGCGCGAAGGCCGTCGTGGGTGCGATGCTCGTCGCGTATTGCCACGACGGCCGTGCGTCGGCCGCGACGCAATCGGCGGTCCGTGACTACAACGGGCTCGAGCGAGAAGAGTTCGAGACCATCGTCCGACGCCTGGCGATGGGCGAACGCGCGGCCGGTGTCATCGACGACGCCGTGCTGGACCGCTACGCCATCGCCGGCACCGCGAGCGAATGCCTGGAACGATGCGAGGCGTACGGTGACGCCGGCGCAACCGAGCTGGGGCTCTCGTTCGCGGGCGATCAACCCCTGCGCGACATCGCGCGCTTCGGTCGGGCGTACCATGTGCAACCAGGCCGAGCTTTCGAGACGTAAGATATTGTGTGCGTGACGCGCGCCGCCTACCACGGCCGAGAGGATGATCATGGACAACGTCGTGTTCGACCACGAGCCGCCGGCCACCTTGACGACGATGGTCATTGCGTTTGGGGGATGGATCGATGCCGGCCGCGCGGCAACGGGCGCCCTGCGCCACCTGGTCCGCGACCTCCCGGCCGAGCGGATGGCCCGCATGGATCCCGAGGAGTTCTTCGTGTTCACCCAGGAACGACCCGAGGTGCGGTTGAGGGACGATGGGGACCGGGACGTCCACTGGCCAAAGAGCGAGTTCTTTGCGTGGTCACCAGGAGAGCGCCGGGACGGCCTGCTCCTGTTTTGCGGCCCGGAGCCCCATCAGAAGTGGCGCACCTACACGAAGGCGTTCCTCGATGTGGCCGAGCGCTGTGGGGTGAAGCGGATCGTCTCGTTGGGAGCGCTTCTCGCGGGCGCTCCTCATACGCGGCCCGTACGTGTCACGGCCCGCTGCACCGACCCCGCCTCACGGTCGCTGCTCGAAGCCTGGGGCATCTATCGTCGTCCGACCTACGAAGGCCCGACCGGTATTTCCTCGGTCGTCCTGGAGGCTGCCGAGCGACGGGGCATACAGCATGTCGGCTTCATGGGGCAAGCGCCGCACTATCTGCAAGATTCCGAGAACCCGGCGGCGATCCAGAGCCTGGTGAGCTATACAGCCCGCCTGCTCCACTTGAGCCCGGACATGTCCCACTTCGCCGAGGCCATCCAAGACTTCCGCACCCAATGTGACAAGGCGGTGGCTCGTGACCGCGCCACGCGGGAGCACGTCCGGAAGCTGGAGCAGGAATACGATGCGGAGGTTGGCGAGGAGAGGCCACCGCTACCTGGCGGAGAGCTCGACTCGGAAAAGCTGATGCAAGAGCTCGAGGAGTTCCTGCGCAAGCAGCGGGAAGGCGGTACGGAAGGCCGCTAGGACGGCAGGATCACCGCCTTGCCCGTCGTCTGCGTGTCGAAGAGCTTGTAGGCGTCCTCCGCCTGCTCGAGCTTCCAGCGGTGCGTGAAGAGCTTCTCCACGTCCACGTTCCGGTCAGCGACGAACTCCGCGCACTCGGCCTGGCCTTGCCTGGAAAACGTCCAGGACCCCACCAGCGTGACCTGTCGGCGCAGCAGATCCGGGCTCACGTCCAGCGTCACCTGGCCGCGCTCGCCGACGAAGCACGCCGTGCCCCACGAGCGCACCGCGCGCACCGCCGCGGCGCGCGCGTCCGGCGCCGATGAGGCGTCCAGTGTCTTGTGCGCGCCCTCGCCGTGCGTGAGGTCGCGGATCGCCGCCACCACGTCGCCCGACCTCGGATCGATCACCTCGTGCGCGCCGAACGCCTGGGCGAGCTTGCGCCGCTCGGGCGCGACGTCGATGGCGATGACGCGGGCGCCCATGACGACGGCGAACTGCGTCGTCGACAGGCCCACCGGGCCCTGGCCGAAGATGGCGATCGTCTCGCCGCCCTGCAGATTGATCCGCTTCAGAGCACCCCAGGCCGTGCCGGTACCACACGAGATCGCCGCGCCCGTCACGAAAGAGAGCGAGTCCGGCAGCGGCACCAGCGTCGACACCGGCACCTTCATGTACCTGGCGTGTCCGCCGTGACCGCCCGAGCCATACACCACCGTTCCCTCGAGGCACATCTGAGTCCAGCCCGCGCGGCAGTGCTTGCAGTTGCCACAGCCGTCGTAGTGGTGGTCCATCACGCGCTGGCCGACGCGCGCTTCCTTCTCGGTGACACCGGCGCCCACCGCGGCGACGACACCGCAGGGCTCGTGGCCGGCGATCATCCCGGCCTGCCGCTTGATGCCGCCGGTCACGGTCCCCGGCGCGTGAGCCGGGGCGCGATAGTTGTGCAGGTCGCTGCCGCACATGCCTGACGCTTTGATCTCGAGGATCACGTCCCGGGGACCCGGGGTCGGATCGGGGAACTCTCTCAGCTCCAGCTTTCGATCTCCGAGAAACACGACGCCTTTCATGGCTTCCTCCGGTGCACTATCCTACCCTCTCACCACGATCTGAGGAGGGTCGCCACACACGCTCCACGTCGGCAAGATGGGCGAAGCCGTGAAGCTCTACACCGAGCTCGGCTACCCGGCGCTCGAGAAGGGCGGCCAGGCCAAGAAGCTGATCGGCTACTTCCAGGCCGACACGGGCATGATCAATCAGCTCGTCCACCTCTGGAAGTTCGACGACGACGCCGATCGTCGCGCGCACTGGGCGTCGGTCTTCGCCAACAAGGACTTCGTCGAGGGTTTCGCCGCGAAATTCCGTCCGCTGGTCGCGTCGCAGGAGGTCAAGCTGCTGACCGCGGCCCCGTGGGGACCGCATCCCTGAAAGCCTGATTCCTGGGAGAGCAGTGACCGCGCGCTGATCATCGGCGTGCGACGAGCACGCTGATGGGATAGAGACAGTAATAGTCGGGGTCGTCCAGGAGGAAGGTCGCCGACTCCGCCTCGCAGAGAGCGGAGCGTCGCGTCCAGTCATCGGGGTCCAGGCGATCGCGCAGGCGCGGGCCCCAGTTGCGCTCGAAGACGACGCGCTGGATGTAGTCGCGCGCAGCGTGGGGCAGCGGTGCCCGGCGCTCCAGCAGGTACGTCCGGAAGCCCTCCACGGACAGTCCGGCCGCACGCAGCGACGCGAGGGTGCGCTGGCGGCGCTCCTCGAACGAGAACTCCCCGCCTTCGTGGCGGCTCCACTCCATCTCGGCCTGGCGCAGGCGACGCTCGAGAGCGGGATGGCCGGGCAGGAAAACTCCATGCAGGAGCTGGGACTCCTTCACGACGATCCGGCCACCGGGGCGAACGACGCGCGCAAACTCGGCAAGCGCCCGGCCCGTCTCCTGGATGTGGTGTAAGACGTCGCCGCACCAGACCCAGTCGAACGTCGCGTCGGGGGCGTCGAGCTTGGTGGCGTCGCCCTCGCGGAACTCGAGACGCGAGGCGAGGGACCCGTGGCCGACCAGCGCGCGCGCCGCTTCCACGCGCTCTGTCGATGGCTCGATGCCCACCACGCGCCCTCGTGGCCCGATCGCCTCGGCGAGCCAGAGGGCGAAGAGCCCGACGCCGCAGCCGACGTCAAGGCCGCGCGAGCCCTCGGGCAAGTCGAGGTCGGCGATGAGGATGCGCGCCTCGGGCTCCTGGAAGAAGTTCATGCGCTCTAGCGACTTCGTGAAGGGTTCGGTCTCGGGCTGGGTCATCAGGGTTCCCCCGTCCTGGCCGCGGCCTCGGCGAGCAGCGTGTACTTGGCCAGCGTGCGCTCGGCGAGCGCGGTGGGCCAGCGGTGATCGTCCATGATTCTCAGGAACTCGTCGAGGACCCGGGCGAAGTGTGTTTCGTGGCCCCCGTCGAGCAGGGGCGGCACGGTCACCTCGTACGTTTCCGGGCCGGCGGGCACGACCTCGACACCGGGGATCTCCGCCTGCCACGCCGTGACCGTGTCAAGCAGCACGCGCACGACTCCGGCGGCATCGGTGCGGGGCTCGAGGAACACTCTGCGGCGATGGCCCGTGCGGGCGCTCTGCTCCAGGCGGATGTCGGCGCGAGTCCCGTGCGCGACGCTGCGGGAGGCGTCTCCCCCACCCGGCAACGGCGAGAGGTTCCAGCGCGTCGCGGCGCTCGCGGTGACTCGACCGATCCGGTACACGAGCTCGGCATTGCATCGATAGCTGAGCGCGTCGCCGTCGACGAAGGGCTCGAGCTCCCGTGGGAACCCCGCCTCTCCGGTGATCCGCCGGAACGCCTCCGCGGGCACTCGCGTCGACCACGCGCGGGCCGAGAGGAGCGCCGGCGCCGAGGCGTCGCCGCCCACGAGCCATTGCGCCTGGTCCACGACGTGGGTAGGAATGTCGACCGGGCCGCTCCCCTGCACGCGCACGTCGAAGAACCACCACGGACGTCTGAGGGGGGCGCCATCGACGAGCTTCTCCAGATGGTGCACGCTCTCCTGCTCGATGGCCGGCCCATCGTCGCGGAAGGCGCCGAAGAGCGCGGGAGCACCGACGAGCCTCTTGACCAGTCCGGCCGCCACGTCGTGACGCCCCGTCATGATCTCCGCGGCCAGCGGCCAGCCCTCGAGGCTCGCCCGCACGTGCTCGAGGTCGGCCGGCTCCACGAGCCACGGCTTGTCGGCGAGCACGTGGAAGCCTGATTCGTGCAGCCGTCGTATGGTGCGCGCCTTGCCCCCGTTCTTGCCCGCGAGGACCACCACGTCTCCACGTCGCTCGCCGACGAGCCGCTCGAGTGGGTCATCGGACGTCGTCACGACGGGACGCCAGCGCGTGGGGTGCGGGGAGCGCCGGTTGAAGCGC
>Ga0209055_1003147_pt1 | contig 10137 bp, 9 predicted proteins | sample GraSoiAngelo_110_FD_185875 | JGI IMG/M metagenome (GOLD analysis project Ga0209055, IMG submission 185875) | Grasslands soil microbial communities from the Angelo Coastal Reserve, California, USA - 14_0903_12_30cm (SPAdes) (version 2) | ecosystem: Environmental > Terrestrial > Soil > Grasslands ...
GATGGGATGCCGGATCTCCGCCACCTTCCGGACTCGCTCGAGCTCCGAGTACTTCAGGAAGTAGTCGTCCGTGAACGTGCGGTTGATCCCGATGTAGACGTGGCTGTCGATCGCGGCCGAGATGACCAGGCCGCCGAAGCGCCGGTAGTAGCTGGGGAGGTCGGTCCCGCCGCCACCGAGCGAGATCCGCAGCGGGGTGCGCGTGATCAGCACGAGGCGCGCGTCACAGCTGGTACCCGGCGGCGACAGCGTCGCGGTGGAACATCCGCACCGTGTCCAGCGAGTACTCGTCGAGCTCGCGGCCCAGGATCGACAGCTTTCTCAGGATGTCGGGCGTGACGGTGATGACGTGGCAGCCGATCTGATCAGCCTGTATCACGTTCAGGACCTCCCGCGGGCTGGCCCAGATGAGCGCGAGGTTCTCGTGGGGCGCCATCACCTCGAGCGCCTCGCGCATGATCGGGACCGGGTCCCGTCCCGTGTCGGCGATCCTGCCGGCGAAGACCGAGATGAAGCAGGGCGGCCCGCCCGCCAGGGCGGCGGCGGCTGTCCGGACCTGGTCCCTGGTCAGCAGCGCCGTGACGTTGACCTCGATCCCGTCGCTCGCGAGCCGGCGGAGCAGTCGCCGGGTCGACTCTCCAGCCGTGTTCGTGATGGGAATCTTGACGTTCACGCCGGTCCCCCAGGTCGCGATCCGGCGCGCCTGGCGCTCCATCTCGCCGAGTTCGTCCGCGAACACCTCGAACGAGATCGGGCGCCCGCCTACCAGCGGCACGACCTGGCGCGCGAAGCACTCGTAATCGCTCACGCCTGCGCCGCGCATCAGCGTCGGGTTCGTCGTGAAGCCCTTGATGACGGGGTCCGCCGCCAGCCTGGCGATGCCGTCCACGTCGGCTCCGTCCGCGAAGATCGCGACCCGCAGATCCTTCACCATCATCCATCGTCCCCGGGGGAGCTGTCCCCCACGATCCAGATCACCGCCTCGCGAAGGGTGCCCGTGACCAGGTCCGCGCCGGTGGCGGGCCGCTCGGCGTAGGGACGCTCGAGCAGGATCGTCCGGCAGCCGGCGCCGCGTCCGGCCTCGATGTCGCGCCACCGGTCGCCCACCATCACGCTGGCTGGCAGGTCGACGTGCCAGCGGCGGGCGGCGGCGTGGATCAGTCCGGGCCGGGGCTTGCGGCACATGCAGCGGTCGGCGTCGTCGTGCGGGCACACCAGCACGTCGTCGAGGTCCAGCCGACGGCGCAGCTCGTCGTTGATGGCGTCGACCGTGGCCCGGTCCCGGGTGCCCCGCGCGAGGTCGGGCTGGTTGGTGACCAGGATGAGCAGGAAGCCCGCGGATCGCAGCTCCTCGCACGCCTCCTCGACGCCGGGCGTGAGCACGAGGTCCGTCAACGAGTCCGGCGGCACCGGGCGTCCGTCGACGACGACCGGCTCGTTCAGGACGCCGTCCCGGTCGAGGAAGACCGCCCGGCGCTGCTCGGGCGCGAACTCGGTCATCGGGCAGCCCGGGTGGTCGCCTCGTCCAGGATGGCGAGCATCGACCGGCGCATCGCCTCGCGCGACGACATGGTGTGCGTCCACCCGAGCGCCCTGATGCGCGACGTGTCGAGCCGCACGACGGGCACGTCGCCCTTCCAGCCGCGGTCGCCGCCGCCGAACGCGAGCTCTGTGCACCCGGATCGCAGTCCGACGCACTCGACCGCGAGCTCGGCGATCTCCCGCACCGTGATGTGGTCACCGGTCGCCACGTTGTAGACACGGAAGGGCTCCTCGGTGCGGTCGGCCGCCAGCAGGACCGCACCGACCACGTCGCTCACGTGGATGTACGACTTGCTCTGCGTGCCGTCACCGAGGATCGACAGTCGATCCGGTGTACGCAGCAGACGCCGGATGAAGTCGTAGCCGACTCCGTGGGTCTGGCGGGGTCCGACCACGTTGCCGAAGCGGAAGGCGCAGGCACGGAGCTCGAACAGGTGACAGTAGGAGCAGATCAGGGCCTCCCCCGCCAGCTTGCTCGCGCCGTACGTCGAGATGGGGAGCAGCGGGCCTCGATCCTCGTCGGCCTCGACCTCGCCCAGATCGCCGTACACGCCGCTCCCCGACGCGTAGAGGATCTGGCGAGCCCCGGTGCGGCGTGCCGCCTCGACCACGTGGTGGGTCAGGAGAGTCCCCTGGTCGAAGTCGATCGCGGGCTCGGCGATCGCCTTCGCGATGTCGGGGTTGGAGGCGAGGTGGATGACCGTGTCGTGGCCGTCCATGGCCCGCGTGAGAGCGCCGAGATCTTCGACGCCGGCGCGGACGACGGACAACCGCGGGTCCGCCAGATGGCCGCTGAGGTGCCATTCGCGACCAGAGCTGAAGTTGTCGTAGATCGTCACCCGTGCCACGGCTGCGTCCGCCAGCAGCCTGTCGGCGAAGTGGCTGCCGATGAAGCCGGCTCCGCCGACGACGATGAAACGCGATCCTGTCATGGACGTTCGCCCCTGACAGCGACGGATTCCCATCTGGCGCCGCCGCGCTGCAGCAGTGGATGCGACACGAGGAGGTGCCACACGATGGCGCAGAGCCCCTCGGTGTGCGGCGTGACGCGGTCGGGGTGGAGCGGCGGGATCAGCACTGTGACGTCGGCGGCGGCCCGCGTCGCGCCTCCGTCGCGACCGACGATGCCGAGCACCGCGGCCCCGGCGCCTCGTGCGGTCTCGATCGCCCGCACGAGGTTTGTCGAGATGCCCAGGGCCGTATTCCCGCCGCCCACGGACATGACCAGGATGGCGTCGCGATCGGAGATCCGCGAGCCCTCGAGCCACGCGGCGAAGGCGCCGTCCCAGCCCTCGTCGTTCACGCGGGCCGTGAGCTCGGAGACATTGTCGGTCGGCGTGTACGCCTCGAGGCCGCAGAGCTTCCGGAAGTCGTTGACCGCGTGCGAGGCGTGGGCCGCCGAGCCCCCCACGCCCAGAACGAACAGGCGACCCCGGCGTTCGCGGACGCCGGCCAGGCGCCAGGCCAGCAGCTCGATCTCCTCCGTCCGCAGCGCCCGAACGATGGCGACCGTCTCGGCCAGGTAGACGTCGCTGAACGTCTGCATACGCTACCGCCGCCCGCCGTACATCATCTCGCTGCGCAGAGCGAGCCCGTGCAGCAGCAGGTTGAAGCAGAACGTCATGAAGCTTCCGATCAGGAGCACCAGGCCCAGGACACCGAGATACGGGACCCTGTCCGAGGGGGAGAGGGTGAGCCCGGAGCGGATGTAGTCGGCCAGGAGAGCCGTCGCGAGCGCGAACCCGACCAGGAACGCGGCCCCGCTCAGGAGCACCGTCCGCGTGTACGGGAAGATGCGCAGCCATTTGCGCCGCGCACGGCCCGTGTAGTCGTGCAGCACCTGGGCCAGGCACCCGACGTAGAAGGACTGCAGCCCGACGACCGTCAGCGTCAGGCCGAGCAGCATCCAGTACAGCGAGAAGTGAATCCGGCCGACAGCCACCGGCCCGCCGGCCAGCGGCAGCGTGAGCAGGAGGCCGAGCGCCAGGGTGAGCAGGCCCGGCCTGAAGGTGAAGAACTCGGCGCCGTACACGAACGTCGCGCGAAGGTTGATCCAGGCCGCCTTGAACGGTGAGAGCCAGCCCGCGCGCCTGTGATGGCTGATCCGGCCCTCCCGGTCCTTCAGGAACCGTACGGGGACCTCGGCGGTCCGCAGCCGCATGTGGACCGACTTCAGCACCATCTCCGACGCGTACTCCCACGATTGCGACTGCAGGCCCATGCGTCGGAGCGCCTCCGTCGTGATCCCACGCATGCCGCAGTGGATGTCCGAGAAGTGGCTGGAGTAGACGACGTTCAGCATCCACGTCGTGGCGGGCGTCCCGACGTAGCGGTGCAGCCACGGCATCGAGCCCTCCTCGATGCTGCCCGTCCAGCGCGAGCCCATCACGAACTGATAGCCCTGGCGGAACCGCTCGACGAACGGCGCCAGGTCGCGGAAGTCGTACGTGCAGTCGGCGTCGCCCATGAGGACGTAGCGGCCCCGAACATGCGGCAGCGCGTCGATGTAGGCGCGGCCCAGGCCGCGGCGCGCCGTTCGCAGCACTCGGGCGCCGTGTTGCAGCGCGACCCGCGCCGTGCCGTCCGTCGAGCTGTCGACGATCAGCACCTCGCCGCGAATGCCGGCGCGGTCGAGTCCCTCCAGGCACCAGTCGACGAACTCGCCAACGGTCCGTTCCTCGTCGAGGGCCGGGATGACGATGGAGAGCTCGGGATCCGGAGTGTCGTGAGCGGGCACGAGCAGCCGCGGCTCCACCTCCTCGAGATCCGCGGTGGCGACGGCGTCGATGGAGCCGGCCGCCGTGGCCGGTTCATCATGGATCACGTCTGAACTGCGCATCGCGCCATCTCCCCGCTGCAGCCAATCGTCACGCCGGTACCCCCGGCACCGGGCCGAGGAGTCTAACACGCTGACACCATCCGCCCGTTCCAGGACCTGCCAGACCGCTCTGCCGGATTCTACCGACGCCGCGCTGGAGCAGGTCCGGCTTCCGCTCGCGCGGTCGAATCCGGCTCAGACCTTCTCGGTGACGCGGTACTCGAGGTACTTGCCCAGCAGCAGGCGGGTGTGGGCCTCCAGCGCCGGCAGCACGCTCAGCATCAGGCCCACGACCGGGTAGCTGAAGTACTGCAGGTACGCCAGCCCGCGCCGGAGCCGGCCCCAGCTCGCCGGCTTGGGCGGCAGCATCAGCGCCTCCAGCACGATCAGGGCGACGACGGTGGAGAGCGTGGTCGTGAGGATCACGCTGGAGTACAGCCATAGGCTGTAGCCGAGGTCCGTGATCGAGAAGTCCTCGTTGACCATCACGGGCAGCGAGGACCCGAACATCAGCAGCACCGGCAGGAAGATCCAGTTGAGGTGGTTCAGGAAGAGGTTGCCGAACCGGTGGACGCGGAGCCGGAGCGGGATCTCAGGGTGCTTGAACAGCCGCTTGAGCACGTAGGGGATGTCCGTGATGCCCCAGGCCCAGCGCTTGATCTGGTTGTACTGGCTCAGGTGCGTGGACGCGTAGTCGCGGGACTGCGGCGAGTCGCCGTACAGCGGCAGGTACACGGAGCGCACGGAGAAGCGCTCGCCGAACCGGAAGAACGACTTCCAGTAGAAGCGCGAGTCCTCGGGGATCACGTCCTTGTCCCAGTAGCCGACGTCGTGCACGAACTGCAGGCTGCACGTGTAGCTGGAGAACGCGACCAGCCGGTGCGGGCGCGAGTGCAGGAACATCTGCCACTGGCTGGTGCTGGCCGACATCACGCGGACGGCGGTCGGCACCTCCCAGATGTTGTTGTGGAACAGCGGCACCGGCTGCCAGATCACGTAGTCGCGCAGGCGCCAGCGGCTGTGGTGATAGCTGATCCAGCCGAAGTACTCGGGGTGCACGCGGTAGTCCGAGTCCAGGTCCGTCAGCAGCACCTGGCGCAGGTCGTAGCCCAGGGCGGTCAGCCGCTTGACCATGTCGCGGCCGCCCCAGTTCATCGCGGCCGACTTGCCCGGGACCAGCGGCGGCTCCATCGGGTCCTTGATGTGGAAGAACCCGGCCACCTGGTGGCCGAACTTCTCGCGCAGCCGCTCCACGTTCGCCCAGCCCGGCGTGTCGGTCTCCCGGGTGATGACCCCGATCAGCTTGCGGTCGCTCGGGTAGTTCGCGTCGACGATCGCCTGGCACGTCTGCTCCAGCACGTGGTAGGGCTCGGTGTACGTGGGGATGATCGACAGGTGGTAGTACTCCAGCGGGTCCGGGCAGCCCTCGGGCAGGGCGTCGTCCCGGCAGCGGGCCACCCAGTCCGCGCGCATGTCCCGCCGCATCCTCAGGTACGTAGACCAGATGCCGGTGATGACCATGATCGATCGGAACAGCCAGTACAGGTCGAACAGCAGCACGACGCCCGCCACGAACATCGCGCCGTTGGACGCGAAGATCTGCGGGATCCAGACCGGCGCGAGCAGCAGAACCCACGTGATCAGGCCCGGCGCCACCTCCAGCAGACGGTCGCCCACCTGCCGCATCGGCGTCGGGCTCGCCGGGGCGAGCGCCTGGGTCGGGGAGGCCACTGAGCTGATTATCGGGGGAAGGAATACCGCTCTGCCGGGCGAGCTTGAGTAGCGTATGAGCAACCTCAAGAAGTTCGAGGAGTCCACCTTCGAGCGGGACGTCCTCCAGTCGGACGGCGCGGTGCTGGTCGACTTCTACGCGGATTGGTGCGGCCCCTGCAAGATGATGGCTCCCGTCGTGGAGCAGATCGCGACCGAGTACGACGGCCGGGTCAGCGTCGGCAAGCTCGACGTGGACTCCGCCGCCGAGATCGCCATCCGGTACCGCATCATGGGCGTCCCGACGCTCGGCTACTTCCGCAACGGCGAGCTGGTCGACCGCCTGGTCGGCTACCCGGGCCCGAACGGCGTGCGCGCCTTCGTCGAGAAGAACGCCACCACCACCGTCAGCTAGGGCGCGTCGAGCCCCTCTCGCCTCCCACGGCCTTCCCCCCTCCCGGGCCAGCCCCGCCCGCCCACGTGCGTTCCATACGGACATCCACGGCCCTGAATCGGTCGGTTGACACGGAAAGACCCTCCTCTTCGCGGCCGCGTACGTGTGGTTCGCACGAGCAGCGACCCGGTTCCCTCGTATCGGTCACCTGTACTGGTGGCCCTGGGCGCTCGTTACCATCGCTACCTGATCACGAGAACGAACACCCCTGACCCTTGAGAGGAGACGCGATGGCAATCGAAGTTCAGAGGACGGCCAAGACCAGCCCCGCGGAGGTGCTGGAGAAGGCGCGTCAGGCCGGCATCAAGGTGGTCGACTTCCGCTTCGTCGACCTGCCCGGGACGTGGCAGCACTTCAGCGTCCCGCTGAGCGGGTTCGAGGAGGACGTCTTCACCGACGGCATCGGCTTCGACGGCTCCAGCATCCGTGGCTTCCAGGCGATCAACGAGAGCGACATGCTCCTGATCCCCGACCCGGACAGCGCGACCGTCGACCCGGTGCTCCAGGTGCCGACGCTGTACCTGGTCTGCAACGTCGTTGACCCGATCACGCGCGAGGCCTACACCCGCGACCCGCGCCACATCGCCCAGAAGGCGGAGGCGCACCTGGTCAAGACGGGCGTGGCGGACATCAGCTACTGGGGCCCCGAGGCGGAGTTCTACATCTTCAACAGCATCCGCTTCGACCAGAATGCCAACAGCGGTTACTACTACATCGACTCGGAAGAGGGCATCTGGAACTCGGGCGCCAACGGCGCGCCCAACCTCGGCTTCCGGCCTCGCTTCAAGGAAGGCTACTTCCCGGTCCCGCCGACCGACAAGCTGCAGGACCTGCGCTCCGAGATCATGCTGAAGCTGATCGAGGCGGGCGTGGACGTCGAAGTCCACCACCACGAGGTGGGCACCGCGGGCCAGGCCGAGATCGACATGCGCTTCTCGACCCTGACCCGGATGGCCGACTCGCTGATGACGTACAAGTACGTGATCAAGAACGTCTGCCAGCAGCACGGCTACGTGGCGACGTTCATGCCCAAGCCGCTGTTCCAGGACAACGGCTCCGGGATGCACTGCCACCAGAGCCTCTGGAAGGAAGGCAGCAACCTGTTCTTCGACGAGAACGGCTACGCGCTGCTCAGCGACGAGGCCCGCTGGTACATCGGCGGCCTGCTCAAGCACGCGCCCGCCCTGCTCGCGTTCTGCGCCCCGACCACGAACTCGTACCGCCGCCTGGTGCCGGGCTACGAGGCGCCGATCAACCTGGTGTACTCGCAGCGGAACCGATCCGCCTGCGTGCGCATCCCGGTGTACTCGACCAGCCCCAAGTCCAAGCGCATCGAGTTCCGCTCGCCGGACGCCACGGCCAACCCCTACCTGGCGTTCCCGGCCATGCTCATGGCGGGCCTGGACGGCATCGAGAACAAGATCGAGCCGCCGGCTCCACTGGACAAGGACCTGTACGAGCTGGAGGGCGAGGAGAAGGCCAAGATCGCCAGCGTCCCGGGCTCGCTGTCCGAGGTGCTGAAGGCGCTCGAGGCGGACCACGAGTTCCTGCTCAAGGGCGACGTCTTCACGCAGGACGTCATCGACACCTGGATCGACTACAAGTGGACGCGTGAGGTGGAGCCGGTCGCGCTGCGGCCGCACCCGTGGGAGTTCCACCTCTACCACGACGCATAGGCGTCAAGCGGACTACAGGCCATCGCGTCTGGGCCCCGGCCGCGGCCGGGGCCCTCTCTTTCCCCTGTGCACGGGCCGGCCCCAGGCTCAATGGCCGTCCAGGGCAGCGTGGAGATCACCAACCCGTCGTGGGCGCGCTCGGGCTGGAAGGCACTGCGGCCGCGGCACGGTTGGAGCGGTATGCCCCTGACGCGGCCCGTGCCCATCTCCGTGCTCGACCTGGCTCCGATCGGGAGCGGGCAGCGGCCCGGTGATGCCCTGCGCAACAGCATCGACCTCGCCGTCCACGCCGAGCGGTTGGGCTACCGCCGCCACTGGGTCGCCGAGCACCACAACATGCCCGGCGTCGCCAGCTCCGCCCCGGCCGTCCTGATCGCCCACCTGGCGTCGGCCACGTCCACGATGCGGGTCGGCTCGGGCGGCGTCATGCTGCCCAACCATGCGCCGCTGGTCGTCGCCGAGCAGTTCGGCATGCTGGAGGCGATCCATCCGGGCCGCATCGACCTGGGGATCGGGCGCGCGCCGGGCACCGACCCGGCGACGGCGGCAGCGCTGCGCCGGTCCGTCGGTCCGCTCACCGCGGACGAGTTCCCCGAGGAGCTGGGCCAGCTGGTCGCGTTCTTCCGGGGCGCGTTCCCGGGCGAGCACCCGTACGGCCGTATCCACGCCGTGCCCGGCGAGGGCGACATGCCCGAGCTGTGGCTGCTCGGCTCCAGCGGCTACAGCGCCCAGGCGGCGGCGTACCTGGGCCTCCCGTTCGCGTTCGCGCACCACTTCAGCCCGGCGAACACGGTGCCGGCGATGGAGCTGTACCGGGAGCGGTTCCAGCCCTCCTCGACGCTGGCCGAGCCCCACGCGATGGTGGCCGTCGCGGTCGTCTGCGCGGACACGGACGAACGGGCGCGGTGGCTGCACGGCTCCAGCCGGCTGTCGGTGCTGCGGCTGCGCTCGGGCGTGCCGGGGCCGCTGCCGACCCCGGAGGAGGCGGCCGCGTACCCGTACACGCCGTTCGAGCGGGAGCGGGCGGAGGCGTTCACGGCCGACCACGTGGTCGGCGACCCGGACGCGGTGCGGCGGGGCCTGGACGACCTGGTCGACCGCACCCGGGCGGACGAGCTGATGGTGACGACGAACGTGCACGACCACCGCGAGCGCCTGCGCTCGTTCGAGCTGGTGGCCGAGCTGGCGGGCCGGCCGGCGGTGGCGGGCTGAGGGTTCGGCGGATCGCTACCCGACGGCCGCTTCGATCAATTCCACACGGTCGGCCAGCCCACGACGGCGTGCGACCGCGAGCTGGAGATGGAGCGGCGGGACGCTGATCTCGGTCACGCACGTCCGGCACGTCGGGGAGTTGTCGGAAGCCGGCCGACCTGTAGGTGCCGACGGCGGCGACGTTCGCGCTTCGGGTGCACACGGTCGCGCTCGACGAGCCCAGCTCCCGGAGGGCGACCGCCGCGGCGACGGTGATCGCCCTGCCGTAGCCGTGGCCCCGGTGCTCGCGGTGCACGCCCATCGGTTCCAGCAACCCGGGCCTCCCCGGACCGGCCGACCACACCGTCACGGTCGCGACGGCGGTGTCCTGGTCGTCGTACGCGACCAGACACCGGGCGTCGGCGTACGGCGATCCGGCGGCCATCGCGTGCCAGCGCTCGTCCGTGAACGTCGACCTGTCGAACGCCGCCCGCTGAAGGGCGGCCCGCACGCCGGCCCGCTCCGGGCCGATCACCTCGATCCGCACGCCACAGTCCTCCACCGGCTCCGCGAGGTCGCGATGGAGCGGTGTCCACGGCTCGTCGGCGATCCACCCTTCATCGAGCAGCAGCCCGCGGAACACCGCTCCGAATCGCGCTTCGATGGCTACGCTCCCCTGCGGCAGGACGCCGCGCTCGGGCCGAGTCACGTCGGCGACCATCTGTCGGGCCAGCTCCTCGTCGTGC
>Ga0209055_1003151_pt1 | contig 10130 bp, 7 predicted proteins | sample GraSoiAngelo_110_FD_185875 | JGI IMG/M metagenome (GOLD analysis project Ga0209055, IMG submission 185875) | Grasslands soil microbial communities from the Angelo Coastal Reserve, California, USA - 14_0903_12_30cm (SPAdes) (version 2) | ecosystem: Environmental > Terrestrial > Soil > Grasslands ...
GCTTAAGAGTGGCCGACTGGCCAGAGGCAAGCTGCAACAGGTAATACGCCGCCATTTTCGTTCCCATCTGCCCGGGATTGACCGCGGCTTTGTTGCCATGAATCACATATTCGTGAAAGGCGTCTTTCACATAGGGTGAGCGATTTCCTACACTGAAAAGGCGCGCACTATTCGTTTCATTTTCCGTGAAAAGCAACTCGGGCTGGCCGCCGCACAGCAGCCAGCGCTTGCCGTACTGCCAATGTTGTAATTCCGCACAGGCACTTCCAGGTATGAAAGAGGCTTTTCGGGCCACCGGGCGGCGTAGGTCCCTGCCCCAGGCCCATGTGTTTCGAAACCAGAATTGGGGCAGCAGGTGCAACGTGGCGGATTCCGGACCGCGATTCACCGCTGTGATTCGGATCAGAATGTCCTCGACGTCGGCTTTGGCGTATTCAACGAAGAGGTCGAAGTAGCGGTTTTCACCAAAAACACCGGTGTCGAGCAATTCGAATTCCGGCTGGCTGCGTCCCCGGCGGCGATTCTCATCGAGCAAAGTCTGATACGGAAATTCGGCTTGCGGATACTTGTACAACATGCGCATGTAGCTGTGAGTCGGAGTTGAATCGAGGTAGAAGTAATACTCCTTCACGTCCTCGCCATGATTGCCCTGATTTCCGGTGAGGCCGAAGAGCCGCTCTTTCAAGATGGAGTCACGCCCATTCCAAAGCGCCAGTCCGAAACACATCATCTGGTGACGGTCACTGATCCCGCCGATGCCGTCTTCTCCCCAGCGGTAGGCGCGGGAACGCGCGTGGTCGTGCGGGAAATATTCCCAAGCCGTGCCGCCGGGGCTGTAATCCTCGCGGACCGTTCCCCACTGCCGCTCAGAAAGATAGGGCCCCCAGCGCTTCCAATGCTTCTTGCGGGCGCGCGCTTCTTCGAGCCGGCGGTCTTCAGTGGTCTGGGTTCGTGGCATAGTTGGATGGCCCTCGGCAAAAAATTTCAGGCTATGGTCGCATTTTCCTTAGAGAAGGCAGCGCGCTTACGAATACAAAGAGGCAGTGTCGGCACAGAGTCCCGTCAAGTCAGTGACGCAATCAACGGGCCCTTGTACAACGAATCTGCGATGGTAAAGCAACAAGGCGCGCAAACCGGCAAGTTCTTCGCCGCCCCCAGCTCTGCCGGGACCTCCATGCAAGCAGCTGGGCACGACATTGCCGTGCCCCGTATGCTGCGCGCCGACGGCTGAATTAACTGCCAGGATTCTTCCATGGAGATCCCCAATTCCAAGGATTGTTTCACGGGTGAAACTCGCGTCGTCGGAAAAAACCGAGGCAACGAGTGACCCTAATCCTCGGCGCGTGATGGCGATAAGGTCTCCCAGACCGTCGTAAGGCACCAGAGTCGCCACCGGGCCGAAAACTTCGACGTCATGAACATATTTTGCATCGAGCCCATTCTTGCAGGACAAAAGTGCCGGTTGAACAAAAGCGGACTTTTGTGGATCAGCATCAAGAGGCTGGAAATCCTTGTCGCCGCCAAAAAGTACTTCGCATTCCTCTTTCAATTTGGCCAGTCCTTCAAAGCAAGAGGACTGCTGCGCTTTGTTCACGACCGGGCCCACTTTCGCTTCGGAGTTCCTGGGATTACCCACTTTCATCGAAGCCAGGCGTGCCGCGACGGCATCACCAAAGGCTTTGAGATGCTGGCGAGGAACCATGACGCGGCGGATGGTCGTGCACTTCTGGCCGGCTTTGAGGGTCATCTCTCGGACAACTTCTTTTGTAAGAAGGTCGAACAGGTCCGTCCCGGGAGAGCAATCGGCCCCGAGAATAGCGGAGTTGATGCTGTCAGCCTCAATGTTCACCCGAACGGAACGGCGCAGGACATTCACATGAGACCGAATGCGCGCGGCGGTATCCGCTGAGCCTGTAAAGGAAACGATGTCCTCTTCCCGAACATGGCCCAATAAGTCGCGAGCAGAGCCACAGACGATAGAAATTGCCCCTTCCGGCAAGATCCCTGCTTTCACGACATCTTCTACCATTCGATGGGTCAGCCAGGCCGTGGGGGAAGCAGGCTTCACCACAACGGGGACACCAGACAGCAGTGCGGGCGCAGCCTTTTCGCAGAGACCCCAGGCGGGAAAGTTGAATGCATTGATGAAAACGGCCGCGCCTTTTGCAGGCATCAGAAAATGCTGCCCGGCAAACACGTTAGTCTTCGACAGCGGAATAGGGGCGCCTTCCTTCAACATCTTTCCCTCTGCCAGCGCACGGCCGATTTTCGCGTAGTACTTCATGGTGTAAATCGCGCCGTCCACATCGAAGGACGCGTCGGCTTGGTTTGCTCCAAGGTTCAATAGTGAGATCCGAAAATACTCGTCGTGGTTTGCCGCCAGGGCATCAGCGATCTTGCCCAGCATTTCAGCGCGCTGAGCATAGGTGAACTGACGAAGAGAGGGTCCCCCGCGAGTTCGTGCAAACACGAGAGCAGTTTCGATGTCGATGCCCTGCGAAGATATCCTCGCTAGCTCCTCCCCGGTGACCGGATCAATAAGGGTCTCGCCAGGGCCGGTGCCTTCGCGCCATTGACCATTCACGTAGTTAAGCAGCTTCATTGCAGTGCCTCCTTTAGATTCAGTAGCACGGCCCCGGGATAGGCATCCAAAAGTGAAGACCAAATCCTGAATGCAGAGAGAACTCGGAATAATACTGCATGTCTAGGTCAGTTGAAGTAGGGTCTTCATTGAAATGTCTCGTACCCGCGATTCTTTGTAACATAATGATTATGATCATGTTACTAGGGACAATTGTTCTAAATTAATGGAAAACCCCGGGCGAGAACCGTTAACTGTGTTGACGCCGCCACCGGCACATGTATTATAATGCATATTCGGTTGCAACTCATGAGCACATCTGCAAGCCCGAATTCCAAGGTCGTGAGTCTACACCGGACCACGTCAATACCCGATGAAGATTTCCTTCTCTTCCTTGGGAAGCGAGTTCGTCAACTTCGTAACCTCCGCGGAATAACGCGCAAGACAGTGGCGCAGGAATCGGACGTCTCGGAACGTCATCTCGCGCAGCTCGAAGCGGGAGAAGGAAACGTTTCGATCGTATTGCTGCGCAGGATTGCGGCTGCTCTGAACGCTTCGCTTGCCGAGTTATTTGCGCCTGAAGCGGAAGAGCCCACCGAAAAGCAGGTGATCCGGCGATTCCTTGAACTACTCCCGAATCATCGCCTTGAGGATGTGGTCTTTCGCCTGATGCGCGACTTCGGCCCAGGGGAAAGCGCGCGCCGCAAGCGTATCGCCTTGATTGGCCTGCGAGGAGCCGGCAAGTCAACGCTGGGATCGAAACTGGCACTGGAGTTGCGCGTCCCTTTCATCGAGCTGGACGGCGAAATTGAAAGGCAAACGGGAATGCCCCTCGGAGAAATATTTTCGCTCTATGGACAATCCGGGTATCGAGCAATCGAGCAGCGCACGCTGACGAAAGTGCTCAGTGAGCACGAAAGCGCGGTTTTGTCTGTGGGTGGAGGAATGGTTTCTGAAAAAGAAACCTTTGACTACCTCCTCGCGCATTGCTACACGATTTGGATTAAGGCCCAGCCGGAGGAGCACATGTCGCGCGTGCTTGAGCAGGGGGATTTTCGTGCTATCGCGGGGAACAATCAGGCAATGGAAGACCTGCGGCGGATACTCGAGGCTCGGCAGCCGCTCTACCGGCAAGCGGACATGGAGCTCGACACTTCGTGCAGTTCCGTGGAAGAAAGTTTTTCTAGATTGAAGACATCATTGCAAGCGAATTTGCTGTAGGAGGATCTCGTGGACGTTGTCGCGACTCAAGAATCTAAGGCCAAGCAAGAGGCTGTTGATTTTCAGACCGATCCTTCGAGATACAAGCATTGGCGTCTCGCGTTTGACGGCCCGGTGGCGACGTTGACGATGGATGTAGCCGAAGACGGCGGAATTCGCCCGGGCTACAAGCTGAAATTGAATTCCTATGATCTCGGCGTGGACATCGAGCTGCACGATGCGCTACAGCGCATTCGATTCGAACATCCGGAGATTCGCTCGGTCATCATCACCAGCGCAAAGAATCGCATATTTTGCTCCGGAGCTAACATTTACATGCTCGGGCTGGCCTCGCATGCGTGGAAGGTAAATTTCTGTAAATTTACAAACGAAACGCGGAACGGCATCGAAGACGCCAGCGAGCACTCCGGGCTGAAGTTTATCGCCGCCTGCAATGGAACTACCGCCGGAGGTGGTTACGAACTGGCGTTGGCATGCGACGAAATCATTCTTGTGGACGATCGTTCTTCGGCGATTAGTCTCCCGGAGCTGCCGTTGCTTGGCGTTTTGCCGGGAACGGGCGGACTGACACGGGTGACGGACAAGCGCAAAGTACGCCGCGATCATGCCGACATGTTCTGCACGAATTCGGACGGTGTTCGCGGTCAACGCGCAAAGGAGTGGCGGCTGGTCGATGACGCCGTCAAGCCCCAGCAGTTTGCAGAGCAGATCAAACAGCGCGCATTGAAACTTGCTGAAGAGAGCGATCGGCCTGCTGGAGCAAAGGGAGTAGCTCTGACGCCGCTGAAGCGCACAATCAATGAAGCCGGGCTGCACTACGAATACGTCGAAGTGCAATGCAATCGCGAAGCGCGTACCGCAACCATTACGGTCCGCGCTCCGGACTGCATTGCCGAAGATACATTGGAAAAGGTTATTGCAGCAGGTGCGAATTGGTGGCCGCTGCAAATGGCGTGTGCGCTGGATGATGCCATTCTGAATCTACGTGCCAACGAACTGGATTTGGGGCTTTGGATTTTCAAAACTACCGGAAACAAAGACGTCGTTCTTGCGATCGACGAATTCCTTTTGAATCACCAGCGGAATTGGTTCGTTCGCGAAGTTCTGGGAATGATGCGACGAACGTTTGCGCGCATCGACGTCACGTCCCGTTCCATCTATGCACTCGTTGAACCCGGATCCTGCTTTGCCGGCACATTGCTGGAATTGGCTCTCGCAGCCGACCGCGTCTACGTGCGCGATACGCAGGAAAGCGGGGATGCCCCAAGCATGACGCTTTCAAAAATGAATTTCGGGGCGCTCCCAATGGTGAACAAGCTCTCTCGGCTGACAGCGCGATTCTACAACGATGAGACGCATATCGACAATTTGCGCTCAGGGATTGGAAAAAACCTTTCTGCGCGTGAGGCGCTCGACGCCGGCTTGGTTACGGCCGCGCCCGATGATCTCGACTGGGAAGATGAAATTCGCCAAGCCATCGAATCGCGCGCCGCGCAATCGCCCGATGCTCTGACGGGACTTGAAGCAAATCTGCGATTCGGACCCGGAGAAACGATGGAAACGCGGATCTTCGGCCGGCTATCCGCCTGGCAAAACTGGATTTTCAACCGCCCGAATGCCGTCGGTGCGAGCGGTGCCCTCAAAGTGTATGGAACTGGAGCGCCGGTGAAATTCAATTGGGAAAGAGTGTGAATGAACGGGTTTGAGTCTGGAGTCCTGGGGGAATCGCAATGATTAATTACACGGAAAAAATTCCGAACAACGTCGATTTGGGCAGGGACCGCGCCCTGCAGCGCGCCCTCGAGCATTGGCAGCCTGCCTACATGGGCTGGTGGTATGACATGGGGCCGAACGAGAGCCACAACTATGAAGTGTACCTGCGAACGGCGATCAGTGTGGAGCCCGACGGCTGGGCGCAATTCGGCTACGTGAAGATGCCCGAATACCGCTGGGGGATTTTCCTGCAGCCGCGCGACGAGAAGCGCAAAGTGAATTTCGGGATCCACAAAGGACAGCTGGCCTGGCAAGAAGTGCCCGGCGAATACCGCTCGACCTTACGCCGTGTGATCGTTACGCAGGGCGATACGGAACCGGCTTCCGTGGAACAACAACGGATGCTGGGGGCAAGTTGTCCCTCGATGTACGACCTGCGGAACATTTTTCAGGTAAACGTCGAAGAGGGGCGCCACTTGTGGGCCATGGTGTACTTGCTGCACCGCTACTTCGGACGCGATGGCCGTGAGGAAGCCGAATCCTTGCTCGCGCGGAGATCCGGTGACGCCGATAATCCGCGCATTCTCGGCGCATTCAACGAGCCCACGCCGGACTGGCTGGCCTTTTATATGTTTACGTTTTTCACTGACCGTGATGGGAAGTTTCAACTTTGCGCCCTCGCGGAATCCGGCTTTGATCCGCTGGCCCGCACTTGCCGCTTCATGCTGACTGAGGAAGCCCACCACATGTTTGTTGGTGAAACCGGAGTCGGCCGCATTATTCAGCGGACTTGTGAAGTGATGAAGGAACACAAAGTGGAGGATCCGTCAGACGTGCGTGCGCTGGGAGTCATCGATCTGCAAACGATTCAGAGATATCTGAATTTTCACTACAGCGTGACGCTTGATCTTTACGGGTCCGATGTCTCTTCAAATGCCGCGAACTATTTCACCAGTGGCCTGAAAGGACGCTTCCGGGAAACCAAACTGGATGACGACCACGTGCTGACGGATGCGGAATACCCTGTCTCTGAAGTCGTGGGCGGAAAAATCATCACGAAAAATGTGCCAGCCTTGACGGCGTTGAACGAACGCCTCCGCGATGACTACATCGACGAGATTGCTGATGGAGTTGGCCGCTGGCAACGGATTATCGACAATGTGGGCATTCCCTTCCGGTTGACCCTGCCCCACAAAGGCTTTCACCGCGCGATTGGCAATTTCGCTGGACACTTTATATGCCCTGATGGAGAAGTCGTGAGCCAAGAGGCTTGGAAGAACCACGAATCCGAATGGCTTCCGAATTCCAAGGATTATGCGTACGTCCAGTCGCTGATGAGCGGACGGGTTGCGGAACCGGGCAAGTTTGCGAATTGGATTGCACCGCCAGCGCGCGGGATAAACAATCAATCTTTGAATTTTGAGTACGTACGTTTCAACTAGTCTAATTTAGACTAGACGCGAGCCTCAGCAAAGGCGGTGATCCCTGCAACCGATCATAGACATTCATATCCACATCATGCCTTATCACATGATGAAACAATCCGCCCATGAGCTGATGAAACAGGGCCGCAAGGACTACGCCGATGTCGAACGGTTGTGCGCCGATCCGAAAGCCTTTCTCGCCTTTCTGGACACCCTTGGAGTGGAGCGCGCGGGACTGATCAACTATGTCGCGCCAAAGATTATCGGTTTCACTCCGGAAGTGAATGACTGGAGTGCAAAGTATTGCAGCACAGCGCCGGATCGTCTTATCGCGTTTGGCGGAGTGTTGCCAGGAACGGTTCCGGATGCGGGCGCGGAAGTGGATCGTCTTGCAAAACTTGGAATTCGAGCCATCAAGATGCATCCCTCGCATCAAGTGCTTTCGCCCAACGATTACATGGACGGCAATCGCGGCCTTGCGGCCATTTACGAGCGAGCGCAGGCAAACGGCATGCCGATCATGATTCATACGGGGACTTCCATTTTCCCCGGCGCGAGAAATCTTCATGCGCAACCGATGCTTTGTGAAGACGTGTGCATCGACTATCCAAGTCTCGTGGTCATTCTCGCGCACGGTGGCAGACCACTCTGGATGAACGAAGCGTTTTTCCTCGTGCGGCGGCACAAGAACATGTACATGGATATTTCCGGAATCCCGCCCCAGAAACTGATGGAATATTTTCCGCGAATCGAAGACGTGGCAGATAAAGTCTTGTGGGGTACGGACTGGCCCGGGCCCGGCGTCCCGGCAATCAAGGGAAACATTGAAAAGTTCCATGCCCTGCCGATTGGGGCCACGGCGAAGCGTAAGATTCTGTACGACAATGCGGCGCGGTTGTTTCCGCACTGAGTAACCGTTCGAGCACTCGAGTCCCAATGTAGCCCAAACCTGTCTGTCTTGAACGGCTGTTCTCTTTCTGAACAGCTGTTCAGAATTATTTGACACGAACATCCTAAAGGGGCGAAGATTGAATGGTACCCGTGCATCCTTATCCGCATGGACCGGACGATGACGCCACTATACGGCCCAGGGAGCAAGAGAAACGGCCATCTCAGACGGCGCTATCTTGCGAGGCGCCTGGAAATCTTGCGCGCTGCCGGGAGAGAATTTCGCGTTCGCGGTTTTGCGGAGACTGGCATGCGTGACATTGCCGCCGCTGCTGCGCTTTCTCCGGCAAATCTTTACAACTACTTCGGAGGCAAGCACGACATTCTCTTCTTCTGCCAGGACAATTCTCTGGATCGCATGATCGAAGCACTTGACAAAGCTCGCCGCATGAGAACCAGAGCGGCAATCAAGCTGCGCATGATAATTGTCTCGCATTTGCGATGCGTACTCGATGAAGTCGAGGGTTCTGCAGCGCATCTTTTGACCACTGCCCTGCCGCCTCGCCAGCAACGCTATCTGGTAGCCAAACGCGACAAGTATGAAGCGGGCGTCCGGAATTTGATCGTCGCGGGCATGCGTTCGGGTGAATTCGCGTCGTGCGACCCGGCGCTTACAGTGCGCGCCATCCTGGGAAGTCTGAACTGGAGCGTGCAGTGGTTTAACCCGGAAGGGCCGTTAACTTCAGCGGAAATCGCTGAGAAGTTTGCGGACTATCTGATCCGAGGTCTGCTCGCCAAACCTGGTGCCTCTCATCGGCTTCCTGCAGGGAAAGAATCGAATCGCTCTTTGAACACTCCTGGTCCTCGGGAGGCAAGAGTGCCGGACTCAATCGAGAGTTTCTTTCGCGGGTGATTGAACGTGACCATGCTACCCATCGAATCACAAAAGACCTCGCAAATACGATTCATGCTGAACGGCGAAGATACAGACGCCTCCTTTGCACCGTACAAGACTCTGCTGGAGGTCCTGCGCGAGGATCTCGGCCATACAGGCACGAAGCATGGCTGTGAACTCGGAGAATGCGGCGCCTGCGCCGTTCTTCTGGACGGCAAGCCTGTGCTTTCCTGTCTCGTGCTGGGACTCGAGTGCGGTGGAAAACAAGTCTTGACCGTGGAAGGCCTCGGGGAAGACGGACATCTTCATCCTTTGCAAGATGCATTTGCCGATCTTGGAGCAGCGCAGTGCGGCTATTGCACGCCGGCAATTTTGGTGACGGCGAAAGCTTTGCTGGATCAAAATCCGCACCCCACGAGAGATCAAATCCGCGAGGCCATCTCCGGCAACTTGTGCCGCTGCACAGGCTATCTTCAAATTTTCGAAGCCGTAGAAGCCGCGATGCTGAAGATCGCGGATCAGAAAACTTCTGCAACCTGATTTGCCCGCTGTGGGCGTAGACAGTCGCCGGGAGGGCGCATGCCGAATGAAAGGGATCCGCGAGTCACCCGAGTTGGCTCTCCAAGAGCCAACGAGGATGACCTTCGCGTGATCGGTGTCCCTCGGCGCCGAGTTGATGCTCGCGCAAAAGTGACCGGCCAAACGCGCTTCGCCGACGACATTTTCCTGCCCCGAATAGCGTTCTGCAAACTTCTACGCTCTCCTCATCCCCACGCGCGCATCCGAAGAATCGACACGTCTCGCGCTGTCGCTCACCCTGGAGTGTATCTAGTCATGACGGGGAAAGATGTTCCTATCCAGTACGGAATTCTTCCTGTCAGCCAGGACGAACAGGCTCTTTGCGTCGATCATGTGCGGCACGTTGGAGATCCCGTCGCTGCGGTCATCGCACGCGAGGAGCTGACGGCCTTCGAAGCGCTCGACTTGATCGACGTCGACTATGAAACCCTGACGACCATCTCCAATCCCGAAGAAGCGCTGGCGACTCCAGAACCGCGCATCCACGAGTACGGCGAAGAGGGGAACATTCACAAGCTCGTGGCATTGGAGTTTGGCAACGTGGAAGAAGGCTTTGCCGAAGCCGATGAAATTTTTGAGGACACTTTTTTCTTTCAAGGGAACACCCATCTTCCCATCGAGCAGCATGCTTCCGTGGCCATCAAGGATCCGGATGGAAAGCTGACCATTTGGTCCAGCACCCAGACTCCGCATTATCTCCATCGCGCGCTAGCGAAGGTGCTGGAAATGCCGGCCGCTCATATTCGCGTGATCGCCACGCCCAATGGCGGCGGTTTCGGCGGGAAGAGCGATCCGTTCAATCACGAAATCGTCGTGGCTAAGGCTGCGC
>Ga0209055_1003154_pt1 | contig 10126 bp, 7 predicted proteins | sample GraSoiAngelo_110_FD_185875 | JGI IMG/M metagenome (GOLD analysis project Ga0209055, IMG submission 185875) | Grasslands soil microbial communities from the Angelo Coastal Reserve, California, USA - 14_0903_12_30cm (SPAdes) (version 2) | ecosystem: Environmental > Terrestrial > Soil > Grasslands ...
TTCCGCGACCGCGCGCCCCGTGTCGTGGAAAACCCGCCCGGGTCCCGACCGGGAGCCTACCTGGTGCTCGAGGGCGTGCCGCCGGTTCATCTCGCGCAGGGCATGGGAGCGGGCAAGAAGCCGGAGGAGCTCCCCGGGTTCTTTCAAGCCTCGACGTACAAGGATGCCCGCCCCGGCGGGTGGGACCCCGCCGAGCGCGTCAAGGACATGGACCTCGACGGCGTCGAGGCCGACGTGATCTACACGACCCTCGGGTTTCGTCAGTTCTGGCTCACCGACGCGGCGCTGCAGCGCGCGTGCTTCCGTGTCTACAACGACTGGCTGGCCGAGTATTGCGCCTACGCGCCCAAGCGGCTCGCGGGGCTTGCGCTGATCTCGCTCTATTCCGTCGACGACGCGGTGAAGGAGCTTCGGCGCTGTGCCAATCGAGGCCTGAAGGGCGCTCTCATCTGGGCCTCGCCGCCCGAAGACCGGCCGTACAGCTCGTCCGACTACGATCCCTTCTGGGCCGAGGCGCAGGAGCTCAACATGCCCATCAGCTTGCACAGCATCACGGGCATGGGCGCGGAAAGCCGCCTGGCGATCAAGCAGCCACTCGATCGCTACGTCCGCTCGACGGTCCTCTGCCACGAAGTGCAGCGCACCCTGGTCGTGCTGATCTTCTCCGGCGTCCTCGAGCGGTTTCCGCGTCTGCGGCTCGTCTCGGCAGAAAACGAGGTGGGCTGGCTGCCCTTTTTCTTGCAGAAGCTGGATCAGGCCCAGCAAGAGTATCGTTATCTCTATCCCGCCCCGGTGAAGCTCGCTCCGAGCGAATATTTTCGGCGTCAGGTTTTCGCGACGTTCATCGACGATCGAGTGGGGGTGGCCGGCCGGGAGTTCGTCGGAGTCGAGAACATCATGTGGTCCTCCGACTATCCCCACACCATCTCCACGTGGCCGCACTCACGCGAGGTCGTCGAGCGCGATTTCAAGGGCGTCCCGGAGGACGAGAAGCGGCTGATCGTGAGGGAGAACGCGGCCCGGCTGTATGGTCTCGCGCCGGCCTAGTCGACCCGCGGGCGCTGGCGTGATGATGCGGTCAGCCATACTGGTGCTCCTGCTCCTCGCATGGTTCGGCTCGGCCGAGGCCGCGCCCGAGGGAACGGTGACGTGGGGCGTGCACGCCTCCCTGGTCGCCCGCTGGCTCGACCCGGCGGAGACGGAAGGCACCATCATCCCGTTCATGATGCTCTACGCCCTGCACGACGCCCTGTTGAAGCCGATGCCGACCGGTCTGCAGACGCCGAGTCTGGCCGAGTCGTGGACGATGTCGAAGGACGGCCTCGCCTATGAGTTCGTGCTCCGAAAGGGCGTCAAGTTCCACAACGGCGAGGCGGTGAGCGCCGAGGACGTCAAGTTCTCCTTCGAGCGTTACCGAGGCGCCGGCGCCAAGCAGATCAAGGACAAGGTCCGCGAAGTCCAGATCGTCGACGCGGGCCGCGTGCGGTTTCATCTCAAGGAGCCCTGGCCGGATTTCTTGACGTACTACGGCACGACGGCCGCGGGCGTCGGGTGGATCGTGCCCAAGAAATATGTCGAGCAGGTCGGCGAGGATGGCTTCAAGAAGGCGCCGATCGGCGCCGGCCCGTTCCGCCTCGTCTCGTTCACGCCCGGGATCGAGCTCGTGGCCGAGGCCTTCGAGGGCTACTGGCGCAAGGTGCCGAGCGTCCACCGGCTCGTGTTCAAAGTCATGCCCGACGACACGACCCGCGCCGCTGCCCTCAAGAAGGGCGACGTCGACGTCATCTTCCAGGTGAACGGGCCCGTGGCCGAGGAGCTGCGTCGGACACCCAATCTCAGAATCGTGTCGCGATTGACCGGCAACGGCGTGTTCTGGATCGACCTCCCGGAGCAATGGGATGCGAAGTCGCCGTGGCACGATCGACGCGTCAGGCTGGCGGCGAGCCTGGCGCTCGACCGCCAGGCCGTCAACCAGGCCGAGTCGCTCGGCACCTCGCGGCTCACCGGCTCGATCGTTCCCCGATCGTTCGAGTTCGCGCTTCCGTTCGATCCGCCCGCCTACGATCCCGGCAAGGCCAAGCAGTTGTTGGCCGAGGCGGGTTATGCGAACGGCTTCGATGCTGGAGACTTCTATCCGTACCCACCGCTGTACGCGATGGGCGAAGCGCTGAGCAGCTATCTCGGGACCGTCGGCATCCGCACTCGCATCCGCACGATGGAGCGCGCGGCGTTCCTGACCGCGTGGCGTGAAAAGAGGCTCAAAGGGGTCATCATGGGACTCAACGGATCGGGCGGAAACGCGGCGACCCGTCTCGAGGCCTACGTCACGCGGACCGGGATCTACGCCTACGGTGTCCTCCCCGAAGTCGAGGACCTGTTCCAGCGCCAGGCCCGTGAAATCGATCGCACGAAGCGCGAGGCGTTGCTGCACCAGATCCAGCGCATCTTGCACGAGCGCGTGATGCACGTGCCCGTCTACGAGCTGAGCCCGATGGCGGGAGTCGGTCCCCGAGTCGAGCAAGCGGCGGTCGGTCTGATTCCGGGCTTTCCGTACTCGGCGCCGTACGAGGACGTCAAGCTCAGGAAGCCGTGACGCGGCCTTGCGGTTCCAGGCGCCGAGCCACTAACATTCGCTCGTGATTCGGGCCCTCACCTTCGATACGTACGGCACGGTCGTCGACTGGCGGACCAGCGTTCTCGGCGAACTCCGAGCGCTCGCCGAGCGTAAGACGCTCACGCTCGACTGCGTCCAGTTTCTCGACGATTGGAGGGCAGCCTATCGCCCGGGCATGGACAAGGTCAACAGCGGCGAGACTCCGTGGACGACGGTCGAGACGATCTACCGGAGCCGCCTGGAGGAACTCCTGGTCACGTATGGCATCACCGTGCTCGCAACGGGCGAGATCGACACGCTTGCGCGCGCCTGGTGGCGGCTCAGGCCGTGGCCCGACGCGATCCCGGGCATTCAGCGTCTGAAGCGTCGATACATCGTCACGCCCCTGTCCAATGCGAGCTTCATCGGCATGGTCGAGCTCGCCCGGTTCGCCGGCTTACCGTGGGACTGCATCATCACCGCGGAAAACGCTCGCTGCTACAAGCCCCGGCCGGAAGTGTATCGAACGGCCATCTCCCTGCTCGGCCTCGGGCCTGAAGACGTTATGATGGTGGCCGCCCATAACTACGATCTCGTGGCGGCGCGCGCCGAGGGTATGGCGACGGCGTTCGTCCCGCGCCCGCTCGAATTTGGTTCTGGACAAAGGACCGACCTCAAGGCGGAGTCAGGCTGGGACATCATCGCAGAGAATTTTGAGGATCTTGCTGCCCGCCTGAATTGCTAGCTGCCGTGCGGCGTGGACGCGATCGAGATCGAGCGCCACGCGGGAGAGTCTGTTGCTTCGAATAGGCATCGACACCGGGGGCACGTTCACCGACGTCGTGGCGATCGACGAGGCCACCGGCGAGATCCTCACCACCAAGACACCGTCGACGCCCCACGATCCGTCGGTCGGCGTGCTCGACGGGATCCGCAAGATTCTGCGCCTGGCGGGCCACGCGGTGTCTGCCCCGGCCGCGGTGGTGTCGCGGCCGGCCGTCGCCGCCGTTTCCCACGGTACGACGGTGGCGACGAACGCGCTTCTCCAGGAGCGGTTCCCGGGGCTGGGCCTCGTCACCACGGAGGGCTTCCGCCACGTGCTCGAGATCGCGCGGCAGGCGGTGCCGCGGGGGTACGGCAACTCCTACTTCTGGGTCAAGCCCGACCGAATCGTTCCGCTGCACCTCGTGCGCGAGGTGCCCGAACGGCTCAATTTTCGCGGCGAGGTGCTGCGCCCGTTCGGCGAGGCCGCGGCCGTCGAGGTGGCCCGCTGGTTCCGTGAGAACGGTATCGACTCCATCGGCGTGAGCTTCATTCATGCCTACGCCAATCCGGAGCACGAGCAGCGCATGCGCGCCGTCCTCGAGCGTGAGCACCCCGGAGCTCACGTGTCGATCTCCTCCGAGGTCTTGCCCGAGTACCGTGAGTACGAGCGCACGGTGACGACGCTCGTGGACGCCTTCGTGAAGTCGCGCGTCGCCGCCTACGTGGGCGCCATCCAGTCGCGCCTCGACGCCGAACTCGGGGCGGGCGTGCCCTTCTACGTGATGAAGTCGAACGGCGGCGTCATCTCGGCACGGGAGGTCGCGGCCCAGCCGATCACGACGATCCTGAGCGGCCCCGCGGCCGGCGCGCTCGGTGCGAGCTTGCTCGCGAAGGCCGCGGGCGTCGACCGTGTGCTCACCGCGGATGCCGGTGGCACGAGCACCGACGTGTGCCTCGTCGAGCACGGAGAGCCCGGCCTCACCACCGACGGCGCGGTCGGTCGGTTCCCGGTCAAGGTGCCGATGATCGACATCGTCACCGTGGGCGCCGGCGGCGGCAGTGTCGCGTGGATCGCGCCCGACGGCGGGCTCAAGGTGGGCCCGCGCAGCGCGGGCGCCGACCCCGGCCCACTCTGCTATGGGCGCGACGGCGCCGAGCCCACGGTGACCGACGCGCATCTGCTGCTGGGGCGCATCCCGCCGCGCCTGCTGGGCGGAGAGGTCCCGCTCGTGCGCGAGCGCGCGCGGGAAGGACTCGCCGCGCTCTCGGCGCGTCTCGGCCTCGAGCCCGCTCGGGCCGCCGAGGGCATTCTCGAGATCGCGGCCTGGAACCAGGCCAACGCCATCCAGCAAGTGTCGGTCAAGCGCGGGCTCGACCCGCGCGACTACGCGCTCGTCGCCTTCGGCGGCTCCGGTCCCTTGCTCGCCGGGCGGCTCGTGGATCTTCTGCACCTACGAGCCGCGCTGATTCCTCTCTCACCAGGGAACGTGTCGGCCTTCGGGCTTCTCACGGTCGATCTCAAGAACGACTACGTGCAGACATTCGTCCAGCGCCACGACCGTCTCGACTACGCGATGGTCAATGCGCACCTGGTGCGCCTCGAAGGGCTGGCCCGCGCGGCGCTCACCGCCGAGGGCTTCGCGGAGCACGAGATCCGCGTCGGCCGGAGCGCCGATCTCCGATATTTCGGACAAGCCTGGGAGGTCGCAGTAGAGTTGCCGCCGGGCGAGATCGAGGAGCAGAGCGCGGCGGTGGCGGTGGAGCGGTTCCACGAAGCTCATGAGCGGCGATACGGCTACAGCTACCGGCGAGCGACTGAGCCCGGGGCCACGGGTCGCCAGACGATGGAATGGGTGAATCTGAGGGTCACCGGCATCGGGCCGATCGTCCGGCCCAAGCTACGCGAGCGTCCGCCGGGCGATGGGCGGCCCGCCCGTGCCCTGACCGGAACGCGGACGGTCATTTTCGCGGAGAAGCCATTCGAGTGCCCGGTGTACGAGCGCACACTCCTCGAACCCGGTGACACGCTGAACGGCCCGGTGATCATCGAGGAGTACGGCGCGACCACGGTCGCCTATCCCGGCCAGCGCATCGAGGCGGATCGCTTCGGGAACCTGATCCTCACGCGGGGCGTCGCGTAGCATGGAGCGCGACGTGAACATCGTCGAGCCTCCGGTCGACCCGATTGTCCTCCAGATCGTCGAGGGCACGCTCGCCTCCGTGGAGGCCGAGGTCGAGGCGGCGATCGAGCGCACATCGCGCTCGCCCATGATCCGCGAGGCGCGCGACTTCCGCGCGGGGATCCACGACCGGCGGTGCCGCAAGCTCACCGGACGCTCGTACTCCGCGCTCGTCCAGCCGATCGTGCGCGATTTTCCGCTCGAGACGATGCGGCCCGGGGACGTCTTCTTCCACAACGACGTCTACGGCTCCGAGGGTGGAATCGGGCACTTGCCCGATCTCTGCGTGACCGTGCCGGTGTTCGCCGGGGGCGTCGTGGTCGCGTTCGTTCAGGCTTTCGGCCATCACGACGATATCGGGGGCGCCGTGCCCGGCTCGATGCCCTCGCACGCGACGAGCGCTTATCAAGAAGGGCTCATCGTTCCGCCGGTGCGCATCTACCGCGCCGGAATGGCCAACGACGACCTCATCAAGGTCATGGTGCGAAACTCGCGGCTGCCCGACAGCCTGCGCGGCGATCTCGACAGCGAGGTGGCGGCGTGCCGGATGGGGGCCGAGCGGCTCGGCGATCTCTTCGGCCGCTACGGCCGGGAGCAGGTCGAGGCGTGCTTCGACGCGATTCTCGAGCGGACCACTGAAACGTTTCGGCGAGAGCTCCTCGCGAAGATCCCCGACGGGACGTACGTGTGGGAAGACTACGCCGAGCACGACGGCGTCGATGCGCCCCGTCTGCACACGCAGCGGATGACGCTGACCAAGCGCGACGACCGCTTGATCATCGACTTCGCCGGCACCAGTCCGCAGGCGAAGGGTCCGATCAATCACGCGGGCGACTACGCCGACGGGGTGTTCCTCAAGAAGTGGCTGGCGCCGATCCTGCGAAACCTGGCCGACTCGCCCGAGCGCATGGCCGAGCTCGACGTCAACGAGGGCGTCATCCCGTTGATCGAGCTGCGATTCCCGCCACCGGGGACCTTGCTCACGCCGGTCTTCCCGGCGCCGACCAACGCCCGCACATTCGTCATCCTGCGCCTGCTCGGCATCCTCGCCGGCGTCATCGCCAAGGCGGTCGGCGGGCGCATGCCCGCCGACCAGGAGACGATCCGCTACACCGGGTTTCACGGGGTCGACGACGACGGGCAGTTCTATCTCATGCGCGAGGTGCTCGGCGGCGGCTCGGGCGGGCGCTACTACGCCGACGGCTCCGACACCATCCACGTCGTCCCCGACAGCAAGAACCTGCCCGTCGAGTTCACGGAGACGCGGCTCGCGCTGGCGACCGATTCGGGTGGCGCCGGCACCCGGCGCGGTGGCCTGGGCTACCTCAAAGAATTTCGCGTGCTCCGCGACAGCGCGTTTCTGTGCGTCGCCGATCGCGCCATCCTCTCGTGCTGGGGCCTGCGCGGCGGCAAGGCGGGAGCGCCCTTCCGCGTCACGGTCGATCCCGGGGGGCCGAACGAGCGTGTCCTGCCCGGGCTCGTGGACGACGAGCCCATCCCGGCCGGCACGCTTGTGCGCGTCGAGACGACGGGCGGGGGTGGGTGGGGCGATCCGCTCGAGCGCGAGCCGGAGCGGGTCGCGCTGGATGTGCTCGAGGGCAAAGTCAGCGCCCGAGCCGCGCGCGAGGACTACGGCGTAGCGCTCGTGGGCGGGGACGGCGAGCCGCACGTGGACGCCGACGCCACCCGCGCGCTCCGGGACCGGCGACGCGCAACACGAGGCCGCCAGCCGTTCTTCGATCGCGGTCCCGGCTATCGCACGCTCGCCGGCATCGATCACGCCGAGGTCGACTTCGTGGACGCCCCCGAGCACCGATAGCCTGGCCGCGCTCGGGAGCGAGCGGACTACCTCTTCTGGGCCAGCTCCCAGATCGCCAGCGTATAGGCGCCGTCGCCCGCGGGCTTCTTGATCACGCCGAACTTCAGCGCGATGTCGGCGGTCTGCTTGAACGCCGCGGGATCCATCTTGCCGAGCGGGCTCTTGGGCGCCGGCGGTCCCCAGACGAGCTTGTTGATCTCGGTCATCATCCAGCTCTGATGCTCACGGCCGAGGACGGGGCTCTCCTTCAGCACGATCTCGACACACTCGGCCGGCTTGTCCTTGCAGAGCTCCCAGCCCTTGAGGGAGGCGCGCAGGAACCGCGCGGCGACCTGCTTGTTCTTGGCATCCGAGATCCAGTCGGCCTTGGCGAAGATCCCGTCCTCGAGCATCGCCGTGCCTTCCTTGTTGAAGTCGATGACCACGAGGTCGTCGGGCTTCACGCCGGCGTCCAGGACTTGCTTGTACTCGTTGTACGTCATGGCGGCGGCGGCGTCGACCTTCTTCTGGAGCAGCAGGTTCATGTCGAACGGCTGCTGAATCAAGCTGACGTCCTTGTTCCGGTCGATCTTGTGCTTCTCGAGCGTGGCGAGCAGCTCGAACTCGTTGCCACCGAACCACACCGCCACGCGACGGCCTTTCAGATCTCCGGCGCCCTTGATGCCGGACGACTTGAAGGCGATCTCGCGCATGCCGCTGTAGGCGAAGACCTGGCCGATGTTGACGAGGGGCGCACCCTGGTCACGGGCGGAGAGGAGGCTCGGCAGCCAGTCGATTCCGAACTGCGCGCCGCCACCCGCCACGACCTGCTCGGGCACGATGTCGGGCCCGCCCGGGCGGATGGTCACGTCGAGCAGTTCGGCCGTATAGAGGCCCTTGGCCTTCGCGGCGTAGTAGCCCGCGAACTGCGCCTGGGTGACCCACTTGAGCTGGAGCGTGACCTTGTCGGCGGCCTGACTCAGGCCGTGGTCGGGCAGCATGGTGACCCCGAGGAGCACGGCCATGATCGGCACCAGGAGCTGTCTCTTCACCATGGAGTGATCCTCCTCTGTTCAGTCTTCACGTCGCTCGAAGTGCCACGGCATGGCCAGGCGCTCGACCAGCGCCACCGCGAAGTAGAACAGGAGTCCCAGTGCGCACGCAACCAGGATCGCCGACCAGGCCTGCCGCGTCTGAAAGAGGCTGGCCGTGCTCTTGATGTACACGCCGAGCGATTTCACCGGCCCCCCGAAGAACTCGCTGACGACCGCACCGATCATCGCCAGGGTCGCGCAGGCTCGCAGGGCGGTGAACATCATTGGCAAGCTGTGAGGGAGCCGGAGCTTCAGGAAGATCTGCTGCTCGCTCGCCGCGTAGCTCTGCATCAGCTCGAGCGACTGAGGCGTCACGCTGAGCAGGCCGCGCAACGTGCTGACGAACGTCGGGCAGAATGTCATCAGCACGACGATCGCGATCTTCGAGCCCTGCTCGACGCCGAACCACACGATCGCGAGCGGGGCCAGAGCGATGATGGGCACCGACGCCGAGGCCACGGCGTAGGGCAGAACGACGCCGGCGAAAGCCGACGAGCGGCTGGCGGCCATCGCCGCCAGGATCCCCCCGCCGCACCCGAGCGCGTAGCCCAGCACGGCCTCGGTGAACGTATAGAGCCCCGCCTCCACGAGCAGGGGGTAGGTCTCTCGCAGACTGTGCACGATCACATGCGGCGCGGGCAGCAGATAGAACTCGATCGAGAACGCGAAGACGACCGCTTCCCACAGGAGCAGACCCGCCACCAGCACGAGGGCGGCTGGCGCGTATTCTCGCACGCGGCCCATCGCTAGCCCTCGCCCGGGCGCGTATGGCCGCCGGCGAGCCCGGGGTCCTTGCGCAGGCTCTGGCGGATCTCGGTCACGAGCTCGAAGAATCTCGGATGCGCGCGGGTCTTGTCGGCGCGCGGATGCGGCAGATCGACCGTCACGACCCGATCGATATGGCCCGGGCGCGGGCTCATGACGACGACCCGGGTGGAGAGGAAGACGGCCTCCGCGATGCTGTGGGTGACGAAGACGACGGTGGCGGCCGTCTCGGCGCAGACCTGGAGCAATTCCTGGTTGAGTCGCTCCCGGGTCATCTCGTCCAGCGCGCCGAACGGCTCGTCCATCAGAAGGATCGAGGGATTCAGGGCGAGCGCCCGAGCGATCGACACGCGCTGCTGCATGCCTCCGGAGAGCTGCCAGGGATAGTGACCGGCGAACTCCTCGAGGCCCACGAGGCGCAGGAGCGCCGGCGGGCGTTGCGCTCGCTCGACACGCGGGCGACCGGCCAGCTCGAGCGGCAGCCGCACGTTTTCCACCACCGTACGCCAGTCGTAGAGCACCGGTGTTTGAAACACGATCCCGTAGTCGCGGTCGAGCCGGGCCCGACGCGCGCTCTTGCCCTTCACGCGCACGGCTCCCGCCGAGGGCTCGACGAGGTCGCCCACGATGCGGAGCAGCGAGGACTTGCCACACCCCGAGGGGCCGATGACCGAGACGAACTCGCCGGCGTCCACGGTGAGGGAGATCGCTCGTAGCGCCTCGGTGGCGCCGGCACGACTCTCGAACGTCTTGTCGACACCGACGAGCTCGATGATCGGCGAGCCCATCGATGTCTAGACCGCGGTCGCCGTGCGCGACCAGCTCACAACCCGGCGCTCGACGGCGGCGACGGCCTGATAGAAGCCGATTCCGATCAGCGCCGACACGAGAATGGCGGCCCATAGATTGGCCGGGCGCCAGTTGTAGTACT